>JAEEGL010267800.1_pt1 | contig 51974 bp, 47 predicted proteins | sample 9134231 | NCBI WGS metagenome assembly JAEEGL01 (sample SAMN16246548, study PRJNA631951) | gut metagenome | biome: gut microbiome; feature: rumen; material: fiber-attached | host: Bos | place: Iran: Karaj | collected 2018-10
TGCTCCATACCTTTTGGTCCATGCGTTCTCCCTCTCAGGTCAACCTCATTTTCGCATGTTGTCGAATTACGGACCTTATGACGATTCACATTACGTTCTTCCATCCCGATTCACCCTGGCGGTTCGGCCCGTTGAGGTCCGGGCCTCTCCGCTTCGTCCCAGGAGCTCCATACCCTCGGATTGCTCCGAGCGCATGTCCTGGTAGGGTCGAGGGGGGATGAATCCCCTGGCTACTTCGTTCTTACTTCTTTTCGCAATCCTCCTGGTTGCTTCGCGTCGCACACCTGAGTTTGACACGCCTGCACGATAGCGTCAGCTGACAAAAACGGAAATCGACAGAATTTGACAGCAGCCTATGACCCCGCTGCGTGGGGTCTCAAGCTGCTGATTTCACCTTATTTGCGCGTGTTCTCACATCGGAAAACCTCCGGAATGACCCCGAAAGCTCTGAGGATCGCCTGATTCAACGAGTTGAAGTTCGATAGAATGAACTCAGTACCCTCCATCCCCTTCCTCCTCACCGTAAGTGTCAATTTTTGCATCGCATCCGATATGAATTTCGTCGCCTTGCCATCTGCTGGCTTGGCCAGAAGACGTGTCATCGCGATCAGCGCCTGAGCGAGAAAACCTATCAAAAGTACGCCATACACGCCGTCATCGGTCCAGGCCCGAATGGGCCTGATACCGATGTCGGACTTCATCGAAGAGAACAGCTTCTCCACACAGTCCTTGTCGCGGTACATCTTCCTGATCGCATACGGGTTCAGGTCCAAATTCGATGTGAGACAGAAGAAATCCTTCGCGTCCGTCGACGGTCCTTTCAAAGATATAGTCGCGTGCCTCCTGTTCAGTCATGTGCGTGAGCTTCGTCTGCAGATAGATCCTCGCTTCAATGAGATCGTTCCCGAACTGGTACCTCTTCTTCAGCTTCTTCCCCTTATCCAGATCCGCTTGCAGGCTGACCGCTTCGCGGTACAGCTTGTCCGCTTTCTTCTTGCGAGCGGCCATGTTCAAATCGTACAGCTCCTCGCTGAAGAAATAGTAGTTGACCCTCGACGGGAACCTCTTCTTCAGACAGTATTCCCCTTTCTCCTCGTCCACGCATTCCCATGTATCTTTGGAGAACGATCAGAACAGCTTGTCGTCCGATTTGTTCAGCTTCTTCCTGGTCAGGAAGTTGTTCCTATCGTCCACAATCTGGTCCAGGATGTCCTTGCAGTTAGCTCCGGCATCGAATATCATCGTCGTATCCTTTCTCAGATCGTCTTTGACCTGCTCGTACGAATGCACCATATGCTTCGAATCATGGGTGTTCCCCGGCATCACCGTGAGACCGATGGGGATGCACAGCGGCTTCGCCGTCTGTGCTACACCGACGGTCATCTGGCATTCCTCCGGATGCCCGTCCTTGGAATGACCTCTCATCGCCAGCTCCGGCTTGTACCCGAAATACACCAGCGATGTCCAATCGAATATCACATCGGAGATCTGCGGACCGTATTCCTTCAGAACCCGTTGTCTGAAGGCCGCCACGATCCTCTCCCTGTTCTGCCCCAGCCTTTCCACCGCACGGTACAATGTCTTCACATTGAACTCATAAAGCCCGAAACGTTCCCTGATGACCGGCTCCATGATGAATTCATGTGCTTTGAATATGCTGAAGTTGTCGCCCAGTTTGTATGCGACCATCAGCTCTGCCAGTTTGGAGAGGTCTATGCCCTTGGCCTTTAGCTTCGATATCTCCCTGTCGAGACCGTATTTCCTGAAGAAAGCCTCCGACAGCAGCACGTTCCCGACGGCAACTGATTTATTGCCGTTAGGCTTGATACGCCACGTTCCTGTGGCTTTGTGTTTGCAAGACATGAAAGAGCGTACAGGAACACCTGTACTTTTCCATTGCCCAGCATGTTCAAGAATTGCACTTCACTTTGCTCGATGTGTCAAAATCAGGTGATAACTTAAACTTCCGCGGGAGCTCTTACGATCTAGTCCGAGAAGATTCCGCTCTCAGGAGGATTTGCCTCATCCACATTCGAAACGGTGGAACGCCCAGGGTTACAGGATAAACTACTCTCCGGGTGATCGATCCCGACCGCCTGCTGAAGGGTTTGGTCCAATGGGCGGCCCTCATCTACTACAACCTATTCGCCAATCTCGATACGGAGGAGCATCACGCCTGCCCCGTATCGAGTAAGGCGACTCCGCATCGAATTGATAACAGGGCCATCGCAAAGTGAGTTCATAAGCATAATTTATTGGATATATCCAATGGATTCTGGTTAATAGCTATCCAAAGAATCCGGATCCTTCATGAAGTCTATGACGTTCATTATCCTAATGCCCTTCTCGTTCGTATGAGGCGGCACATCGTCCCCCACCAGCATGATCTTCCTGAAGCCGTCGTTGACCTTCAGGAATGGCCTGATCTCCTGCTCTTTCTTCTCTGGATCGTCAATCCTGTACGCCGATTGGATGTAGTATCTCCGATCGCCTCTGTTGGCCACGAAATCGATCTCCAGCTGCCTATACTGCCTTTTACCTTCGACATATTCCCTGATGCCGATGACCCCTACATCCACGGAGTAGTTCCTGCACCTCAGCTCGTTGTAAATGGCATTCTCCATCAGATGGGTGTAATCGTTCTGTCTGAAGCCCAGCTTGGCGTTCCTTATGCCAAGGTCCACCGCGTAGTATTTGGAAGGCGTGTCTATGTATGCGTTCCCTTTGACGTCGAAGCGCTTGGATTCCTCGAATAGGAACGAATCCTCCAGGCATGATATATGATCCGACACTGTCCCTCCGTCCACATCGAAACCGCTGCTGATCAGGATGTTGTCTATGCGGTGGGGATTGGTGAGGGAGCCCACGGCCGACGACAGTATGTTGAACACAGAATCCAGGACATCCGGGCGCCTAATCCTTCTCCTATCGATGATATCCTTCAGATAGACCACGTCTATCAGCTCGGACAGGTAGTTCATCCTCTCGTCTTCGTCGATGGACAGCGTCTCGGGAAGGCCCCCGTATGTCAGATAGGAATGCCAGGCGGAATGCTCATCCATTCCGGATGCAGGGAGGTATTCGGAGAATGAGAGGGGGCGGACGTTTATTTGGATCCCGCGGCCCCTGAATTCGGTGACTATGTCCGATGAAAGGAATCTGGAATTGCTACCGGTGATGTACAGATCCACATTCTTTCTGCGCTTCAGGCTGTTGACCACATCGACGAAGCCCTCAGCCAGCTGTATCTCATCCATCATTATGTAATATGGATCGTCGTCGCTGATTCTGGAGATCACCTCCTGATAAAGCATATCGGCATCGCGGAGTTGACTGTTCTCAATGGAATCCAATGCGATGCGGACGATGTGGTCCTCAGGCACGCCCAGGCTGATGAGATGGTCATAGAACAGGTTGAACAGAAGATACGATTTTCCTGAACGTCTGAGCCCCGTTATGATCTTCACACCGCCTGCGAATCTCAGCCTATCCAAACGATCGAGGTAGCCGTCCCTTCTTATCTCCATATTATCAATCCAGATTTCTATGGATATATCCAATAAATTCTGCTTATATAGACATATCGAGTCTGATTGTGAAGGCGCCTATTGTAAAAGAGGCCGGATTTCATCAAGATATAACAATATCAGTTCCCTGGTCTGGCCAAAGAACTCGCACACAACTGCATGAGAGTCTGACCGCTTGATTTGGATATGGGATTCATCAGATGTTTTCGATGAGGCTCGTCCTACCATCTATCTTGTTATCCTTGTTCGTGCTGCTACGTCTTGTCATGGAAACATGACCTCCGAGGGAGAGATATCAGGCCTCGTAAACGTGGCACTCTCCCTGTTTTTGACACTTCTTTAGGCATCTGGCTACGCCGTTTTCCTATCATTTTCAGTAGGCTTTCACTCTGTAAAAATTATAATAAAAACTAAATATTAGAACGATGCACAAAAATATACATAGTAAGTTTTGAGCAACAAAGGGGAATCATTGTAAACTCGTCATGTCAGAAAAGAGATAGTTTCAACGGGGCTGATGGTCTGGAAATGATGAAACGGCACATCGGACATGTTTCTGATTTCAGATCCTTCCCTTGAAGACAGAGACTACGCCTCCGGCGATTGCCAGGATGCCTCCGAACATCGATAGGTACTGGCCGAAGCCATGCTCGAAACCGAAATTGTAGGGGATCTTTGTAACGGGGCCGTCAACGTAGTATGCCACCATGTCGCCGAGCACTATGTCCTTCACCAAGTATCCCAGCACGATTATCGCGATACCGAGAACGACGACCACAAGGGACAGGGTCAACCTCTTCCTGCCATCGGTTCTTGCCATCGCAACGCCGATCAAGGCGACTATGGCTCCCAGCACTGCGGTGACTATAGGCATGTATGCTTGCCAGGTGCGTGGCAGAGGCCCGTTGTGAAGGTCCAGCCCGATTGTCGAGATATTGCTCTCTGGGTCCACACCCCATGGGAGGAACAGCGCCACGAACGACAGAATGCCTCCGACGATGCAGACTACAGCTATGATCTGTCTTGTTTCCATCTTCTATGCCCCATTTGGTCTATACATCCAATACTGTCTGATAATGTATATTATTCCATGCCGTCGGACCGTGTTCAGCTCTCATTGAAGCACCGGTTGGGACCTGTATCCCATTGGAACCGATCCTCCATATTGAAATGTAAGTCATACTTTTGACTTACTTCTCAAAATATTATATACCTCACGGCTAATATTGAGAAGTAGGTACGAAAACGTATCTACATATCAATGATACCATGAGGATAGAACGTGACACTTACATCGACAAGCTGATTGAGAGGATGTGGAACGGATCGGTGAAGGTGATCACGGGACTGAGGCGTTCCGGCAAATCGTTCATAGTGTTCGAACTGTTCAAAGACTACCTTCTATCCAACGGTACGAAAGAGGAGGACATCATAGAGGTGCAGCTGGACGATATCGTTAACGCCTCGCTTCGCCACCCGATCAGACTGTATGAGCACATAAGATCCAGATGTGGGGAAGAGGGGAGGAAATACGTCCTGATAGACGAGATCCAGATGGTGCCCATGGTGAAGAACCCGTATGACGGCGAAGGCGGGGAACTCACATTCTATGACACTCTGAACGGGCTCACCAAACTGGGCCGTCTGGACATATATGTGACAGGCAGTAACTCGAGAATGCTCAGCACGGACATCCTGACGGAATTCCGCGGACGTGGGGACGAGATACGCGTCCATCCGCTGTCATTCTCCGAATACTATTCCGCAGTGGGCGGGGACCGGATGATGGCTTTCCAAACGTATCAGAGATACGGAGGCATGCCGCACATCCTTTCCATCGCATCGGATGAATCCAAGGAGAAATACCTGAGGGACCTCTTCACAGAGACATATATCAAGGACATCAGAGAAAGGCACCGTATCGATAGGATAGATGTCATGGAAGGGACCATCGATGTGCTGTGCTCCAGCATAGGCTCGTTGACCAATCCGACCAACATCGCCAATGCGATATCGGAGAAAGTCAGCGACAACACGGTCAAGACGTATATCGGGCACCTGATCGACTCATTCCTGTTCTCGGAAACTAAAAGATATGATGTGAAGGGGAGGAACTATCTGAAGTACCCTGTGAAGTACTACTGCGAGGACATCGGTCTGCGGAATGCCCGCCTGGGGTTCAGACAGATAGAGGCGACGCATATCATGGAGAATATACTGTACAACGAACTCGTCAACCGCGGGTTCAATGTGGACGTCGGCATGGTCACAGCGGATGAGAAGGATGCGTCCGGGAAGATAGTGCGCAAGCGCAAGGAAGTGGATTTCGTCGTGAACAAAGGAAACATGTATGTCTACATCCAATCCGCATTCTCGATACCCGATGAAGAGAAGATGGCCCAGGAAAAAACGCCCCTGGACCGCATAAGAGGTTCATTCCCGAAGGTGATCATCCGCATGGATACCTTCGGCAGATGGTACGACGACGACGGGATCCTTCACATCAACCTGCTGGACTTCCTGCTGGATAAGGATTCCATATGACCGCAAACCCATTGACGGCATGGATCCAGGCGAAACGGGACGATGCCATCTGCGAAGCTCTTGGCCGCCAGCCGGGAGATATAATAAGGCATGTCGAGAACGACGATGAGGAATCGGACCCGTGATGGCTGCTCTGGTCACAGGACATCCTCGGAGGCATCCATCTCAAAGGTTACTTCGACAACTTCACATACAGTATGATGCGGACGGTATCTCCCGTCTGATCTGCGATACCTGCATAGCATTGTACGAGAACAGACCAAGAGGATGCGTTGTCGTCATGTGCTGTGAGATATAGTACCTTTCAGAGCCTCGGCAAGGTTGCTCCACACGAACGTATGATCATAACATATTAGACATAGTTTCCGAGAATTACGGAAAGACTTTAGATATTTCCTTGATGTTTCCGTAAAACTCGGAAACATAATCATGTTAAAAACCAAGAAAGGGATTGCGAATCATGGATTACGTTCCCGTGAGGCATACATCGGCAGGATAGCGCCATTCGTAGGCAACAGTAACGCAAAGGTCGTAACGGGGGTCAGACGCAGCGGCAAATCCACCTTAATCAAGGGATTGCTCTTACTCAATACGGATTGCAACATCCTGCTATACGACATGGAATTCTGGTCCAACCGCAAATACCGCGATCCGGATATTCTTTACAGATCGATAAAGGAGTCCCTCGACCCCGGAAGGACGAACGTGCTCATCATAGATGAGGTCCAGGATGTCAACGAATGGGAGGAGCTGATCAGATCCCTCATAGCGGAGAGATGCTGCGACATATATCTCACAGGATCCAACTCGAAACTGCTCTCGGGGGAGTTCGCCACCTATCTCGGAGGGAGGATCAATACGATCCAGGTATGCACACTGAGCCTTAGGGAATGCATCCTGTTCGATGAGAAGTACGGCTCGGGACTGTCGGATGACGGCATCCTTGAAAAGCTGTTCAGAGTGGGGGGATTCCCGTCCGTGTGGGTGGCAGATTATCAGGAATCCGACGCCCTGTCCGAGATACGGGATATCGTCCAATCGATACTGATGATGAACGTCGTGAGGAGATACAAGGTGAAACGCGCCGATGTACTGGAGAGCATTCTGATGTTCATGTGCGACAACATCGGCAACGTCAGCTCTTTGAACAGCATGGCAAGGACACTGTCCTCTTCCGGCAAAGGAGTGAACAAGGATCTGGTCTACGAGTATGCAGGATACCTAGAGGCTGCATGTCTGGTGGATAGGGTCGAAACTTACGACGTGAAGGGGAAGGACATTCTCACTTCGAAATACAAATACTATCTCGCAGACGTAGGCATAAGGAACGCATTGCTCGGATTCAGAGCCTCGGACATCCCCGGCTACATCGAGAACATCATCTATCTGGATCTCAAAAGCCGCGGCTATAGGATATGGGTAGGGAACAATAACGGGATGGAAGTGGATTTCATAGCCATGAAGGAGGGAAAGCCTGTGTACATCCAAGCGACCACGGCACTTGAAAGCGAGGATGTCGTGAACAGGGAATTCGGAAATCTGAAAGGCATAGATGACAACTATCCGAAATATGTGGTTGTACTGAACAAAGGCCAGCTGGATTCCGACATCGATGGGATCCATTGCATCGGCCTGAAGGACTTCCTCCTTCTTGAAGATCTGCAGAGGCCTTGATCGATCACGGATCATGCGACTCCCGGAACCTGTTGTTGCATCGAAGACGTCCGTGCGACCCGCCTCACTTTGGAATTTACGTACATGCAGACATTTTCCGTAATTCATATGCAATCGGAATCCATGAGGAAATCGATCAGACCTATCCTCTCGATGCCATCCTCGTCATATCTGCGCCCTTTCCCATCCAAGGTGATGATCACCTTCCGGAATGAATCCTTGATGCAGAGGTACGGGCGCTTCTCCCTGAGCCGCACATCCTCCTTATCCATACTGTAGACCGATTGGATGTATATCCTCTCATTACCGCGGTTCGCGACGAAATCCACCTCGCATCCGACCCTCCTGCGTCTGCCTTGATCGGTTTCAGTCGTGTACAGCGAACCCACATCCACATCATATCCACGGCAGCAGAGCTCGCAATAGATGAGGTTCTCCATGATGTGCGGCCCATCGTCCTGCCTGAAATGCTCCCTGGCATTCTTCAGACCGATGTCGGCCACGTAGTACTTCTTCTCGGAATCGATGTGCTTCCTTCCTTTGATATCGTATCTTCTGGCCTCATCGAACAGGTATGCATCGCACAGATACCCGATGTACTTCTTAACCGTCTTATCGGTTATCGGATGGTTGCAAGCGAACATCGCATCTGAGATTCGCTTGACACTGCTGGCCGAACCGATGGATGAGAGCATGAAATCCGTCAGATCCTCCAGCTCCCTGGCGTTCCTGATCCCATGCCTCTCAACGATATCCGTGAGATACACCAGTTCGACAAGGTTCTCGAGATAGTCAGACCTCTGCTCATCGGTGACATATTGGAACAGCTCCGGCATGCCGCCAACTCCATATACTCATCCAGACAGTCGCGGGATCGATGCCTTTGGCAGCGACGAACTCTCTAAAAAACAGCGGACGCACCCTGATCTCGGTGCTCCTGTCTTTGAATTCGGTCATGATGTCCTTGGACAGGAACCTTGAATTGCTGCCTGTGACATAGGTGTCCACATTCTTGCGATGGATCAGGCTGTTCAGCACCTCATAGAAATCCTCCACGAGCTGGACCTCGTCTATCAGGACATAATAAATCGAATCGTCGGTCAGCTTAGACAGTATGTCCTCGTACAGTGCCCTCTTATCCCTCAAGCCTGTGAGGATCGATGGAAGTCGGTCCGCCCAGGCCCCTTCGGGGACCCGTAGCGGATGGTTAAGGTCGCCGAGGCGGAGCCTCGGCTATTGTCCGATAGGGATTGCACATCCCCTCATCCGTTCCGGAATCGGATCACTGCGTCTTCTTGGAGGTCTTGGCCTTGGTGTCCTTCTTCTTGGCGGAAGAGGACTTCGCTTTGGACTTCGGCTCCGAACCTTCCTTCTTGGAGCGCTCCTTCCTGATCTCCGAGACCTGGTCGGATACCGAGGCTGCCATATCGCGGGACCTCTCCTGGCTCTCGATGTAGAAGGTGGCGACGGAATCCGCCTGGTCCATGAGGTGCTCCTTGGACCTCTCCTCGAACTCCTGCCAGTGCTTCATCATCGCCTTGGGCGACATGGGCCAGGGGGCGAATCCGGGCAGGGTGGGGAGCTCGTCGGGCAGGGAGTCCGCGAAGGAGCTCTCCATCTCCATGAGCTTGTCTGTGAACTCGTCCCACTGCTCTCTGGAGGATTCGATGGACGACTTCTGCATGTCGATTATCTGGTCCCACATCTTCTTGGCGTTGGCGTTGATGTCGTCCATCCTGTCATCCATCCTGGGGACGGGCATGAAGGGCATGGGCGGCATCATCATCGGGGGCATCATCGGAGGCATGAAGGGAAGCGTCTTCCTGTCGCCCATGGGCACGATGTCCTCCAGCTGGCCCATGTCCCTGATCAGCGGCTTCAGCTCGTTCTTGTAGATGACCGTGAACAGCCTCGGCGCCGTGTACAGGAGGCTCTGGGGGATGTTCTTGATGTCGAAGTCGGTCAGCTTGATGACCAGCTCCCTGAATCCGGGGATGCTGAGCGCCCTCGTCAGTCCCTTGTCCTTCATCTCCGGGATCGCCGCGAAGAACTCTGCGAGGATAGTGTACGAATCCTCCTCGAGCTCCTGGGGCACACCCGCTCCGACCGTGGCGAACTCTCCCTCGGCCGCCGGGATCAGGACGATGTCCAGAAGCTTGTCGTCGACGTAGACGGGCTTGATCGAGTAACGGTCTCCCGACACCGTTCCGGATTTGAGCTTCTTGCTGTCGACCTTTCCGTTGGAGTTCAGCGGCATGCTCTCCACGAGCACGCACTGGCTCGGGAGGTTCGTGTCGGAGATAAGCTCGTCCCTGATGAAGACCTGGACCAGCGCGTTGCGCAGCGTCTCCAATTCATTGATGCCATGGTCCTTCATCTCCACGTAGAGGATAGGGATGTTGTCGTGGAGGACCTTGTGGAACTCGGGGGCGAGACCGCAGAACCTCACACCGGGCTGCGATGTGACCGCCGTCTCCACCAGTCCCGCGTCGAAGCGCACTCCGGCGTTGTTGACGAAGTAGTTGTTGGACCTGCCGATGCAGATCATGCATCCGTCCTCCTCCACCTTCACCAGGTCGTGGGAGTTGAAGTACATCTCCCCGTCGACCTCCTCGAGCTCGAAGAACACCTCGTCCTCCAGCCTGCCGTCGCTCATGGTCGGGGAGTTCAACAGGAGAACACCGGTGCGGGGACCGTCTGAGATGTCGTAGTAGCGGTCCTCCTCCTCGACGTAGATCTTCGCCTTGAATCCCGGGAGCAGATAACCGATGGCATCGTCCTCCCTGTCGGACGGACATACGATACAGGCACCTCCCATCTCGGAGAGTCCGTAGCCGTTGATGAAGCGCGCCTCGGAGTTGCATGACCTGAGGTACTCGTTGAGCTCCTTCTTGTATTCCGATGAGATGTAGGTGCCTCCCATGATCACAAGTTTCAGTTCCGAAAGGTCCATCTGCGGCCTCATCTTGTTCCATGTGTCGAACAGGATCAGACCCGTGAACAGGACATTGACCTTGTAGCGCTCGATGGCCTCCGCGTAACGGGGATTCATGGATGCCATGGGCAAGCACACGACCTCGGCGCCCAGGCTCAGGGCCGTATGCATGGAGTCGACCATGAAGTACGCCCAGCTCAGGTAGAACGGCACCGTGGTGACGACGTGGTCCGGAATCTGCGCGAAATCGTCGAACTCGTCCTTGGCCTGTATGAGGCTCAGGACCACACTGTTGATCGCCTTGTTGGACAGCGGCACAGGCTTGTGCATTCCGCTGACGGTACCGGTTGTGTGAAGGACGAACGGCTTGGGCTCGTCGGACATCGAGATGGGGTGAGCTTCGTACTTCTCCAGAAGGTCCTCCATCAGGATGCTGCCCTCGAGCTCTCTGTACAGCCCCTTGTTCAGCTTCCTGACGAACTCGAATGCGGGCATCCCGTACTCCCCTCCCATCGGGCTGGGAAGGAGGATGATGTTCTTGATCCCCAACGATTCCCTGTCCCTGAGCAGACGCTTCATCACGTTGGGGAATGCGAATATCTCGGAGATGATCAAGTCGGTGATCTTCTCCCTCTCGATCATGCTGTAGATCTGCTTCTCGTCGTACAGGTCGAGGTGGTAGATCAGGGAGACGTTCGCACCGGTCATGTTCAGACCGTACAGCGCGAATATCGTCTCAGGCAGAGGCACGCTGATGATACCTACGTGGGATCCGTTCTCGCCTGTGAGTCCGAGTCCGGAGAACGCCTCCGCGTACCTCTCCCATGCGCGGAACATCTGTCTGTATGTGTACTGCCTGTAGCTGTCAATCAGCGCAACGCTGTCGAGACGTTCCTCCGAGCCGGAGTTCATCTCCTTGATGAAGGACCAGCAGGGCTGATCCGCGATCTCTCCGCTCTTCATGCGCTGCATGAACTTCTGCTTTGCATTGCTGTCTCTCTTCTCGGTCAAAAGTTTCCCTCCGAGCGAATGGGGTGTGAATCTGAATCATCGGTTATATAACTCTGGCATAGTCGATTCATCCGTGAAGAGGTATTTGATTGCACATCAATAGATCGGGATCCTGTACAGATCGAACAACGATACGATGCATCCTTTATTACTCTAGATGGACTAACGGCACTTTACTGTGACGCAGAGAAGGAACCCCTATGACCGAAGGCAATCCGAGAGCGCTGATCCCCATCCTCGTATTCGTGATACTCTATCTGGGATTGGGCATCGCCCTGGAATACGGGTTGGGCGTGCAGCAGGGATTCTACAGCATCCCCGTGCTCCTGATCTTCCTGATAGCGCTAGCCATAGCGTACATGCAGACCAAGGTAGATTCTAACGAACGCTTCAGCATCATGTCCAAGGGCGTCGGCGACCCCAACGTCTTCATGATGATCCTCATCTTCCTGTGCGCCGGGGTGTTCACCGGAGTGATGAACAAAGCCGGTGCGGAGAGCGTGGCGAACTTCGTCCTGACGTATGTCCCGATGGAGTATGCGGTCATCGTGCTCTTCGCGGTGAGCGCCTTCGTGTCCATATCGATGGGAACATCGGTGGGGACCATTACCGTCATCACGCCGATAGCCGTGTCGGTATCCGGCATCTCCGGTTTCGATCCCGCGCTGTGTGTCGGGACCGTCATCGGCGGGGCCATGTTCGGCGACAATCTCTCCTTCATCTCCGACACCACCATCGCCGCATGCAACGGGCAGGGGTGCAATATGAAGGACAAGTTCAGGGAGAACTTCTGGATAGCCCTCCCGGCCGCGGTTGCCACGGTGATCATCATCGCGCTGATGACCGTCTTCTCCGGAGGGGGATCCGGTACCCCGGAGGAGTTCAACCTGGTGCTTGTCATCCCGTACCTGATCGTACTGTTCGGCGGGATCCTGGGATTCAACGTGTTCATCGTCCTCGCCGCAGGCATAATCGTCGGAACGGTCGTGATGGTCGCCACGGGCACCATCGATGTGCTGGACGTGTTCCCAATGATCAGCGCCGGAATGGGAGGCATGCTCGAGACCGCCATGGTGGCGATTCTCGTCTCCGCAATATGCGCGCTGATAGCGTTCAACGGAGGGTTCGAAGCCCTCCTGTCATGGATCAAGAAGGTGTTGAAGGGAAGGAGGGGCGGCATGTTCGGGATAGGCATGCTCGTCAGCGCCATGGATGTGGCCACCGCCAACAACACCGTGGCGATCGTCATGGCCAACCCGATAGCCAAAACGATATCCGAAGAATACGACATATCGCCAAAGAGGACGGCCTCGCTCCTAGATACATTCTCGTGCATAATGCAGGGGATACTCCCCTACGGCGCGCAGATGCTGCTCGCGGTCTCCACTGTGGCCATGCTCGGACTGTCCCTGTCCGCATTCAACATCATCCCGTACCTGATCTACCCGTTCATGCTGCTGATCAGCATGCTGGCGTTCATTCTCTTCGTGCCCGAGCGGAAGGTCATGGCGGAAGGGAAGTGAACGATCCTAGATGAAAAGCAACAGAGCGACAGGTTTCGTGGATGCGAATGCCCTTATGATAAAGGAGCGGATTCGCTTCAATGGTCGGATGAAAATAGAATGCTACAGCCATGACTCGGTCCATTGACGTATCAAAACGGTCCTGAGAGGCCGTATCCGATAGCCGGCCATACGAATGATAGCCTCATATCACCCCCATACCGATCAAAATCTCTGCTGCAATCCAGCCTAGGCAATTTCAATCCGCACCACTACTGACAAGTCCTTGTCTTCTGTCATCCCATCCCGAAGTATGATCCTACTCCTGTGATGGCGGACGGGATCCGAATCATCAGATCTCAAGCTGTGTCCGCCGATCTTCACTCTAGTCGATTTTTTCCAAAGTATTGTGGATAATGTCTACTACAGATAAGACAGACCGGTAATCGAAATTTGATATCATGGAATATCAGAGAGAATCATACGTCTGCCAACTCGCCGGAAGGATTGACAACGGTCTGATAATGGTGATCAGAAACTCCAGAGGATCGAGTTATTCTTTCCTAATGAACAACCTATTCTGCCGAAGCCTGATTCGATCGGGTGTCGGTGCTGGAATTACGTTCCGCATTCGATTCTAATGATGTCGACCTCCTCGACAGATGCCTTCCGTGAAGGAGGCGGGGATCGAACTTGAGGCCGATCACAGATTCAGGGTTCCTTGTACCTCTCATACTCGATGAACCTATTAGCCATGAGGGACGGCTTGAACCTGTCGCACATCATAAGACGATTATCCCTGTCGGCAGGGCATCCCTATTATTGCACACGGCGATACTTCTTCGGACAGACCTGTCTGTCCGGACCGCTGGATGTGACCGCCAAGGACTCCCGCAGGATGCCGTTCGATGAGGACTACGACCCTCAGCTGCAGTTCATCAAGAACTGCATTGCGGATGGCTGGCAACGCGACGGGGAGCTTGGGGCGTACCGCCGCATCAGGGATCGAGACGTCACCTTGACCTTCGGGATCCGATGCACTGTGATGCGACCTTAGATCAGGAACCTTCAAACGACGGCTGCTGGTCTTCGTCGGTTCCTGATCCTGTATCACCGGTTCCAGATCCAGTCTCGCCCGATCCTTCCGATGTTGTGGTATCCTTCTCCAGTATGAACTGTATCCTCGAATCCATGTTGGACCCTGAGAAATCTCCGGGCTCCACCCTGATAGGGCTCTTGAACTTTATGTTCAGTGTAAAGTTGTAATCCCCTTCCGTGACCGTGAGCTCGCAGGGATCGCTGGCTACACCGACACCGCCCTCCGTATGGTAGGTGATGACCTCGCCCACCCTCAGGAACCTCTTCTCATGGTCCGGGACGTGCTCGACCATCAGCAGCGTGTCGGCGGGGAACGAATCCACCGCGTAACCGCGGACATCGCCGTCCATAGAATCGGTGACCACGAGGACGACCTCCCTGTCCGAGAGGTCCAGCGATCCGCCGTTGAAGTCGTACAGGATGTAGACGCATCCTCCCACTAAGCACGCGCACGCGACCAGAATTATTATGGACTTCAGACCCATGGATCAGGACCTCCCGCTGAATATAGCCTGGGCTGCGATGATGCCGCAATGGTTTGATGTGGCTGGGTTGTCAGGTGCATTCTCCTCTGCATTCCGACCACCCTCATCTGGGTTCCGAATCGCCGAAAGCCGTATCGCGGACCCGAAAAGGAACATGGTCCGCAACAGAACGGTAACAGTGCCGTTCCGATGATGCCGCATACAGCTGGCATCGCATTCTTTCAACGCTTATAGTTACTAAGACTAAACACTATTTAACATCATTCCCGAATCAATCCAACATAGTACAATGGGATTGATTACTGGCTATATAGGATCCGATTGTCCCGGGAGGATGCATCCATCGTGTTCTGGCTATGCACAGAGGCGGTCGGATATCATCGTTCGGCATAGGCTCCAAAAGAAATGGTTCGGATATTCGGGATATCATCCTTCGTGAGAGTGCATGTCCGAGAGCATCACCGCGAACTCCCTGGCGTGCGGCTGGGCATCCCCCCTCAGGGCCAGGACGCAATCGAACCCTTCCGGGCAATCGAACGGGATCCATCTGAACCCGTCCCCCTTCTCATGCAGGAAATCCGGTGCCAGGCAGACCCCGGACCCGACGGCCACGTTGGTCAATGTGGTATCATGATCCGGGCTGTTGAAGTAGTCCACCCTGCCGGATGATATGATCCTCTGCTGGACCCTCCTCAGGGCCGGAGGGGATCCTCCTCCGACCATCAGCGTCCTCCATTGGAGGTCGCCCTCGCCGACCCTCTCCCTGGAGGCCAGCGGGTCGTCCTCCGCCACGATCAGGGATATCCCGGAGCGGTACAGCGGCACGACATCCACCCCTTTCATCGATTCTGCCTCCTCCCTGAGCATGAACTCCATGTCCGTGCTCCCGGACAGGAACGAAGAGAGGTCCCCATAAACATGGAACTCGGGGACGACGGATACGTCGGAGGTCGACTCGTAGAACCTCCTGATGGCCTGCGGCAGCAGAGGGATCGCCGACCTGAACGGCAGACCTATGCGTATCGACGACGAGTACTTCCCGTCGATGTTTTGGGCCCTCTCCACCGCACGCTTGTAATCCTCCCTGATCTCCCTCAGGGATATGCAGAACTGCTCCCCGGCGGGCGTGAGGGATATCGTCTTCCCGTCCCTCCTGAAGATCCTGAAACCTATCTCCTCCTCGGCCTTCTTCACCTGGTAGGACAGTGTCGGCTGGGAGACCCCCAGCTCCTCGGATGCGCGCTTGTAGTTCATCGTCCTCTTTATCGTGAGGATCTGGTCCATCTGCTCCGTGTCCATGATATCATCATGATTTAATTATTAAATTAATAATCAGATATATTGATAGGAATATTTAATAACAAACTCTCCCATGGTTAGAGCAGAGGCAAATCGAATGTCGAAGAATCTGATCATGTACTACTCCCGCAAAGGACAGAACTACTTCTCGGGATCAATCCGCAGCATCGCGAAGGGCAATACAGAATACGTGGCGGAGTTCATCCGCGACGCCATCGGCGGCGACCTGTTCGAGATCGACACCGTCAGGCCCTACCCTGCGGACTACATGGAATGCACCGAGGTCGCCAAGGCGGAGCTAAACTCCAAGGAGCGCCCCGAACTGAAATCGTATATCGAGGACATCTCCGGATACGACAACATCTTCGTATGCGGGCCCTGCTGGTGGGGCACGTTCCCCATGGCCGTCTTCACGCAGCTCGAGAAACTGGACTGGGACGGGAAGAGGGTGTTCGCGGTCATGACGCACGAAGGGAGCGGGCTGGGCAGCTCCGAGAGGGACCTCAGGAACGCCTGCGCCGGCGCGACTGTCGGAAAGGGGCTCTCCATCCCCGGCGGACAGGCGTCCTCGTCGCAGAAGAAGGTGGCCGAATGGGCCAGGAAAGCGATAGAGTGATCCGTGTCCTGGAGAGGATGCTAGACGGCATGGTCCGCAAGAACCCGGACCTCCTGAGATCCGTCCTCTCCGAGGACATGGTCCTGGTCCATATGACCGGAACCAGACAGACCCGCGAGCAGTTCCTGGCGCAGCTGATGGACGGCACCCTCAACTACCGCTCCGCCAGGATCGTGGACGCGCCTGTCACCATCGATGGGGACAGAGCCGAGGTCAGACTCCTGACCGAGACTGTCGCTGCCGTGTACGGCGGGGGATACCGCAGATGGGACCTCGCACTCGACACAGAGCTCCGCAACGTGGGCGGCGAATGGGTCGTGACGAGGTCCGAGGCAGGGACGTTCCGATCCCTGCGAGAACCACATATCATCAAAAGAGGCGAAACAGTGATGCAGAACACACATTTCCCAGAGGTCAATGGCTATTTCGGCTTCGGCCTGATGCGCCTGCCCCAGAAGGACGGCGATACCGACATGGAGACGCTGGACTCCATGGTCGATGCGTTCATCGGCGCAGGGTTCAACTATTTCGACACCGCACGCCCGTACCACAACGGCAGGTCGGAGACGTCCTTCCGCGATAGCGTCACCAGGAGGTACGACAGGAAGGACTTCCTCATAGCGGACAAGCTGACGGAACCGTACTTCAACAAGCAGGAGGACATAGTCCCGTTCTTCGAATCCCAGCTGGAGGCATGCGGCGTGGAGTACTTCGACTTCTACCTGATGCACGCGCAGGACAAGAACAACTACAAGAAGTTCCAAAGGTGCAAGGCGTACGAGACTGCCTGCGAGCTCAAGAAGCAGGGGAGGATCAGGCATTTCGGGATCTCGTTCCACGACAATGCGGATATGCTGGACACGATCCTCACCGAGCATCCCGAGGTGGAGTTCGTACAGATACAATTGAACTATGTGGATTACGAGGACCCCTCCGTCGAGGGCAGGAAGGTCTACGAGACCTGTGCGAAGCACGGGAAGCCGGCGATCGTCATGGAACCCGTCAAGGGCGGCAGCCTGGTGAACCTCCCCGAGGAGGCGGACAAAGTCCTCCGCTCCCTGAACGGCGGGAGCAACGCGAGCTACGCCCTCCGCTTCGCGGGCAGCTTCCCGATGGTCTCGGTAGTGCTCTCGGGCATGAGCGACATGGCGCAGATGGAGGACAACATATCCTCCATGAGGGACTTCAACCCCCTGTCCGACAGGGAGAGGGAGGCTGTGGACAAGGTCTGCAGCATCTTCAGGAGCATGGACCTCATCCCCTGCACGAGATGCAGGTACTGCATCGAGGAGAACGACTGCCCGAAGGGGATTCTCATCCCCGAGGTGTTCGGGGCGATGAACTCGTACTCGGCCTTCCACAACTGGAACAGCCAGTTCTACTACAACAGCATCATCACTGGATCCGGCCACGGCAGGGCATCCGACTGCATCGGATGCGGCAAGTGCGAGAAGGTGTGCCCCCAGCACCTGAGGATAAGAGATCTGCTGAAGGACGTCGCCAGGACGTTCGGGAACCGATGACGTCATACCGACATGATGAATTCGATCATGGTCCGACCGTATGGATCACGTTGACGCACCGGTTGGAACTGTACTTGTGCCAAAACAGGTAGAAGTTCCCTCCGGCCGCCACCAGGGACCCGATGAGGAACCCGTACGGGCTCTCCATGAACCCGAACACTATCGCCGCACCGGCGGCGATGAGCAGCATGGACAGAGCGAACTCCTTCCAGGTCGGCTTGAACTCCGGGCTGTTCAGGAGCGACGTCGAGTGCAACGACAGGTAGAACACCAGGATGGACACTATCATGAGGCCGGCCGTGAACAGGTGGTTGGCCTCATCGCTCTCGAAGTAAAGCAGCGCCACGGTGACCATGTTGATGGCGATGATGATGAAGTAATGGCTCACGGTGATCGCGGAGACCTTCTTGATCTGATGGTGGTTGCAGATGTAATGCACCTGCGCCACATACGATCCGAACATGAATATCAGGATCATGAACACCATCGGCGATGCTATCGACAGCTTGGACACCTCGAAGAATCCCGTGATGCCGACGATCCCCTCCCCGAAGGTTATGATCGTCAGGAGCTCCAGCCTCTCCATCAGGTGCGGGAGGCTGATGATCTTCAGGTCGTAATCGCCATGCTTGATCAGCGGCATCATCATGCCGAGCACCACCGCGGCGATGTTCACGAACAAGGACTCCTCCTTGTACCCCGCCAGGCTGATGCACAGGGAGACCGCATATATCCCCAGGATGACAAGAATGATACCCAAGGAATGGCGGGCGGCCGCGGTGTCCTGCTTCTCCACATAGAGCTGTATCGCGTACAGCGCCCCGACGCAGGATATCATGATCATCATCGATATGATGAAGGCAGTACCGCCTTCCACGTGACCGACAGTAAGGGTGGTGGACATCAGGACCGCCGCTGCCATGTTGATCACCAGGAAGACATACTCGTACCAGCGCCATGTGGCGTAGCGGTTGACGTACGTGGTCATGTACAGCCATGCCTGGATGATGACCATGGACGAGATGATGTACAGGAGGAACATGTCGACGGTGAGGATCCCTCCCTCGGGCTCCTCGACCATGAGCGTCATCCTGGATATCGCGAACACATAGATTAGATCGTAGAACAGCTCTATGAGCTCGACTTTCTTCTCCTTAACGGCCATTTGACACCCGCTCCCGCACCATCGGCATCCTTCCCGACAGGACAGGGGCGAAAGAATAAAATCGCTATAAATAAACGACCCGCAAGTCAGGTTAACATGGTAAAGAGAATCGTAGCGATCAACGCAAGCCCCCGCAAGGGATGGAACACGGACATGCTCGTGGAAGAGGCCGCCAAGGGGGCCGCTTCCAAGGGAGCGGAGATAGAGAAGGTGGACCTCTACCACCTGGACAGGTTCGCCGGATGCGTCTCGTGCTTCGGCTGCAAGAGGGAGGGGCACAAGGGAGAATGCATCTACAAGGACAGCCTGAAACCCGTATTGGATGCTGTGAAGGACTCCGACGGGCTCATCGTCGGCGCACCGAACTACTTCGGCGACCTCTGCGCGGAGTTCAAGCTGTTCTACGAGAGGCTTGTATTCCCTTACCTCACGTACAGGACCGATGTGAGATGCTGCAACGACCACCCGATCCCCGTGCTGCTGATCATGACCAGCAACGCCCCGGAAGGGATGTACGACAGCATGCTGTCCAACTACAGGTCCGTCCTGAGCAGCTTCATCGGGCCGACCAAGGTCTTCGTCAGCGGAGAGACCATGCAGGTCAACGACTACAGCAAGTTCGATTGGAACATGTTCGACGGAGACCAGAGGAAGGAGAGGAGGGAGAAGGTCTTCCCCTCGGAGATGAAAGCGGTACACGACCTGGCCGCGGACATGTTCTGATATTCAGTTGATAGAGGTGAGATGATGGAATGCGAGGAGAAAAGGGTCGACACGCGTGTGCTCGACCAGGACGAGATGGCCCTGATGGTGAGGAACTCACAGCTCATATTCAGGATCAACCACACGATGCCCTTCACGGATGAGTACAACTCGTTGGTGAAGGAGCTCTTCGGCGACAGGATCGGGGAGGGGTCGGTCATCACCGCGCCCTTCAACCTGGTGGCCTCGGAGCACATGAGGATCGGGAAGAACGTCTACATCGGAGGCAACCTCCTGGGCATGTGCCGCGGCGGGATCGATATCGAGGATGATGTTATGATAGCCGCCAACGTCTCGCTGATATCGAACAACCACGACCTGTACGACAGGGCCGTCCTCCTGTGCAAACCTGTGAAGGTCTGCAAGGGAGCATGGATCGGCGCCGGAGCGTACGTCATGCCCGGGATCAGGATCGGGAAGTATGCTGTCGTCGGTGCGGGATCCGTGGTCACCAAGGATGTCGGGGATTACCAGGTCGTCGTCGGGAATCCGGCCAGGCCCATCAAGGAACTGGACAGGTCCAGGTTCGACGAGTGATATCTTTTACAAACCTCAACGGATAAGGGGGACCATTAGGTCTGGACGGTCCGTGACGATGCCGTCCACCCCCATCCCTATCAGTTTCTCGGCGTATCCGGTGTCATCCACCGTCCACACCAGGATCTTCTTGTCCATAGCGTGTATCGCCTTGACCAAGTCCGGATCCATGATGCAGGACAGGTAATGGCAGATCACGTAATCGGGGTCGAAGTCAAGTCCGGCCACGTATCCGGGGATGTCCGCCTGCTCCATCACATGCCCCTTCATGTCCCCGAACACATCTCCCGGGAACATCGATCCGAGCATCAGGCCCATGTTGAGGAGGACCGCCTTCGGATCTGCCCCCTCCACACCCAGGAGCTCCTCGATGAACGAGGTGTCCTCCAGCGGCACCACATCGTCCTCGGTCAGTCTGTCCAGGGGCACGTCGGCTGGGTAGCACTCCGCGAAGATGTCCATTATCTCCCCGATATCATCGAAAGTCGGCGTAAGTATCGCTCCTGTCAGGCAATTCGCACCCCTGTCGCAGAAATCAGACATCAGGATGTGGTCGAACGAGGATGCCAGGACCCTGTCCCCCAGTCCGGACGACTCCACGGAGGCCGCCACGCTCTCCAGGTACTCGCTGCGCCTGACGCCGGGGGTCTTCAGCTCCATGTCGACCATGCCCCTGCCGCCTATCACGGAAAGGGATTCTTCCAATGTGGGGATCCTCGTACCCTTGAATACATCGCCCTTCCAGGATCCGAAATCGTAGCCCCTCAGCTCGTCCAGTGTCATCTCCTGAATGGCCCCCTTACCGTCGCTGTGGGCGTCGATGGTGTAGCTATGGGAGATCACCGGGACGCAGTCCATGGTCATCTGCACATCCTCCTCGAAACCGTCAGCTCCGGAATCCAATGCCATCCTGAAAGACGGCAGCGTGTTCTCCGGCGCCTTCTCAGACATACCTTTGTGGGCTAGTATGAAAGTCACGGAGGCACCGTGACTCACGACGTATAAAACTGCTACTGGCCGATGTTCACATCTTCTGCGAACCGTCACGGATGGATTGAACAGAGTCTTAAACAGTAGTTAATGCTTTATTGACGGACCCGCATCGGTTCACGAGATGTATCAGCTGACCCTCGACATATACCAGAGCGCCGGCCTCGGCGCAGCCGTTCTAGCCTTAGGGATACTGATACTGAAGCAATCTCCGCTGATGAAGAGGTTCTGCGTCCCCTCGGCCGTGGTCGGAGGACTCATATTCTCCATATTGGCGCTGGTTCTCTACAAGATGGATGTCGTGGAGATAACCTTCGACGAGACGCTGAAGGACGTCTGCATGAGGGTGTTCTTCTGCTCCATCGGTTTCATGGCATCCCTCTCGATGCTGAAGAAGGGCGGGAAGATACTGATAATACTGGCAGTCCTGCTGGCCGCCCTCGTGCTCTCGCAGAACTTCCTCGGAATAGCGGTGATGACCGCATTCGGATTGGACCCACTGTACGGGCTGGCCGTAGGATCGATATCCCTGTCCGGAGGCCACGGCACCGCCGCCGCATACGGGGAGGTCCTGGTGGACCACGGTCTGATCGGAGGGGATGTGGTCGCCGTAGCTGCCGCCACCTTCGGACTGGCCATCGCCAGCCTGCTGGGGGCGCCCATGGCGAAGAGGCTCGTCGACAGGTACAAGCTGGAGCCGTCCGGAGAGGTGATCGAGGAGACGAAGAAGGAGGAGAAGAGCATCCTCAACGATTCGTTCCTGTGGGCGATGATCCTCATCGTGATCAGCCTCGGCGCGGGCACCCTGATCAACGACGCGTTCAAATCCGTGGGCATCGCGCTCCCGTCCTATCTGGGTGCGCTGGTAGTCGCCATCGTCATAAGGAACGTAGCAGACTGGAGGAAGCATGATATGCCCTACAGGGAGATCGATGTGCTCGGATGGATCTGCCTCAGCCTGTTCCTGGCCATGGCCCTCATGTCGATGAAGTTGTGGCAGCTGGAGGGCCTCGCCCTGCCCATGATCGCGGCGCTGGTCATACAGACGCTCTTCCTCCTGTTCTTCACCGCTGTCGTGGTGTTCAGGATGACCGGGAAGACCTACGAATCCGCTGCGCTGTCATCGGGTTTCATGGGATTCGGAATGGGTGCCACGCCCAACGCGGTCGCGAACGTCGAGGCGCTGATGTCCTGGTCCGGCCCCGCTCCGCTGGCATACTTCCTGGTCCCTCTGGCCGGAGGCGTGTTCCTCGACGTGATCAACGTGGCCATACTCACCGGGTTCTTCAACGTGCTCTGATGCGATGCATCGACGATCCCTAAGGGGATGGACGCACGTTTATCTATGTCCTGGATTTAACAGCGCGATATGACGCACGGAGTTCTGGGGATTGTCGCATGCCCCATGGTGGACGATAACCTGGTCTACAGCCTGGCCAAGGATCCGGAGGAGAAGGACATAGTCATCGTGGAGAACAAGAACACCTCCTCGATAACCAGGAAGCTGGATTCCAAGAACATCAGATACAGGATCGTGCCCTGGTCCGAGATAACGTCCTACCGCATGGAACTGGACCACAGCAGGTACACCCTGCTCATCCACATGACGGATCTCGGCCTCCATGCGAGACCGGAGGTCCTGAAGAGCACCGTCGAGGAGATCGTCACCGACATGCAGCCCTTCGTGGACGCGGTCGGACTGTACCTGGGCACCTGCGGGAACTTCGATTGGAACATCCCCAGATGGTGCGAGCAACGCGGCTTCAAACCGTCTGCCATGTTCTGCGATAAGAACGGCAACCTCTGCCACGACTGCGTCGGCATCAACATCGCAGGAGGCCCCAAGTACAAGGATCTCCAGATGAAGTACACAGGGCACCTGTACGTGTTCCCTGCCATGGCCACCAACTTCGACGAGTTCATGAACGCCGACAGCGCGGACAGCGCCACCACGGAGGCGAGCCTGACCCCCGAGATGAGGGAGGCGCTGGGCATCGAGGAGGGACGCGACGGATACCTCAGGTGGCTCCTCGGCCTTGGAGGCTACGAGCACATCCTGAGGATCGACACCGGCATCGGCGACAGGGAGAACTTCGAGAAGGATCTTGAGAAGGTGGCCGAGAGGACTCACCTGAAGATCAAGGACGCCGATGAGGGCTGGGCCGATCTGGGTCCCACCGATGCCCTGTATGACCAGTGCAAGGGATTCCTGGTACAATGAGGGCGCCGGACCACATAGAGGTCCGCGGGGCCCGCATCCACAATCTGAAGAGCGTGAATGTGGACATACCCCTGAACAAGGTGGTCGGCATAGCCGGCGTATCCGGATCCGGCAAATCGTCGCTGGCCCTTGGGACGCTCTATGCAGAGGGGTCCCGCCGCTATCTGGAATCTTTGTCGACTTACACCCGCAGAAGGATGACGCAGGCCGCCAAGGCGGACGTGGACGACATCCGCTACGTCCCTGCGGCCCTGGCGCTCCACCAGCGCCCGGGAGTCCCCGGGATCAGGAGCACGTTCGGAACCTCGACCGAATTGCTCAACAGCCTGAGGCTGATGTTCTCCAGGCTTTCCAACCACAGGTGCCCCAACGGGCACTATCTCGAGCCCAGCATCGACTTCGCCGCCATGATAGACATCGCCTGCCCCATATGCGGGGCCAGGGTGGAGCCGCCCAGCGCCGAGGAGCTTGCATTCAACAGCACCGGCGCCTGCGAGAGGTGCGGAGGAACGGGGGTCATCCACGAGGTGGACGAGACCACCCTGGTGCCCGACGAGTCCAAGACGATCGACGAGGGAGCGGTCCTTCCGTGGCAGACCCTGATGTGGTCGCTCATGAAGGACATCGCCCGCGACATGGGCGTACGCACCGACGTGCCGTTCAGGGAGCTGACCGAGAAGGAGCGCGAGATCGTGTTCCACGGGAAGCCCGAGAAGAGGCATCTGCTCTACTACAACGAGAAAAGCGGCAATGCCGGAGAGATGGATTTCACTTACTACAGCGCCGTCCACACGGTGGAGAACGCCCTCGCCAAGGTCACCGACGAGAAGGGCATGAAGAGGGTGGAGAGGTTCCTGAAGATGGGCACATGCCCGTGCTGCAACGGGACCAGGCTGAATGAGAGGGCCCGCGCGCCCCTGCTGAGAGGCATATCTCTGGACAAGGCATGCGAGATGACACTGTCCGAACTGGAGGAGTGGGTGAACGACGTCCCGGGATCCCTCCCCGAGGAGATGGTCCCGATGGCCGAGAGCATATGCGAGGCGTTCCACGACACGTCCAGGCGCCTGCTGGACCTCGGCCTAGGATACCTGACACTGGACCGCCCGGCATCCACCCTGTCCACAGGCGAGAGACAGCGCACCCAGCTCGCAAGGTCCGTGAGGAACCGCACCACAGGTGTGCTCTATGTCCTCGACGAGCCGTCGATAGGATTGCATCCCTCCAACATCGAGGGACTGATCGGCGTCATGGACGACCTTGTCGCCGACGGGAACTCCATACTCCTCGTGGATCACGACACGCAGGTCCTGGCCCGCTCCGACTGGCTGGTCGAGATGGGCCCCGGAGCCGGCTCCGACGGAGGAACGGTCATCGCTGAAGGAACTGTGTCCGACTTGGTCTCCAACAGTGATTCCAAGATAGGGCCGTTCCTGAAGGAGGGCAATCCGGGCCTGCGCCCGAGAGTCTCCAAGGATAAACTGTTCGACCTTGGAACGATACATATGACGACATCCCAGATCCATACAGTGAAGCCGCTGGACGTCAGGATCCCCAAGGGGAGGCTCACCGTGGTCACCGGGATGTCAGGGAGCGGCAAGACCACCATGGTTCTGGACAGCCTTGTGCCCGCGCTGGAATCGTCCATATCCGGTACCGAGATGCCTTCTCATGTCACATCCATTGAGGCCGAGGGGATCAATCACGTCAAGTTGATCGATGCCACACCGATAGGGATCAATGTCCGTTCCACCGTCGCCACCTACGCCAACGTCCACGACGAGCTCCGCAAGGTCTTCGCCAAGACGGACAAGGCAAAGGAAGCGGGACTGAAGGCGGGAGACCTTTCGTACAACACGGGATCCATGAGATGCCCCACATGCGACGGAACCGGATCCGTCAGCCTAGACGTCCAGTTCCTGCCGGATGTGGACATACCCTGTCCAGACTGTGGCGGATCGCGCTACCGCCAGGAGGCCTTCAGGATCACCAGGACAGGCAAGGACGGCACGGAGCTGTCCCTGCCGGGCATCATGGAGATGAGCGTCAAGGAAGCGACATCCGCCTGCGGGGACCTGAAGGTCGTCAGAAGCAGGCTGGAGACGCTGAACGAGGTCGGCCTCGGATACCTGACATTGGCCGAAGCGACACCGGGCCTCTCCGGAGGGGAGGCGCAGCGCCTCAAGCTGGCCAGCGAGATGGGCCACGGGCAGGAGGACACCGTCTTCGTCTTCGACGAGCCCACGATAGGACTCCACCCGCTGGACGTGCAGGTGCTGATGGGCATCTTCCAGCATCTCGTCGAGAACGGGGCCACCGTGATAATCATCGAACATGATCTGGATATCATCAGGAGCGCGGACTACATCATCGACCTCGGGCCTCGCGGAGGGGACGAGGGCGGACGCATCACCGTGAGCGGCACCGTGGAGGATGTGAAGGCATGCCAGGACAGCGTCACGGGAAAGTACCTGTGACACCCTGCGGCGCATCATCCAACACTTACATTCTTTGATGTCAGACTGAATAAGGGCCAGTTTCAAATAGTGAGATTATCGATACCTTACTCATGGGACTAATCAAGGCTATCGGTGCTGCAGCAGGCAGTACTCTCGCCGACCAGTGGAAGGAGTTCTTCTACTGCGAGAGCATACCGGCGGACACCTTGGTCGTCAAGGGACAGAAACGCGTCAGCGGACGTTCCGCCAACACCAAGGGCAGCGACAACATCATCAGCAACGGTTCAGGCATCTCCGTAGCGGACGGACAGTGCATGATCATCGTCGAGCAGGGAAAGATTGTCGCCATCAGTTCCGAACCGGGACTGTACACCTTCGACGTCTCCACCGAGCCCAGCGTCTTCGCGGGCAACCTCGGTGCCAGCGTCATCAATTCGTTCAAGACCTTTGGAAGACGTGTCTCCTACGGAGGCGACACCGGCAAGGATCAGCGCATATACTACATCAATGTCAAGGAGATCATCGACAACAAGTTCGGTACCTCCATCCCGATCCCGTTCCGCGTGGTAGACAGGAACATCGGCCTGGACGTCGATGTGTCCGTCCGCTGCTTCGGTACGTATTCGTACAAGATCTCGGACCCCATCCTGTTCTACACCAACGTCTGCGGTAACGTCACGGACATCTACAAGAGGACCAACATCGACGGCCAGCTGAAGACCGAATTCATCGCAGGGCTCCAGCCCGGTTTCGGAAAATTGTCCGACCTCGGGCTCCGTCCCAACCAGATCATGATGCACACGGAGGAGCTCCAGGAGGCGATGAACGAGGCCCTGTCCAAGAAGTGGTCTCAGCTGCGCGGTATTGACGTCGTCAGCGTCGCCCTCGGATCCGTCACGCTGCCCGAAGAGGATGCCCAGATGATCAAGGAGGCCCAGAGGATCGCCATCCTCCGTGACCCCAGCATGGCAGGCGCCACCCTGGTCGAGGCACAGTCCGAGGCCCTCAAGTCCGCCGCCAAGAACGAGGCGGGTGCCGTCACCGGACTCATGGGAGTCGGTATGGTCGGCCAGGTCAGCGGCAACAGCATGAACGCCCAGGGCTACTACAACATGCCCAACCAGCAGCAGCCGCCACCGCAGGGCGCCCCCCAGCAGGGAGTCCCCAACCCGGCCGCCGCTCCGAATCCGGCAGCGGCCATGGCCTGGACCTGCGCATGCGGCCAGGTAGTCACCGGCAAGTTCTGCCCCGAATGCGGTAAGAAGAAGCCCGAAGCGCAGCCCCAGCCGGAAGGATGGGCCTGTCCCAAATGCGGGAACAAGAACCTCGGCAAGTTCTGCCAGGAATGCGGGGAGAAGAAGCCCCAGGGAGTCCCCCAGTACCGCTGCGACAAGTGCGGCTGGATGCCCGCCGACCCGAGCAAGCCGCCCAGATTCTGCCCCGAGTGCGGGGACCCGTTCGGTGACGAGGACATAACACATCACGCTTGAACAAAGGAGGTCAAGACATGGCAGAAAATGAAAAGGAATCTACGAACTGGGGAGCGATCACCGGCGTGGTCGTGCTCGTTGCTATCATCGTCGGACTGCTCTACTACTACTACACGTCGCAGGTGATCCCGGCAATAGGGATACCTCTGCTGATAATCGGAGTCTTCGAAGTCCTCTCTTCGATTGGCAAGAGCTCAACGCCCGATCAGTTCGGCACCAGCGAATCCTACGCGGCCACCGTGCTAGGGTTCCTGCTAATAGCCATAGGCGGAGCGATGCTGGTGTTCATCTACTCGGACAGCATCATCTTCCCGATCGTCTTCGCACTCGTGGTCATCATCCTCTTCTTCCTGGTATCGATGGCCAAGAGGAAGAAGGAATGAGAAAACAGGCCGGGTGACCGGCCGTCTTCCCTTTACAATTATTGATACTTGAACGTCACCTGACGGTCTTCATCCATGACAGAAGGGAATCCGCTTCGTAACGGTAGGTGTTGACCTGGTCCTTGCTTCCGGAGACCTCTCCGCCCTTGAAGGACTTCTCCCACTTCTGTCCGAGGATTGTCCTGTATGCATCGAGGAACAGCGACGCGGGTTCGGCGAACGAGGAGTCCACGAACACCGTGCCGGCGACGAAGAACAGACGCTCGTTGCGGATGTCGGAGACCGCATCCCAGTTGGATTGCGTCATCCCTCCCTGGATGGATTCCACATCCTTCCGGCACTCCTCGAGGAACTCCGAGCAGCCAGCCATGAATGCCCCCTTCAGCTCCGGATCCGTGAAGTAGGGTTCAATCCTCTTCCTGATCTCGTACAGCCTCACGTTCTCTATATCCGCGGGCTTGACCTTCCTGTAGGTGACGTAGACCCGCTTGAAGTCCCTGTCCCTCTCGGACAGATAGTTGCTGACGTACGTGCGGAGCAGCTCTGTGTAATCCTCCTTCGTAAGAGCAACGGATGCCTTCGGCATGCTGCGGGCGATGGCCGCGAACGAAGACGCTTTCTTGAAGTCCTTGTCGAGCAGCGCCACGTACTTCACAAGCAGAGGGGCGGGATCCGTGCTGTCCAGGTCGGATGCCTTGTCGGCGTACTCCAGGGCTGTGATGTAATCCTTGTTCCTGATGCACTGCACCGCGGCACGTACCGCATCGGTGAACTCATTGCCCTTCTTCATGGACGAGTATTCCGAGGAGGACATCTCCTTCTCGACCGGGGCCCCGCAGAATTCGCAATAGCACATGTTCCTGCCCGCAGGCATCTAGATCGGTGCACCGCAGCTCGGACACTTCAGAGTGATGATAGCCATACATTCACCGCCCGGACCCGATATGGGCCGGCATCCGCGACATCTGCATCATACGACATAAAACCATGCGAAAACGTCGATGCCAGACATCATTCGGTTCAGTCCGACGAACCATAAGCAAATGCTTATATTGTAACCTGTTAACCCCCGTTATGTTCTGGATTGCGGTGAGCTTGATCGCAGGTGCGGCAATGCTCTATTTCGGTTCCGAATGGCTCGTTCGCGGTGCCAAAGGCCTCGCCCTGCGCCTCGGAGTCTCGCCTTTCATAATCGGTCTGACCATAGTCGCCTTCGGTTCCTCTGCGCCCGAATGCATCACATCGATCGTGAGCACCAGCAATCCGTCGCTGATCATCGGAAACGTGGTCGGTAGCAACATCGCCAATGTCGGACTTGCCATAGGCCTGGCTGCTATTGCGGGGCCGATGGCTGCGGTATACAAGGACATGAAACTTGAGATTTGGGCAATGCTGGCAGCCTGCGTCGGACTCTGTGCCCTCGGACTTCTCGGCAGTATCGGCCTGTACATCGGAATAGTTCTCATCGCACTGCTGTTCGTATTCCTTTTCGTGGTCTTCAAGAGGAAGAAGACCGATGATAGCGGAAGAGCTGCGTATGAGGATGACGTTAAAGAAGAGAAACTGGGTACGCCCGTCCTCGCAATCCTGTGCGTCGTGGGGCTTGTGCTGCTCTATTTCGGAGCAAGATTCTTCATAGACGGCGCCAAAGACCTCGCGGCCCTGCTCGGGGTGTCCGATATGATCATCGGACTGATCGTCGTCGCAATCGGCACCTCGCTCCCCGAGATGTGCATCAGCATCATGGCATCCCGCCGCGGAGAGGCGGACCTGGCCGTTGCGAACATCGTAGGCAGCAACATATTCAACATCCTCTTCGTCCTCGGTATCGGAGCCGTCCTTGTAGACGTCCCCGTGTCAGAATCCATGCTCATGTTCCACATGCCCGTGATGCTCATCTTCAGCCTGGCGATGTTCCTCTTCGTTCGTTTCAGGAATCGTATCGAACGCCCGACTGGGATGCTGTTCGTCGGGATGTATGCAGTGTACATCGTCATAATGGGGCTGGTCCCATCCTTGATGATCTGATGCGGTACGGAACATGAAGTACCCTGTGCTGCTGGACTATGACGTATCCGCTACCGATTGGGACGGCCCCTGCGAGCTCGTGCAGTGCAAGAGGGCCCTGCACCCGACCGTGCTGGGCGACGCCAAGTACAGTCTCAACCCGTACGGCGGATGCGAGCACGGATGCATCTACTGCTTCGCACCCGGACACACCCACACGGACATCTCGTTATGGAGGGTGGTGAGGGTCAAGACGAACATCGTCGAGCGCCTCTCCAAGGAGCTGGATTTCACTGAAGGACAGATAGCCCTGGGCACCGTCACGGACCCGTATCAGGCGGCCGAAGGGAGGTTCAGGCTCAGCCGCATGTGCCTCGAGGTGCTCCAGCGGAAAGGGAGAGGCGTATTCATAATCACCAAATCTGACCTCGTCACCAGGGATGCCGATATCCTGAAGGACATGGATGCGACTGTGGCCATCACGGTCACCAACCCCGACGACAGGATCTGCAGGATGACCGAACCCGGTGCGCCTACGACGAGAGAACGCCTCAAAGCGGCGAAGACACTAGTGGACGAAGGTGTGGATACCATCGCATTCATAGCACCCGTGCTGTCGTCGCTCGAGGGTCGCGAGGAGGAACTGCTCCAAATGATCGCGGATTCCGGGATCAGAACCGTGTTCGTGGACCAGTTCAAACCTAGAGGTGTGACCATGGACAGGATGGACCGCATGGGCATCACATCGTCCGAGAAGGCTGAGAGGTGCATCCATGAGGTCGGCAGGTCGATGGGATTCAAGATGCTCCCTCCAAGACACTTCCGATGACATCAGACCGTTCTGACGTCGATCTTCCCGTATCCGTTGCCATTGATGAAATCCGCGGACGATACGGCCTTGTCTACCATTATCGGATCGCACAGGAGAACGGAATCCTCTCCCGAGAGGCACTTCCTTATGCAGTTCTCCGGACCGTTGTACATGAAGTCCACGGACATCTCAGTCTTATTCCTGGCGGTCCTCGCGGACATGCCGTATATCCCAATGGGAAGCCCTTCCAGGCCCTCGGAGGCCAGCAGTGCCGGTATATCTGTGTCCTTATCGACCTTCACAACGTTCATCACACCGAAGTCCGTCGCGCAGCGGTCGGATATCTTCACCGACAATTGGCTCTGGGTGTGCGGATAAGGCTCCAGTTCGCATTTTCCGAGGTTCGCGAACGTCCTGTTCATCCTGTAGACCGACGGCATCAAAAGACCCGCCTTCTGCACCAGCTGATAATCCTCATAGAAAGGCTCCGGAATGCCGGAGTAGACACATTTCGATGAATTCAATACGCGTATCTCATCCGCCCATGAATAGACCAGATCCGTGTCATGAGAGGACATTATGACCGTGACACCGGACGAATTGAGCTGCTCCGCAATCTCCATGACCTCATAGGCCATCTGGGGATCCAGACCTGCGGTGGGCTCGTCCATGATGAGCACACTGGGCCTCATGGCCAGCACGCCTGCCAGCGTGACCCTCTTCCTCTGCCCGTAGGACAGCTTCATGATGGGGGACTTGCGGTACGCCTCCATGCCCACGGCGAAAAGGGCCTCCTGGACCCTCTCCTCAACCTCCTCCTTGGGGAGCTTCATGTTCTCCGGACCGTAGGCGACATCCTGCTCCACATAGGGCTTGAACATCATCTCGTTGGGGTTCTGGAAGAGGATCGACACCTCCGACCTCATCCTGATCTTCCCGCTGTGGCTGTAGGACATGGGCGCATCCTTGTAGTACACCTTGCCGCTGGCGGGCTTGTTCAGTGCGTTCAGGACGCTGAACAGCGTGGACTTGCCAGCGCCGTTGGATCCGAGGATCGCGGTCTTCTTCCCGACAGGGATGTCTATGTCCATCTCGTCGAGGACCTTGGCCCCCTTCCTGCTGTACGAGAAGGTGACCTTCTCCGTTCTCAGAAGCGAATCGCTCATCTCACCGCCTCCGTGCGTATATCGGCGCCGAATGCGCCGAGCCTCTTTGCCTGCTCCTTCACAGACACGTCGTATATCGGGTCGTAGAACAAGACGGTGTCCTTCCCCTCCACCGCCTTCAGGAAGCAGGCGTCCACGGCATCGAACCTGAACTCCACATCCCTTTCACGCAGTGCATAGCGGACATCCGGACCGTACACCCCTGTGCACATGCCCCTCATGTCCTTCATGACGGAATCATACCTATCCGCCGCCTCCGCTTCCTCCACAGGCACGCAGTACACCGTCCCAACCTCAGACGGCCTTCCGAACTTCGCCGTAAACTCGCTGCAGCTGTGGGGGTACGGCGATGCGTCCATGCCGTTGACAGCCGACACATCCTTGTTCATGCCGTATACCGAAGGTATCAGCAGACCGCAGTCGTACACCCTCTCGGGATCGGAATAGAACTCGTCCGCATCCCCGGTGAACTCTATCTTCCCCTTGTTCAGAACGTCCGAAACATCCGCCCATCTGTAGACCAGGTCGATGTCGTGCGTAGAGATCAGCACGGTCACACCGTTCAGGCGGAGCTTCTCCGCAAGCTCCATGACCTCCATGGAGGCCTGCGGATCGAGCCCTGCCGTGGGCTCGTCCATGATCATAATCTTGGGCTGCATCGCCAGGGCGCCGGCAATCGCCACCCTCTTCCTCTGTCCCCCGGAAAGCTGCTGGAGGGGACGTCTCGCGTATTCGCTGATCCTCATGTCCCTCAGGGCCTTCTCCACCCTGGCCTCCACCTCGTCCCTGTCTATGCCGAGATTGAGAGGGCCGAACGCCACATCCTCCTCGACCAGCGAGCAGAATATCTGCTCGTCCGGGTTCTGCAGGACCACGGCGACATCCGATCTCAGGTCGCGCAGTCCCTCGCGTGTATAATCTATGGGGGATCCGTTGTACAGGACCTGCCCCTTCTGCGGCCTGTGCACGCCGGTCAGCGTGTAGAACAGGGTCGTCTTCCCGGCCCCGTTGGCTCCCAGGACGGCCGTGCGCCTTCCGCCTTCTATCGTAAGACTGAATCCGTCCATCACCGGCGGGACGTTCGGATTATGGGCGAACGTGACATCCTCCAACCTGAATAGCTCCGTCATCATCTCACCATCCGAACAGCGGAGCGAAGATCTGCTGCATGTCTATCCATCCAACGCTGTACAGTCCAAAGACGTACAATACGACCGCCGAGCCGATCGCCACGATCGGCCACATGACGGACATCTTCCTGGGAGGACGGTATATCGGGAAGTAGCCGTTGTAATTCCTGCAGGCCAATGCCGCTTCCGATTTCTCGGCCATCTCCATGGAGAATATGAACGTGCCCGCCATGGCCCCGCCGTAGGACCTCATGGCCGTCAGCGATCCGTTGTAGCCGAGCCTGCACTGCGCCGCATCGATCATGACGAGGAACCTCTCCAGGAGCAGAAACGCGTATCTGTAGATCAGGACGATGAGTTCCGTTATCTCGCTGGGGAAATGCAGACTCCTGAAGGCCTGCGCCAGATGGGGTATCGGCGTGGAGCTGGCGAACGAGAGCATAAGGGTCACTCCCGCAATCGCACGGATGAATATGATCCATGCCTTGTTGAAACTGGTGGCGGTCATGTGGATCTTGAACCAGAGTATCTGACCCTCCCAAAGGGCAGGCTCGTTCGGATCGCCCATGATCGATATCATACCGCTCCCGATGATCATGATCAGGATCGCCTCCCCTATGGCCAGGGAGAGGATCAACGGTATCTTCATGTTAGTTGAATAAGCCATCAGCAGGATGCCGATGACGAACGTGATCATAGGGACCACGATGCTCTCGGTGATGAGACCGACGATAAGGAGGCACATCACCAGAAGGAGTTTGCCGAGAGGGGCCCAGTCGACCATGCGGGAGCTGTACGCCAGCTCATCCATCTCAACCTGTTCGGACACGGACCCACCCTCTTATTGAGGTTTCAAGCCTCGGAATCCTTCGACGCGTTGGCCTGCCTTCTGGCGTTCAGCATACCGATGAAGTATCCAATGATGACGGCACCGATAGCGGCCTGCACGGCGAACAGGAAGGACTCGGTCTCTCCGGGGAGCTCGAATCCGAGGTTCTCCATCCAGTTGCCTGTCCAAGGCTCATATCCGTAGCTCTCTGCGGCCTGTCCTCCAGAATCGTCCGATCCTCCGAACTCACCGGGGACCAGAAGGAGGGTGCCCACCACGAGCACCGCTATGATCGCGAATCCTACGATGTACATTGTTGAGTTCTTCATCTTCACACCTCGGTGGAGAAGGGGTTGAGCTTGTTCTCATCCGCGATTCCGAAGATCTCAGGCTTTGCGGTGGAGAGGTACTGCGCGAACATCGCCAGCACGAGACCCTCGACGATTGCCAGAGGGATCTGTGTGACCGCGTACACAGACATAAAGTCGATGAAGCTCGATGCGAAGTCGGCTCCGGTGGACGTAACGACGTTGAGCGTCATCTGGATAGCGGTGACAACGTATGTCATGAGGTCCGCTATGGCGGCTGCGACGAACATGCTGATGAACACTCCCGCGTTCGCCTTCCTGATGAGCTTCCAGAGTACGAGACCGCAGAGGGGTCCGATGATTCCCATGGAGACACAGTTGGCTCCGAGGGTTGTGAATCCTCCGTGTGCGAGGAGGAGCGCCTGGAACAGCAGGACGATCGTGGCGAGGACGGAACAGACTCCGACTCCATAGAATACGACTGCGATTCCGGTTCCTGTGGGGTGCGAGCTCGATCCGGTGACCGAGGGCAGCTTGAGCGAGGAGAGCAGGAAGATGAATGCTCCGGAGAGAGCTACCGTCATCTTCTGCTCGGGGTGCTCCGCAAGGATCTTGCGGAGCTTGATGACACCGACCACGAAGAACGGAATCATCACCACGAACCAAACTGCACACCACATAGGGTCTAGATAACCTTCCATTATGTGCATTACTTTTCACCATCCAATGGTATTTCGTCTAAAGCATAGACTGACGAATGTCCGGCTAGAGATCATTCGGTTGGACGGGTTATCCACCAATCAGTATAATAAACATTAACAGTCGAAAATGAGCAATTAAGGACCGTAATTATCCAATGCCCTTCGAAATCTGGACTTTGGAGAGAAGTCTACCCAATTCTGTATCCAACCGGAATGCGAAATTTCCGTCCGTTCCATTTTATAATATTAACGATGATGACCCGCGCATGTCAACTATAATCATCTATGCCTCGTCCAACGGTAACACGAAGGCCGTGGCCGAATACATCGCATCGAAGACCGGCGGGAAGGCCGTGGACGTCGCTGCGGCGGCATCCGAGGACCTCAATTCCTACGACACCATCGTCATCGGCGGAAGGGTCTGGGCCGGGAAGCTCCCCAAGGACCTGGTCGAGTTCGTCGGAAAGAACAAGTCGGTCATCGATTCCAAGAAGTCCGCGTTCTACGTGTGCTGCATGTACAACGAGGAGAAGGGCCAGAAGCAGTGCGACAAGCTCGCATCCGAGATGGGAATCGCCAAGCACACCTTCTTCAACAAAGGAAAGAAGCTCGTCCAGAACGACACGAGCTCCATCGACGCGTTCATCGCATCGCTCTGAAACCCCGGGCCGTAAGGCCCGCTTCATCTCATACCTTGCCTGTGCCGTTGAGCAGGAGGGCTATCCTCTCCACTTCTTTGTCGACGATGCCCTCATTGAAAGTCACCTTGATCGCTTCCGCGGGGCATTCCTCGGCGCATCTTCCGCATCCCCTGCAATGACCGGCATCGATCTCGAACCTACCGTCCTTAGGATGGATCGCTTTGCAGAAGCATATCTCCTGGCACGAGCCGCATGCGATGCACTTGTCGCTGTCCATGGTGACAGTGACGCTCTCCATCCTGTGGAACTTGCTTCCGATATCATCAGATATGTCGCGGGCCATGTTCCAAAGGCAGCAGCAGGGGCAGCAGTTGCAGATGGTCATCAGGTCCTTCTTGTCCCCGGTGTTCAGCCAGATGCTGTCGAGCTTGTTCCTTCCGATGATGTGGACGAAGCCCAGCCCCCCGCATTCGTCTATGTACGCCTTGGCTTCCTCGGACGTGGCGATATGCCCGTACTCTTTGGGTATCTTATGGATCCCCTTCCCCAAGAACACGCATCCGTGGTCGGCGGGAAAGTCCTTGCACTTGTTGGACGTCCTGCATAGGCAGAAGTTCATGATGAATATCTCATCGGTCTTCTCGAGCATCCTCTTGACGATGTCGCTGGGAAGGACTGTCGTGTCCCCGGGATCATCTATCTCTATGTTGGTCTCTATGACCCTGGAGACTACGCTGTCCTTCGGTAGCACGAGCATGTCGTCCCCGTCAAACAATATCCTGTCTACGACCTTCTTGAAGACCCCGTTCTTACGGGTCCACGAGGCGAGCCTGTATCTGGTGTTGAAAACCCTCTTCACCAGGCCCACGGATATGTACGGGACGACCCTCATGGATTTGGGATTGGTTCGGATTTGATAACGTTTTCCTTCTCCTGCTCGCAAAACCCGCTGTTTTTCGAGCGTTGGCACATGCATGAGTTAAGGTCGTAGCGAGAATTTTTAAATCTCTTTCATACCTTACTTATCTGGGTGAATGGATGGATGAAACGGTTCTACTCGTCAGTTTGGCATTGTTCCTGCTACTGGCAGCCGTATGCTCCATCGTTTTCAACAAGATCAGGCTCCCGCCGCTGATCGGATACCTGATGGCAGGTATCATCGTAGCGAACTTCGTTTCCATATCCGAGGAGCAGATGGATGTCGTGGACATCCTATCGGACATGGGTCTGACGATGCTGATGTTCTGCATCGGTCTGGAGATCAATCTGAAGAAGCTGCGCAAGCAGGGAGTCTTCGCCATGAAGGTGGCCATGGTAGAGATACCGTTCATGGTCCTGGCGGGCACGATATTCGGCGGACTGTTCGGGCTGGACTCGTTCCAGAGCCTGTGCCTGGGTGCGGTCATGGCCGGCTCCAGCACCGCCGTGGTGCTCGGAGTGCTGAAGATACAGAACCGTCTCGAGAAGGACCGCATAGACACCCTGATTCTCGTCATCATCATGGAGGACATAGCGCAGGTCATAGTCCTGTCGATGATCACCCCGCTCATGGCCGGATCCGCGCTGGACGCGGGCGGGCTGGCGGCGATGGTCGTCAGCATCATAGCTTTCATGGCGGCCAGCATCATCTTCGGAGTGAGACTGATGCCTCGTGTCATCAACTGGGTGTCCGATAACGTTTCGTCCGAGGTCCTGGTCCTGTTCACCGTCGGACTCGCATTCGGCATGGCCCTCCTGGCCAGCTACGTCGGGCTGTCCGTCGCTATCGGAGCGTTCCTGATGGGTATGATGATTGCATCCAGCAGGAAGAGCAAGGACATCAACCATGACATCGAGCCTATGAAGAACATCTTCATGGCCATGTTCTTCATCTCCGTAGGAATGGAGATCAGCCTGGTGACGCTCATAGACAACATCGGACTCACCGTCGCCCTGCTCATACTGTTCGTGGTCATGAAGTCCCTGGCGGTGTTCCTCGGTTACTGGCTGGCCAACGACACCCCGCGCAACAGCGTATCATCTGCGGTGAGCTTCCTGGCCATGGGAGAGTTCGCATTCATCATCGCCAAGCAGGCACTGGACTACAACGTGTTCTCCGACACCATATACACATCCATAGTCGGTGCCGCGCTGCTGTCCATGGTAACACTGCCGTTCATATCCAAGAACGCCACCAGACATTATGACTACATGTACGAGAGGCTGCCCGACGGCATCATGAACATGTTCAAGAAGATCAACGCCACCAAGGTCGCATTCTACTCGGGCATCCTGAACTCTCCGAACAAGTCCAGGAGGGAGATGCTGTCGTCGGTCACCATGTCCTACATCTGCATCCTGCTGCTGGCTGTCATAGAGATAGTGTTCATCCTCGTCGCGCCCACCATCAGCGGGTGGGCGTTCACCTACTTCGGAGGATCCGTCCTGCTCTGGAGCATCACAGTGCTGCTGATCAACCTGTTCGCCCTTTACATCCCGACGTACACCCTGATCGAGAACATCAAGGACATCTACAGGAAGGCCAACACCAGCAACGCGGACTCCGCCAGAGGGAACGTGAGGTTCACCGTCATCGACAGCTTCCTCATGACGCATACCCTGCTCATAGCCCTGATGATCGACATCACCATCCTCATCATCATGCCCAACGGGCTGGACATATGGGAGCACATTGTCGTGCTGGCCATAGCCCTAGTCATACTGCTGGTGCTGAACAAGAGGTCGCTGAGGAAGAGGGCGGAGCAGGACTCCTACGATGTGGAGGACGAGGACTTCAACAATATGGATACCGACTCGTTCAAGGCGCTGGTCCGCAGCAAGGTCAGCGATCCCCTGGAAGAGGAGAAGGTCGAGAGCGTCGTGTCGATAGACAGCGGCGATATGACTAGATGAAAAGGGGTTTCGGGGGATGCACCCCGTGGACCTCATCTGAGGCAGAGGGTCTTCCAAATATCCTCGGACTCCGACAGCACCTTGTCCTTGTCCAACGTGAGGATGTTGCCGTTCTCCATGACCATGTCGCCCTGGCAGAAGACGGTCTTCGTGTTCAGGCCGTTGCCGGAGTAGACGATGTTGGCGATCATGTTCTCTGGGAGCAGGGGCCTCAGGTTGGGGGCCTTGCCGTCGAGGATTATCAGGTCGGCGTACTTGCCGACCTCGATAGAACCGATCCTGTCCGCCATGCCGACGGCCTTGGCGCCGTTTATGGTGGCGAAGTCCAGGAGCTGCTGTGCGTTGCAGACGAGGGGATCCCACCTGCTGGATTTCTGGAGGAGTCCGAGGGTCTTCATCTCGGCGAACATGTCAAGCGTGTTGTTCGTGGTGTTCCCGTCGGTACCGAAGGACACGTTCACGCCGGCCTCGATGAACTCCGGAACCGGGGCGACACCGCCGGTGGCCAGCTTCATGTTGGATACCGGGCACGAGGATATCGACATCCCGGACTTGCCCATGAGCATGACCTCCCTCTTGGTCAGCCATGCGGAATGCGCAGCAACAGCCCTGGGGCCGAACACGCCTATCTCCGAGAGCCACTCGCCGGGCCTCATGCCAGTCTGCTTCTTGTGGTCTGCGACCTCGCCTCTGGTCTCGGACAGATGGAGGTTCATGGGTGCTCCGACCTCGTCGGAGAACTCCTTCGCCTGTACGCAGGTCTCCTCGTTGCACACGTAGACTCCCTGAAGACCGACTCCGGGGACGATCTTCCTCTCGTCCTTGAACTTGGAATAGAAGCTCTTGCAATTCTGGACCGGGTTGCCCTTCTGCGTGGTCTTGTCCTCGTCGAGGCAGCACCAGCAGAGCACGCCTCTGATACCGGCCTGCTGCGTCGCCTTGGCGATCACATCCTCGGAGTAGTACAGGTCCATGAACGTCGTGGTACCGCTGCGGATCATCTCCATGCATCCGATCTTGGTACCGATGTCGAGGTCGCGATCCGTCCTGTCGCTGTCGATCTTGAATACCTTGTCCAGGAAATCGGGGAAGGTCAGGTCGTCCACGACACCTTTCATCACAGACATCGCAACATGGGTGTGGGTGTTGATCATACCGGGCATCACTATATCGCCGGTTGCGTCGATATCCCTGTCGGCTGTGCCTTTGTACTCGGGACCCACGGAGACGATCTTCTCCCCGTCGATCACCACATCGCCGCGGAGGATCCTCCTCTCGGAGTCCTGCGTGACGATCCATGCGTTACGGATGGCTGTTATCATGGGACGTGAATCCCGAATGCGCAATATAAATCTCAGCGTCAACATCATAATTTAGTATCTGCATTACCGAAGCATGACATTCCGCATAACCTTCTTAGGAACCGGCGGTGGCAGGCACACCACCATGTATCAGGTCAGATCGACCGGCGGGATGCTCATAGAGCATGACGGCAAGATGCTAAACGTCGATCCCGGACCGGGGGCCCTCGTCCAGATGCAGAGGATACATTACGATGTGTGCAACACATCCTCCCTGATCATCTCCCACTGCCATCCCGACCATTACTCCGATGCGGAGTCGGTGGCCGAGGGGATGTCCCGCGGCGGTTGGGAGAAGAAGGGCCACATATACGGATCCCCGACGGTGATCGAGGGGGACGGGAAACTGGGGCCGTGCCTGTCCGCATACCATCTGCGCATAGTCGAGGGATACCACGTCTTCAAACCCGGAGATGTGTTGGACGTGGACGGCCTGAGGGTGGACATCAAGAAGGCGAAGCACAGCGACCCCACCAACGTGGGGTTCGTGTTCCACACCGAGCACGGCCTGGTGTCCTATGTGAGCGACACCGAGTTCACCGAAGAGATTGCCCGGCAGTACATCGGATCCCGCGTGCTCATACTCCCGGTCACCACCCCGATGGGGAACCGCATCAAGTACCACCTCTGCACCGACGACGCGATAAGCTTCATCGACATAGTGAAACCGGAGCTTGCGATCTTCATCCACCTAGGAGTGGTCATTATCCGCAGGGGTCCGGACGGCGAGGCCGCCTTGGCCGAGAAGAGCACCGGCGTCAGGACCATAGCCGGCAGGGACTTGATGGTGCTGGATGTGGGCGAGGAGCTCAGCATATCCGATGCAGAGACCTTCGAGGGCGGATGGATACCGCCTTCCTCGGTATGATCATGCGGGATAGAAGCCCGTCATGCCCCACTGCGACATCGTGTTGTACGTCTGCAGGGGGCCCGCGGTAAGATATCCTGCTGGTATCTGCCCGTTGATGGTCTCGAGCGCATAGTATGTGACGTCCGAATCCCCGTATACAGATCTGCCTTCGGCATGCTTCAGGGCATCTACGGTGGTTATGAATTCGCCGTACTCGGAGAGATCCCTCTCTGAGAAGCCTTTGAGCGACACGCCTGCAGCCACATGGCCATATAGCGCCAGGAGGGCGGTGTCGAAGCCTGCGGTCTTCAGCAGGGAGCATGCGACGGCTGCAGAATCCTCGCAGTCCCCGATCCCGTGATGAAGCGTCTCGAGGGTGTGGGCCCAATGCTCTTCGCATCCCCAGACCTCGTAATCCGTGGACCTCTTCGGGATGCCATCCACAAGGACTGGGTTTCCATCCCCGTCCGTCCACACGTACGGCCTCGAAGGATACCCGATGCCCGACTGCGCGAAGGATGCGATGAAGTCCGCGTATGACTGGCGGTCATCAGTCGAGCCGCCTATCCTCACGTATTCGGAGGTCAGCTGCGACACTATGGACCTGGTAGTATCGTTGACGCATACCAGCGACGGGAGCTCATCGAACTTGAGGAACATATCGGAATTCAGCTCGCGGCTTCTCTCCGTGACGCTGGCGAGCTCTGCGATGTCGATGTCATAGGACACGGACACCTCATGGACCTGCCCGTCCATGCAATACTCCCAGGATACGGTCCTCGTCTCGGTCCCGGCCACGGCGATGCGGAACGATTCCCCACCGACCGTCACGCTGTAGTACCCGGGATCCAAGGCAAGGGAGCGTCCATGGTGCCTCTCGACCGTCTTGTCCAGGTGGGCCTTGAGCTCATCGGTCACGGACCATTCCGAATCCCTCTCCGACAGGAGGGTCCTGATACTCGCATCGTAGCAGATGCCTTCGGGATATTGGACGGGTTCGGGCTCCGGATCGGGTATGACCGGATCCACGGGGTCATCGGACGGTCCGACGACGGGCTGGTCCTTGGCCACCCCTGTGTCCCCCATCGGAAGGAACATCACCAGTGCCAGAGAGAAGAGCGACACCAGAATCACCACGGCTATGATGGCCTTGATCCTCCCATCCATGAATAGGGGGATGTCATCCCCAATTAATAATCAGCGCGCCTTCCGGAATGTCAGCACGAACTCCCTCAGAACCTCATCGTCCTCGCAGACGGCAGCACGGAAGCGGTCCCTGTCGAGGACCTCGATGTAGTACGGCCTCAGATCCGACATCGCGCAGACCCTGTTCGAACCGCCGCTACGGCATGCAAGCAGCCAGCGGAAGCCGTCGGTGGCCACACCACATGGGGCGTTATCGGCGTTCATGGCGCACAGCACGCGGACGGTCGCATCGGTCAGCACAGAGTTCATCGACACGGTCGCCAGGGATACTCCGGGCACCCTGCCCCTGAACACCTCCCCCGAGAACACCGATGAGTATCCCAATATCTCCATAACGGGCCCCACCAGGACCCTCTGGGTCAGCCTCAGCGGATCCTCCTTGGTCCTCACATCCTTGTACGACGGCACCCTGTTCCCGGCGACCACCGAACCCGACACGTAAGGGCCGAAGCTGTGGTCCAACTCACGCAGCGCGGACAGCATCGCCGACTTGATATCTTCCTCTCTGGACACGGATTCGGATTCTGGGCAGAGGTATTTGAATAGGATATCGGGGTGACCGAACATCCTTGCGCAGAACGATATAGCCAGCGTTATCAGAAACAATCCGAAAATAGAGAGGTAAGGGGTTTGGGAAGAGGTTTCTTATGGATTGGTACTCACATGTTCATCTCTTTCTTGACTTCGGGGTCAACAAGGAGAATGAGCATGAAGATGTAGATGATCAGGTCGCAGATACCGTTGATGATACCGACGATGGAGATGATCTCCACGATGGCGACGAGGATCATGATGACGAAAGCGATCAGGAGGATGATCCAGATGATCTTGTCACCGATGGTCTGCTTTCCATCGTTGATCTTGCTTCCGATGAACATGATGATAAGTCCCAGGATGATCGCAACAATCGCACCGACGATGCTTGCACCGATGTCTGCACCGATAGCGATGTTGGCAATTGCAGCGAAGATACCGCCGATGATGGTGATAACTCCGATGACCCTCACGAACTGAGCGAGGATCTCGATCTTTGCAGAGATGACTCCACCCCTGACCTTCTGTCCATACATAAACATCAAGGCACCGCAGATAATCTCGCCAACTCCAAGGATAATACTCTGTACTGTGTTATATCCCTCATAGTTGATCGCACCGAGAATAATCAGCGCGATACCACCTATGATGTCGATGATCGAGACTATCATCAATGCCAATCCAGCATTTCTAGGATTGTCGAAGAATGACATGATTACCTAATTTTTATGCGGATATATACTTGTTTCTATAATGTATCCATATATGTATAAGATCTGGCACCGGATTACTGTTGGTTTTTATAAAGAAAACACTGAAATCCAACTACTAAAACGTGTATGGTTCACATATTATGACCAACAAATGCCGTTATCGTGCATTCTTTCAGCAAGAGGTTCCTCGATAAGAGTTATAATATAGACGGGAATCACGCCTTGAACCGCTTCGGAGCATCCATCCATGGAAGAGATTGTCCTCATTTCGAGCATGGCCATCCTAGTCATCCTAGCCGCATTCTTATCGATAGTGATGAACAGGATAAAATTCCCGCCACTGATCGGATTCCTGGCCGCAGGGATAATCATAGCCAACTTCATGCATCTCTCCGAGGACGCCATGAACGTCGTGGAGGTCTTCTCCACACTGGGTTTGATCATGCTGATGTTCTCCATAGGGATGGAGATCGATCTCCGTAAGCTCAAGAGCCAAGGGAAGTTCGCCCTCATCGTCGCGGCCGTCCAGCTGCCGCTGATGGTGGTCGGAGGCGTCCTGGCAGGCTCGTTCCTCGGATTCACCATGCTGCAGAGCATCTGTCTCGGATGCATCATATCCGGTTCGAGTACGGCCGTCGTCATGGCCGTGCTGAAATCGCAGGGCACCCTGGACAAGGAGCACATCGAGATGCTCGTCCTCATAACGATCATGGAAGACATCGGACAGGTCATCATGCTGTCCATGCTCACCCCCATGCTCAACGGCGGAACGATGAGCGGTGATGCCCTGGTGATGCTGATCCTGCAGATCGCCGTATTCATGATCGCATGCTTCACGCTCGGACTATTCATCGTCCCCCGCGTCATAGACTGGTTCTACAAGAGGGCCAACGACGAGCTGATCGCCCTGCTGTGCATCGGAGGGCTGTTCACATTGGCATGGGCCGCCCACGGCATGGGGCTGTCCGTCGCTATCGGAGCGTTCCTCATGGGGATCATCGTGGGAACATCCCGCCCGAAGGAGGCCGTGGAGCATTTCGTGGAACCCCTCAAGAGCCTTTTCATGGCCATGTTCTTCATATCCGTCGGAATGGAGGTCTCCCTGTCGAGCCTCACCGACAACATCGGCCTCATCCTGATAATCTACGCCGTGTTCGCCATATGCAAGTCCCTCACCGTGTACCTCGGGTACTGGGTGGGCAACGGGGACGGACGCAACGGCTTCGTGTCCGCGGTCGCCCTGTGCGCCATGGGAGAGTTCGCATTCATCATATCCAAGCAGGCGTTGGACGCAGGCGTGGTGGACCAGGCGTTCTACTCGTCGGTCATCGGTGCCGCATTGGTGTCCATGATCGTCCTCCCGATACTGACCAGGTACTCCGACAGGGCGTACACCGGCATCAGCAATAGGTGCCCCGGGCCCCTCAAGTCGTTCTTCGCCAAGCTTACCGAGAAGAGGGACAACGTGTACAAGGGCATCGCGGCCCTGTCCACCAAGACGAAGAGGATGCTCACGGCCGGACTGGCCAAGACCTACGTCCTCGCGATCCTCATCGTGATCATACAGGTCGTGTTCTATGTGATCTACGACCCCCTCAGCTGGTGGCTCGCGGAGAATGTCGGCAAGATCGACCAGGGAGAATGGAGGCTGGTCATACTCCTGGCCAACTTCATCGTGCTCCTGCCCCCGTGTACCAAGGTCACAACGTACGTCCGCAACACCCTGTACATGATAGGGATGGGTTCCAAGAAGGTGTCCAAAGACCAGAACGACGACAGGGTCAGGTTCTACGAGAGCATGAACCCCCTGGTCCTCGGAGGCGCGGTGGACATCATCGCCATCATAATCACCCCGAACGGCATCGACACCATGACCCATCTCGTGGTGTTCGGCGTGGCCCTCATCGTCATCGCCATACACCAGATCTGGAAGATCAGGTCCGGTAAGAGGAACCCCGCCCTGCCCCGCATCCAGGACGACGATGACGTAACGGACGCCAAGGCCGAGTCCTGAGGTTATCCCCGCATAAAGAGATATATCAGACCCCCGATATCGCAACAATCCCAATCAAGGATCTGGTAACATGTCAGAGAAACTCAAGGTAGGTATCCTGGGCGCCACCGGTATGGTCGGACAGAGGTTCGTCTCCCTTATGGAGAACCACCCGTGGTATGAGATCGTCGTGCTTGCAGCGAGCGAACGCTCCGCAGGAAAGAGCTATGAGGAGGCGCTCGGAGGCCGCTGGAGCATCGAGACCCCGCTTCCCGAGAAGTACAAGGGCATGATCGTCCAGAACATCAACGAGATCGATGACATCTGCAGCAAGGTCGATTTCGTGTTCAGTGCCGTCAACATGCCCAAGGAGGAGATCAAGAAGATCGAGGAGGCGTACGCTCAGCACGAGGTGCCCGTGGTCTCCAACAACAGCGCGCACCGCTGGACCCCCGACGTGCCCATGATCCTCCCGGAGATCAACCCCGGGCACATAGAGGTCATCGAGGCGCAGAAGAAGCGTCTCGGCACCAAGCACGGATTCATCGCCGTCAAGCCCAACTGCTCCATCCAGAGCTACACCCCCGTACTGGAGGCATGGAAGGAGTTCGAGCCCTACGAGGTCATCGTCACCACCTACCAGGCGATCTCCGGAGCCGGGAAGAACTTCGACACCTGGCCCGAGATGGTCGGGAACGTCATCCCCTTCATCTCCGGAGAGGAGGACAAGAGCGAGAGGGAGCCCCTGCGCATATGGGGACACGTGGAGAACGGCGAGATCGTCCCGGCCACCGTGCCCAAGATCACCAGCCAGTGCATACGCGTACCCGTCCTCTACGGACACACCGCCGCCGTGTTCGTCAAGATGAGGAAGCAGGCCACCAAGGAACAGCTCATCCAGAAGATGAACGAGTTCAGGGGAGAGCCCCAGGACCTGGACCTTCCCAGCGCCCCCAAGCAGTTCATCAAGTACATGGAGGAGGACAACCGCCCCCAGGTCACCCTGGACGTCAACTACGAGCACGGGATGGGCGTGACCGTCGGAAGGCTCAGACCCGATAGCGTCTACGATTGGAAGTTCGTCGGCCTGTCCCACAACACCCTCCGTGGAGCCGCCGGCGGGGCCGTGCTCTGCGCAGAGCTCCTCACCGCCAAAGGGCTCATCACCAAACGCTGAACCCATCTGCCGGCGATACGCCGGCAGATGGTCAATTCTGATATGGCCCCTTCGGCCCTTCCTTTCCGTTCCGACCATGATGATATACCTAGAACGCCATTTTCCTTGACGATGAATCAGTCTCGTGCTATGATCGGGGTCCTCCGCCTGGCCGCTGCGGCCATAATAATCTCAAGTGTGATCTGGCTGGTATACGGGAGCGGTCCTGTGTACCTGCTGTACTTCACGATCCAGTCCAACCTGCTCGGGATTGCGGTCCTTGCATTCGGCGGGATAACGGCCCTGACCGGAGGAAAACTGGCCGCCTGCCCGAGACTGTCGTTCATTGCCACATTCTCCCTCCTAATGACGATGCTGATGTTCTGGGGAATCATAGCCCCGTCCGTCGAGTTCGAGCTCGTGACATTCGTCAATATCACACAGCATCTGTTCGCCCCCCTCGTGGTGATACTCGACCGCGTACTGTTCTATACCGGATGCGCACCTACGAAAAAGGGAGCGCTGATAGCGCTGATACACCCGATACTGTTCTTCATACAGGCGATGATCGTAGGCGCAGCGAAACTTGTGGAATTCCCGGACGGCACCAAATGGTTCCCGTACCCGTTCCTCGACTTCTATGAGCACGGTATGATGATGCCGGTGTTCATCCTCGTGATCGCCCTGCTCATGATCCTGTCAGCCTCTCTGATGGCTTGGTGGGAACGCAGGAGGGACAAGAAGCTGGTCATGCGTGCGCTGACTAGAGGTCCCTGAACATCGGCCTTTTCGGACCGCTGGGCACACATGCCACGAATCGCAGTTCTGGATGAGAGACAGACAGGCCTCTGACCCGTAACATTTGGAAAACGTACATTTTCCATATTCTTAATATTTGGAAAACGTACAAATCTTGATTATGAAACATTTGGAAAACGTACAATTATTCGGAACCAGTACATAATCTCATGACCGAGGTCATGTTTAGGCGCAAAGCATACGGTGCTCTCAAAGAATGGAAGGCCAGGTCGAACGGTTCCACCGCGATGCTGGTCGAAGGCGCCAGAATGGTCGGCAAGACCAGCCTCGTCACAGAATTCGCCAAGAACGAATACGAATCCTGCATCATAGTGGATTTCTACAGGGCTAGCAATGATGTGAAGAAGCTGTTCGATGATCTCAGCGACCTGGAAGGCCTCTTTCGCGGACTGCAACTCTACTACGACACCGAACTCAGGGAAAGGAGGTCGGTCATAGTGTTCGACGAAGTGCAGAGGTTCCCCCGTGCCAGAGAGGCCATCAAGGCCCTCGTCCAGGACGGAAGGTACGATTACATAGAGACGGGCTCCCTGATATCGATCAAAAAGAACGTGAAGGACATAATCATCCCCTCCGAAGAAGAGAAGATGGAGCTCCATCCCCTGGATTTCGAGAAATTCATTTGGGCCAAGGGGGTGAACACGTTCCGTCTCCTGTATCCCAATTACAGCAATAGGAAGAAGGTCGACGACAAGGTGCACCACCACATGATGAAGCTGTTCAGGGAGTATCTTGCCGTCGGCGGAATGCCCCAGGCCGTTCTCAAGTATGTCGAAGGCGGAAGCTATCAGGATGTAGACAGGGTCAAGAGAGACATCATACAGCTGTATCTGGATGACTTCAGGAATATGGATCCTAGCGGCAAGCTCGAAAGACTGTACCTGGCCATCCCCTCCGAGCTGTCGAGCCAATCCACAAGATACAGGATAACGGAAACGATCCCCAACGGGAGGATGAACAGGGAAGGACATCGTTCTATAATCTGGAGGACTCCCAGACAGTCCAGATATGCCAGCACGTGAACGATCCGAAGGTCGGCCTCGCTGCTACGGTCGATGCGGATTTCTTCAAGATGTTCGCAGAGGATACGGGCCTGTTCGTCACACTCTGCTTCTACGACAAGCAGTTCTCAGAGAACATCATCTATTCCGAGCTGGTCAGCGGAAGGCTGTCGGCGAATCTTGGATATGTCTATGAGAATGCGGTGGCCCAGGCGCTCACGGCCATCGGGTTCAAGCTATACTACCACACGTTCAAGAAGGATGGCGATACAAGGCATTCCTACGAGATCGACTTCGTCACTACGGTAGGCGACAGGGTCCGCCCGATAGAGAGCAAATCGTCACGTGCGACGGAACACAGGTCGCTGGACGAGTTCATCTCCAAAAAAGGGCTGATGCTGGATACACCGATCGTGATGTCCCCCAAGAACCTGAGCTACGCTGATGGGATCCTGTACCTCCCAGCGTATATGATGCAATTCCTGGATGGCAAGGAATACGGATCCGACGAAGCGGACGATTCGTACACCGTCGAGTTCGAAGCCGATGACTGGATCCCGGTCGACGGAGGATATATCATCTACATCAAAGGCAGGGAGCATGGGAAGACCGAACCAATCGTGTCCGTAACCGCCCATAGGAGGGATGGGTCCTCGGAGTCTGTGGATGCGGCTGTCGAAACCGATACTCGGCGTAATGTCAAGATCACATATGACGAAAGGATGCACTGCACGGTAAGGATCTCGGAAATAAACGGCGAGGCTTGAGAACCCAACCGGTGTTCGGCCTTTCATTCTGTTTTTGGACACATATGCTGCTATGGTCTCCTCGCATCGATGGGTGGAAGAAGGCCCCTGTGCATCCTGCTGCATCTGTATGTGCGGTATGTTCCTGATCTTCATGGTATAGCAGATATTAGAGAGCTGATGCGTAATCCAGGTCAGACGATGATCTGAGATATCCGAACTGAACTCTCTATGGATCACACGGATTCTACGATACCGATAGCATCCGCATGATAACGTCAGGCCCGAGTATCGAATGGACCGTTGCAATGTACGGATGTTGGGGCCACGATATTATAGTGCATGCTGCCCCATGACATTCCGGCATCTTACTTTCAATCCGATTCGGTGGTAGATATCGGATGACCTTTCCATTTAACGCGATAAAACTTCACCGTTCTGAAACTTTTGTAGCGTTATTCTTCGCATCGGATTCGAAGGATGCAGCAGATTGCAGACCAATATCGGACATATGCATAGAGAAGCTGTTCAATGAGAATGATCTCCATCCTACAACCTGAGTTAAAACCATTTGAGCTTGGTGACCTGATTGTTGGCAACATTCAATTTTGAACATGGATACGGCAAATTAGACCATATGATGATTCAGACACGGCCTCATTTCGATTGAAATTTTTGTACAGGCCCTGCCCTGATCCACCATAGTACGAAGGATCTATCATCAGCTGTTGTGAACTTTACCTGATTGGGTCTGGCTCTACAGCGTCCTCGGAGCTCCAAAAAAAGGAATGCCCATAAATTGAAGGTTCAACGATGAACTATGTGGTAAGATGAGCATAGAGTCGGATTACTTCATGAGGATGGATTTCATCCCTTACGTGGGAGAATGGATAGCGATACACGGCGAATCCGTGGTTGCACACTCCAAATCACTCAAGGAAGTTCACAAACAGGCCTGCACTCGCTACAGCATGTCTTCTTTACTATTCGTCCCGGTTTTGGGCGATGAAACCTATCTCGTGTGATCCTATGATGTTGAACTGCAGGTATCATCGGATGAGTAACAAGTAACGTCCGAAAAAGGCCAGAATTAACGTATCATTCTCAAACGGATCAAATGTGTTCAAACCCGACTTTTGCAGTTACGCCCAATATAAGAGTCGCACGCACAAAACATCCGCTAGCCTGTATGCGAAATGTGCAGCGTTTGCACCGTTCTCAGTTACTGCGTCGGCAGTAATCACCTATCTTCTTTGGCGGAATCCCCTAGGTATGGCCTCCATTGTGGCAGGGATTCTGTCCAATATGGTCCTCATCAGCCATCCGAAATTGCTGAATACGCGGTCCTTGACCTCCTCCTCGTCCCTGACCACCGTAACTGAGAACGAGTTCATCACTTGGATCAATGTGTCTGGCGTCTTCTCCCTTGCCTCCGGGACGAAGAACTTGGTCAACGACAGTACAAGATACGCGAGGAAAGCGATCAGCACCCTGCCCTTGATAGAGGATTCGCCAGTGCATCTGAGCGGCCTGAGATCTATGCCGTGCTTCAGGTCCCGATTTAACATTTTCAACCGTTTAGAATGAACTCATATCTCCAACTGAATTTCAAAGATCAGATTATTTTGACGTCCTAAATAAAGTGAAGATTCCAATCCGAATGTTACCACGATTCTCAATGGTCTCTTAACCGGATCCTCAGTTCATTTCCTCGTTCTATCGGCATTCTCAGAGGATCGGACCTATCGATGTTCTTGAGAGGTGCGAAGATTGCCAGGGGACGGCCTAACCAGGCGATGATGAAGTCTGACGGTCAGAATATGAAAAACTAGGGGGGGTGACCCCCTATTAAGGCTTCTCTGAAGGCATTCCAATCAGATTATGACCACCACATCGACGGGGCCGTAATCTTCCGGTGTTTCGCCCAGCGTCCATCCCGGAACGGTCGTCTCGCAGTAGTAGTAATTGATCCCACCTACTTCGTAGCATTTGCCCGGGGTGCCGGAGGGCATGCCGATTCCTGCGGCCATGTGGTTATCATACAGCAGAAGTGCGACATCGTAACCCATCGCCTTCATCAGTGAGGCATAGAGGATTGTCTTGTCCTCGCAGTCCCCGATGGTATTGAACAGGGTCTCGAAGGGATACTTCCAGTATCCGTCCATGCCTTTGCCCGAAGAGCCACCGGTGTAGGTCAGGCCCTCCTGGACGAACCTGAGGACAAAATTGGCCATCTGGAGGTCGGAAAAGTGCTTGCATCCCTCACTCATCTCTTTTACCAGATTGACGATTTCGGGAGAGGTGTATGCAAGGAACTCGCTGTCCTTGACATTGTCTGTATGATGTCTTCCGTCCGTATTGAAGTTCTTGAAATACACATAGCTGGGGATGTAATCCTCCGAGGTTATGGTATACCTATAACTGTTGAAATCCCAAGTGTATTTGTTCGTACGGACAAAGCCGGTGATCAGGTCTTGTTTCAGATCGACATCCTTGCCGCCCGTTTTTGCCGTGAACGATGCGGTATATGACATGGATTCCTCAAGGGAAACGAACGCAGGATTGGAGTGGGCGGTGGCCACGACATTGCCGGTACGGTCGTCGGTGACGGTCCATTTCGGATCGGAATAGGATCCTTCGACATAGACGGCGTACTCGTTCTTCTCCAGGGCGAACAATGTCAGGGAATCGCAGGCCACGAACTTCATCGATGGATTGCTGTAGAGGCCGTTTCCGTCTAAACAGAACCCTTTGAATATCTTTCCGGAGGATGCCGTCGCGGTCAGACTGACGTCGTCCCCGACGCTGTAGGTGCCTGAACCCTTGACGGTTATGCCGTCGCTCGAGTAGACGGTTATCGTAACGACCGTCGGGACCGTGTATGTGGAA
>JAEEGL016932565.1_pt1 | contig 51965 bp, 56 predicted proteins | sample 9134231 | NCBI WGS metagenome assembly JAEEGL01 (sample SAMN16246548, study PRJNA631951) | gut metagenome | biome: gut microbiome; feature: rumen; material: fiber-attached | host: Bos | place: Iran: Karaj | collected 2018-10
AGGCCATCGAGGAGAAGATCGCCGTGGCCAAATCGCGCCTCTCCGGCGACACGAAGATCTGCTGCACCCGCTACGGCAACGTGATGTGCTCCCGCGGCAGCGTGATTCCGCTGTGGATCGACCAGATCCGCAAGGGCAACCCCATCACGCTGACGGAGCCCCGGATGACCCGCTTCATCATGAGCCTGGAAGAGGCGGTGGACCTGGTGCTCTTTGCCTTCGAGCACGGCAAGAACGGCGATATCCTCGTACAGAAGGCGCCCGCCTGCACCATCCAGACGCAGGCCGAGGCGGTCTGCGAGCTCTTCGGCGGAAAGAAAGAGGACATCAAGGTCATCGGCATCCGCCACGGCGAGAAGATGTACGAGACGCTGCTGACCAAGGAAGAGGCGGCCAAGGCCATCGATATGGGGAACTTCTATGCGGTACCCGCCGACAACCGGGACCTGAACTACGACAAGTACTTCAAGGACGGCGATGTGAAGCAGGCGACCATCGAGGAGTTCAATTCGGATAATACCTACCGCCTGAACCTGGAAGAGACGAAGGCCAAGATCGCTTCTCTCGAATACATCCAGAACGAACTCAACGGCATACCCAACATCGTGAAATAATATGGCTGCATTCAAGAACAACGGGAAGCTCAAGCTTCTGATTATCGTGGGTACCCGCCCGGAAATCATCCGCCTGGCGGCGGTGATCAACCAGTGCCGGGAATCCTTCGACTGCCTGCTGGCGCACACGGGACAGAACTATGACTACAACCTGAACGGCGTGTTCTTCAAGGACCTGAAACTCGCGGATCCGGACGTGTATATGGAGGCCGTGGGGGCTGACCTGGGCGAGACGATGGGCAACATCATCGCCAAGAGTTACCAGTTGATGGTGGAACTGCAGCCGGAGGCCGTGCTGGTGCTGGGCGATACGAACTCGTGCCTGTCGGTGATCGGCGCCAAGCGGCTCCATATCCCGATTTTCCATATGGAGGCCGGCAACCGCTGCAAGGACGAATGCCTGCCCGAAGAGACCAACCGCCGCATCGTGGACATCATTTCCGATGTGAACATGGCCTATTCCGAGCACGCGCGCCGCTACCTGGCCGACTGCGGCCTGCCCAAGGAGCGCACCTATGTGACCGGCAGCCCGATGGCGGAGGTCCTGCGGGCCAACCTGCCCGAAATCGAGGCTTCCGACATCCACCAGCGCCTGGGCCTGAAGAAGGGCAAGTATATTTTGTTAAGCGCTCACCGCGAGGAAAACATCGATACGGAAAAGAACTTCCTGTCGCTCTTCAATGCGATTAATCAGATGGCGCAGAAGTACGATATGCCGATCCTGTATTCCTGCCATCCGCGTTCGCGCAAGCGCCTGGAGGCCTCCGGCTTCAAGTTGGATGCGCGGGTGATCCAGCACGAACCCCTGGGTTTCCACGATTACAACTGCTTGCAGATGAACGCCTTTGCCGTGGTGTCGGATTCCGGGACCCTGCCGGAGGAGTCTTCGTTCTTTACCTCTGTGGGGCATCCCTTCCCGGCGGTCTGCATCCGCACTTCCACCGAGCGCCCCGAGGCCCTGGACAAGGGCTGCTTCGTGCTGTCCGGCATCGACACCAGGGGCCTGCTGCAGAGCGTGGACCTGGCGGTCTCCCTCATCCGTAGCGGCCACCCCGGCATCCCTGTCCCTGACTACGTGGACGAAAATGTGAGCACCAAGGTCGTCCGCATCATCCAGAGTTACGTGGGTGTCGTGAACAAGATGGTGTGGAGGAAAGAAATTTAACTGAAACCATAAAACCAAGACAAAGATGGAACTGAAAGGATCAAAAACCGAGAAGAACCTCCTCGAGGCGTTTGCCGGCGAGTCGATGGCCCGCAACAAGTACACTTATTATGCCTCCAAGGCCAAGAAGGACGGCTATGTGCAGATTGCACAGATCTTTGAAGAGACGGCTGCCAATGAGAAGGAGCACGCCAAGATCTGGTTCAAGTACCTGCACGGCGGAAGCGTGCCCGGGACGGTGGAGAATTTGAAGGACGCCGCCGACGGCGAAAACTTCGAATGGACCGATATGTACGACCGTATGGCCGCCGAAGCCCGCGAGGAAGGTTTTGAGGAAATTGCACGGAAGTTCGAGATGGTAGGCGCCATCGAAAAGGAGCACGAGGAGCGCTACCGCAAGTTGCTCGCGAATATCGAAGGCGGCCTGGTCTTCTCCCGAGAGGGCGATGCCGTCTGGCAGTGCGCCAACTGCGGCCACATCGTCATCGGCCCCAAGGCCCCCGAAGTCTGCCCCGTCTGTGACCACCCGCAGAGTTACTTCCAGTTGAAGGCGGAGAATTACTAATAAAGAATAGTGTATAGGGATGTCCTGAAGGCAATGACATCGCACTTCGATATCGAGGTCAGTGTGCTTCAGGCGTTAAGTTACTGCCTGTACGAGATGATGGACAACGTCCATATTCATTCCGGCAAGCCTTTGGGAACCGCCATGACACATTACGACGAGCCGCAAAAAGTTTTGCGCATATTGATTGCCGATGACGGAATGGGTATCAGGGCTTCGCTGGCCGAACGTAGCGTTCTGGTAGCCCTCCAGAGGAGATATAAAGTATTGACAGAGAAAAATTAAAAAGTTGCACTTATGAAAGCATTGATTTCGATTTTGGCCGCGGGCCTTTTTCTTTGTATCGGCTGTACGGCGCAGCCCGAAGTAGATAATTCCGTTGCCGGCGACCTTCAGTTGGAGCAATATCTGGGCGACTGGTATGAGATTGCCCGTTTCGACCATAGTTTTGAGCGCGGCATCCAGTTCTCCAAGGCCAATTACACCCTCCGCGAAGACGGAAAGGTGCAGGTGCTCAACAGCGGCATCAAGGACGGCAAGGCCAGGCAGGCGCTGGGAAAAGCCAAACTCACGGATAATCCCCGCATCCTGAAGGTGTCTTTCTTCGGTCCTTTCTACAGCGACTACCGCGTGATGCTGCTGGATCCCGATTACCAGTGGGTCCTGATCGGCGGCAGTTCTGCGAAGTACCTTTGGATTCTTTCCCGCACCCCGCAGCTTTCCGACGAGGTCCGCGAATCCCTCCTCTCCGAAGCCACCCGCCGCGGCTACGACGTGGGGCAGTTGATTTGGGTGGAGCAGGAGTAGTGGCTTTAGCAGGCTTGACTATTTAGTATAGATCATTATGCCCAATTTTATTGATATTTATCACGGTACCGATCATACGGTGGAAAAGCCGCTTTTCGGGGAAGGAAAAATCTACAACGACTACGGCAGAGGTTTCTATTGCACTGAACATGCCGAGTTAGCGAAGGAATGGGCCTGCTCGACAGGGAAAGATGGCTATGCTAATCATTATCAGCTTAACCTTGATGGTCTTAGCATACTCAACCTAAATGGACCTGAATATAACATATTGAATTGGCTGACCATACTTCTCGAAAACCGGAAATTTAATGTAGCGGAAGGTCTTCCACAGCGGGCTAAAGCCTATTTGTTGGAGAATTTCAAGCTTGACTATAAGAAATATGACATCATTGTTGGTTACCGTGCTAATGACTCCTATTTTTCTTATGCGGGTGACTTTGTAAACAGTACCCTTTCGCTCTCTGACCTTTCTGAAGCTATGCGTCTGGGAAAGCTGGGTGAGCAGGTAGTCTTAAAATCAAAGAAAGCCTTTGACGCATTGACTTTTGTAGAGGCAATTAAAGCTCCCGGTGAGGAATATTTTGCCAAGTACAAGTTGCGAGATGAGGAGGCTCGTGCTAAATACCGTGAGATTGCATCCAAGCCTATGGCTGAAGATGAGACATATGTGATTGACATTATCAGAAACAATTGGAAAAATGGCCAGAGCATATAAGAAGACATATCTTAATGGTGCTATGCGTAACCTTGCTGTGATGATGGATTGCGGCGTGAGAAAGTACGGCTACTCCATTGAGGAATTCTACGAAAAGTTTCTCGCCTCAGAGGTGTCGCGTCAGTTTGCCGGCGGAAATCCCCGCTACTTGGTGGGCCTCTCCGGTGCTGAACTGGCGGATGAAGTGATTGAGTCTTCCGGCGGGACTGTCTTGAAAGAGAACGATGGGACCTATACCGTTGGGCGTGAGTATTGGGCTGGCTGGGCACTGGCCTATTATCAGTGGCTTTCCCGTCGCAGTTTTGCTTACATGCTCAAAAAAGGTCTGGGAATCAGCGAGGTGATGGCTATGTATCACCCTTTGCACGAGGCGGATTTGAGCAAATTTGCTGATGCGGCAGAAAGTATTATCAGGCGATAGCGCCAAGTTTTAAAACAAGAAAGACAGCAAATGGGCGAAATGCTGATACGAAAAAAGACTAAAGTTTGAACGAAAAGCAAGGGGATACGATTGGGGCGTATCGGAGATAAAAACGCGCTAGTGTATTTTAAACGAATCATGCACCTTCACGGCTCTTTGGGAAATATGATTCTGCTAGGAGTAAATGATATAACCCAGATAACCAACGAGGCCTTTCGAGATAGTGAAGAGTTGAGGGAAGAGTTCGTAAAACCAGAGATTAACAAAGGCTGTGAAAATATGATGAATGAGATGTTTGGCCAAATGATACAAGAAGCAAACGTGATTGTACTTTTTGGTGTATCTGTGGGTATTACGGATTCTGTATGGTGGCAGGCTATTGGGAAGCGCTTAGATAGTTCTAAAGATATGTTAAGGGTGATTTATTATCCTTATGACATATTGAAGGATACAGAGAAATATCCGTTCCGTAAATTACGTTGGTCAAAAGAATATATTTCATTTCTTAAGGATCGTATGGACATAAAAGCCTCAGTAGAAGATTTAAGAGAAAGGATTTATATTGGGATTAATAAACCATTTTTAAGATTGGTGTAGTGCTTCAGAATCGTTCAATATTCTTAGGAGGGGAGCAAAAAAAATCAGCCCATTTCTAAACCCAAGCACAAATCTTTTGCCGTAGTATGTTGCCTCAAAGGATGCCAACCACAATTCCAAAGCAAATATTCGCCATTAACCCTATATGTTCAACTTAGATAAATTCATAGCCACCGCCGTGACTAACCGTCCGGCCTCCATGTTCGAGCCCGACATCCAGGCCCACCGCGATGCACTCACCCGCGAAATCCGCGGCCGCAAAGTCTGCGTCATCGGCGGGGCCGGCAGCATCGGCTCCAGCTTCATCAAAGCGGTACTTCGATTCGAGCCGAAGAGCGTAGTGGTGGTCGATCTCAACGAAAACGGCCTTGCCGAACTCGTTCGCGACGTTCGCAGCACCGAAGGACTATACGTTCCCGACGAGTTCCGCTGCTACACCCTCAACTTCGCCGATCCGATTTTCGAGCGCATCTTCCGCGAAGAAAAAGGCTTCGACATCGTCGCCAACTTCAGCGCGCACAAGCACGTACGCTCCGAAAAAGACAGATACAGCGTTCAGGCGCTTATCGAAAATAACGATATCAAGGCAAAACGCCTGATGGACCTGCTTACGGTCTATCCGCCCAAGCACTTCTTCTGCGTCAGCACCGATAAAGCCGCCAATCCGGTCAATATAATGGGCGCGAGCAAACGCATTATGGAAGATTTGGTAATGGCCTACAACTCCAAGTTCAAAGTCACCACTGCCCGCTTCGCCAACGTCGCCTTCAGCAACGGATCCCTCCCCGACGGCTGGATCCATCGCCTGCAAAAGCGTCAGCCCCTGGCTGCACCGAGCGATGTCAAGCGCTACTTCGTCAGCCCGGAGGAGTCGGGGCAGATTTGCATGCTGGCCTGTATTCTTGGACGTGGAGGGAAGTGTTCTTCCTGAAGTTGGGCGAAGACCAGATGCTCACTTTCTCCAGCATCTGCGACCGGTTCGTCCAGGCCAACGGACTTCAAAAAGATCCCTGCGCTACGGACGAAGATGCCAAACGCAAGGCATCGGCCCTCAAGGAAGATGACCTGGTAAAATATCCGACGGTGTACTTCACCTCGGATACTACCGGTGAAAAGTCCTACGAAGAATTTTACGTGCCCGGCGAGAAGATCGATATGCAGCGCTTCCAGGCCCTGGGCGTAGTAGAGCAGACAAGCCGTCACAATATGGCTGAAGTCGATACCTTCTTCCGGAAACTGGAAGGAATCTTCGCAAAAGACGATTTCACCAAAGCGGAAGTCGTCGAGGCCATTAAGGAGTTCATTCCCAACTTCGAGCACGAGGAAAAGGGAAAAAACTTGGACCAAAAGATGTAGTGCGAAGCGCGAAATGAGATTCAAGTTTCAAGATTCAAGAAAATGGTTTCAAGTTTCAACTACCTGAATCTTGAAACCTGAAACTAACACAAGATCCAAGCAAGATCTAACGGAGATCTCACGGACATCCACGCTTCAAGATAGCTTGAAACCTGAAACTTGAACCGACGCACGAGCAAGGGGAGAGCCGAGCTCTTGCTCGAGTTTTCACGAGCGAGAAGGAGGAAGACCGAAGGTCAATCTTGAAACCAATAGCGTTCGAAAAGCGTGCAGATAGTGTGCGGATAGTGTAGCGATACTCCGAGGTGTTCCTTTAGTCCTCCTTTTGGCTCCTGTGTCAGAGACCCCCGCTCCAGGCACAGTTGCGGACTTGCTCCGCAACTGTGCCTTCCACTCAAAAAGAAGTAGCAGCCAGAAGCCCCGGTGGGGCTACAGGCTGCCGGAAACCTAAGTTGCCCAAGGCTACGTGTGAGAAAAATGCGAAAACTATAAGGAATTTAAAACTTAAATATTATGCAAGTCCATTATCTCAATCACGATCATTACTATAAAGGTGATACTAAGCTTGCAACACGTTATGCAGCAAAGCTTATGAAGGAAGACAATGCCTTAAAGATTGTTACCTTTCTCGTCTTGTCTCAGCATCAATATGAGCCTTTTCTGGGTGAAATGGGCTTCACTCAGAAAGATTTTAAAAATCATGTTTGCCCATACAAGGATGGAAAGATACAGATTCACACTGTAAAGACATACAATCCTAATTATCTATTTGTCGGCCGAAAGCCAAGCGAGATATTGATTGCCGTGGGAGTTCCTCCCAAGGAGTTGATTAAATATGAAGACATGAGCGATATTGCTCATTGTATCATTGTTCCTTGGACACTTGATGAAAATCGTGAATTTCTTTCCATTTATGAGGCAATAGATATTGAAACAGGCAAGGCCTTCACAAAACCTGCTGATGCAGATGAGAGAATTGTCAATGCTATTGGCTGGCTTAAATGGACATCCTACCCGAATGAAGGGTACCATCATCCCAACGATTCTATGCGACTTCATCAAATGGCAAACGCTTTGAAGAAGTATCGCGTTCCGGTAGATTATACTTCTACTGTGTATTGTGGAATGCACAACGGGTTGATACCATCTTCAGCCAGAAAGACAGCTGATGCCTTTGTCCGTGCACAATCTAGGTTGTTTGCTGTGCCCATGGATACAGATTATGCATTCCTGAAGCAGATGATGGAAGAGCATCATGACGATTGTTGATTAACAAATAAAAATGCCCCCTTCGAACAAAGGAATATCGCATTTTAATGAAACATAAGCAGAACTTTCATAGTAAGCGGTAATTATATGAAGGAAGAAGTATCCATATATTTGCAATTTCGAAGGTTTAGGAGGCGGCTGAAAAGCAAGGAAAAGCAGAAACAGCGACGCAAGGCGAAATTGAATGAGCTACTTTGCAATAGAGCTATCCGGCATCAGGGGAAACTGATACATAACAGCAGTGAAGCACTAAGTTATTTCATGCCACGCCATTTTCTGCATTTGATAACAACGGAGAAATCCCTTTTCTATCAAGACAAGCTGAAAAGTGAGGGTGTTCAGAAGAGAAATGTAATACGTATCCCCGAGATCTTCTCCATTCTATCCAACCCTGAGCCTTCATACAAAGTGCTCAAACAGTTGGTTGAGGCTATAGCATACCAAAATTGTGATGAACTCAGTTTAGACTATCAGAATTGCAAATATTGCGACCTTGCAACACAGGTGTTCCTAGATTCTATTTTGAAGAGTTTTGACAAGTATATCAGGCTATGCAAAGCAGCCGGTATAACGAAGTATATCAGAATAGGAAAAGTAGGCGGAGAACACATACACGACAACTCATTGCAGAAAATGATTAATTCAGTGGGGTCTCCTGTGGAACTTATAAATCGCAGGATGCAGTATAAGGATGTTGAGCCATTCCGCTTACGACTTGTTGATTCCATGGATATTACGAGAGCAAGATATGAAGGCCAAAAAGAGATAGATGCGACTGAATTGATTGAATATGTTGAACGTTGCCTTTCAAGATTTAATAAGTCTTTAACTCAGGATGCAAAGCAGGCTCTAGGAACCGTCCTTGGTGAAACATTGGCAAACGCTGAAGAGCATTCCACGCTTCACAACCGGTACTTGATAGGGTATATGGAAGAGACCAATGATAGCCAGTCACATTATGGAATGCTCAATGTTGTGATAATGAACACTGGAAGTACCATCTATGAGCGTTTTAAGTATCCTGATGAAAATGAAAATATTAACAAGGAATGTGTAAGCCAGATGGAGGCTTTGTCTGAGAAGTTCACCAAGAAGGGCTTTTTCGACTTCAATAAATTCACAGAAGAAAACCTTTGGACGCTTTACTCTCTTCAAGGAGGCGTATCCATAGTTCCACGAGAAATCAGAAACAGAGGAAATGGAACGATAGGATTCATCAAGAGTTTCTTCAGTTTGAAGGGTTCTACCGAAGTGGACAGTGTTTCGCGAATGACGATTTTGTCAGGAAACACACGAATAGACTTTGATGGAACATATCAGGTATCAGAAAGCGTAGGAACCGATGGGCGCAAAATAGAGCGTATGACATTCAACAAGACCAATACTCTCGAGGAAAAACCAGACCCAACCTACGTGTATAATACCAAACACTATTTTCCTGGTACGCTCATAAGCGCACAACTATTAATTAATGATGATGATGTACAAAAGATATGAAAACGATTGATTTAAAAGATCATTGCACCCGAATAGGCAATAGAATAGCCAAGGTTTTTACAGGCCGCGACAGGGGCGAGAGTGTTAGGAATAACTCTAAAATAGATGAGTTATACCGCGAGAGTGGTGAGATAAAAGTCATCATTCCTCCTGGTACTTTCTCCATCACGCCCTCTTTTCTTGAAGAACTCTTCACTAATATTGTGAAAGAATACGGAATAGAGAAATTCCGTGAGACAGTTCATATTGAACCTAACGGTTATAATATTGAAGTCCCACTAGAAGAAGCTCTTGACAGAATACTTCAAGACAAAAACGCTTTGCAGAAGTAAAGGAGGTTCGTTATGTCTAATATGATGATATTACTTCAATCGGTTTCTGCTGCGGACACTACACAATTGGCGCAGTCTGTTCAGGCTGGTAATCCCGTTACATTTGGCAGTGTCGTGGACATTGCATATAAGTTGGCAATGGTCGCCATTGCTGCATTCAATATTCTTTATGTGATTAAGTTGAACAAATCGCAGAATCAGGATAAGGAGGCACAGCGAAAATCCGAGAGAAAGATGGAATTGCTTAAAACCATTGTGCTTATACCTAATCTCAAAAAAATGTATAGGTTCTTGGATAAACTCTGGGCAGAACTAGAGAAATTGAAATTGGAAAGAGAGGCGGAAAAGAACGCTGATAAGGAAGATGCAGTTAAGCAGGAAATAGAACCCATAATTCAATCATTGTTTGCCACATTCCGTTCAGACTTTATCATAGTTCTTAATGCTACAGCACCATCATTGGGAAAGAGGGTTGAGCAGATTAGCGATACCATGCGTGATACGATTCTTTCAAACATGGCAGACGAAGGTGTAAATCTTTGGGTGATGAAGTACTTCAATGACAAGATTAAGACCGTCTATGAAAAAGGGAAGATGGATATGGTTAATGAATTGTTCAATTATGAAGGAAAAGAGTAATAACAATGAATAGAAAACTTTTATTGATAGGGAATCCAGGGGTTCAGGACGTTAATTATTCACCTTCTGTTGGACTTGTTCTTCAACGCTATAAAGACTTTTTCAAAAGTGAGGTTGGCGGTTATTGGTCTGAAAGTGAAATAATAGAAGAAACTTCTGGATTTGATAAAAATAGCGAAGTAACATGGCTCGCCTTGCAGCTGAACGAACTTAATCAGAAGACAGATTATTCAGTTATTGTCTTCGTGGGTCATGGTGGTGCATACTTGGGTAACGATTATTTACAACTTTCTCAAGGAGAACCAATCCCTATATCATGTTTAATGGCACCAAAGGGTAAAGAATGGCAAATAAAGAGAACTATAATCGTAGATGCTTGCCGTTCATTGATGGGAGCGACACCACAATCATTAATTTTGGAGAGTAGAGCTTTCTCTGGCGAAGGTGGTTTGATGGGTGGCTATTGTCGTGATTATTACAATAGCCTCATAGATAACTGCGAGCCTCATGTCGAGTTATTGCAGTCTACAAAATATGGTGACTATGCTAGAATTAATCCAGATCATACTGGTACAGCATTTAGCGATGCCTTTTTCGACACATTAGATATTCAAGTGCCTTTATGGAATCAGATGGCATTAAATGATAGATGTGGACAATTAAGTAAAGGGATTACCGATTTATTGACAGATGTGCAAGTGGGTATGGTAGCATATAACCAAGTGCCAGAGTATTCACGCTTCGGAGGAGACGGAGAATTCCCGGTATACGCAGTCTGGCGTGCAGTGGATAGAAGATTATAAAATATGCTGCTATCGGTCTTTACGCTCATCCATAGCCGAGAATGGGCATAATAAACCAACAGTAACAAAACACAATAAACCCGCTCAAACTGCGTTTTTAATTAGAAAGAAACAATTATACAACAATGAATATATTAGTAACTGGTAGTGCCAGTTTCATAGGTGCTTATTTGGTGTTGAGGCTTTTGGATTGTGTTGAGCCTTTGAAGATTGTTGGGTTAGATAGGGATAGTCGTAAATTGTTGAAAACTTTATAATAAATTGATTGATAATTCGTTGGAAATTTTGTATCTTTGATATGAGGAATAAAAATTCCTCCGAACACCGTAGGAAAGTGAAATTCGGAGGAATCGAACTAAAAGTTTGTATGGCGAAGATACGAAATTTTGCTGAGATTGCACCGAATCTGCCGTTCACGGAGTACAATTTTTATGAGGAGTACCGTGACGCATTTGAAAAGACTGATTTGGGAAGGATGAAGCGAATCCTCCCGCTGCACGAGATGGCAAAGAGCCTTGGAGTGGTAAGCGAGAGCCTGCGTCCCAAGCGCGGTCGCCGCTCCTACTTCACCCCGGAAGGGAAAGTGGCGCTGATGTTCTTGAAGATGAAGACGCAGAAGAGCTTTCCGAAGTTGATGGAGGCGTTGAATGGCAACATCTTCTACCACTGGACTGAAGTCTAAACGCGGCTGCGGTGGTAGGCCAATACAAAATTATTGATGCAATCTTTCGTTTTCGCTGCAACGCGATTGTTGAAATTCTTAATACCATCATCGTAATCAAAGCAATTGTTTCTTACTTTGATATGGTAAAGCAATGTTTATTGTATAGAGACCAAACACGTGTTTTTATAGACACCACACAAGAGAGCAAAGTCTCCATCCCGGCATTGGCATATATAGATGAATGTTTTAGTGAGTTTTGGACCAAGTATCAGTCATTTGATTATCTAAATGGTGCTCTGAATATATCAGGGAGTGGCTCTGCGCTGAAGGCTCCGTATGTAATAACAATAATTTAGCTTCTACAGAAAAGGAAACCGATTGATATATGAATCGTCCCGACTTTTCCAACTATCTGGCTCATTTCACTAAAAATGCTCCTTTGTGCTCTTCTGAAGATGCCAAAGCAGGAGACATATCTAAAATGAATGCGCCACAGAGATTAGAGTCAATACTTCGTTCAACGGTAATATCAGCCACGACCATGCCGTGGACCAATGCTCATGCTGTATGTTTCACGGAATGTCCTTGGTCTAGTCTTATAGCTCATACGAAACAGTACTCACCATACGGTATAGGTTTTTCGAAAGGCCTCGTTTATTCAAAACACGGTGGTCCTGCATACTATGTGCGGCCAGATCATTTCAAGAAACAACTATCTTCTGGTAAATTTGATAAGCAGCTTTGGCCTTTTGTCACACCATTTAGTCCAAGTTATAGACCAAAACATATGCAAGGGACATATTTCCCTACAGTAGATTATAGTCATGAGAGAGAGTGGAGGGTGCCCCATGATTTTCCATTCACTTTATCGGATATTGAGTTTGTTATTTTAAAGGATTATCACGATATGGCTCAGTTCCCAAAAGATTTGAAGGATGCAATAGGCCGTGATAAATTCATATTGATTGAGAATTATGAGCATATTGAATCATTATGGCCAGTTCACCTGTTTTAGATTTGATATTTTTGATTGCCTAGGAGTCAAAGCGGAGGAAATTTAGTAATGTTTATCAGGCTCCTCTTTTCAGCAAACCTCAGGCGTTAGGTCTTGCGTTGTGTTACATTTAGGAGAATGGTTGGGAGAAGCCGATGAGTATTATCTATCCTTTTTGTGAAAGATATATTGGAGATACGGCAACGGGGATTGCGAAGGTGTGGAGGTATGAGGTGGAGTTGCCGAGAGAATAGCAAAGAAAAAAGATGACGATGTCACAAACCTACATGCAAGAATACTACCGTCTCCAGCACGAGGCCTTCTGCGACCATGTCAATGCCGTAGTAGATGCGTTGGAAAAGATCCTGGAACTTAAGGGCGAACAGGTGACGGCCCAGCAGCGTGCGGCAGTGCGCGGACTGAAGGCGATTTATTCCGGGCAGCTGATAGAAGATATCAAACGCGATCTTGCAAGTGGTAATGTGACGATGGAAACTGTGGAGAAACGTGTCCAGTTGGATGTCGATGCGTGCAAGGCGGTGATAGATTTGTTGAATCCAAGCCCGATAGGAAAGATTCTACTCGAACTCATTCTTGCCGAGCAGGCGAATGCGATGAAGACAAATCTGAAGAATCATGTGATGTGGGTTAAAATGCAGAATAAACAATAACGAATATACGATAATGAAAAAAGTAATGCTAGTCTTCGGAACCCGCCCAGAGGCCATTAAGATGTGCCCGCTGGTCAAGGAGTTCCAAAAACACCCCCAAGACTTTGAAACAATTGTTTGCGTGACAGGTCAGCACCGAGAGATGCTTGACCAGGTGCTCAAGATATTCGACATCAAGCCAGACTACGACTTGAATATAATGAAGCAAGGGCAAGACCTGTACGACGTTACCGCCCGTGTGCTAACCGGTATGCGAGACGTATTCAAGCAGTGCAAGCCCGATGTCGTTTTAGTTCACGGAGATACAACGACCAGTACTGCTGCTGCACTAGCTGCCTTCTATCAGCAGATCCCTGTCGGCCATGTGGAAGCAGGCTTGCGCACCCATAATATCTACAGCCCTTGGCCGGAGGAAATGAATCGTCAAATCACCGGACGTATTGCTACTTATGACTTCGCCCCAACGCCACTAAGCGAGCGGAACCTTGAAGAAGAAAAGGCTTTGGGACATATCTTTGTAACAGGCAATACTGTCATCGATGCTCTGCATATGGTAGTCAACAAACTTAAGAGCGACCAATCTCTTGCCGATGAACAAATCAATGTGCTGAAGAATGCCGGTTATGATGTCTCCCGGCTAGATGGCGGGAAAAAACTTGTCCTTATCACTGGCCATCGTCGTGAAAACTTCGGGGAAGGGTTCATTTCCATGGTCACTGCGATGAAGGACTTAAGCGAGAAGTATCCGGATGTGGACTTTGTTTATCCTATGCATCTCAATCCTAACGTGCGGAAGCCAATCCATGAGGTCTTTGGCGAGGATTTGACAATCTACCATAATTTTTTCTTTATCGAGCCTCTGCAGTATTTGGAGTTCGTGTATCTCATGGAAAAGAGTACTGTTGTTCTCACGGACAGCGGAGGTATCCAGGAAGAGGCCCCTGGTTTGGGTAAGCCCGTTCTCGTAATGCGCAATACTACCGAACGCCCCGAGGCCTTGAGCGCCGGTACCGTGAAGCTTGTGGGCACTGACCATGACCTTATTGTTGATGAAGTATCTCACCTCTTAGATGACCAGATTTATTACAATAAAATGAGTCAAGCCGTTAACCCTTATGGTGATGGTCGGGCTTGCGATAGAATTGTAAGAGTGATGAAGGGTGAACATGTAGAAAGGTATGAGGTGAAATAAGATTTGAATGATTCATTTTATTACTCCAGACGAAGCGGTAAAATCCGTTAAATCACACGATCATATACATATCAGCAGTGCGGCGCAGTTGCCGTATTGCCTTTTGGAAGCTCTGGAGAGAAGGGCGGATGCTGGAGAAATAACGGATATCCACTTCCATCATTCCTATTCTGACGGGCCTGCACCCTTTGATACGGAGAAGTATGCCAAAGTGTTCTTTGACCAGGCATTCTTCATCGGGCCGTCGTTGAGAAAGAGCGTGAACGAGGGGATTGCAGACTACATCCCTATCAATCTCTCCCAAACTCAGGGCGTTTACCGGAAGGGGATAGTGCCTTGCGATGTGGCAATGGTACTAGTTTCCGAACCGGATGAAAGGGGATATGTGTCGCTGGGTGGTGACGTGGTGTGCTCCGTGGGAGCCATTGAAATGGCCAGGACTGTGATAGGTGTGGTGAATAAGAACGTGCCGTTTACATATGGAGATTCCATAGTGCCTGTCAGCCGATTTACACATTTCGTCAGGCACGATAGGGAATTGTTATCAACTCCTGTTGCAATCCCTACCCCCGAAGAAGTACAGATTGGAAAAACTTGTGCTTCCCTCATCGAAGATGGCGCCTGCTTGCAGATTGGTATTGGCGGCTTGACAAACGCTCTTGCTGCACAACTGGAAGACCACAAGAACCTGGGCTTCCATTCCGAGACCTTTGCCGATGGTGTTCTCCATCTCATCAAAAAAGGCATCATCAATGGTTCAAACAAAGTTTTTGACAAGGGCAAGGTGGTTGCTTCCTTCATCCTGGGTTCGAGAGAGGTCTTTGATTTCGTTGACCATAATCCTGGAGTAATGATGATGGACATTGGTTATACCAACGACCCTTACATCATTGGCCGCAACCCAAAGGTGGCATCTGTGAATACCGCCACTCAGATAGACTTGACCGGTCAGGTTTGTGCGGACTCCATTGGCTCACGAATCCTGTCGGGTACAGGTGGCCAGTTGGAGTTTGTGAGAGGAGCCTTCCTTTCCAAGAAAGGCATCTCTATCATTGCCGTTGCTTCCAGAACCAAGAATGGAGTGAGCAAGATTGTCCCTGCTTTGGAGTTCGCTTCTGGTGTGGTAACACCCAGAGCCGACATCCAGTGGGTAGTAACCGAATACGGAGCCGTCAATCTGATGGGAAAGTCATTGCAGGAGCGAGCCAAGCTTCTTATTGGAATTGCTCACCCTGACGATAGAGAGATGCTTGACAGAGCCGCGTTTGAACGCTTTGGAGGGCATTATAGAATGATTAAATAGCCATCGCAACAAAACCGCGCAGATACTTAAGGAATAGAAAGGAAACCAAATGCCCGAAAATAACTCTTCTTCTAATAAACGCATAGCGAAGAATACATTGCTGCTTTATGCAAGGATGCTGCTTTTACTGGTAGTGTCTTTGTATACGAGTCGTATTGTCCTAGCTACATTAGGCATTGATGATTTTGGCATCTATAATGTTGTTGGTGGCATTGTGACCATGTTCACGTTCCTTAATTCAGCAATGGGCAATTCCTCGCATAGGTTTATTACATTTGCATTGGGGAAAGGTGACGAAAAGGAGTTGAAGGATGTTGTCGGAGCAACATGCTTAATACACTGGATATTGGCTGTCTTTATTCTTGTTCTTGCAGAGACAGTGGGTCTATGGTTCCTCCATAATAAGATGGTTATACCAGCCGACCGTATGGTGGCCGCTGAATGGGTATATCAGTTCTCTATCATTGCATGTATGGTTTCTATTATTAGTGTACCCTACAATGCAATGATAATAGCTCATGAAAAGATGGGGGCGTTTGCTTTTATATCCATTATGGATGCGGTTTTGAAGTTGTTGGTTGTATTCCTTATCCAATATGTTGGAGGCGACAAACTTATTCTTTATGCAGCTTTGATACTAGGAATTACAGTATTGGATAGATTGATATATCAGATTTATTGTCGCAGAAAATTTGAAGAGGCTAAACACATTCGTTTTACGCGTTTCTCACAACTAAAAGATATGACATCTTTTGCAGGATGGAGTTTGGTGGGAAATTTCGCCTATATTGGCTATACACAAGGACTGAACATCTTGCTCAATATGTTCTTCGGACCAGCAGTCAACGCTTCACGAGGCATTGCTGTGCAAGTGCAAAGTGCGGTAAAGGGTTTTGTGACCAATTTCCAAACTGCCGTAAACCCGCAAATTGTCAAATCGTATGCACAGGGTGATTTTGCACGTCTTCACACGCTCGTTTACTCCGGATCAAAGTTCTCTTTTTATCTGCTTTTTTGCATGGTTTTGCCCATATCTATTGAAGCAGAAACATTATTGGGCTTATGGTTGAAAGAAGTACCTGATTACGCTGTTATTTTTACAATACTTACGCTGCTAATACTGCTTGTCGAACCTCTTACTGGGCCAATTGATCGTGCCAATATAGCAACCGGAAAGATTAAGTCTTATCAAATTCTGGAGGGCGGTTCTTTGATTCTTATCCTTCCTATCGCATATATTGTGCTCAAAATGGGTGGGGCTCCTTATACGGTTTTCATGGTTCAGTTGGTAATTATGTATTTCGTGCAGATTCTTCGCCTTTTCGTGGTATGTCATAAAATAAGGATGTCTAAATGGGAATATGTGAGGAATGTACTGATTCCTGTGGTTATAGTAGCTATTTCATCCTCAATTTTGCCAATAGTACTCTACATATACATACCTAAATCGATAATGTCGTTTGTTGTTGTTGTGTCCTCTTCTATCATTAGTGTTTTATGCTGTTCTTACTTCTTGGGTTTAAACTCTGGCGAGAGAAAGATGATTAATGGGAAAATATGTGCAGCTTACGATAAGGTATGCGGTCGTAATAGGAAATAAGTATGAAGAACGTAATTATATCATTCGATTACGAACTGTTTTTTGGCGATAATCCAGGGACAGTTCAAAAGTCATTATTAGATCCAACGGCCATGCTGATGGACGCCATGGAATATGCAGGAGCTAAAGCCACATTCTTCGTGGATTATCTGATGCTCAAGTATATGATGGCAGAGAATGAGAAGACCAAATCTGAGGCTAACCTCATCATTGAGCAACTAAGGGAGATAGTTCGTCGGGGCCACCGCATAGAACTTCATTTGCATCCTCACTGGGTTGATGCTAAGTACATAAATGGGAAGTGGGACTTCTCAGACTTCTCCCACTATTGTTTAAGCAGTTTCTCAAAAGAGGAAATCACCCAGATGTTTGTGGAGGGTACACGCTTTCTTGAAGGTATAGCCAGAGAAGTTGATCCATCATATAAAATCATTGCATTCCGTGCTGGTGGTTGGGCGATATTGCCTTTTGAATTGATGAAAGAGGGTTTTGAGAAAGCAGGTATTAAAGTGGATTCTTCTGTAATGCAGGGCTGTAAGATTTATGCCAATGATATGGAGCTCGATTTCACGAATGCACCTAAAGAAAGCATTTATCGGTTCGAAGATGATGTGCTTCAGGAAGATTCGAAAGGACGTTTTGTTGAAGTACAGATTTGTTCTTTCCAACACAGCATTGCAACGTCATTGTTTTCAATATACTATAACAAAAAACACCAATATCTATTGAGACATCTCACTGATGGCTCACATGCACGCAAGAATAGTAAACCTGTGCCAGCTCCCAGAATGTCCAAATGGCAGATAATGCATAGAAGACAAGGATTCAGTCTTGGCGGTGTTCCTTCACTCATCTTAAACTATGAGTTGCACAAAAGTAGAGCCCCATACGTTGTGATAATCAGCCACCCCAAAGATATTATGCCAATAACCACACATAATATTCGAGGAATGAATGGTAAGGGATTTGAATTTAAGACATTTAGAGATATACTATAACGATGAAGAAAACCATACTGTTTTTAAGCAATAAGGAGGTAACTTATCTCCCACCGTTTATGGCTATCCTGGACTGTCTTTGTGATGAGTACCAGCTGAAAGTGCTGAGTTACGAGTCAAAAGATGGGAGAGCAAAGTTAAATGCACAGTACGAAGGTAAAGGCGTGGACTTTATAGAAACGTCACCTAAGGAGGATAACAGAGCCCTATCAACCCGCTTGAAAGGAAGATTGGATAGATTATTCGGTCTTAGTTCTCGTTATCATGATGAGGCATTAAGGGTTATGAATACTTTGCAGTACGACTTACTTTGGATAATCCATGAAGAAACGGCTTACGAATTTAGAAATGACCTTATTGGAAAGAAATATTTACTGAGCTTATACGAATTGAATGATTCTCGGAGGGATTTTCTTGATAAAATCAGACCGGTCGCAAAGAATGCATTAGAAGTTTTGGTCCCTGAATATAATAGGGCATGCATCCTTCGTGTCTGGATGAAACTTGACAAAACGCCCACTGTTATCCCGAACAAGCCGTTAACTCATCCTCGTAAACGCAATATACCTAACTCCTATTCTGCACAGTTGGAGGGGAAAAAGGTAGTTCTGTATCAAGGCTATATCAACCGTAGCCGGAATTTGGATAAAGTTTGCGAGGCCGTTAAGGATATGCCTGGATATTGCATTGTTCTAATGGGAAAGGGCGACACTTCTTATATCAATGAATTAAAGCAGAAATACCCGCAGATTATCCATATCTCATTCATTGCACCTCCTGAGCATCTTTATGTCACCAGTTGGGCACATATTGCCATAGTGAAGTATGATTTTGTGGTGCTTAACGCCATCTTCTGTGCCCCAAACAAAACATGGGAATACACAGGCTTTGGCATTCCTGTTCTATGTCATGACATCCCGGGGTTGCGTTATACTATTGGCCAATATAAGGCAGGTGTATGCACGGATATGGACGATACAGGGGCTATCAAGGCTGCTATCACAGAAATGGATAGCAACTATGAAGAATACTCACAGAATTCCGTGAAGTACTACGATTGTTTTAATCTGAAGGTGACAATAATGTGTATTATAGAACAATTTGTTAGATAATGTTTTTAAATTCTGTCACGGTTGGAACCATATAGGGTAGATTAAGCTTATGAATGTATATTTTATAGTATTTTTCATCACTTTCTTGTTATCTTATTTCTTGCCCGCTAATAGTGACAAGGAATTAAAATGGAAGCTTGTTTTTGTATTCCTCCCATTGTTCATCTTTGGTGCATTACGCGTGGATTTTGGCAATGATTACGAGAACTATGTCGGTTATTTTGAGGAGTTTCACGGGGGCAATAATTTTTCATTTGATGAGGATTCTCATGCAGAAATAGGATATCAGTTGTTGTGCTATATAATGCCTTCTCACCGATCAATAATTGTGCTGAACACTTTCCTGCTATGTCTTGCGTTTGCTCTGTTTATATATAGGAATGTACCCAAACAATATATATGGATGGCTATCCTCATTATTTTCTTGAATGTTGAAAAAAACATTTACGGAAGCATGGTGGGTATGCGAAATGGGTTTGCTGTAATCACATTCCTTCTGGGCTCGGTTTTTATACAAGAGCGACGGTGGTTTCTATTTGCATTGATTACAGTCTTGTCAATGTCTTTCCATACATCAGCCTTTTTTTATTTGCCCATAGCTTATTTAATAGGGCGAAGAACAGAAATTACCAAAAAAGAGATAACTATCTGGATGATAGTCCTTGCAGTCTTAGGTTCGATGAGTTCTGTCGGTTTGTTAAATGCGGTTACTCCTTTCTTGATGTCAAATTTTGACCGTTATGAGCTTTATATTACTGAATTCACGGGTCATAAAGGCATAATGATGGTGATCACTACACTAATTCTTTTTTATCTAATTTTTACTTTATTCTATGCCAATCGAAAGGTTCTTACCCCACGCCAAAACTCTCTTATTCGTTTAGGCTTGTTATATGTTGCCTCGATGTTTATGGGAACTATATCAATGCGAGCTGGTTATTTCTATAATCTATTTTTTGCAGGTACAGTAGCTACTCTCCTCCCCTTGGGTTTGAAACAAAATAACCTTTCTAAGATACTTTGTTGTGTCGCCATCGTCATGTCTATGTATTCAATGTATCTTTGGATGACTTCTGGCCATGTGGCTGGCAATCCTTACTACACGATTTACCATAGTATTTTAGACTAATATTACCGATATGGAAAATATAGTTTTTATAAAAACCAACAAACTATGGGAAGAGCATCCCCATCCGTTGGTAACGATCATCACTTCCAACTACAACCGTAGGGAAGTGTTGCTGAGGTGTATGAAGTCTGTTGATGCTCAAACCTTTAAGGATATTGAGTACATTGTAGTGGATAATGGATCTTCCGTGAGTTTTGATGACATTATGGAAGACTTTATGGTAGAAGCTACTATTCCTATGATGTTTATAAAACGCTCTAACGGGATTGGCCGTCACACTGGTCGCAATTCTGCCATTGAACAGGCGAGAGGAGAGTACTTGTGCATGATTGATTCCGATGATGCCTATCTTCCCCATGCGATGGAAACGCTGGTCAATGCCTGGAAAGCGATCCCAGAAGAACATCGATTAGAGTATCGTGAGGTAGTGGCCCAATGTCAGGATGAACATGGGAATCGTTGTGGTGCGCCTTTCCCCGAAGGGATAAATAATGCCTCGATACGTGAAGCATTCAAGATTGTGCAACGTCCAGAATTAGGGTATGAACATGCCAATATGAGTCGCACTGTTCTGTTGAAGGAGAATCCATTCTTGAATCCAGAAGGCGTGACAGATTCAACGGAAACTATCATTTGGTGGCGTTTAGCAAAGAAATATAAGTCATACTTCATGAACGATATTGTCCGTATCTATTATACGGAATCCGGCGACTCGATAACTAATTTATACAAAAAAGGCCTCACGAAGAATGCCTGTATCAGTTCTCTATGGAGAGATCAATACTATCTCAATCATTGGAATGATTTCCTTTTCCCGTTCAAAGAGCGAGTAAAGAAAGTCATTTATTACACGGTCTGGAAGAACGCATTGAACAAGCATCATATGTATCCTACGTATGATTGGGCGAAAGATGGTTTGAAAGGCTTTACCAACAAAACACTAGAAGCGTTATTGTGGCTTCCGGGATTCTTTATTACAAAATGGTATTTCAAACGTCACGATGATTTGATAAACAAATAATTCCAGTATATGAAAGTAGTTCTTTTAGCCGGAGGCTTTGGCTCCCGCATTTCTGAGGAATCCGTATTTAAGCCTAAACCTATGATTGAAATAGGCGGTATGCCCATCCTTTGGCATATCATGAAAGAGTATTCCTGGTATGGACACAATGAATTTATTATATGTGCTGGTTATAAGCAAGAGTATATCAAGGAATGGTTTGCCAACTATTTCCTTAATAACAGTGATGTCAGTTTTGACTTCCGTAACGGGAAGAACGAGATGATTGTCCATCATAGCAAACTGGAACCTTGGAAAGTGACAGTCGTTGATACAGGCTACAACACTATGACTGGTGGCCGTATCAAACGTGTCCAGGAGTATGTTGGCAACGAGACTTTTATGATGACTTACGGTGATGGTGTCTGCGATGTGGATATCAATAAGCTCGTGGAGTTCCACAAGAGTCATGGTAAAAAAGCTACGCTTACAGCTGTGAAGATGAAGCAGGAAAAAGGCGTACTTGACATTACCAAGGATATGAATGTCCGTGCTTTCCGTGAGAAGAATTCTATGGATGGTGCCCCCATCAATGCCGGCTATATGGTGCTTGAACCTTCTGTGTTTGATTACATTGATGGCGATAGCCAGCCGTTTGAGCGTGAACCGTTAGAGCGTCTTGCCAAAGAAGGGGAGTTAATGTCTTACATCCATGAAGGTTTCTGGCAGTGCATGGATAATATCCGTGAGAAGAACCTGCTTGAAGGATTGCTTGCCAATGGTACAGCACCTTGGAAGCGTTGGGAACGTGAAATTCCGAGATATTAAAAACTATGATAAACATATTCAATAGCTTCTATAACGGAAAGCGAGTCCTTGTAACCGGTCATACCGGTTTCAAGGGCAGTTGGCTAAGTATCTGGCTCCATGAGTTGGGTGCTGAGGTAGTAGGCGTAGGTTTGGAACCCTATTCAGAGAAAGATAACTTCGTCCTTTCTGGGATTGGCAAGAGAATCAAGGCCGACATCCGTGCAGATATCCGTGACGGCCAAAAGATGAAAGAAATCTTTGCTGAATACCAGCCGGAGATTGTCTTCCACCTTGCCGCACAACCCCTGGTTCGCCTCAGTTATGAAATCCCGGTTGAGACTTACCAAACCAACGTGATGGGAACCATCAACATTATGGAGGCCATCCGTGCAACGGAGAGTGTTAGAGTTGGTGTGATGATAACTACCGACAAATGCTACGACAACAAGGAGCAGATGACGGGCTACAAAGAGGATGATCCGTTTGGTGGCTATGACCCTTACAGCTCCTCAAAAGGTGCTTGTGAGATAGCTATCCAAAGTTGGCGCAGGAGTTTCTTTAATCCTGATGACTACGGTAAGAAACATCATGTGAGCCTTGCCAGTGTTCGTGCTGGTAATGTGATTGGTGGTGGCGACTGGGCAAAAGACCGCATCATCCCTGATTGTATTCGTGCTTTGGAGGCAGGAAAGCCAATAGAAATACGCTCGCCTAGGGCAGTACGTCCTTGGGAGCATGTGCTGGAGCCCCTGAGTGGTTATATGCTCCTTGCACAAAATATGTGGGACAATCCTACAGGCTATTGCGAGGGCTGGAATTTCGGGCCTGAGATGGAGTCTGTCTTGACCGTCTGGGAAGTGGCAACAGCCATGATTGAGAACTTTGGCTATGGAGAGTTGAAGGATGTATCTGCCCCGAATGCTTTGCATGAGGCCAACCTGCTTATGCTGGATATTACTAAGGCAAAGACACGCTTGGGTTGGAAGCCTCGTTTGGATGCGAAGAACTGTGCTATCCTTACATCTGATTGGTATAAGAAATATAAGACACAGGACGTTTATAGTCTCTGTGTAGAAGAAATTGAAAAATTCATTGGCTAACGATATGGAAAAAGTAATCATAACTGGGGCAGATGGCTTCGTAGGTAGCTATACAGTAAAGCATTTCCTGAATAACGGCAAAACTGTCCTCGCGCTTGATATGGGTGAGAAAGCCCGTAGGTTGGAAGCACATCCCAATCTGACCTATATGCAGTGTGACATCACTGACATCAAGGGTATGATGGAGAAGATTCCCGTAGGGGAGTATGATATGTTCATTCACTTTGCATGGGCAGGCTCTGCCGGTCCAGAGCGCATGGACTATAATCTTCAGATGAAGAATGCCCTTAATACTGTTGAAGTTTTGAAGGCGGCCAAGGAACTGGGTTGCTCTCGCTTTGTGTGTGCCGGTAGTATCATGGAATACGAAGTTGAGGCCGCTATCCATTCACAGGGCAGCCGCCCGGGTATGGGTTACATATACGGCATGGGTAAGCATATTGCCCACTGTATGTGCAAGAGCGTGGCTGCAAACATCGGCATTGACTTGCTTTGGCCCATGATTACTAATGCTTACGGGGTGGGAGAGTTCTCCCCGAGGTTTGTTAACACAACGCTCCGTAAGATTATCAACGGAGAGCCTCTCCAGTTTACAGCTGCCACACAGAATTACGACTTTGTGTATGTCTCGGATGTGGCCAAGGCTTTCTATTTAGTAGCAGACAAAGGCAAACCGTTCTGCGAGTATATGATTGGTAGTGGCAATGCAAGACCTCTGAAGGAGTTTATCCTTGAAATGGTGGCTGCCTGTGGCCCTGAATCCAAACCCCTGTTTGGTGATGTGCCATTCACGGGAACTAATATGCCGCTCAGTACTTTCAGCATTGAGGCCATCAAGAATGATTGCGGGTTTGAGATTGACGTTCCTTTCGGACAGGGGACCAAGATGACAATGGAGTGGCTTAAAACAATAGAATAATGATAACAAAATTCAGTTTTGAGGAACTTGACCTCAAGGGAGCATACAAGATTCAACCGTTTTACGCAACGGATGAACGTGGTGGGTTCGTTAAGGACTACAACATTGATATGTTCATGGCCAATGGCATTGAGCATGAGTTGAAAGAGGTGTTCTACACCATTTCCAAACGTGGAGTTATCCGTGCCATGCACTTTCAGTTGGTGAAGCAGCAGGCCAAGTTGGTGCGTTGTTTAAGCGGTCATGTTTATGATGTGATCGCAGACCTACGTCTTGATTCTCCTACTTATGGGCAGTGGAGAGGATTCCATCTTACTGGTGAGAACCAGGTGGAACTCTATATCCCCAAGTATTTCGGGCACGGGTATCTGGTCATTGAAGATTCAGTGGTATCCTATAAGTGCGGAGAAGTATTCTATGGCGAGGGTGACAGCGGTATCATGTACAATGACCCTGACCTCGCTATTGAATGGCCTATGGAGTTGATTGGAGGGGAAGGAAACCTGATTATTTCTGAGAAAGATAAGCAATTAATGAGTTTTAAAGAATATGGCAAACAAGTACAGCTTTAAGAATGCGTGGGGATTCTTCCTGCATCGCATTCTACATATAAGCATCGGGAAAAAACATTATCTCCGATTGAATACTGATATTGATATGGTTAATAAGCAATTAGATGGGTTTGACTTACCAGTTAAGGAACTAACGTACGAGGACTTTCTTAAAGGGAACAAGACTAATTTTAATGAAAAGAAGTTGGCAGTCATTAAGGCTCGCTTGCAGGACAAGAATTATAAATGTTATGGTATCCTCGAAAACGATGTGTTGATTTATTCCACTTGGTTTTCTACGGAGCGCCTTGGTCTTTCGGTTAATACCAAGCCGATATACTTGTCCCCCAATGAAGGGCTATTAGAGGACTCTTATTGTGATCCTATTGCTAGAGGCCGTGGGCTTCATAGTAAGATGAATTATTTCCGTATAAAAAAACTTTATGAATTAGGTAAAGACCGAGTTATTGCCATTGTCCTTGATGGAAATACTCCAGCTATGAAAGTGCAATTGAAAAGTGGTTTCGAAGAATTAGGATTTTTTTATAATGGTTATTTTTTAGGTTTTAAAGTAAATACGCTTAAGAAAGAAATATTTGACGGTAGGTAGGACTTTTTATTCCTCAAACGCGAATATAAAAGACGGGACGACAAATATATGGATGTAATTATAATAGGTAATGACCATTATAACACCTATGGTGTTATTAGAAGCCTGGGCGAGAAAGGTATATTGAGTGATGCTATACTATTTAACTGCAATAAGAAGGATAGTTATGTCCTCCGCAGTAAATATATAAGAAATGGCTATTCTTGTCGCTCTTTTGACGAAGCTTTAGTTATTCTGAATAGTTATAACGAATCCCCTAATATTATTATTTGCTGTTCCGATGAGGTTGAAGAGTTTGTGGTAAATCATCATAGAGTGTTATCAAAGAACTTCATATTGCCAGTATGTGATAATCCCAATGAGACTATTCGACTCATGAATAAAGATGTCATTGGCGCGCTCGCACGTAATTATGGAATAAAAACTCCAACAACTTGGCAAGTCATAGATCGTCGCATACCTGAGGGGATTATGTACCCATGCATTACCAAGCCTATTACTAGCACAAGCGGACATAAAAGTGATATAGTGGTGTGTCGAAATAATCAAGAGCTTAGTAATGTGGTGGAAGATGAAGAAAGGTGTTCAGATTATGTTGTTCAGGAATATATCGAGTTTGAAAAGGAAATAAGCATTTTGGGCGCTGTTTTAGCCAATGGAGATGTCATCTTATCTGGTTGTATTGACAAACTTAGAACATGTATGATAGGGACCACGTCTTTTGGGGTTATGGTAGATAATAGCCTTTTGGGAGAAAATGGCCCCAAGTTAATAGCTATGATGAAGGGAATGGGTTATAGGGGGCTATTCAGTGCTGAGTTTATTGTCAAAGATGGTGTGTATTACTTCCTTGAAGTGAATTTCCGAAACGATGGCAATACTTATGTGGCGACAGCATCAGGTTTGAATCTACCTCTTTTATATGTTAATAGTTTCTGCGATAATATAATTCAGTACGAATATAAGCCGGTTTTCCCTTGCTTTTTTATGCTCGATATTGAGGATCTCATAGCTCTAAGAATTAATCATGTATCGTTAAGTCAATGGAGAAATGATTTACGAAGAGCTCATGCTTGTTTAGTATATAATAAGCAAGATGTAAGGCCATTTAAGAAAAAAGTGAGAAATACCATCGTTTCTCTTTCACAAAGAGCCTGGCATAAAGTTATAGGAAAGATTTCTTAAAGAAGGACATAAATGTCAATAAGTTTTATTCAAAAAGTTCAATGTAACCAGAACTGGAATATAGGTTTCAGTGAACAGACCCCTGATGAGTTTATCTCTGCGGGAAAACTGGGACGAGTTGTTTGGCTAAAGAATCCGCATAAAGACCGTTGGTTTGCAGATCCGTTCCTCTTAAACGTTACGGATGATACCATTACCGTATTCGTCGAGGAGCGTATGGTGATAGCGGACAGGGGTTATCTCTCGGAACTTGTGATTGATAGGAAGACATTGGAAATAAAGGAACACTATGTGATTCTTGAAACCGACTCCCACTTGTCTTATCCGGCTATCATAAGGAAGGACGGGCATATCTATGTTTACCCTGAAAATGCTTTGGGTGGTCCCTTGAAGATGTATGAGTATGATTTGGCCAGTCATCAGCTTGTCAATCCAAAGGTCATTTTGGACGGGAGAGTAGCAGATTCAACGATACTGGAAAAAGATGGTAAGTATTATTTGATTGCAGTAAAGTATCCCGAATCGTTAGAAAAGGCATATTTGTATGAGTCGAATAAGTTTGATGGCCCTTACAGACAAATTGGTGATGAACCTGTGCAACTGAGCCGTTCTTGTTCACGCCCTGGTGGTAACTGGTTCTATGCAAACAACAATCTATATCGTCCCGCACAGGACTGCTCCGTGAATTATGGTGGAGCATTGAAAGTAATGCAAGTCGATACTCTCAATCCATTTCAAGAAAAAGAAGTATTTAGTATTCAACCACTGAATTATAAATACAACTTGGGTGTTCATACCATTGACTTCCTAAATGGATTGTCCGTGATAGATGGCTATGGCTATCTATATCCTCTATTCGGTAGGCTTTACTATTCTCCCTTTGCAAGGAAGTTGATTCAAGCTATAAAATAGTAAATCTGTTTTCATGATAAAGAAAAGAGTCTTAATTCTTGTCTCTGAGTTCTGTATAGGTGGCACTATGAGCAGCTTGTATTCGCTGCTCTCGGTGCTTGACCCTAACAAGATACAGGTGGATATTTTCTCGCGTGTACATAGTGGCCCCTATTACAAACGGATGCCGAATTGTACCATCCTAAAGGAGAATATCTGGTTATCGCATACCATTTATGAGCGTTCCATTTTTGCCAAAATTGCCACGAAATTGTTGTTGGTCATCAGGAAAGCTTTGGAACCGCTTGGAGTAGATATGTATGTGCTTTATCACCGTATAGGAGGGAAACAGATTCATTCGGATGAGTACGATGCTGTGATAGGTTATGATGAGTCCATGGCTCGGCTCATAAGCTATTTTCCGGCCAAGAAAAGGATTAACTGGGTTCATTGTGACTATAAGCGTTTTGCACAAGGACGCGATGAGACGAAGTATTACGATAAGATAGATACCGTTGTATGTGTATCCACTTTCGTGAAAGGAGTCTTCTCTGAAATTTATCCTCGGTATGCAGAAAAGGTATTCGCCATTCACAATGTCATCAATGTGGAAGACATCCGAAAGAAAGCACAGGAAAATATAGATGATAAACGGTTTACTATAGATGCATATACCATTGTTTCTTGTGGTCGATTAGACCCAGTCAAGCAGTTCTCGTTGATTCCTAGGTTAGCAGCCCAACTGAAAGAAAAAAAAACGAAACCGTTTAAGTGGTATATCATAGGTGGCGGGAATGATAATGAACAAAAGGTAATTGAAACTGAGATAGCAAAACATAAAGTACAGGATATAGTTTTCATCTTGGGTATGAAAAAGAATGTGTATCCCTATATCGCCAAGTCAGATTTATATGTCTGTACATCATCGTCAGAGTCATATCCTATGGTAGTTAATGAGGCGAAGGCCCTTTTGATACCGGTAATATCAAACAATTTCCCGAGTGCGACTGAATCCATACGAAATGGAGTTGATGGGGTAATATGCCCAATGGAAGAAATTGTAGATTATATAATGAAACAGATGAATCATCCACTGAGCATCAGTGCAGATTCTTATCAAGATGAAACACTTTCTATCATAAGTGATTTCGAAGCATTGTTGAACTAGCAAAAATTAGCACCCCCAATGAAAATTATTATAGTAGAACATCGGTTTCACTACTCAGGGCCGGTGGCGCGGCGCCTATTGGCATATTCACGAGCATTTATGGAGAAAGGACATCAAGTGGTGATGATCCTTTCTACACAGACTCCACTACCTGCAGAACTAGACGGTATTCGTATTATTCAAATACAAGAAACCCGGAAACATATCATCAGGTGTTATTGCCAATTCGTGCGTAGAATTAAACGGGAGTACACAAAGGATTCTGTTATTTTTTTCTATGAGCCTCAGTTTTATTCTGTCCTTTTTAGGGCGCCAAAATATAGAACTGTATCGGAGCAAACGGAAATCCCTAATTATGGATATAAGATGTCCTTTATCAGAAAAGTGATAGAAGCAATAAGATTGTTTGCGAATAAGCATTTTAATGGTGTTGTTACTATTTCACAGGGACTTAAGGACTATTATTCCAAAGAGGGCGTTAAAAATATCGAGGTGATCAATATGATTGTTGATACCTCTCGTTTCGAGAACGTACAGGTCGACACAAAAGATATGTATATCGCTTACTGTGGGACCATCTCTGTCCACAAGGATGGAGTTGATACGTTGCTCAAAGCGTTTGATGTTTTCCGAAAGTCCTTTCCTGATTATAAGTTATATTTGATAGGAGATTTTGACCAATTAGGCTCAGAAGGTGTAATAAAGGGCTTGATAAACGAACTTGGACTTGGTGACAGCGTAGTGCTAACAGGTCGTGTCAATGCGGATGATATGCCTAAAATATTGATGGGAGCACAGATGCTGGCACTGTCAAGACCCAATAACACACAGTCCCAGTATGGGTTTCCAACCAAGTTAGGAGAATACCTTGCAACAGGTAAACCGGTGGTTGTTACTAAGGTTGGAGAAATCCCATTATTTCTGCATGATGGAGAGAACGCATTCATGGCTAACCCTGATGATGTGAACGATTTTGCCAATAAACTCATAGAGGTGGCCCGTGATTATCCTGTAGCGTTGAAAGTGGCACAAAAAGGAAAGGAATTGGCTTACACAGAGTTCTCCTCTAAAGTTCAAAGCGAAATGTTGTTGGATTTCATAAGACGCACTATATGAAAGGAATAAAACTAACTGATTATTTGGAATTGGTTTTTAAAACCAATGACGAGCATATCAATTGGTTTGGGTATTACAATTATGACACACTGAACCATGACCAAACCAAAATGCTGTGTAACAGAGCACAGAAGGATGGTGTGGCGCCTGAAAAAGGGGATGTTATTGAGTTGGGCTATTACGACATTCCTTCTGGCCAATGGCATCATATTGGCCATTCTGATTCGTGGAACTGGCAACAGGGAGCAATGATGCAATGGCTTCCCGGCAACGGGAATGAGTCGTGTGTGATTTACAATACCTCTAAGAACGGTCATCTTATTTCCATTATAAAGGATATAGAGAATGGGGAAACAAGGGAATTGAACTGGCCTATTTACGGCATTACACCTGACGGCAAAAAGAGTATTGCGGTAGATTTGGAACGTTCATACTGGTGCCGGGCATATCATTACCAAAGTGTGGCCAATAAAGAGCTTGAAGGAAACATCATCGAGTCGGACGGTATCTTTGAAATAGACCTCCAGAACAATACAAGAAAACGGATAATACCAATTCAGGATGTTCTGAATCTTGAACCCATCCCGGAGTTCCCTAAGCTGAAGCACTGGTTTGAGCATGTAATGATCAATCAGGACGGGACAAAGTTCTGTTTCCTTCACAGGTTCTCGCCGGAGTATAATGTTAATGCTTATCAAACAAGGCTACTTGTAGCAGATATTGACGGAAATAATCTGCAAGTCATTTCAGGCTGGGACAGGGTGGACTGGTCTCATTTTGGTTGGAACAAGAATGACTTTGCCATATACACAGTACCTAACAACGGAATGGGTACGATGTATAAAACTATGGGTAATAATGCCTCAAAGGGATTTAACCTGAAGACGTTTGCCTTTAAATGTGCATCAAAGTTGGTTCACATGTTGCCCGCATCTGTCAGGAAGAAGATGAAAGGAGGAAAGTCATACTATCAGTACTACACATTGCAGGATGACGGGAAATATGCTTTGGCGAAGGTGATAGAGAAACCGTATTTCAATATAGACGGACATCCATCTTTTACAAATGACGGAAAGTATATGGTTACGGACACATACCCTGATGAGCATAATTACCAGCATCTCATTATCCATAATGTTGAAACGGGGAAGGGTATGGTCGTGGCTGATTTGTATGCGTACTATAACCATACGCCGGCTACGTGTGATCTGCATCCCAAGTTGTGCAGAAATAATAACTACGTCGCCGTTGATTCAGCCTTCAACGACAAACACCATATGGTACTTTTTAAAATAGATTGGGATAAGATAATCAAAGAGATAGGATAATTATGAAAGAAAGACTTAAACTATTAATCGTTAATGAAGCTTGCCAACTGGAGTTTTTCTCTAGGAGATGGCAGCTATTTGCGAAAGAGCACCCTAATGTGGATGTTACACTTATGATTCCATCCAAATCTACATGGTTCAAAGGGACTAAATACACTTTTGGAAAAACTTTTGAAGTAGAAGGTAAGCCTGTTGATAATAACAATTATCATGTACGCACATTCAAACGTATTTTTAAGCGCACATGGCTCTCTAAAGATTATAAAAAGGAATTTATTCGCATTCAACCAGATGTGGTATATCATATCGGATTTCATTGGCAGCCTTCATTGTGCCAAGTAGGTAATATCGTCAAAAAACACTTACCGAATACAAAGTTGATTCTTTTCAGCATGAGAGGACCTGCTTTTGATTTGAGTAATAGGCATGGTCTTGAGAAACTAATAGCTACTTATGTCGTCAAGTATGTTAATAAGAATTATGATGCTGTCTTCTGTCATTACCCGGAGGCTGTGAATTGTTTCCGACGTGAAGGATATAACGGTAGAATATATATTCAAACATCTGTAGGTGTCAATACTGAATGGTTCTTTCCGAACGAAGATAGTGGCAAAGAGATTCGCGAAAAATTTAATATTGCCGATGACACATTCGTTTTTGGCAGTGCCACACGTTTCTCACCTGAGAAAGGGATTGATGATATTATTGCCGCTTTACCCACTGACGGGAATTGGAAATACTTGATGATGGGATCCGGAACCGAAGAAGAAATCAATCATATAAAAACAATAGTCAAAGAAAAAGGAATTGATGATAAAATAATAATGCCTGGTTATATTGATCGTTTTGAAATGGCAAAATACTGGAATGCTATTGACTGCGCGATACATGTCCCTAGAACTACTCAAGAGTGGTGTGAAACGTTTTCCTTAGCCGCAATTCAGCCTCAAGCGATAAAAAAACCAGTTATTGGCAATACATCAGGTTCGGTTCCTTACCAAATAGGATTTCCAGAAATGATAGTCCCTGAAGGCGATATAGAGTCGTTAAGAAAAAAAATAGTATATATTATGACTCACAAGGCCGAAGCCAAAGAAATAGGAGAAAAGATGTATGACCGTACAATTCATAGCTTCAGTGTAGAGCATCTGAATAATATGTTCTATGATACAATTATGGATGATATTCTTAATGATAAATTTGATGAGAAAAAAGTAGATATGGTATATTATGAGAAAACAATAAATCATAAAAATGAAAATACTGATTAATGTTACTAATGCCAGGAATGTAGGCGGGGGACTGCAAGTTGCAGTTAATTTTATAAAGAATACAACTGTTTTCAAACGACCTAATGTAGAGTGGTTCTATGCTGTATCTGAAACAATGGATAGCGTTTATTTAAAAGAAGACTTTAGACCTCAAATAGATGCTGCACATTATTTTGTTTTTCCTAATCAACCGGATTTTAAGAATACCTTTCGGAGAGTTCAAAAGCAACTATATCAGTTGGAAACCAACAATAATATAGACGTGGTTTTCACGATCCTTGGACCGAATTATCATCTTTTTAAAACAAAAGAAGTCGTTCGCTTTGTACACCCTTGGGTTGTTACATCTAACAAGTATGCTTGGTCCAATATCCCGTTCAAAGAAAAAATTAGGATGAAGGCACATATCCTTCTTCTTAAATATTTAGTAAAAAAGAAGGGGTATGTGATAACTCAGACTAATGCAGTTAAAAATGGGCTGATCAAAGAAATAGGTATTCTTTCAGAACGAATACGAGTTGTGCCTAATGTTCTTCCAGCTATATTTAATGATCTTGATAACACACATATAGACAAAAACGATAGTTGGATTGACGTTGCCTCTGTAGGTGCTGGCTATCATAAGAACTTAAATATTATTCCTGATGTCATCAAAGAACTCGATGAAAAATATGGAATCAAGAATATGCGTTTTCATGTCACATTACCTGAGGGCGCATTAGGGTTGGAGGGCATGAATAAAAGGGTTAAAGAGTTGGGCATATCAGACCGTTTTGTTAATCATGGTAATCTAAGGCAACAACAATTATCAGAACTATATCGAACATGTGATTTATGTTTTCTCCCCACTGTCTTAGAGGTTTTCTCTGCAAGTACGCTTGAAGCCATGTATTTTGGTCTTCCGACAGTTGCGACTGACTTGCCGTTTAATACCGAAGTGTTTAAAGATGCATGCCTTTATTATACTCCAATGAATGCAGTAGAAGCAGCATCAAAATTAGTTGAATTATCAAATAACAAAATACTAATGGAAACTCTTAAAGGCAGAATGAAGGATAGGTTGTCTGTTTTTAGTAGTTTTGAGACATATTTTAATTCAACGGTAGATTTTTTAGAAGAGGTAGCCGCTGGAAAAGTATAATATAGACGGATATAGATTCTTTAATAAACAAATTAGTATTAGAAAAATGGTAAGCATAAAAGACAAAATAAGTAATAGGGTAAGTAATCCAAATAGACTAACAGAGTATTTGTTCCGCACTATTTGTGGACATTGGTTGCCATCCAAGTTATATCTTTCTGTATTATACAGACTTAATATTAGAGGTAAACTCAATTGGGAGTCGCCCAGGTCATTTAATGAGAAACTGAATTGGGTGAAAGTATATGATCGTAATCCATTATACACAAAACTTGCGGATAAGTATGCGGTAAAAGCATTTATAGAAGAGCGTATCGGAAAACAATACGTGGTTGATAATTATGGGGTTTGGGATAGCTGGGAAAGCATTGATTTTGAAAAATTGCCAAATCAATTTGTTCTCAAATGTACCCACGACAGTGGTGGCGCTTTCGTATGTCGGGATAAAGAAACCTTTGATTTTAAAAGTGTACAAAAAAGAGTATGCAAGAATTTGAAGAAAAATCCATACTATGCTACAAGAGAGTGGCCTTATCGCAATATTCATCCTCGTATTATTGCAGATAAACTGTTAGTGGATAACACGGGTGAAGAGTTGAGAGATTATAAATTTTGGTGCTTCAATGGCAAGCCCACATATATGTATTGTACCATTAAAGCAGATGAGATTTATGAGAATTTTTATGATATGGATTTCCATCCGGTTATGATAGACCATGGCTTTCCTCGTCATATACCAGAGTTTGAAAAACCAGTCTGTTTTGAGGAAATGAAACAATTGGCGGCCGTTCTTTCTAAAGAGATTCCTTTTGTTCGTGTTGACTTTTTCCAGGTGGATGGGAAGGTTTATTTTGGAGAGTTTACATTTTTTGATTGGGGCGGTACTGTACCATTTGGCGGTGACTGGGATGAGAAAATAGGAGAGTTGATAAAACTTCCCAATAAAAGGCAATAGGTTATAGAATAATACAAGATGAATGATATTTCAGCCAACATTCTTACGAAAAACGAGGAGTTGAATATTGAGCCCCACTTGGGTCCTGATTGTGCCGGAGACATTAAGCACAGCAATGCGGACATCAGCAAAGCAAAGCGCTTGTTGGGTTATGATCCTCAATACGACTTTGCTCGAGGACTAGAAGAGGCAATAGAATGGTATAAAGCAAATCTATAGCACAAATGCAGCAGCGTGTAGAATACATAGATGCGGCAAAAGGTTTGGCTATATGCCTTATGGTATTTGGCCACTCTGGATTTGTTGGTATGCCTCATGATGTTATTTATACTTTCCACATGCCATTGTTTTTCATCTTATCTGGCTTATTTGTGGGAAGAAAAGAGATGGGTATATTGGATAGCATAAAGGCAAATACAAGAAGCCTTTTGATACCATACTCTTTCATGTATCTGATAACTATACCGTTTGGTTTGGCTTTTATAGCCATCAAATGTGGCATATCGTTGACTATTACTGATTGTATATTCAAACCGCTATTGGGAATGGTTTATGGGGTTGACCATTTATTAGGCGGTTTTTACTTCTTTACAAATGGCCCCTTGTGGTTTTTGCTAGCTCTATTCCTTTCCCGTATTTGGTTCGATTTGGTTCATACTCTTACTGCGCCTCAAAAGGCAAAGTGGAGGGGGTATCTTTTGAGTGCTGTTATTAGTGTGGGCGTGTATTATGTGCTAAAGCATCTCGGACTTAATATTTGGAGTTTAACGCAAGCATGTATTCTCTATCCCTATATGTTGGTCGGTTTTGCATTATCAAGGACAAATTTTCTTACTAAAGTTGGTTTAATATCAATCATAAAGAGAGTGTTGACAGGAACTATTCTATTTCTTGGGGTAGTTCTTTCAACTAAGTATCTTGGTAAAATAGACTATGGCTGTTTATTAATAGGAACATATCCTGTTGTTTCTTTTTGCATCGCTATTATTGGTACGTTAGCCATCGTTCTTTTCACTTCAACTGTTAAGATTCCTTGGCTCTGTCAATTAGGAAAAGAAACACTTGTTATTTTGGGCTTTCATCATCCAATTATGGATGTGACAAAGTTTGGTCTTTCTAAAATGGGAGTTGACGTTTTTTCGTATTCTTTGGGTATTTGTATAATAGTTTCATTAATAACCATTGTTATTTGCCATTTTGCTTATTTGCTACTAAAAAGAACAGTTCCGTTTCTAATAGGAATTAAAATATATTCAAAATGAAAAACGATATCACAGCCATCATTCTCACCAAGAACGAGGAATTGAATATTGAACGGTGCATCAATTCAATCAAGGATTGGGTTGACCGGGTGGTAGTTGTTGACAGTGGTAGTACTGACAAAACCGTCAAATTGGCAGAAGGACTCGGTGCAGAGATCTACTTTCATGAGCCCTTCATTCATTATGCTGGACAATTCAACTGGGCGTTGGATAATGTAGGAGTCAAGACCAAATGGGTGTATAGGATTGATGCGGATGAGGAGGTGACGCCTGAGTTGGCTGCTGAAATCATTGAGAACTGCCACAAGCATCACGACGATGATGTGAATGGTTTTGTAATGAAGTTCAAGATTGCCTTTATGGGCACCTTCCTGAAGCATGGTGGAATGTACCCGTTCTACAACCTTACCATTTTTAAATACGGGATTGGCCGCTATGAAGACAGGGCTTTGGGTGAGCACGTGATTCTCTCGGAAGGCCGGACAATAGACCTGAAGAACGACTGCCTGCATTTCGACTTCAAGAGCCTGGATGCCTGGATTAACAAGCATAACTGGTATGCAACCCGTGAGGTGGCAGACTATTATGCTACCCGCAGTAAAGGTCAGGAAGATCCGAACAAGCTCTATCACGAAGCAAAGAAAACCAGCAAGCTACGCGATGGCCTCTATTATAGAATGCCCAAGTTCCTGAGAGCCAAGTTGTACTTCTGGTATCGCTTTTATCTGCGTCTGGGTTTCTTGGATGGTAAGGCCGGTTATGTGCATGCTTTTTTGCAGGCATATTGGTTCCGCTTCCTTGTGGACGCCAAGATTATGGAGCAGGAGCTGAAAGCGCAAAAGGATTAATGAAACATCTCTATATCATCACCGAACTTTTCCCGCCGGATGAGACCTCGACGTCGTACATCCTGGGGGAGATAGCGAATGCGTGTGCCCGTGAGTACGAGGTGCATGTGATTTGCGGACCGGAGGTGTATGATACAAGGAAGAAACTGGATATGGAGCATCCGTTTGCTTTGGATGCTTCCGTGAGCGTGCATCGGGCCAAGGGTTTAGGAGTGGATAAGAACAAGGCAGCGGGTAAGGCACTGTCGTTCCTGATGATGAGTTCCCGTTTGCTGCGTCTTGCCAGGAAATATGTCAAGGAAGGGGATAAGGTGCTGTTAGTAACGAATCCCGCGCCTATGGTGCTTTTGATGTCCCGGCTTCGCCGTAAGCATCGGTTCGAACTGAATGTGTTGGTACACGATGTTTTTCCGGAGAATACGATTCCGGCTGGGTTGCATCTTCCTGCTATGGCGTATCGTTTCATTAAGGCTCGTTTTGATAAGGCTTATTCACGCGTCGATAGGTTTATAACCTTGGGTCGGGACATGGCGGAGGTGGTAAGGAGGAAAGCGGGAGGAAGTGCTGAGGTAGCCGTCGTGGAGAATTGGGCTGATACGGAGAATATCGTCCCGGTTCCGTTCCCTGAAGGGGCAATCTGCTTGGAGTATGCCGGTAACATTGGCCGTGTACAGGGCTTGGACAAGCTGGTGGCAGAATTGCCAGAGGGTGTGGAGCTGCATTTCTACGGTACGGGCGCCATGGAGAACACACTGAAGGCAATGAAGCATCCTCGCTTGTTTTTCCACGGGCCGTATTTCCGCTCGCAGCAGAAAGAGGTGCTGGGCGCCTGTCATGCTGCCATCGTGACGCTTTCGGACGGGATGTATGGATTGGGTGTGCCTTCCAAGGCATATAATATTATGGCTGCGGGGCGGGCGATTATTTATTTTGGCCCTGCAGATGGAGAGATTGGCCTGATGGTGAAAGAAAACAAGATAGGTTATATTGGCTGGCCGGAGAAGTGGGATTTGGAAGAACTTGCCGCGATGGGGGGCAGGGCGCGCGCGTTGGCCGAGAGCCGGTATAGCAAGCCGGTCATCCTTGAAAAATTCCTTGATGCATTGAGATGAAGAAATTGTTATTTACCGGAGCTTCCGGTTTCCTGGGGTATAATATCCGTCCTATTCTAGAGAAGAGTTATGATGTGCATACTATCGGGCTTACCGATGAGGATGACATCAAGATTAATATGGCTAAGGAGGTGCCGCCGATCAATACGCATTATGATGTGGTGCTTCATGCTGCCGGTAAGGCCCATGTTGTCCCCAGGACCGAGGAGGAGAAGAAGGTGTTCTATGATGTGAATTATCAGGGGACGGTGAATCTTTGCAAGGCGCTTGAGGCGGCAGGGGTTCCCCGGGCGTTGGTATTTATCAGCACTGTTGCTGTGTATGGATGTGAGTTTGGCGAGGGGATTACTGAGGAGCATCCGTTGGACGGGACTTCACCTTATGCTGAGAGTAAGCGTATGGCGGAGGAGTATTTGACGGATTGGTGCAAGAAGCAGGGAGTGGTGTTAGGGATACTCAGGCCGTCGCTGCTTGCCGGACGTAGAGCCCCCGGGAATTTGGGAGCTATGGTTTCCGGCATAAAGAAGGGTTTTTTCTTTAATATCGCCGGAGGAAAGGTGCGGAAGAGTGTGCTGATGGCGGAAGATATCGCCCGCTTGTTGCCGCTGATGGAGGAGAAGGGTGGTGTCTATAATGTTTGCGATACCTATCAGCCTACGTTTGGGGAGATTGCGGCATCGGTGGCCAGGCAGTTGGGTAAGCGCAAGCCGGTCAGTATCCCGTATTGGATGGCCTGGTGTATGGCGAAGGTGGGGGATCTGCTGGGCTCGAAGGCCCCGATCAATAGCTATAAGCTGGAGAAGATGACGAAGTCGTTGACGTTCAGTAATGAGAAGGCGAGAAGGGAACTGGGCTGGGAGCCGTTGGATGTGTTGGGGCGGTATAGGGTGTAGGGGTGTTGGCGGGCCGTGGTAGTATCGGCACATTATGCCGTGGCTGCTGGCGGTATGTGAGTTTTTGGGGTGATTGATACGATAGTTTGTTTTACACTTGATACAAATGAATACCCAAAATAAGATAGAATCTGCCTATGAGAGAAAGGAATTGTTCTTCAAACCTTGGATTGGGAAACAGTATGAGGACGGCCTTTTACTTAAGGGGGATGAAAAGTGCAGGAAAGTTCTCCTTATAGGCGCAAGTAGATATTGTAAATGCTCTCTCAATAAAGAGAAAGTTCGCTGTCCCCATCGAGGTAGTTGTATAGGGATGATTAAATATGATAAATTAAGTAGCCTAAAAAGTTCTTGCGCATTTGTTAAGTCTTTGAATAAGAATGGGGAGCTTTCTGACATTAACAAGGAAAGTATTCTTAACCACATAAGAAGAGCGCCCATTGAAAAATCCTATAATAGATTTGAAAATGAATTTCGAAGGTGTTTGGTTGGAGAATCTAAGAATGAGTTATGGAATCACGTTTCATTCATCAATTACCTTCAGTGCATTATTGATACAATAAATACTCCTTCCAGAGCGTCATCGAACAAAAACACAGGTCAATTTGATGAATCCAAAGTCATAGTTGAAAAAACTATTTCGATTCTAAGACCAGATATTATTATCCTATGGGGAAGCTCGACAATATTTAGGAATATGAATATAAACAGCAGAAAAGAGCAAAGTCATTCTCGACTGTTCTCTGACTGTAGGCGAATAAATAGTTTGGTGTATGATGTAATAATTGAGGAAAAATCTTATCCGTTGATGCTTACAAATCATCATCCCTATTGTCCCAAGTTTGAGATAGATGATAGAGTGTTTTCTGGTTTTGTTGAACATGTAAAGGGCGATTGGCGTGGGCATTGATACATGGAACATAATTAAGATGCTATAGTCAATATTGTGGACCACTTTTTTGTGGTAATCCCTTTTTCCGATTATCCCAAAATTGAAGTCATCTAAACAATGAGGGGCAAAAGACCTGAAAAATTGCCGGGATGTGTTGAGTGTTTATTAAAAATCAATTACATTTGCACTCTCCGTAGTGTGTGGTTATGTATACATTGGAAATTCCACAGATTTTAAAAACCAACAACGAGGGTTTTGAGTTCTTGGCAGGGATGATGCCAACTATCTTGGAGAACATTGATAAGGATAAGCAACTATTGGTGGAATTTTCTCAATGTGTAGAAATAGATGGGAATTTATCGGCTGTGATTGGAGCAATTCTTGATAAGGTGTTGCCGTCAGTTCATCACATTCTTGTCGGGACCCCTCGCAATAAGACGGTAAAGAAAGTCCTTGCAAGAAATCATTTTTTGAGATTCTGGCAAGTGGAGACAAATATTGAGGAAAGAGAGAATTATGTGGAATATAGTAGATTTAAGAAGGGAGCTTCTTCCGAGGAGTTTAAAAAGTATATTCAGGAGGGATTGATTAATAAGCAGAAGTTCCCTCAGCATACCAATTTGGCTGGGGAGAAGATTGTTGAGAGCATATTTGAAATTTACGCCAATGCGGTGATGCACGGGAAGACAGATTATATCCATTCCTGTGGTGAATATATGCCTGACAGACATATTCTGGAGATGACAATCGTAGATTGCGGACAAACCATTCCAGGGAATGTCAAAGAATTTTTAGGTAGAACGAATCAAAAGGAAATCGGAGATTGTGATGCAATTGAGTGGGCGTTTGTAAGTGGAAATACAACAAAATCGCAGACAGGCGGTTTGGGACTCGCAATCATCAAGGATTTCATAGGCCTTAATGAAGGATCTATACAAGTTGTTTCTGGAAGAGGGTTCATTGAGTATCGAGGCACTTCTGTGGAACGGTATTTGTTGAAAGTCCCATTCCCTGGAACAGTTGTCAACATGAAGTTCAATTTCGATGATAACAAGAAGTATTTCATGAAGAGTGAAAACAGGCCAATCAACAAAAACGACTTACTATAATGGAGACGAAAGTTATCAAACTTAACGACTACCTGACTCTAAATAGTGGGATTACTCCGGAAGAGGGAGCCCCTGTGTTTGAGACTATTGTTCAGGCGCTCAAGGATGGGTATAATGTGACTCTGGATTTTTCAGATGTCACCATGCTTACTACGGCTTTTTTAAATGTCGTAATCGGGGATTTATATAAGGATTATACAAGTGATGACTTGAAAAATCGCTTGACTCTAATTCATTATACAAATTCTACTGCGGACCGCATTAAAAAGGTGACAGATAACGCGAAGCTCTTCTATAAAGATAAGGAATTATACGGCAAAGAAGTGGAGGAAGCGTTAAATGGTAGTAACTAAGGTATCGCAACATGTTGTTGCACCCAATAGTGTCTATTTTTTTGACACCAATGTCTGGTTGTTTATATTTGGACCCGTTGCAGGAACAAACCGAAGGAAACAGGATGCGTATTCTCGTCTTCTAAGAGAGATCATTAGCCATAAGGCAACCATTTATGTGTCGTCTTTGGTCCTCACTGAGTATATTAATGTGGTCCTCCATATTGGTTTTAAACAGTGGCAAAGGATCTCATGTAATAATAATGCAAATTTCAAATTTGATTACAGGGTTACAGCCGACTACTTAGATAGACTTAACGAAGCCGTTTTGCAGGTGAAAGAAATCCTAAAGGTAAGCCAGAGGAGACCAGATGATTTCCATATAGTAGACATAGACCACATATTATCATCAATGAATCAGAATGCGGATTATAATGATGTCTACTATTTACACGATTGTGAAAAAATTGGCATGAAACTAGTCTCAGATGACTCTGACATGCAGAGTTTACAAGGTGCAATCACCCTGATAACGGCATGACATTGCCCAAGAAGACGATGTTATTCTGAGATAGGTTGTGAGGCTCAATCTGTTATAGGGAAGTTACCTGTCAGAAGCACCGAATGGGGATACCACAGGCTTCCGCTATGTTGATGTATTTGTTGACTGTACCCTTGTACAAGTCCAATTTTCGGCCTATCGACCGCTTGGCTTCTCCATCAAGGTGGTGACGCAACGCTTGCTTGATTCTTTGCATTTACCTGCCATGGCTTGCTCAATTTATGGTTGAGCTGTAAAGTTAACAAGCAGGTGGGTGGCCATGTTCCGAATTTTGTAGCTAAACAAATACCAAGAGGTGGTTACGTTTATTGAGACCAATAAGCGGAATCCGAGTAAGCATGATGATGAAAAGAGAGGAAGGTATTTGAATTGGTTGAAGCATAATAGGAAGTTGTAAGCGGCGGGGGAGATGAAGGAAGATAGAATTGAGATGTTTACGGCGTTGAGGGCGTTGAGTGAACAATACAAGAGGGTGAATGAGGATGAGTGATGAATATTGACTTTAGAAACGTTTTCAAGCAGTGATAGCATTCAAATACAGAGCATGCAAAGAGGAAGAAGGCAAGTACAGAGATATTGATATGCTACTTGCCAACCAGGTGTATGCTTCACCATTAAGTAAACTGAACGACTGTTTTGAAGGGAAGTATTGTGAAAATATAGATAAGCAGTTGGATGCGATAGAAGTGGCGTCCCATTATGACGTTAGTTCTATTAGGAAACGGTGGCATGATTTGAAAAGTACTGTTGAGGCTGTCGGTATTTATTCTCTAGCTTTGTCAGAAGAAGGTTTCCCTAACAATAAACAGCTTTGGTCTCTTTATGCTGGAGAGTACACGGGTTTCTGTATTGCATACGACATAGACAAGTTGGTTCAAAATGAACAATTCCCTTGGTTGGTCAATAGAGTGACTATGTGCTATCAAGAGAGTGCGCCAATAGTGGATGTTATGGATTTCTCATCTGAAACCCAGTTGCTGCAAAAAATGCTAGGTACAAAGGGTAAAGATTGGGTGCGAGAAAAAGAATTTCGATTGGTATATGATAAACCAGGAGTTAAGACATATAACTGGGCTGCTTTAAAAGCGGTATATCTGGGGTTCAAGATGAAGGACGAGCTCAAGAAAACTATTATAAATGGTTTGCAAGGAAGGGATGTGGATATCTACGAAATGGCTCCAATATCAGGTTCCTACGACTTTCAGGCAGATTTAATGTTCTCTTTGCGTCGTAAGTTTGATAATGCCTTGAAGGAAGATGAATACGAGATTATTGATACCGATCACCAAGCGAAAGTAGAAAATTTCTATGTGCTATACAAAGGAACAGACCAAAGCGATAAAAAACTAACGGCATTCTTGAAGAAATTCAGGGAGATGCACGCTACAATGAATGCGAATGTGGAGTTATATGACTCACCTGTTGTAAAGCCATTGCTGAAGAAATATCCTCTCAATGATGTTGAGTTGAGAATTATAAGAGATCATTCAATAGGGATGTCAACGTTTGATGCTCCTGATTTGGTTTTGAGAAGGATTTTTGATTAAATAATTATGGACAGTGCTGTCCACTAAAAGTTGTGGATGGGTTTAAAAGTTAAAAATCAAACAACGTGGGTTCTAGGAACTCGTTAAGTCGTTGTTAATATTGAGGGAGCTGCATATTTTGGGGGACATTGACGTATGCTGAGAGTAAGATTATGGCGGAAAGGTGCGTGAATATACCAATTCTTTGTTCAGATTGTTTTAATGTATTTGGCTTAAGGAAATTAGCTGAGCAGATTGGCATTGAACCCGGTGCTATTTGCCCTAATTGTGGAAGTCAGTCAGGTGCGTTGTTGGATGAAGGTAATATTGCTGAACTGTGCCAAAAGTATTTCGTGGATGGTTCTTATCATCGAGTAGATTTTGGCGGATCTCCTTCTCTGATGATGGATAGTGGTAGTGGATTTGAGGCTGAATCTGAATTTGACTTTGACTTCGAGTACGCTACTCACAATAGCCTCCAGTACGATTTGCAGTTAATTTTTAAGAAGACTGGTAAAATCCCTTCGTCCTATGGCCCAGCTTTGTGGAGAGTAGGCCTTACAGAATGGATGGAACAATTGACGTCAAGGAACTGGAAGAAACGAGATAAGGCTATCAAAGAATTGATAGATAGATGCGGAATTAAAGAAATAGGCAAAGACGCACAGTTCTATAGAATTAGAACCAATGTGAGGGATTGTGTAAACGAAGGGAATTATGATGCCCCGCCTGCCCAAAGCTATAAAGGCGGGCGACTTAATGTACGAGGAGGAGTGGTCTTCTATGCCTCATTTGATGTGGAAACGTGTATTCATGAATGTAGGGTTGCTATGGAAGATGCCCTTTATTTGGCGACATTGGAGGCTTGTCGACCATTGCGGTTGTTGAATGTAAGTGACATTCGTGAAAAAGAATCAGAGCAAACACCCTTTGAGTATCTTCCCTTGGCAATCAATCAACTCTTTATGGCAGATGGATGTGCGTATAGAGTAACAAGAAGGATATCGGAATTAACTAAGGAACGTGGCTTTGACGGTATCATATATCCATCTTATTTCAATCGTGTTGCTGGAGAACCAAGTTTAAATATTGCACTATATGGTCAAGTGATTGGGAATAAGACAATTCGAGTTAAATCCCTTGATCGGATCCTTCTTAGGCAAGTTGAGTATAAATATGATTTTGGACCGTGTCTTGCCTGAAGGGGATAGTGATATGGCTTGAAAATGGGGTAGTCCACTAATAGATTATGGGGTAGATAGACGAGTTGGTGGAGAGGTATTGGTGAAGGATAGCAAGTGAAAAGTAGCAGAGTCATCATTTGGTTGTCGTGTGGGGCATACATATTGCTCGTTACGGGGCTGATTGCATGTGCATACAAAAGATGTGGCATAGGAGGCCCTTTAGCAGTATTGCTCATATCAGAGTTTATACTACAACTTTATAAGATTTCTTATGAGTGCTATGCTATGCGTGGTAAATATGACTTGAAGCTTGCAATATGTATAACTAACTGCTGGACAATTTATCAGATCCTAAATACGACATTGTTGACTGGCGGCATTTTTACATATATGATAATGCTTGCTGAAATTGAAGCATTACATATTCCAAAGAGTGTTTGGCTGGGAGCAATTATTATTCTGGCATGTATATGGACGATAGGGTCAATTCAGCCATTTGTGAGAAAGGAAAAATATGAAGGAAGAAAGCGGCGCCCGGCGAGACTTATATCTTCTTTTGCCCCAAGGTTTGTGATTCTGTATACTTTTTGGGCGTATTATTTTATAACTGAGATTGGCTCTATAGCGACTAATTTCATCCCAACATTATGTCTAATATATCTTGGAGTAGATAGGCTGGTGACGATGTTCAACACGGTTAGGGAATACGAACAGCAGGAATATTATAGTTTGTTTAGAGATACCGTTAAGTGGGTAAGGAATAAGAGATAGCCTGAATTTGAAATGTCATAAAAAGGTAAAACCATATAATAATTCAGAAATATGTAGTAATTTTGCAATTGAGTTCTTTGAGATAATTTAGTCACGTGATGCTTAGTTCTTGAAGTGAATTTAGTTTCACAACCGAAAGGTCTTCGGGCCGCTACAGGTCTCTATCGCATTCGCCCCCTCGGGGATTCATTCCTTGAAAGGGCTGTCGGTAGAGGAATTGATTAGACAACTGCGATTTATAGCTATTGCCACAAATCAGTTCGTTAGTGTTATAATTGCTTTTAGCATTTTTTATGGACACGGAATAAAGGGGATGGAACAGGAACAGCGCATATAGGACATTGCGTGACGTCGTAATGTAGGACACGGGCGATGTTGGCCCAATGTTCTATATTATGAAAATAATTTATTTTCGTGAGACGCGGGTACAAGGTATCTGGCTCTCAATCTCGAGGGATCGTTGTTCCATCTCCAGAACGGAAAGAGTTCTTTCAATTGATGAAAAGAAGAAAAGGCACCCGAAGATCGGTGCAATCTTCAAGCAGATTTGGAAAGTAGTAAAGCATGTGATGTCATTCACTAATTCACTTGCAACAGTTCTTAAATTTGCATCGTTTGTTAAGAATTTGCTCCTCTGGTAACATCCCCTTTTAATTTATGCTCATTCAAAAAACAGATATATTTTATTCATTCTTACTTCACAAGGACGAGGAAAGAATGAATTATATCGTGGAGAATATTGAAGATTTCTATTCCGAGATCAAAAGGTTTAAGACTGATAAACTTGGGAACAAGAGGCGAAATAAACCCAAGTACAAACAATTTGGTGAGTATTGGTTAAGGATAATCAATCCCCCAAAACCGGAACTGAAAGAGATTCAACAACATATTAACGGCTATTTGGTAGAAAATATACCACTGCCAGAATATGCTTATGGTGGCGTAAAGCATAAGGACAATATCCGCAATGCTCGTTTTCACAAAGGACAGAAGTTTGTGTTTCAAACTGACCTAAAAGACTTCTTCCCTTTTATCACACACAAAATGGTATATGAGATGTTTCGGAGAAATGGTTTTTCTCCAGATGTTTCATCACTTCTTACAAAACTTACTACTTATAAAGGTCATTTGCCTCAGGGGGCACCAACTTCGACGACGATAGCCAACCTGATATTTGTGCCAACCGGCACCGAACTGCAAGCTATAGCAGAACGTGAAGGGTTACGCTTCACAACCTTTGTGGATGACGTAACAATGTCATCGCAGAGCGATTTCAAGCACGTAGTCCCTGAAATAATTCAGACAATAACCTCCCATGGTTTCAAGATAAGTCAAGGGAAGACAACATATAAATCGGGCATCACGGAAATTACCGGAGTGAGGATGCTCAACAACTCAATGACCGTTACGAATAAGTTCAAGAACGCCTTGTCAAAGGAGACGGATATGAGCAGTGCGAGGGTCAGGGGGATGAATAACTACAAAGAACGAATCGCAAAAATCTCTGGCTCAAAAAGAGGGCACTGAGTGGAAAAGTAGGTGATGTGTATGAGTCAAATCGGTTGACGCCAAACCCTTTTAATCTTCTAATTTTAGTTTCTTTAAAGAATTTAGTGGGTTCTTAGTGGCCTCGGATGAAGCGAATGAATATTTTGGAAAAACATAGGCTTGTACGTCGTCTAGATATTGATATTGCAAGCATACAATGGCCCAATAACGTACAAGAACCTGACTATGTGGCCAAGCTGGTTGAAATGCTGCCAGGGATAATAACAAACGCTTTGAGAGGTATACTGCCAAGACGACATATATCTGTTGGTGGGGCCTTTATTCATCAGAAACCTTTGGCTCATTTTACTAATAAGCCTGGTTACAATGATCCTGAGCTGGGTGATTTATTAATTGTCTGCAGGGAGAAACGCGCTTCAGGATTTGTTTACAACGCAATGCTCTTGCAGGCAAAAAAGACAAGGACCCCTCTGAGTGCACATATCCCAAACGATCATCAGTTCGTACTATATTCGGAATGGCCTGAGTTTGAATATAAACGTGCAGGGTGGTTGAATGGAAAAAGAAGAAGTGTTTTACCAAAGACAATATCACAAGGCGCTCAGTATTTGCTAATTAAAGAATCCCCATCTGTTGACTTGCTTACTGCTACTGTTGATGTCCCTTTGTGTGGATCAAGGTTATTTGCATATACTTTGGCTTCAATCCTGTCATTTGATGACGGGCGTACTTTTCAGGCGACAAATCCACGTGATGATTGGTCACAGATGATACTTGATTTGTTGCGCTTGTCAGCGTCTTATAGTTTTAATCGACGGAATAGTGGTTATGTGGGGGCAAATCGCTGGAATGGCGACACAGCTTTTAACTATTTTCTGAACGCAGATGCGCAAGATAACACAATGAATGAATTGAAGAGGTTCCAAGATGTTAAGGGAGAAGAGTCTCAAACAGGCATCAGTGTGATATGTGTCGACTTAGGAGACAAAGAAAACAATGAATAAGATTTGAAATAGATTTGTATTGATTGCTGGGTATTATGTTGAATGCCAATAACAATAGAATAGTCATTATAGGCAATGGCTTTGATTTGCGCCATGAAATCGAGTGTAGTTATTGGCATTACAAGGAATGGTTGAAGATAGCGCATCCTGATTTATTGAAAAAGCTGGAACGTTACATTGATGTCAGCGGAGATTGGTGGAATGATTTTGAGAGGAATCTGGCGTATTTTGATATCAAGAAATTGATAAAGGAATGTCCGCGAGAGTATCCTCCACGTGACCCGCGTTTCCCTCCATCCATTTCATATCCTGCCAATTGGTTCTTTGATGGGATACGGAGTGAGATAACGGATAGTTTCACTGAATGGGTTAAAACGCTTTCATTTGCTAATTCATACAATAAGGTGAAATTACCTGACGCGACGCTCTATCTTTCTTTCAACTATACCGACACACTCGAACGAGTGTACGGAATTCCCGAAGAACGCATTTTGTATATACACGGAAAAGCACTAAGGGGAGATAAACTCATATTTGGGCATAGCAAGAGCCACTATGAGATACAAGGAGATTATATGAACAAACATGGGTTGAGGGAAATAAAGAGTTTTTTTGACATGGGGCCAGTGATAAGCGACGAAGAATACCAATTAGCGCTTGAGGTTTCATTCCTGGATAAGTTCCCGTATACTCAGATAGTTGGCTACTCCAGTGTCCTGACGCCTGCGGTAAAATCTTCTGACGAGATTGTTTGTTATGGCTTATCCTTTTCTGAAGTGGATTTTCAGTATCTGGAGTGGATTGTCGAGCAAAAACCAAATCTAAAATGGAAGGTAAGTTGGCATAAACAAGAAGATAAAGAGAGAGAAGAAACATTTTTTCGTCAGATGAGAATTAGAGATTACTCTTTCTTTGAGTTTTGAAATAGTTTCTATCCGAAAGATATGAAGGGGCGGCAAAAAGAGACGGGCGACCGACAGGGAGCCGGTCTCTGTGGGGAGCGGAAGGCTCTTTGGGGCAGCGCCCCAATGTGCCTGAAGCGGAGGGGGTTAATGATTGACGGATTTAAGGAATTACTGAATTTGATATGACAATAGAAGAAATACAGAAATCGACAGAGTTTCAGGTGTTTGACCGGAAGAGCGCTCGCATCGACGCGAAGGCATTGGCGATTACCATCATCGCTTTTGCCAATGCTGATGGTGGGCAGATTGCTCTTGGCGTGGAGAATGACGGCTCGTTGACGGGTGTGGATGGCAAGACGGATCACGTGAACGAGCTGCTGAGGGCTTCGTTTGACTATTGTGTACCTTCCATAGCGACCTCTACGGAGTATATGGAGGTGACGGATGTGGAGGGGAAACAGAATCATATTATTCTGATGAGCATTCCTCAGAGTATGAGGGTGCATGCCAATCAGGCGGATGAGGTGTACTACCGTGTGGGTGATAAGTCGAAGAAGTTGAACTTTGAGCAGCGTATGCAGCTGGTGTATGCCAAGGGTGAGCACTACTATGAGGACGCACCGGTGAACAATGCGAGTTGGGATGACTTGGATATGGCGCTGGTGGAGGAGTATGTGACTCTGATTGGATATAACAAGGGCGCAGAGACTTATATCCGTGAAAACGGATTCCTGATAAAGAAAGAGGACTATCGTGGCAAGGAGTATGAGGCGTTGAGCGCTGCGGCGGTGTTGCTGTTTGGTAAGAACCCACAGCGGTTCTTTCAGCGGGCGCAGGTACGCGTGATTCGTTATGAGGGTACCGAAGCCAAAGTGGGCACTGAAATGAATGTGATAAAGGATGAAATCTTTACGGGCCCGATATTGAAACTGACGAACGACGTGCTGGCTTTTGTGAGAACGCAGATAAAAGAACATACGTTGTCATTGCTGTCCACTAAAAGTTGTGGACGAAGTTAAAAGTTAAACATCAAACAACGAGGGTTCATAGAACCCATCCAGTTCTTTGTCAATATTGAAGTTAGATTTGTTGAAAAGGTCTTTGAGCGGCGTGGTATCCGTGAGCGAGATTCCGAGAACCTGGAGCACTTCATATACCGACCTGTTGAGTTTCATCTTGTGTTGGACGATGGCGACCAGGCAGTATGCAGTGATGGCCGAATAGATCTGGATACGGACCGCGTTTTCGGAGTCGCCCTAGAACTTCTTGATCTTCAGGTGCTGCTTCAGCCATTTGAAGAAGAGTTCTACGGACCAGCGATTCTTGTAGAGAAGCGCAACCTCTAATGAGCTGATTTCCATTGCGTTTGTAATGAATGTGAGCTCCCGTTTCTGGTCTTCATCAAAGTAAGTGACTCGTCTCAGGATCTTCGGATATTGCTTTGCAGTGTTGTACACCGTCAATTCAATCTCGGCATCGGAAAGGACTCCTTTCGGCATCCGGCGTTTCCATTTCTTAGCCTTGAACTTGAGGTTCTTTTTGGCTCGGACAACGAAGAACGCACCGATAGTATCGATCCGGAATAGCTGCTCGAAGAAGTTGTAGCCGCGGTCGAAGATGTAGTATGCCCCCGCCTCCAACGGGATCTCCGGCATCGCCTTCATATCGTTCACCGAAGCTGGTGTGATATGAAAGAACGTTGGCACCTGGGTCTCAATATCGTACAGAGTCTGGACTTTTTACACCGCCCTTCTTCTTCCGGAATGTCGCCCAGCAGAAGACTGCAAGGCAGAGTTCAATGGTTGTAGAATCGAAGGCATAGACCGTCCCTCCAAGATTGAATATCGTCGTATCTTTCAGATTACGAGCAGTTCCATCATGTAGTAGGCATACTCTTCGAAGATGCGGCAGTCCCGATTCTGGTTCGCTTTTGCCAAGTTGCTGCGAGTCACGGAGTCCCCGAAACCGAGGAACTTAGCCTTGCCGCAATGGGCCTCCACCGCAACGATTAAATCACGCAAACTTTCTCGTTGTGAGAGTTGACCGAACATAAGGACCTTGAGCTGATTCCAGCAGGAAAAGGTTTTTATGTAACCGTCGCCCTGATACTTAGCAGCGATGCGATTGAACCTGCTCCTGTTAAAATGCAAAGCTAATTGAGAAAAACGAACTAGCCTTCGTGCATAACTGTTTGATTTACAGACAAAGATACGATTCAAAACCGTTCGCCCCTCAAGCACCATCTAACTATCTAATTATCAATATTCTCAAAGACCTATATATATTTAGTGGACACTAATGATAACAAGTATATGACAGTAGAAGAGATACGACATATTATAAGCCAAGGAGAGGGTTATACTATCGAGTTCAAGGATGCAACTGGCGGTACGCCCAGTTCGTTCTATGAATCTGCCGTGAGTATGTCAAATACTGACGGTGGGGTTATCTTGCTTGGTGTTAATGATGACGGTGTTGTGATGGGGCTTTCGACGGAGGCATGCAAGCATATGCAGAAAGATATCGTGACAGCCTTGAATGAACCTAATTGCGTGTGCCCATCTATCTTCACGCAGCCTTTTATCGTGAGCCATCCAGAGGGAGAGATTCTTGTGTGCCAGATTGTGGCAAGCAGTCAGGTTCATCAGTACAAGGAGAAAATATATGTCAGGGAGCACGATGCAGATATAGACATCACGGATAATCAGCAGAAGATAGGTGATTTGTATCTGCGAAAGCGGAACTTTTTTACCGAATCGAAGATATATCCACACCTGAAGATGGATGACCTTGACGCTTCGTTATTCAATAAAGCTCGTTCGCTGATTCGAGGCTATAGAAGCGACCATCCGTGGTTGATGCTGGATAATGAAGAATTGTTGAAAAGCTCATCGCTATGGGTTAAGGATTTTCAAAACGGTGAGGAGGGACTGACGCTGGCTGCAGCACTGATATTTGGCAAGGATACTACAATCCTGGCTATTTTGCCAGCCTACAAAGTGGAGGCAATGGTGAGAATACAGAATACTGACCGTTGGGATGACCGCCTAATGCCGCCTCTGCGGACGAACTTGATAGATACTTATCTGGAGTTGAAGGCTTTTATCAACAAGCATTTGCCGGAGAAGTTCTATATGGAAGGCGACCAAAGAGTTGACTTGCGTGACAAGATATTCCGTGAGGTGGTGGCTAACTGTATAGTGCACAGGGAATATACGAGTGCATACGCTACGGAACTGCTTATTACAAAAGGGGAGGTGAGGATTACGAATCCTAACAAGCCTCTGTTCCACGGGTTTATCAACAGGAATGATTTTGCTCCTTATCCGAAGAATCCGAATCTGAGGAAGTTCTTTACTGCCTTTGGGTGGACGGAAGAGATTGGCTCAGGTGTACGCAATACGAGCCGCTATCTACCGCTTTATAGTGATGGCGCTTTACCCTCTTTCGAGGAGAAGGAGATTTTTGTGACACGGTTGCCATTAAGACATTATACTTTCGGGGTATATGCATTGAAACTCTCCAAATGGTTGTCGTTGCCGGTGGATGCTTCTGAACACCTGGGAAA
>JAEEGL012750963.1_pt1 | contig 51946 bp, 44 predicted proteins | sample 9134231 | NCBI WGS metagenome assembly JAEEGL01 (sample SAMN16246548, study PRJNA631951) | gut metagenome | biome: gut microbiome; feature: rumen; material: fiber-attached | host: Bos | place: Iran: Karaj | collected 2018-10
AGAAAGGCACTTATCTATATGCCATAATGTCCGGCTTTGGTCAGCAGAGGGTAAAGGGAACCGTTGAGAGTGTCCTTGTCGGTGACAGGCTTATCAAGGTAGGGTTGTCTTTGTACGATGTATCAGACGGCTTGGAGGGGCTTTACATACCCTCGTCCCAGTTCAGTGAAACTGCGAAGGAGGTAAGCAGTTCTGCCATATCTCAGAACATGAACCTTAACAGTGGTTACGGTGGCGGTACGTTGTCGCAGTGGGCGGGTCAGGCATTGCAGAATGCCTACCAGCGTACCACGAGTGCCATAGCCAAGGCCATCAAGAAAAACCGTGCACGTCTGAAATACGGCACGCAGGTATATCTTATCAACAAGAGCAGTGAAAGGTCATCTCAATCAAAAACTCAAAAAAAATAATATATGAAAATGGTAAAAAATTTATTTAGAACTTTGTTAGTTCTTTTCGCATCATCTTCTGTTGCCTATGCGCAGCAGACTTATAACGAAATGGGACTGTTGACGGTTAACGAGAATGTCACAACCGTCATTACTGCATCGGAACCTGTTCACCTTGTAGATGTATCGACCGACAAGGTAGTCAGTGACATGCCGTTGGAGAATACTGTTCGTCTGAAGCCGAAGGAGGGTGAGTATTCTGATGGTGACGTACTGGCTATTGTCACTGTTGTCACGGAGCGTTACCGTGTTCAGTATGCCCTTGTATATACGACACGTTTAGAGGAGGCTGTCACAGACAAGGAGGTATTGTCGGACGAATGTGTCTCCTATCATAATCCTGTAGTTTCCATGAGTACAGAGGAGATGGTACGTTTTGCCCGCAGGATATGGAACAGCCCTGCGCGTTACAGGAACATCAAGACGAACAGTAACAAGATGACCATGCGTCTGAACAATATATACAGTGTAGGTGAGTACTTCTTTATTGACTTCAGTGTTGAGAACCGTAGTAATCTTCGTTTTGACATTGACGAGCTGCGTTTCAAGCTTTGCGATAAGAAGCAGCATAAGCGTACTGTAGTTCAGGAGCTGGAGTTAGAGCCTGTGATGCTGTTAGACAAGAGTCAGTTCTTCCGCAGGGGCTACCGGAATGTTGTCGTATTGAAAAAGATGACATTCCCGAACGACAAGGTTCTAACTATAGAGATGAGTGAGTTACAGATAAGTGGCAGGACTATATCGATGACTATTGACTATGAGGATGTCCTTGCTGCAGATTCGTTTGACACGTTGTTATTAAGGGAGGAGTAGTTATGGGAGGTTTGTTTTTTAGGTCGTTGAGATCATTATGTAAGGGAAACCTGATTCCTGCTTTGCTGTTATTGCTTCTTTTCGTTCCTTCTTCAGAGACGGCGGCGCAGAAAAACAACAATCATCTGATGTTTAGTGTCGGTGCATTCTATGAGAGGGGACTGGAGGCTACTATTGCTTACGAGCACAGCGGAAAATACCATAACGGCTGGGAATACTTCGCAGGTTACTACCTGAAGTATGAAGATGACCCTTTGGCTGGTCATATCACTACGGAGAGTTTCTGGAACAGTTACCGTAACATTCGTTTCGGCGTAGCCTATAAGCCGTGTGTCGTTCGTGGCCGTAATCATCACGGCAATCTGCGTTTAGGAGGTAGTGCTGGTACGAACACCAAGGAATTTGTCGGTGGCTTGCATGTGGGTTATGAGCATGACTTCGCCTTAAAGCGTGGCTGGGAATTGTTTTTCCAGATAAAGGAAGATGTTGTTTTTGGCGGTGGAGACACCTTCAGGACAGGTATTGCCCTTGGTTTCAAGGCACCGTTATAGATGTACCATTATAAATATATTGATATATGAGAAGTAAGTATTTTGTTTTGGCGGCTCTGATGATGACGGTGCTTATGTTATCATCTTGTGATGACCATTACGCCTTGGATGCCGATGTGCACAACGGGTATATCATGTTGAGTGATGGTCGTATAATCAGGGACACAGACTATGACCCTTCGTGTCATACGGCTGTTGCTGTTGTCTTTGCAGAGAAGACGGACGAGCATCCTGTGCTTGCTGTCATGCTTGATGAGTGTAGAAGCGTCGCATTCTCCGATACCTTGTCCTTTGTTCAGGGTACGAGTTGTAAGATAGATGCCTTTGACGGTTATGTAAATACGGTAGCCTTGCAGGGTACTGTCATAAAGCGTCCAGGTGTAGTAAACGAGAGTAATGCTTCGGATCCTGCTAATTACTACAAGTCCCCGTTAGGGTTGCTTGCTTTCCGTTCGCACTATTTTGGTCAGAGTGACTATGTTCCGAGCATTGCCGAGCTGCGTCTTCTTTTCAGGGAGAGGGATAAGGTCAATGCTATCATTCGTCGTTGTGGTGGTACTCCGATCTCCGACAGTGCCGCAGGCGGTGGCTGTTGGTACTGGTCCAGTACTGAGGTCAGTGAGAATGCGGGCAATCAGGCATGGCTTATCTCCATGACTGATGGCAGCATACAGAAAGCGCCGAAGACGAACTCATACAATGCACGTTTGATTGTTGAGTACAACGGGTTCTATGATAGTACGACAAAAAAGTAAAGGACAGAAGGAGTTAATTTCACAAAGTAGAATAAATAATACATATTATATAATACGTAAATAAGAAAGGGTAAAGGTATGGCAAATGCAAAAGAAGTTGGGAAAATTGTCAGCACTGTGGCCAAGGCAGGTAAAAAGGCGTTGTCTTCAGCAGATGATGCTGTTAAGACTGGCGCGAAGTTAGCTGGCAGTAGTGGTAGAGTTGCAGCCCGCAATGCTGCCAAATATGGAAGCAAGGCGGGAAAGAATGCAGGTAGGCGTAAGGTACATAATGCTCGCAGGCAGGGAGGTCAGAAGGCAGCTAACGTCAATGAAGGAGCAGGAGGCTGGGGAAATCCGAAGTTCTCCTCTTCAAGTCTTGATGATGCAACTGCTACAGGTCGTTCTGGAGCCAAGGCAAGTGCTGCTGTTGCTGACGACGCTGCTGTGCAGGCTGGTGCTGCTGTTACCGGCGAGGGCGGTTCCCGCGCTGTAAAGCTTTATAAGGGTCTGCGAACTATCACTTCTGATATGGGCAAAGGAGCTGCCTTTGTCGGCAAGAACTGGAAGGGTTTTGCTGCCACTGTCTTTGGTTGGAACTACTTTGTAAAAGACAAGGGTTTGTTTGAGCAGGCCAAGGGTGTGATGTTCACCGACAAGGAGATGGCAGAGTTAAAGAATAAGGGTGGTGTTGGATTTATCAAGGAAGGACTCTTTGGCGAAGAAGGTTCGAGTAAGAGTGTCTTAGAGAACACCGTAGATACCCTTGCCGGTGATGGAGTCTATCAGACTGGTACAGGCATAGTGTCCACCACCTTTGATACTGTCGGTGGTGTTGTCAAGGGTGTGACAGGTGCAGTCGGAGACACCTATGACGGTGTGAAAGGCTATCTGGCAGGCAACGAGAGAGGCCACCTTGCCGGTAATGAAGGTGGTACTCAGTACGGTATGCCTGTTGGCACAGATGGTAATATGTCCTCTATGCCTATTGGGAGTACCATAGCGAGCATGTTCAGTGGCAGGATGTTGAACCTCGCATCCTTGATAGGTGCGGGTATTCTGATGTTCGGCAATTACGGTACTATGGGCAAGCTTGCCTCGTTAGGCTTGGGTGGCATGGCGTTAAAGGGTATGAATAGCAGGAATAGTTCTGTTGTTCAGCAGCCGAGCCGTCCACAGTCATATGGTGACCTGCGCAGTATTCCTGTCAGTCAGGAACGTGTCGTTGACGAAGCCGTTCAGCGTGCTTTGGATAATGCATCTGATGTAAACATTGTAAGACGTAGAATATAAAAAGAAGAAAGATATGGAAAAAGAAGAAAACAAGAAAGGTTTATTGCTTGAATCCGCAAGTGGTTTTATGATGCCTTTTGCTGCAGGTGAGGATGAAGAGGTAAAGATAACTCTTGGCTATGGTGAGCAGAGCCATCCTTTCACGGGTAAGAAATTCTTTCATCGTGGTATTGATGTTGTCTGTGACGGTCGTCCGTTGTTTGCTGTGGCCACCGGCAGTGTCATTGGCTTGGGTAATGACGCGGTTCACGACAATTACATCATAGCTCGTTACGGCAAGTACGATGTAAAATACGGACATATCAAGGAAGCTGTTGTTGGTTACGGCAAGCCTTTGATTGCTGGTCAGCAGATAGCCTTGGGCGGTGATTTCGTACATATAGAGGTAACGTACTGCGGTGAGTCGATTGATGCTTCTGAGTTCGTCGGTATGCTGTTCAGCAATATGATGCTCTTGGCTCAGATGGGCATAAAGGGTCGCTACACCCTGGTGAACATGGATGTCGATGTCAAGACGGATTATGAGAAAGACGAGGACGAGATAATCTCGATGATGCTTCGCTGGCTTCCTATGTATATGAATGACTTGCGTACGGGAAACTATGTTCCGTCGGAGAGGACGGAGGTCTCGTTGAGGAATGCATACGCTCAGAGTGCGCGTAAGAATTATTTTTATGAGAAGTTGCCTGACTTGTCGAATCCTTTGGGATTGTCGGAGCGCAGTGCTCCGTTGGTTAGTAAGATACAGAACCTTATCATTAGTGATTTTCTGAGTTACATGGCCTCATGTCACAATATATATCCTTCCGGTTGGAGTGACGAAGAAAAAAAAAAGTGATAGAGATGGCGTATGATGAGGGCAGTGTCAAAGATCCTTTGCGTACTATGGAGGTAAAGTTCGGCAGTTATGACATTCCAAGGTATGCCTCCGTGTATTTCAACACTGAAGGAAACCGTTGCTGGACCAAGGCATGGTTTGGCAGGAACAACAAGCCATTGCCGTCTATAGAGATAAGCAGGGAGCAGGCAATAGCCTACATCAATGACTTGGTAAGCAAAGATTCATGGCTGATGACATATTACTCAGGTTTTATGAAAGAGGTTTATAATTCTGTAAATAATACTCGTCAGCAGATATTGTCCAATTAAGGTAATCTCTTAATGTAATTATATTAAAGATGGCAGATAGCAAGCACAGTGAAATACTATATAATGACTACTGTTTAGAGAAGTACTTTAACAGGTACTTTGTTCCTGTTATGCGTTCTGAGGCGGACCGTTATATAAGGAAGCAGCAGGAAGAGTTGCGTTCGCGTAATTCTGCGGGTTGGTTTGCTCCTGATGCTGCCAGTCCCTTTGCTGTTACCGATGCGTACAGGAACGCCGGTAAGTGGAACAGAAAGACCGTTGATGACTTTATGGAGTCTGTCAATGACCGTTTCTTCTCGAACAAGAAAGTTCAGGAGGATATTGTAAGGATGACGGCTTCATACGAGGGTGCTTTGGTGAAGAGCATGGGCAGGAAGTCGTATGATGCTTTGTGTAGGAAGCTTGGCGGTGATGTTGCTGAGATATATGTATATAACCGTTATGCGAAGTTGTTCATGTCCCACCTTGCGAAGCTCCAGATGCCGAGGAGTACTGTTGACTACCTTGTCAGGAACTATTTCAACAGCAGCTTTATATCGTTGTTCAAGGCATCGGAGTGGTCCTCTGAGCTGAAGGATGACATTAAGAACCTGAGTATAGACTACTGGAATGCCAACTTCGGGGAGAAAACACTGTCTTACACCTTCAACTATCTATCTGACGCATTGTTGTTAGGCGGCGTAGGCAAAGTGACAAAGGGTACTGTAGCCACTGTCGGAGGCATAGAGGTTGCAGGCAATGTTGCCGGAAAGTTAGGCAAGTGGCTATCCGATGAGGTTGACTTGGATGAGGAGATAAGCAAGAGTCTTGGTCACGACGCTGACTATCTTGACAGTTTGCGCAAGTCCGTGCATGGAAAGGATTTCTCCGCTGTCTCTTATGTTCAGGACATGAACAAGGGTTTCAAAAACAAAATCGTCCGTCCCAGGTTCAGTGAGTCATCTTATAAGCGGTACATCGCGGAAATCCGTCTGAAGTACGTTTCTTCCGACGTTGACGGTTTGTGTGACTACATGTCAAAGAGCTATCGAAAGCTTGGAGTACGGTTAGACACCACGTCTGCCTATCCTTCATGGATGAAAGAGAAGTCTTCGACGGAGTTGTACCAACTTGCCACCGGTTGGTGTGCCCGTGCAGCGGAGATGAAGGACAAAGGCATGAAGGTATTGGTAATCGGTAAGAAGAAATATACCTTTGAAGAAATCTGTCAGAAGTCATACGATTACGCCCGTGCCTTTAAGGACCGAGGCAGGAGTATAGAGAAGAAGGGTAATGAGCTGTTATCCACTTTGGAATCCTCCGCCGGTGTATCCTCTTCTGCTGAAAAGCCGAAAGTGTTGTCTGCTCCTGCAAGCATGGGAAATGTCGCATCCCAGCCTTTACAGTCTGTTTCGTCACCGTCTGTAGGAGAACATCAGACTCAGCAGGTTAGGAGTGATACGTCTTCTGTCGCTGGCTGGGGTTCAATGTTAGATGGTCTTGGTCTTGATGGCTTTGGCAATGTCGGCAAGAACTTAGGTAGTGTTCTTGCCATGTTGCCTGAAATGTTGGTAGGTATGTTTACTGGCAGGGCTCAGAACTTGCGTTTCAAGGACAACCTATGGCCTATAGCAAGCATCGTCTTTGGCATGTTTGTACATAATCCTCTGCTGAAGCTGTTGTTTGTTGGCCTTGGCGGTGCCAACTTGCTTAACAAGGCAGGCAAGGAAGCTCTCGGCAATGTTGACAAGGGTAATACACGTTCCAATGTTGTCTATAGACGTTATTCCGATGAGCCGTTGGATGCTCGTCTGAAAGACCCTGCCGTAAAAGGCAATATCCTCTTTGTTACTGTTGACGGCGTACCCGGTGGCTTCACTGTCTCTGACGATGCTATTGACGCATATTATAAAGGATATATTCCTTTGAATACTTTTGCCAATGCGGTATTGCGCAAATATGACGAGCAGCGTGCCATTACGGAGGGAGCTATTAACAATATGGAGATGGACAACGAGAGGAAGGAAGGCAGAGGCCTTGGTGTGTAGCTTTTTTGTCAAACGTGTGTAAAACTCTCAGAATTAACAATTCGGAGATAAATTGTATCTCCGAAAAGTTAATTTGAGATGTGTTTGATAAAATTTTTCTCGAGGATATGTTTTTACATATACTTTTGTTGTTGGATTTTTGGAGGCGTTTTATTTGAAAAAGCGCGCATTTCGGATTGACGCTTCGATTATCCGTAAGTTTTATTAAATGTTGTAATTATGGCAAAGAAAACAAAGAAATCAGACAACGCGCCGGAGGCCGTTGCAGAAGTTGCCGATGTTGTCCAGTCTCCTGAAAAGGTTGCAAAGGAAAGCAGCGGATTTGTTGTGAATACCACAGGTGGCAATCAGATTGACAAGGTGAGGGTTTACCACAAGGACGGTACAACTTTTGTCCGTGCCGATTACGGTACTGTTGACCTTTCGAAGAGTGGTGCCGATGCCCGTAAGGGTATGAAAACCTTGCCTACCATACCACTTTCTCCTGAGAACTCGTTAGAGACCCAGCGTCTATTAGGCATCGACTCCAACAAGGCGAAGGATTTTGCTGTTAGGACGGCCTATCCGATGTTCGTTGATGACAAGAAGTTCATTGAGATGTCTTCTGTCAACAACCGTCCTGTGACGTACGCCATTGTTGAGCGTATAACTGCAAGTAAGTTGTTTGAGGCAGACCTGCGCAAGCAGGGAGCTGCTATTGACTTCAACGATGCGAAGGCTGTCAGGGAAGCCATTAAGGCTATTCCCCAGGAACGCAAAGAGGCCATCGTCAAAGAGAATGCCCGTCTGTACGGAAAGAGTCAGCTTTCTTTTGGCTCCAAGGGAGACAAGGATAGCCGTTTCTTCGGTGTCATGACGGACGAAGAGCGTGCGAGCTATGACTTCCGTGCGGAGGTAAAGGGAAAGACAGTCCCTGTTACTGATGCCGGGCTGGATGCCAATGGCAAGGTCATAAATGTTCCCCGTAAGGACTTTTACGGTATGCCTATCACGCGTTTTGAGGTTGAGAGTGTCGGTAAGCCGCTGACAGTCATGGAACTTGCCGAAAAGGTTGAGAACCGTGTCAGGGAGCAGCGTCAGAACCGTGCCGATTCGATAGAGAAGGCCGGTAAGGTCTCTTGGGACCGATTCAAGTTGCCTGAGTCCGTCAAAGTGACGGATCTGCACTATGTTCCGTCCAAGGACCATCCTGACAGGGTATGGATTAACGGTAAGGTTAACGGCCTTGAGGTCAGGTCTCTGCTGTCAGTCAATGAAACGACAGCCTTGCGTAACAAGATGTGTACGGCAGAGCAGGCCGCTGCTGCCAACACCAAGTTCATGAAGGAGGTCAACAGTATTATTGCTTCCAACAAGTCTGTCGTTGCAGCCACTTCCGAGGCTGCTGCCATCAAAACTGTTGTAGATCGTGCGTCAGACCCTGCAGCCAAAAGCTTTTCGGCAGAGCAGGTAAAGGTTCTGAATGATTTCAACACTGCCGAGACTTCCGAGGAGCGTTCACAGGTCTTTGACCGTCTCTTTGAGAGTGCGAAGCCTGAGCTTGATGCGAAGGGAGTCAATGAAGCTTGGCAGAATGATGTCAAGTTAGAACTGAGAGACCTTGCCGAGGGTGTGGTTCGTTCGGAGCAGCGTGGTATTTCAGTGTAAATGAAAATGATAAAGGTCTCCTCCGCAGGAGGCCTTTTTTTCTAACCTAACAAATTGCATAAAAAATGTTGAGAAGATTGTTGAGTAACAGGTTTATACGTGTATTATTACCTTTTACGGTCGCAGCATTAATTTTTTTTCCTGCGTTATTACCTTTTGTCCTGGGAATATCGTTAGGAGGTTATCTGTCGTTGGCAGGTGTCCGGGGTTTGTCAGATGTTGCCCGGCGCGTTTGGAAAACAGTAAAGCGTAACAGGAATTTCTTTCGTAGCGATGATGCAGTATCTGAAGATAACGGTGAAATGTTGTCAGATTCATCCGTCAAGCGTTCTGCGAGAGTATTGGACATTTCAGATCCTGTTGCGCGGGCATTAGTGTCCCATCTGAACAAGATGGGTCTTGTTGTCAACACGGACTGGGAGTATTCGAAGAAAGTTCTTTCGCGTCTTGATGACCGTTATGAGAAGATGAAGAATAATCCTGACAAGATCAAAGGATTTGTTTGGGGGGGAGTCATCCATATCAATCCGAACCTCATCAGCAGTGAGACGTTCGTCCATGAATATACCCATATATGGGCGGAGGCCTTGCGTCAGAAGAACCCTGAGGAGTGGAAGCATATTGTGGAGATGATGAAGGAGGATGAGAGGTTATGGAACGAGGTAAAAGAAGAGTACGTTCATTTGGAGTCTGACGATGATATAGCCGACGAGGTCTTGGCTCAATTCAGCGGCAGGCGCGGTTATGAGAGGTTGTCACAGTACTGTAAAGACGGTGAGTCTCCAGAGCGTGCATTCAAGGGTGTGTTACGTGCGTTAGAAAAATTTTGGAAAAATGTAGCGGAGTTTTTTGATATACATTACGAAAGTCGTGATGATTTGGCAGACAGGATATTGTCTGACTTTCTTCGGGGTGTCAATCCTGAGAAATTTATTGAAAGAAGCAAGCAATCGGAAAGAAGAACATCTTTCTCGGTTGACGAAATAGAAACAGAAGAAAATAATCAGCAATATAGAAGTAATGATATGGTAGAAGAAGGCAATAGTCAGCGTTATGATAGTTCGAAGGTCAATTTAGGAAAGGCCGTCAATCAGTTAATTGCGTCTCGTCAGTTCAATCCTATTCAGCTTGATTTGTTTCCTGACAACAATGAGTCAGATATGTCCATTGTGTCGCATCGTGACCTTGACACCGACGAGGTTTTTATTCAAAACCATTCTGATGAAGAGCGCATGAGTCTGCGCTATCAGGAAGGAGAGGCATACGATGAGTATATGAAACGCAACCACATACCTGTCTCAGACAGAGACAGACTTCTTTATATGCATGACAAGTACACTGATGCCCAGTGGAATGTTATAGACAGTATTTTTAAGGCTGGTTTCACTAAGGAGAATGCTTCTGAAGTTGGCAAGCGTATCGCAACTCTCAGTTTTGTCACGTCGAAGCAGGAGGCCTTTGACATTCTTGTGTTAAACAAGACTATCTCCCCAGAGACAGTCTTACCATATTATGATGGTGTTGCGGAGCACTTCCGTAGTGTCAACAATGAATTGTCGCCTCTCTTGAAGCAGTTCTTTGACTTGAAGGAAAAGCATCCGAATGCTTTGCTGCTTTTCCGTACAGGTGATTTCTATGAGTCTTATGAGGAAGATGCTGAAAAGGCATCAAAAATCCTTGGTATCATTCTCACTAAGAGTACCAAGCAGAAAGGGCCTGATGGCAATGCTGTAAAGATGGCAGGTTTCCCTTACCATGCCCTTGATACCTATCTGCCAAAACTCATCCGTGCCGGAGAGCGTGTTGCCATCTGTGACCAGTTAGAAGCTCCCAAGCAGACGGTCAAGCGTGGTATCACCGAGATGGTTGTTCCTCAAAGCAATCTAAGGATGATGATAGTAGGTCCTTCATCATTTATAAATCAGAATTACCATATTATTGAGGATGGCCTGTTTGTATATGTTGATGCGCGTAACGGTTTTGGACTCAGTGCAGAGTTGGTCAACCAGGTAGCAGGAGTTTATTATGGCAGTCCGTCAGAGCGTGATGGACGTTTGATATATGGTTTCCCGACGAGAGACGATGCAACCAATTTCGTGCATCAAATCGGCATCCTGAACGAGCGTTACACCGATTCACTGCGTGATGGTCTTATTGAGAAGATGCGTAATGCCGGTATTGATGTAAGCACCGACTGGCAGGAAGGTGAGCGCGTGCTTTCACAGGAGAATGAACGTGTGTCTATGATGGGTTCCACTACGAGAAAACGTCAGCAAGAAATTGGTGAATATTTGAATGAGTTTGATTTGAATGAAAATGAAAAGAAAATAGTTGAAGCCTTTGGTGGAAATACGGATGGCGACATTGTTACTTTAAAGGACTCAAAGGGCAAAGACCGCCATATAGTTTTTATTCAAGGCAATGATAATGGAGTTGGAATAAAACATAGTGTATTTACACATTATGGTACACGTCGAGGTGTTTATGTTGCTGAAGATATTTTGAAGATTCCACAAGTCATTGAATTTGGAGAAAGAGAACAAAATGGTAATCGCATTTCTTATTCAGCTTATATAAGTGATAAGAAATTTACTCTTATTACAGAAAAAACATCAGAAGGTAAAGAAAAATTTATTAATTATTTTTCCAACAAAAAAATTGAGAAACAAAGGGATTTTAAAGCTCCACAGGCCCTTTCGGGCGACACCGAATTAACGGCAAGAGCGGCCAATGTTCTCAATTCTGTTGCAAAGGTACAACATAATTTTGAGACTACCAAAGAAAATTCAGAAAATCTTCAAAAAAATGACGGTTCTGATTATTTTCGTGAAGATAGTCAGGATGTCCGCTATATGTTGGTTCCAGATAGTCAGTCACCCATCTTCATCAGCAATGCCTTGCTTGCATTGAATAAAATCAAGCAGGAGAAGGCCACTCCTGAGCAGTGGTTGAAGATGCTGGAGAAGAATGGTGGCATCAAGGCTGGCGAAGACCGTTGGACGGGTCTCACGGAGTGGCTTCGCTCAAAGAACGACATCAAGGAAGAACAGTTAAAGCTCATCCTCAATTCAAATCCGCATGATGACTCTATAGGATTTGAACATACCTGGATCCGTCAAAAGGAGGATATAAAGACTTTTGAGGAGTCTTTCGGAGAAGACTACGATATCCACGAGAGCCAGACACCTGACTACACAGCAGAAATGATTTCTTCTGCTTTGAAATCCGAAAAGATTACGGTATATAGCAGCCATCCTATCGAGGACGGTACTTTCGTCACTCCTTCAAAGATGGAGGCTCAGAGCTACGCAGGAGGCGGCCAGGTTTATTCTAAGGAGATAAATCTGAAGGATGTAGCATGGATAGACCCTATGCAGGGCCAGTATGCACCTGTCAAAGGTCCTGTTCTTACAAAGTCGGAGATAGCAGCCTACATCAAAGAGAATATGATAGAGGTTGAAGAAGTCAGCTATGTTGAGGACGGTGGTGAAATTATGAAAGAAGACGTGCAGACTTCCGTTGAATTTTCCGACTTTGTAAGTAGTCTGACAGAATTTGATGAGAACGACAACGCTTATATTGATATTAAAAAGTTCAACCAGCTAAGTAAGGAGAACGATGATGTGTATCAGGGCTTCCGTGTTGACTACTGGGGGGAGGGCCTTGAGGTTGATGACCCACTTGCTGCAGCCCGCTTCCTTGGGATCGTCAAGGAACGTGAGGTAAACGATACTCGTTTGAAATATACGACAGACGGTTTGGCTAACAACCGTGAGATTGCTTTGGTCGTTCCGTCTATTGAAGGTTGGGCGCAGGATGATGAGATACATTTTGGTGATGCCGGTGACGGACGCGCTATTGCCTGGGTACGCTTTGGTGATGTTATCAACAAGCGTCCGTTGACACCGGAAGAAAAAGAGATAGAGCTTGCTAAGCTCCCTACTGCCGATCAGTGGCAGAAGGTTGACGGAGGCAATAAGTATGATGACTATTATGCTCCTGGCGAGAATCGTTTTAACTATGATGTTTTGTTCTTTAATGAGGATGGTCGTTTCTATGGTGAGCTTAATAGCTCCAGTAGGATTTCCGTTCAGCCTTTCCTCTCCGGCTACGATTCTCTTGAAGAAGCCGTCAACACCTATAACCGTTGGAAGGTTGATAGGATGACGAAAGACGTAAAGATTCTCGTTATTGACGAGATACAGAGCAAGCGTCATCAAGAGGGAAGGGAAAAGGGTTATATTGATGTAAAAGAAGAGTCCAGGTTAAATGATGCTTATCACCAAGCCGAAGGTGTCGTAATTGATTACAGAAAGTTTCTGCACGAGAAATATCCTGAGATGGGTGATATTGCTCGCCTGAAGGATTTTGGTACTCCAGAAGAGTATGCCCGAGAAATGGAACTTACGCGTCGGTCTATTGATTCTATGCGTGCTTTGGTTGCATATCGTACAAATGGTCGTATTCCTGATGCACCCTTTGAGAAGAACTGGCAGGAGCTGTGTATGAAGCGTATGCTTCGCTATGCTGCCGAGAATGGCTATGACCGTGTGGCATGGACTACTGGTGCTCAACAGGCAGACCGCTACAGCTTAGGTGGTGTAGTAAGTTACATCCAGAGTTATGTCAATGACGATGGCAGTAGGCACATCATGGTGAATTATGTTGACGAAAGAATGCTTGTCTTCGATATAGACGGCAACGGTAAAATACTGTCAACGTCAGGTCATACGCAGGGAATTGTAAAGGTAGGACAATCTTTGCATGAGGTATTCGGCAAGGTTCTTTCGCAGAAGTTGGTGAATGGAGAAGGTGAAATCGGCCATAACAAGTTTGTTACCGACCGTGAGGTCAGGGAGCTAAGCGGTGATAACCTCCGTCTTGGTGGCGATGGCATGATAACCTTCTATGATGACATCCTTGTAAGGTTCACGGACAAATACACGAAACAATGGGGAGTAAAAAGTGAGGATGCTTTCTTAGCCGGTTTAGGCAAGGAAGGTCTTACGATGCATTCTGTCTCTGTCAGTCCTCAGATGAAGCATGATGTCATGGAGGGTCAGCCGATGTTCTTCCGTAATGGTGAGCATCAGGCATACGGTTTTGTCCATGATGGCACTATCTATATTGACCCCCGTATTGCTACTGCTGAGACTCCCATCCATGAATACACCCATCTGTGGGCAGAGGTGTTGCGTCAGCGTAACCCTCAGGAGTGGCAGAATATTGTACAGATGATGAAAGACACTCCGGAGATATGGAACTACGTAAAGCAGAGCTACCCACATCTGAGGACTGATGACCAGATAGCCGATGAAGCTCTGGCACAGTTCAGTGGCAGGCGTGGTTATCAGAAGCTTCAGGAATTTGTCAACGGTCAGGATGACAAGTCCATCTTCGACAAGATGGAGGAGGTGCTGGAAAAGTTCTGGAGTAATGTTGCTGAATTTTTCGGCATCCATTACGAGAACAAGGAAGATGTTGCCGACCGTATTCTTTATGATCTTTTGAAGGAGGTAAATCCTTTGGATTATAAGATACAGGACATGGAAGGTCTTTATGAGAACCGTGAACCACAAATCGAAAGTAAAAATTTCAAGTCTTGGTTCGGTGATTGGCGTAATCCTTCTGTTCACGGAGAAGTCTCCAAGGTTGTAGATGATGCTGGGTATCCTCTTGTTGTCGAGCATGGCACTCATAACCGTTTCACGGAGTTTGACAGCAGTCATATTGGAGAGACTTCCGGAGACCAGGGTCTTTACGGAAAGGGCTTTTACTTTGGGCTGACTGCTCCTGCCTGGCTTGACGATGGCAAGGAAGACTATCATGTCATGCGTGTATATCTCAACCTCAGAAATCCGAAGGAGTTGGTATCAGGCATTAAGACCGACATCTATGATTATATATCAGAGAACTTTGACAGTCCTGCCTTGCGTGGCCTTATCCTTTCGGAGAACGGCAAGGAATTAAGCGTTGGTGACTACATTGATGCTGTAAGAGATGTAGATAACATGATAAAGGAGCAGCCCTCCTATATAGATGATATTATAGAGGAAGATGAGGAGCTTCAGGTTTACCATCCCAAGGATCGGCTGCACGTGTGGCGTGAGCATGAGATATTCGTCAGGACGGGGTTCATTATCCCCGGTTCTCTTCCGTATGTTATTGGTGAGATGATAGGTTCGGAGAATTTCTCTGATGCCTTGCAGAAAGACGGTTACGATGGTGTCATTGTGACGCATTACTTTGATGACCATGACTACAAGGAATTTGTTGCTTTTTCTTCTGACCAGATAAGGTTAGCGGAAGACTATGAACTTGTCGATGCTGTATCAGAAAACATAGTAGGAGAGAGTACGGAACAGTCTTCTGTAGTCTCTTTCATGAACAGTATTGCTTTACAGCGAGAGGTAGATCTTTTATCTCGTCAGGGAGGTAAAATCATTGTAGGCTATGAAAATCCAGAGACAGCAGAGTATGTCTTTGTCGGGGAGTCAGCGAAGATACTATCTCCTTATGTTGATTTCTTCGGTACGTTGCATTATTCGGACGATGTGACGCGCAGCACAGAGTTTCATGTTCCTGTCAAAGAAACTGATAAGTTCAAATTAATGACGAAAAGTCTTGTTGAAAAGGGTTATTTCTTCGCCATTGTTGGCAAGGAACGTGTAGAAAAGCTATTAAGGCCGTCGGCTGTAGATGTAGAGGCATCGATCAGCGAGAGTGTTCCGAAGGTACGAAGTGCCGTTCAGCTGAGTTTGTTTGACGATGCTGCCTTTGTGGCTGAGCCTGTCTCTGAGACTCAGGTTCGTGATGATGGTTTGTCTGGAATATCCTTACATACACTGTCTGAAGGTGAGCACTGTTATGTAGAGAGGAGATATACTGAGACGGGTGCTTTTTCATTCGTTGGCGGAGAGCATATTGAGACTGATGCCGATGTGGCGTATATCTTTAAGAAGCTTGAAGACAAGAGTGTCGAGAACACCTTTGTCTGCATGGTAAAGGATGGAGAGCCCACTGTCATTCATTTAAGTATAGGAGATCCTGTGGCCTGCATGGCTCCTTTGGAGAATGCTTTGTTAGCATACAGTGAGTTAAAGCCTGACAAGATTTGGTTTATACACAATCATCCTTCCGGTAATTTGCATGTGAGCAGGCAGGATTTCGCCTGTCAGCAAAGGATGGTGGAACTTTTCCCTGCTGCTGTCCAGCCTGCTATCATCATAAATACTGTCAGCGGGAAATTTATCACCTTCGATTGTGATGTGGCATACGAAAAGAAGGATATGCCATCGTTAGGTGAAGGCGAGAAAAGGGATATAAAGGTATATTCCTTTGACAGGAATGTCTTTTCTAAAGACTGGTCTCCTGGCAGTTCTTTCTCTATGTCTTCTGCTTGGGATGTTGCGAAATACGTCAGCAGCCATCGGTTAGGAGAGCATAACAAACTTAGTCTGCTTGTCATAAACAACCAGAGAGACTTGACAGGAAATGTTTTCTTGCCTTGGACCGATGTTAAGGACAGTCTCACACGCGAGGGCGTTGCTTTGATTTCCCGTTATGTTCATCAGATGGGTGGTGTAGGTTGTATTCTTTACGGTACTGACAAGGCTATGGTCGAAAGTCAGTCGAAGTGTCTGGCTTCGCTGAGTGAAAAGCTGAAGGCATATAATGTACGTCTGTTTGATGTGATGTCTATTTCCAAGGATTTGGATTACTATAGCTGTCTTGAAATTGGTGCTTTAGATCCCGGCATCGTCAATGAAGAGGGAAGATGGGTGAGAGATGAGAGCGGAGAGGAAAACCTTACCCCTTATGCCAGCAAGCGTAGTGTTGTGAAGGAGGCAGCCGCCGAGGAACAAGCTGTTTCTCCTGAGACCTTCAAGCCAGGTGACATCATTATCACCCTGCCCGATTCTACCGGAGCACGTAAGATTGGCCGTGTAGATAAGGTGGATGATAATTTGTTGCATTATACAGTCAGCAACGGTTATATTATGGTTGGTCAGTCAGCGAATTTGGAATCTGCCAACGATTGGCGTTTGGCTTCCGATGAAGAGAAACATGCTTTCCTTGATGAGGAAAAGCGTGTTCTTGCCACTGAGTCCGGTCAGGAGCAGCAGCGTCGCCAGAGTCAGTCTTCTGTAGCTCTCCGCCGTCTCACTCTTCAAGACCGTGAGGCTGGCGGTGCTCTGGTTGATCATTTGCGGTCTATGGGTGTCAGTGTTTATACAGACAACCATGAGAACCGCAGGGTTTTGAAAACGGCTCTGAAAGATCAGAGCGAAGCCGGTAAGGTACGTCATTTCAAGACCGTGCAGGGCGAGAGTTACGGGTTTGCCTATAAAGGTGAGATACATCTCGATGTGAGAAAGATTGATGCTGAGTTGCCACTTCATGAGTATGCTCATCTGTGGTGTGAGGCCTTGCGTCGCATCAATCCCGATAACTGGAACGGTGTCGTTCAGATGATGAAGCAGGATGCTGAGACATGGAATTTTGTGAAGGCCGGTTATCCTGAGTTGTCAGATGACAGTGCTCTTGCCGAGGAGGTCATAGCCCACTACAGCGGTAAGCGTGGTGCTGCCAAGCTCCAGGCAGAGTTAGAACGCATGACTCCCAAGGATGCCGATTATGGCAGCCGTTGGGGAAATATCTTCCAGAATATCAGCAAGGCCATTCAGGACTTCTGGAGACATGTCGGTGACTCTTTGAATATCCGTTATGAGAGCAAGGAAGACCTTGCAGACCAGATTCTTAACGACTTTGCCAGTCAGGTCAATCCTGTCAGGAAAGTAGAGAAGTGGCTTGCTGAGCGTGATAAGGAATATGCCGCTGCCGTTGAGTCAGGCGACACTGACAAAGCTCGCAATCTGTTCTGGGATGCTTTGACGGAGAATGTCGGCAATGGCATTACGCCGTTTATGTCTGTTGACGGTTATCGCGGTAAGTTACAGGCTTTGTGCCATGATGTTAAGTCAGAAGAGCCGTCTGTCAGGTTTGAGGCCTTGTCTACTGCTGTCGATCTCATGTCCCCTTTGGTACCTGAGAATGCCGTATTGGTTCCGGCTCCTTCTCATCTTGGACGTGCTACTAACATGCTTACCCTTGCCCAGCTTCTTTCACAGAAGACGGGTGCTCCTGTCGTTGACATTCTAAAGAGCAATCCGCGTGAGAGCCAGTATTTCGCTAAGAAGACATCCGGCAAGCCTCTTTCTGCGGAAGAGTTGGGCATATATCGTGTCGGTTCTCTTCCTGAGGGTAAGCTGCCTGTCGTCATAGACAATGTGGTCCACAGTGGTAATACTGCGGAAGCGTGTGTCAAAGCCTTGGGCAAAGGAGTTGTCCTGTCACTTGCGAGTGCGACGAGTCAGGATCGTCATGTAGCGTCCCTGAAGCGGTTAGACCCTGTTGTCTATGACAGGCAGGGCAACCTTATTCCTCTCAGTGAGCGTTTTGAGTTAAAGAACAAGTGGCTTGGTATTCCTATGAAATACAAGCCCCTTGAAGACATGTATGGTCAAGACGCATTATCTGTCAAGGTACAAGGCTTGGACGGCTACAGCTATGAAGATATTGAGCTTATTGTAGAGGATCATGTCAATAAGGTTTTGGCAGAACAATTCTCGGATGAGGATGTATATGTCAAGGAGATCACTGTTATTGGCAGTCGCATTCGTGGCGAGGCTCACGAAGGCAGCGACCTTGACATTCTTTTGGAGTATGGTGGAGAAGACGTAAGGGAAGACACCCTTTTCAACGTCCTCCATGAAGAACCGTTGGAGATTGAGGGTATTCCTGTTGACATAAATCCCATCAACGAGCATTATTCGTTAGATACCGCCTCTTGGCTTGAGCGTGATGCCCGTTGGCGTGAGGTAGATTTTCAGAAGAACAATATTAATCAAAATGATACAATTATGAAAGAAAATGAAATGAGTATTGATCAAGTTCAGGAAAAGGCTGTTAAGCTTTTCGGTAACAATTTTGTGTTTGATTTCTGGAATGAGACAGAACCAGGTACCAAGATTGATCAGATTGACCTTGGCGGTATGCCAGATACCATCACTATTGATAAGTTAGTCATCAAGGATGGCAAGCTGTCTCTTTATTCCGACGACCTCGCCGGTGATATTGACTTGCAGTCTTTGGATGCCGTCGATATTTCCAAGGTTGATGCTTCTCTTGGTGACATCAAGGAGTATCTGAACGCTCACCAGAAAGTAGAAAATCCTGCCTTGAATCATACTGAGTTTGAAGTCAAAGACCTTGATGTGGTACTGGATGCTAATCACGGTATGATAGACCAGAACAGACAGCAGTTTGAGCGTGTAGAGAAGCTTGTTGAGGAATTAGGATTGTCCTATGTCCCTCTTGCCCTCAGTGTTCCTGTCATAGTAGAGCATCCAGATGAAGATATCCGTGAAGACTGGCGTTTGTCTGATGACAAGGCTGTCATTTCCCATGTCTCGTTTGCCGAGAGTGGCAACGAGGTATTTCTGACCCGTCAGGATTCCTATGACCACAAAAACGGTACATCTTTGTTCAGCCTGCCTTTAGACAGCGAGAAGCAGGTTCTTGACCAGGTGGAAAAGATGCTGAACGACCAGGATCGTCAGATAACCGTCTTTGTAGATTCTCCGCATGTGCCGGACTGGGCTTTGAATATGATCGTCAATGGTGAGATAGGCGAATTGACTGATGAAGAGCGTATTATGGTGGAGGAATTTGAGGAGAAATATCCGAACTATATTTTCTCTCCTCGTGATGAGTCTGAAGGTTTCCTTCCCTTCCCTGCTTTCGGTCCTGGTGCAGAATGTACGAAAGTTGATATTGTACGTACTGCCACCCCACGTCAGTTGCGTATGGCAGAGCAGATGAAGAAGATGGAGGCAGAGCGTAATAATGAGGAACAGGCTCGTGAGAAGGAGATTGAGGCATCAAAGCCAAAGATTTCCGATGTAAAGGACACTGTCAAGCATCTTTTAGAGAGAGATGATCGTTTCCGCTACATGCTCCTTGACCGTATGCGTTCCGACGTGAAGTATTTCCTTGGCAATGGCAACCGTCATGAGCCGGATCTGTGGGCTGGCAACGCCAAAGACCATATCATCATCATGGATGCGCTGATGCGTTCCTTGCCGGAGCAGCCTCAGTGGCTATCTACTGAACAGCTGATAGGCTATGCCGATCAGATGGGTGCTGGTGAGGTGTTCCGTGGGCCTGCAGATGTTGCCGACTCTCTTGGGCAGGAAGTCCAGGAGGAGGCAGCAGTGAAGGATGAGAATAGAGAAAAGACAAATGAAGTCAGTGAGGTCGTTTTCTACCGTTGTGCCGGCGGTTTTGTCGTACTCGGAGATGATGCGGACACATTATCGGAGAAGCTTTCAGATACGTCTGTGGAGGTAGGTATGAAAGGTGACGGCTCTGACACTGCTGAGAAATTCTGTTACCTCAATCAGGGTTCTTTCTATGCGATGTTCAGTCAGGATGTTGACCTGAATATGCATATGGCGGGCAAGGACCTTATAAACCAGCATTCTGCGACGTTAAACAGTCTTGCCCTTTACATATCAGAGAAAGGCAGGAATGAGGAAAAGGTCAGTGAGCCAGCGGCAAAGGAGAGTGCTGCGGTTGCGTCTCCGGCAGCGCAGCCGTCCGGTCGTAGCAAGTGGGACAATATTGATTATACACAATATGTCGTGCCTGAAGGTGTCACTATAAGTAATGCTCGTATCACGCGCATTCCTCCTTCTGATACTCAGAAATATGCGAGGTACAGCCTGTCTGCTGATGTCGGCGACAACCATTATGAGAAAATCATGTATTCAAATGACCTGAAGGCCTACTATGAGAAGAATAGTGTTGGTAAGCGTACCAACCGTGTCACGTTGGACCAGCTTGTCGTGAAGTACTTCGGCAAGAGGTTTTCTCAGGGTGGCGTTGCTGCTGTCCGTGAGTCGGTTGATGCGGAGAAAAAAGCTACGGCTGAGAAGTCGAGGCAGAATGCCAAGGAGTTAGAGCGTTTGGATGACAGGCTGCGCAAGGAGCGTCAGAAGGATGCTTCTGAGGATAAAAAGGTACAGTCTCCGAAGCCGTTACAAAGTGTTGTGCAGTCGGCACTCTTGTTGAGCGCCTTAGATCATGCCTTCCATGGTGAGCTATTGATAAATGAGGACTTCAAGCGTGCTCCTGTAGTGATAAACGCCGCCAAAGGCGAGCTGTCACCGTTCAACTCTCTCATGTTGTCGTTACAGTCAGAATATAATGGTTACAAGTCCAATGCCTACATCACCTACAACGGTGCTATGGAGGCAGGCTACCATGTCAATTCCGGAGAGCGTAGCATCACCTTAGACAGGAGTGTCGGTCTTAACTATGTCAACAGGTACGATGGCAATGATATTGTCAGTGCTGAAGAATACAAGGCCCTTTCTCCTGAAGAGCAGGAGATGTACAAGGTCAATAGTGAGACAGAAAAGCTGCATCTCTTTAACCTTGACCAGACATCGATGCCGGAGAGCAACAGTGCGTTATATGCAAGTATGACAGAAGAGCGCAGCATACCGAAGACCAGGTTAGAGACATACGATTATATTAAGGAGAGATGCAGCGATGACATGGTTTTTGTCAAAGACAATGACAACTATTACACCTATGGAGATGATGCGGAGAAGATGGTATCACTGATTGGTCCTGATGTAAAGGGTATGGAAACTGTTTCTGAAGGCGGCAAAGATGTCAGTGTTGTGTCTTACACATCAGAGCAGTTGACAGAGAACCTTGGTAAATATTCTTCTGATGTCAAATTAAACATTGTTGATGTTGGTGACAATCTGTTGTTCTTGTCGGAAGCGGAGAAGAGTCAGATTGGTGACGAGATGGACGCCTTGTTGTCCGGATTGTCATATAATGACCCATCAATAAAACAGGAGGTTCTTGTTCTTCCGCATTATAATGCGGTGTGTGATGTTTTGTCAGTCACCTGTAACAGTAAGGAGCCGATTGCCTACAAAGAATATCTTGTCTCACTGGCCTCTGCCAATTACAGGGCTGTATCGGACTACCTTGGTTCAGAAAAGCGTCTGAACCGCACCAGTGGTATGCTGCCATTCTATTCGATTGAATATAATGGATTAGTTGGTGAGTTGTCAGCGTGCTATATGATGTTGCATCATGGCGTGCCATACCGTTTTTCCGACAACTTCAGTCTAAAAGAGAATTTCTGGAAGAGGGAGTTGACAGAAAATCATGGTTTAGTGGAAAAGCTGTCTGATGACGTAAACACCACTGTAGCTGCATTCAGAAGTTTGATAAACAAGGAGCAGTTAGACTACCGCCCTTGGCGTAGTGAAAACAAGGCAGAGAAACTTTCAGAGATGCAGTATAGCATAACGGAGACTCTTTCTATGATAGTGTTATCAGGTTCAGGAAATGCGCGTGTTGCAGTGGTTAGAAACAATGCCAACGACAATGTTGCCGTCATATTGCCTCGTGGCGCCTCTGCCGGTGCCAGCAATGAGCCGGAGGGTCTTGAAAAGAAGAGTATAGCTCTGGCCTTACGCAAAGAGGGTTATGAGAACATCTCCTTCTACAACGCCGGTGGTTACTTTGGCTTGAATGTAAGCAATGACTTCTTCAGGGACAAGACTGTCACGTTGTCTGAGTTTGCAGACGGCAAGTTAGAGACTGTCAGGACTCTTGATTTCTCGAGAGAGTTAGACCGTACTCATTTGCCTGAAATTGAGCAGGTCGCCTTGGTCAGGGATGAGAACAACGATAGAATACTGTATGTCAAGCCTACGTCGCAGCAGGCCTTTGCTGTATATCCAGAGAAGTCTGACATAGACAGTTTCTGTCAGGGTGTTAACAGCAGCAATTTCGATGATGTCAGGGAGTCTTTGGGCCGTAAGTACATGTCGTATGTGAAGCGTCATCCTGATCAGGTAGTCAGTCTTGTCCCTCCTGTATTGAAGAACATAGACGTGTCGCGTATCAGCGATGTTGTCATTGCTCGTGACAAGAACAACAGTGACAGGACCAACATATATGTCACCATTGACGGTCAGCGTGATGAGGAGGGTAAGGAGGTGCCTCGTTACCTTATTGAGCGTTTCCTGCTGTCAGAAGACAAGGACACATTCAAAAACCGTATGGCCTCCTTCCTTTACAGCGAAGAGTTAGGCGAGGAGTTAAAAGAATCTGCGGCAGGTCTTTCGGAGGAAGGCCATGCTCAGTTTTTGGGTTCTCACAGAGGGTCTGCTGATGATTCTGGAGTATTGTCCGCAGACACGGCTGCTGAAACTCCTGAAGACCAAGAAATGTCGCAGAAAGGTCGTTCGTATAGTTAAGGACAGTGTGTCATTTGTGAAGAATATAAAAAATAAAACATCGAATAAATGAGTAAATCGGAATTTTTTGATATGTTCGCTCCTATGGCCATGGAGCAGCAGCAGAAATACGGCATTCCGGCATCCCTTACCCTTGCCCAGATGGCTATTGAGTCCGGCTATGGCAAGGGTAGGGCCATAACGGAGGCGAATAACGCCTTTTGTGTCAAGGGGACGTATAACGGTAATTACATACTTATCAGCGATGATGCTCCAAACGAGAAGTTCAAGAAATACCCTTCGTTAGCGGAGAGTTTTGAGGATCACAGCCGTCTGTTGCAGAATTCACATTATCAGAAATACACAAACGGTTTGTCCTCTCTTGACGGTGAAGCCTGGGCTAAGGCCATACACCGTGCGGGCTATGCTACGTCGGCGACATACTCAGATGATCTTGTCAGCATTATGAGGAGTAACAACCTTCAGAAGTACGACAGTATGGCAGCATCGGGTATTGCTGTAGGCAAGCCGCGTACCATCGATTATATTGAAGGCCGTTGGTGTATGCCTTTGGCTGGTGATGCCTTTACGATGTCAAGTGACTACGGTCATCGTTCCAGTCCTGTTGCCGGTGCGTCCTCTAATCACAAAGGCATTGACATTGCGGTAGTTAACAAGCCAGTCTTTGCTACGGAGGATCGTGGTGTTGTCACACAGGCTGGCTTCACCTCAAAAAACGGCAACTACATTTTTGTGGAGTACAGCCGTCCCGACGGTGCTAAATACGAGGTCCAGTACTTACATCTCAGCAAGATTGGCGTTCGTGCAGGTGATGTTGTCGGAGCTGGGCAGCAGTTAGGTGTTTCCGGCAGTACCGGTGTCGGTACCGGACCTCATTTACATCTCAGTGTAAAGAAGGACGGTGTCAATATTGACCCGAAGGACTACTTATGTGAGTTGATGGCTCGCAGTGGCCACACTGTTTCCATGACTGACAGGAAAGGGCGTGATGTCCTTGCCGGTCATCAATATGCGTTAAACCTTGGTGACAACCTTAATGACGAGCAGCTCAGGAACATCCAGGAGGCACAGCTGATGGGTTTCAATGGTCTGGAGAGCTACGACATGAAAAACCTCCTCACGGCATATATGACGGGTCAGTCATTGCCTGGCTTAGAGGGCCAGTCTGGCGGTCTTATCAGTCAGCTGTTCCAGTCTCTTATGGTCATGGCGGCATCCATTATGGCCTCCCGTGTCAAGGGTTATGAGGAGCCTGAGGGTGTCAATGCTCCCGAGTCTCAGGAGAACGGCTACGATGTATTGCGTCAGCGGAACGGCGGCATAAGTCTTGAAAGGGCGAGTGAGCTTGCTAATGCGGAATTTGAGATGGCGATGCACCGGCATCTGCAGGGTGAAGAGGTTATCTCTCAGCAGAAAATCGGTTAATTTTTTTATGTCTAACTTTTATATTTTTATTTTCGTATGATTAAATGTAATTTGAATGTCTGTGGTACTATTACCACTTCAGCTTCTGTTAAGACAAACAATTCGGGTGAGAGCTTCCTTTCATTCCCTGTGAAGTTATTCATCTCCGCTCGTGACGGCGAGAAAAAGGAGCTTATCCTCAGTGTCACGTGTTCCGGCAACAAGAGCAAGGCCTTGGAGTATTCCGCCGGTCGCCGTGTGAAGATGTGCGGTGTTATGTATATCCGCAAGAAAGACGATCGTATCTGGTATAATTTCAATGCGGACAAGCTTGAGGTTGTCGGCAGCAAGGAAGAGGACTTCATTGATGGCACAATGGAATTTCGTGGCAAGGTCAGCAAGAAAGGTGTTGCCGTTCGTAAAGACCAGAAGGGCAATGACTACAAGACATTTTCTGCGTTCTCTTCTGACAAGAACGGAGACAAGTCGGAGTTTATCTGGGTCAGCTTTCTTTACTTCAATCCTAAGGAGAAGGAGGACTTTTTGCAGGCCAACACTTACATCCAGTGCGAGGGAAACCTGCAGCTTGGCATATACAAGGATGAAATATCCATCGACTGTCTTGTCAGTCAGGTAGGCCTGTGGATACTGGACAACAAGAACAATTCAAGCGAATAGCACGTTATGAAAAAGGGGAGGTATAATTATGTTTCTGATGGCAGGAGTTCGGAAGACAAGGCTTTAGACCGGTTTGCTGAATTGATGATAGATAAAATCTCATCTTTGCAAGGTGACTGGAAAAAGCCTTGGTTCACTCCTGGCATGTCTCAGTTGCCCCGCAACCTCAGTGGCCGTTACTACAATGGTATGAACAGCCTCATTCTGATGTTCATGCAGGAGAAGAACGAATGGAAGACATCGCGTTACGCTACCTTTGAGAGGATTATGGCACTGAACTATGTCAAAGATAAGAATGGTGTCAAGTCACCGGCTCTTGATGATAATGGCGAAAAGCTTCCTACCGTGTCTGTCAACAAAGGTGAGTCGAGTACTCCGGTCATGCTGACAACCTTTACTGTTGTCGATTCGGAGACCAAGGAGCGTATCAAGTACGAAGACTATAAGAATATGAGTGAAGAGGAACGTGCGAGATACAATGTTTATCCGAAGCTTCAGGTCTTTAACGTCTTCAATCTTGACCAGACGAACATGAAGGAGGCGCGTCCTGAGATGTACGAAAAATTCCTCAATGAGTCAGGTGTAGAGAGGGAATCCTTTGACAAGGAGATGATGAGCTTTCCGGCTATTGATGCCATGATAGAGAAAGACCTGTGGGTCTGTCCAATCAAACCGAAATATGGTGACGATGCTTATTACAGTATCAGCAAAGACATGATTGTCATTCCTGAGAAGCGTCAGTTTAATGATGGTGAATCGTTCTATTCCAACCTGTTGCATGAGATGGCTCACAGTACCGGTTCGGAGAGCCGCCTGAACCGTCTGAAGCCGGCTGGATTCGGCAGTGCTGAATATGCCCGTGAGGAGTTGGTTGCAGAGCTTACGGCTGCCTTGGTATCATCACAGTTTGGTATGTCAAAGCATGTGAAGGAAGACAGTGTGGCCTACCTGAAGGGGTGGCTGTCAAACCTAAAGGAAGATCCTTCATATATCAAGACCACTCTTTTGGATGTCAAGCGTTCTGCGTCATTTATCGGACAGCGTGTAAATGTTGTTGACATGAGGTTAGAGCGTGACGGTCTTGATGCTGATTTCTCTGACATACGTGAGAGTATCAAGTCATATCCTATGGGTGTTCTTGCTACGGAGACCGTTAAGGAACAAACATCGGTAGGGGAGGGTAGTGCTCAAGCATTGCCAAATACTCAGGAGGAGAAGGAAGCGAACGAGACGAACGAAGAGTTGTCCCGCTCCGGAATACATTTCTAAATGAATGTCTGCGTAAATAAAAATCCCCCCGGAATTTAAGCCGAGGGGATTCTGAATTTTACCCGAATTTTAGGTTCAATGTCCTATCTTCACAGACCGGACAATAATCAATAAAATACAACACGTATAAACAAAATAAACTTATCCTTAGCTATTTGATTTCTCTGGTTCTTAAAGGTGTCAAGTTCGGTTTTTACTTTGGACTCTACTGTGTCAGGAAGAGGACAGCGGACTGTTCGTCCTCCTGTAGGTTCTTGTCTTGACAGAAGTTCTTGTAATCCTCTATCTTCTCTGTTGAGTGGTGATAGATATATTCCAGGTCGGATATTTCTCCCTTGTTGAGTAGTTCGTTCAGAACAGTGTCATTGTAAAAACCTTTTAGCTCCATAGCGAAAAGACTTAGATACTTGGCTTTATTTGTCCGAGGCTTTCATTTGCCCCGTTGCTCAGCTGCTGTCGTTTCATCTCTTTTATTATCGTCTCGTCGTAGTCTTCCTCTGCGACGTAGGACATGAATTTGTTCTTATCGACAATCCAGCATCCGTTCAGTCCGAAGTTATACTCGTCAAGCTCTTCGATATTCTTGTCGTTCCACCATTTCACGGTGTTTCCGTTGACTATCCTGATGCCTATATCCTCTGTCAGGTCAACGCCTATTGTCACGGTTCTGTCATTTTCGATTTCTATTTCGGTAACATAACCGTCTTTGATTTGATTTACGGCATTTTCAGTAGGTTGAAAATGCTGTGTTATGATGTTAATGTTATAATTGATAACATCTGCCGGAACGGCCATGACCTGATTAATCTCTTTGTCGAATTGCACATAGTATGTCCCCTTGTCGGGGATATATGTCTGGCACACCTCGTCGTTTTTCAGCTTCTGCTGTGCTTGTTCGTTGAGCATACTCATATCCTCCTGTTTCCATCGAGGCAGGAAGCAGACATCCACTTGGTCGTTTTCGAGTCTTACGAGGAAGATACGTGCGAGGGCATAAATTTTCTCTCCCTTAGAGTTGATTGTGCTGACAGGCAGTACGGGTGTCTCTTTGCCTGCGAGCAGTCGTTGTGTAACGACATCAGGCAGGTCGCTGATCATTTCGGGTGTCAGTCCGAACCTTTTGAGTTGTTTGTAAGGAATTTCCTCTTCTGTGAATTTCTGTATGTAATTCATTTCTAATATAATGTATTAAGTTTTTTCTGTTTGCAAAGCTAATGATGTAATTTTTTTTGGCAAAAAAATATCACAAAAATCTGCAAAATTAACATTTCAGGAAACAGAAATGCGTCTTAAATGTTAAAAGACGGATTTTTCATCAAATTATTATATTGTTAGCGGGAAATTTTGTTTCTTTGCAAAAGTATTATTTCAGGAGTATGAGTCATGTAATTTTTTTGTTATTTCTTTTATTGTCATGTGAATGTTCTGCGGAGTCGGGTAATGAATACTGGATAGACCGTTATTTGAGTGTCAGTTATCCTTTGAAAGACATATACGTCACGTCATCTTATGGCAGTCGCAGAGACCCTTTTACTGGTGGCAGGGCTTTTCATTCAGGCCTTGACCTGCGTGCGCATTACGAGGATGTCTATTCCATGTTTGACGGTGTTGTAGATACCGTGAGCTATGACAGCCGTTCCGGCAATTACGTCCGGTTACGTCATGGTGAGTATGTTGTCAGCTACTGTCATTTGTCTAAGACTTTTGTCAAGCCTGGTGATATTGTCATTGCAGGTGATGTTGTAGGTAAGAGTGGCAACAGTGGACGTTCCAAGGGTGCCCATCTGCATATCACGGTACGTTACAAGGGTGAGTTAATCAATCCTTCGGTATTGCTTGTTTATATCCGTGAGGTACGTTCTGAGGTCATACAGTCTCTTGGTTACACCTCTTTCTTGGGTCGTGACTTAGACTGTGAGTCCTTCTTTTCTCTACATTCCTCTGCAGCTATGGAGCAGCAGAAGAAATATGGCATCCCTGCCTCTGTCACTCTGTCACAGATGGCCTACGAGAGTGCGTGGGGCCGTTCGCGTTTAGCTGTGGTCGGCAACAACTATTTCGGTATAAAATGCAGCAGGCAGTGGTTAGAGTCCGGCAAGCCATACAGCTTACATGACGATGATCGCAGGAGTGAGAAGTTCTGCAACTACGTCAGTATTGCCGAAAGTATAGAGCATCACTCCCGTCTGCTGATGAGTGACCGTTACCGTGAGTGTCTGAAATACGCCCCGACGGACTATCACAACTGGTTAGTGGCATTGAAGAAGGCTGGCTATGCCACCAAGAAAGACTATGTGCAGTGCTGTGAAAAGCTCATCAAGCGATATAAGTTATACCTGTATGACAGGATGGCCTTGCGTGATGCCTCCTACAGTTAGAAAAGAGGTGAACACCTCTGATTAGTGTTCACCTCCTGATCGGCTTATCTGATGGCTATCGTGACAAAGATGACTTCTGTGACTGTTCTGTTTCCTTTTCCATCTTTTCAACGGCATTGTTGAAATTCATGTCTGCAACCTGTGCCATATCTTCAATTTTGTCCTGTTTCGCAAGTGTCGTGCTTAGTGCCTGCTTCTCTTCCTGAGACTGTGCCAAAGTATCTGGCATGGTAAATGTGTTGCTGTTTGTTATAGCATTCATAACCTGCTGTGCTGGCCTGTCCTCGTCGGGTGAGGCCTTCACTCCTTTTGCGTCAAACATTTTAGAGAGCATTTTCTCTTTCTTGTCATAGCTTAGTGCGGTCATCTTTGTAATCTCGTTCTCAGAGATAGGGCGTTGTATTGTGTCTCCGTCGATGCGTGCCTGTATGATGTGTGCATCCCTGTCGATGGATACGTCCTTAACCTCAACGATGCGGTCTTTTGTTGACTCCAGTTCAATCTCTTTGAGGTATTTGCCGGCAAGTCTCAGTCTGTTGTCATCGGTAGAAGCCATATATTCGTTATACTGTTCAGGTGTGATGCGTGCCCGTACCAGTCTTGGTTTCTCTTGCAGGTTCTCCTTGTCGTTAATCACTCTGGCAGCGATGCTGGCATATCCTGTATCTTCAGAATAGTTTGCATATATGTCTCCCACGTACATCTTGCGTCCTTGGTGTTTGTCCTCTGTCTGTCCATAGAAGCCGTAGGTATCTCCGAGCAGCTTCTTCACTTCGTTTCCGTGTGTGACGCTTCCGTCTTTTTTTTGGATTGAATACTGGTCAAGATAATTTATGATGATTTCTTTAGATGTCCCTTTGGGGAAGGCCTTCAGGTTCTCGTAGGGGATACTGCGTCCGAACTCGTCAATATATCCCGTCTCTCCATATTTGTTTGCCATAGTTCAAAGTAGTTTGTTTGATTTATTTTTTATTTTGTTCAAGGATTTCTGCTATCATATCCTTCACCTCCTGCTCCACCCTTTTATAGTTAGAATACAAGATCCTTTCCCTTGCATGTTTTGAAGCGAATTTATAAGGTACTGGAAGTTTATAGTTCTTCATATCTTGGTCCTCTTTCGCCAGTTCCTTCATATCAAAGTCCGTTTTACAGAAAAACTTTGATGTTTTGAAGTCCTCTGTTTCCTGAATATTCATCGATTCATTATATTTCAGTCTCTTCTTAATGAAAAGAATTGCCAGGAAAATGTTTGTCAGTTTTATAAAGAACTTTTTTGTATGGTTTGTCCTTGTCTTTGTTGGGGAGAAGTCTCTTGCCACCTGTCCGCAGAGCCATCCTGTTGACATATCGGATATTTTCGATGCCGGTACGAGATTATCCATTGCCTCGTTGATATTGACCGAAGTAGTATCATGGTTAATGGTAACGCCTCTCTTTGTCTGTACCACTTTTCCGAATACATCATTCGACAGCCATTCAAGTGTCTCCTTGTTACGCGCCGAGCCGCTGATAATGTTTCCGATGATGGAAACTATTTTGTCTTTGTTGACCTTCCCGTACCCTGCTTCGAGCTGTGGCAGCTCCTGGAAACCGAGCAGGACGCACACCTTATTACTACGTGCCGTCGCTATCAGGTTGTCGATGCCGTAGAAGTACAGTGTCGGCAGCTCATCGACTATGATGCTGACAGGGATGTTCTTTCCTTGCCCGCTGTTCACTCGTGTCACCAATCGGTTCAGGATCATAGCGTTCAGCGAGCTGATGATATTCTGTTTCTCAGGGTCGTTGGCGATAAGTAGGTAAGACGGGTTCTTAGGGTCTGAAATCTTCAGATCGAAGTCATCTCCGTCCTTACCGAACACCCAGTAGGCCTCCTTTGTTGCGAGTCGTGATATTTGGACGCGCAGTGTACCTATCATACCTTCGAGCTGGTCATTTGCCTTCTTCTCATACGCAGAGATAAAGGGGCCTATGAGCGGATATACTTCGGAATCTGTCTTTAGTATTTCAAATATCTCATCATAGCTGTGGTTGAGGAAAGACAGGACGTGTGGCATGTCTGAGTACTTTCCTAACCAGAATGCGGGTTCCGTCAATCCTGTTGTATATTCGTTCTTTTGTATTATGGCCTGTGCTATTTTCTCTGCCTCCTGTATCGTCTTGCCGTTTTTCAGCGCATTGATTTTCGCCTCTTTAGCCTTTGCCCGTGCCTCTTGCGATATTTTCTGTGCCATGTCGCGGTGTTCCTTTGTGTCAAACACCCTGCCTGTTAGTTTCTCATGTTTCGTCTCAGGGTCTATGGAATACTCCGGATACAGCTCCACCCCTTTTGCCTTATATGGCATCTTCTTATAGTTCACGAAGAAATAAATAATAGATGCAAGGAAGTTAACGGCAGACTTAAAGAAGAAGTCATCGCTTCCTCCTCCGTCCTTCTTGCCTCCTTGCAGTGACTCTACAAGTGTCGTTGCCGTCTCCTGCGCTGCTGCGAGGTCATTGATATACTTATACTGTATAGGGTTTATTCGTCTTGAGTACTCCACATCCACGAAGTTCACGACGTTGAAGGAGCATCCCTTGGGTGTTCGCCCTGCCTTTTTGTTTATGCAGTAGTGGTAATACAGTTTCTCTGCGAGTGTAGGGAACTTGTAGTCATAGACCATCATCGAGAATCCTTTGGCGGAGTGTTGCCTTATGAATGGTTCTATGATAGAGAAAGACTTACCTGAGCCAGGTGTACCTATCACGAATGTACCTCTGAATGGATTGTTGATATTGATCCATCCTTTACGGAACTGTCCTTTATGATAGTATCGCATAGGGATATTCACACCGTATTTTGTGCACTCATACGTTTCGTTTTGTTCAAACGACTCATTTTCGAAGTTAAAGCGGTCCTTAGAGAGACCGTCTTTGATAAACTTTGAAATGTTATCGAGTGCTATATGTATGGCTATAGTGCCCACTATGGAGAGCAACATATACAACCATATATTCACGCTGAAGAAAAGTATATTGTCGTTCAGTCTGTCGGTATAGAACAGCCAGACGGAAACGACGACGAATGTCATTCCGATGATCAGTGGCCAGAACACCAGTTTGTGTGCATCAAACTCTATTTGTTTTTTGTTCTTCGTTCCGATGCATGTCAGGATAACAAGTAGGAGTGTAAAGATTTTGCTCCAGTGCAGGTGTCCTTCCTGGTACAGTGGCAGTCTGCCTATGTTTTGATGTATTATGGTCACAATATTCCCGAGGCTGTTAAGCATTTCAGGTGTTAGGGCATATTCAAAAAATTCTACAAGTATAGAGGCATATACGGTAATTCGGAGAAACTCGTATATCGACTGTAATTCTTTTGACTCTTGCATATATCAGTGTGTATTTATAATATATATCATTTATTATTTATTTTATTCTGTTATTAGCATCGCGTGCGTTACTGTTCCAGTCGCGGATACATCTCTCAGCGATTTCCTTTTTGGTTCTCTTATCCATATAGTATGCGCGTCCTGTTATTTCATTCCAAACGGTAAGGAATGAAGTGTATTTCATTGTCATGTTCAGGGTCACGAGCTGGCTGTTGAACCTATGTATTTTCGGCCTTATTCCGTTGATGATGCGGAAAATCTCCTCTTCAGTCATCTTTGTGTTATTACCTAACAGTCTCTTTATATCGTTGAAGATGTCAATAGAGCATATCATCAGGTTTGTGTACATTTTGTTTCGTTTAACGGAGAGTGCCGTCGCCAGTGCATTTTCCGGACATTCGCCGAGAGTCTTCCCCAGCTGCGTCATATTGTCCACGACGTTTCTGAGTTCAATATATATGCCGTATGTTTCTGCCACCATCGTCAGTACTCCTTTGAAGTTATCGAGATATGTGTTAAACTGTTTTTGGTACTCGACGGTAGCCCTTACCGTTTCCTCGTTCCATATATATCCAGCGGTATTCAGCATCTGTACTTTTTTCTGTGCTTCGATAGCTTTTTTGGATTGACTGGAAGTCTTTTCTATCAGTGCTGCCCTCGCCGGATCTATACCTGCTTGCACAGTGGCAAAGGGGTATAGCATTATGAGTAACAGAATAAAATAGGGCTTTGTCATATTAATATATATATTATGTCCTGTCAGATTTGTCATCTTATAGCGTTAGCTGCTTCGTATGCTCTTCTCCATCTGTCGAGAGCTTCGTTAGCGGTATCTTTATGGCTTTTAACGGACAGGCCTGCTGTAGCATGGTTCCATACGTCCATCATATTATAATATGCTATGCTCAGTGAGAGTGTCCGTAATTTATTGTTCAGTTCAGCGAGCTGGTCCCTGAGTTGCCACAGGATGCGTGCCCTTGAAGCACCGTTAAGCATATTCTCTTCAGAGCCTTTTACGATGGAGTTTTTCAGTGTATTATACGTCTTGGCAAACTCCAGTGCCGTCTCGATATAGATGTCGCTCATCACTATTGATGCAGCGATACCCTGTGGATTGTAGCTCACTGCTTTTGTCAGAGAATAGATATTCGTCAGCGTCTTGACCCCTTCCGCATACAGTGATGCTCCAGACTTCAGGCTTTCTGCAAAGCCTTTTGTTGTCTTTAGGTATGCATTATATTTAGCCTCCCACCCTTTGATGGCGGTAAACTGTCCGTTGATAGTAGTCTGATACAGTGCTACAGTCCTCATGTTCTTCGTTTGGTTTTCGGTCTGTTTGTTTATAAGTGCGTTGCCAGCTTCGATGGCGACATACTCCAACGGATTTTCTTCCATTACAGACTGTGCGCATACGGCATTGGACAATGCCGTGACAAAGAAGAACAGCGACCATTTAGAACCTGTTAGTAATCTCATAGATGTGTTTAATTTGTTTGTTAAATTCAACTCGTTTTCTTATCTCGGTAACGAGTTCTACCTTCTCTTTCACTCCGATGATGTTCATTTCGGGCGTATTCGGATCTCCGGAGAAAATCGTTATGGTTTTGAGGCCAGTGAGCTGCTGCATGAAAGTCCTGTTTTGCCTATAGTCAACAACGCGGTACAGTTCTATGTAATCGGTGGAATTAGTGAAAACTCCGTGAATGAACAGCAGTTGTTCGTCTGTAATGACATATGTCATCCTGACTATATACATGACATAGTATGCGACAACTATAGCCACTCCTGCCATGAGGGCCAGTACTACAAGTCTGAGATAGCTGTTATCGACAAACAGTACTATTGCTGCGAGTACCGGCAGTGACAGGATATAGCCTGCCTTGTCGATTAAGAACTGTATCCAGTGTGGCCTGATAACTATATTTGCAAAATGTCCTTTCATACAGCAGATGTCCTTTATAATCCTCTTCCCATCCCTTCGGAGTTATCATTCTGTTCGTGTAGCATCATTGACTGCTGGAAGTGTGCCTCTGCAATATCTTGCGGACTCACTACTCCTGGCATACAGTACGACTGTCTTTGGTGTGAGAGGTATATCTCGGGTCTTGGCGGTCTGTGATGCATATCTCTCATAGCCCCGGCGAATGCAACTCCCTCTCGCACCATATCTCCTGCTGTCACTACGGCTGCGAGGATGGCGGCTCCGATGTTAACGCCTTGTCCGGGCCTTGTTTTCATGTCCACCTCATTGAAAATCTTTGAAAAGAGTTTCAATCTCTGCATATCGTTCACTGTCATGAACTTATCATATTCTGCCTGAGTAATCTCATGTGTAATTGTCTGTCCGTTGATGACGGCAGTCATCTTATACTGTCCTTCTTTCTTCTCGTCTGGAAGGACGCTGATATTCTCCACCTGCACCTCTCTGCCATGTGCTCTTTCGCGGTAAAATCCTTTTCTATCGTTCAGTTCCTGAAGCACCCTTCCGTCAACGCTGTTTGAGTTGATATACGCGAGGTCTTGTTCCTTTTGTTCGCTTGGCGAGACTGTTCTATCCAGGTCGTAGTTAAAGCCTTGTGCGTCTTTTATGGACACTTCGGGGAATTTCTCATCGAACATCATCATCTGGTGTTTGTCGTCGAGGTCCAGGAATTTGTTATATTCCTTTTCCGTGATGGCATGTGTGACGAGAGTGCCGTTGATGACGGCAGACATAAGGAAGGTGTTTTCGGGTGTCTTATCCACCCTTATCTCTTCTACGAGCATGATGCGCCCGTTGTTGACGGGCTGGAAGAAGGCCTTATCCCCCATGATGTGTTGGATGTCGCGTCCGTTTATAGCGTTTGGATCAAGTCGTATGCTTTCATACTCCTTTTCCGTCTCGTTAATTTCCCTTTCTATCTCCTGCTGTCGTTGCAGCCTCTTTTCCTCTGCGATAAACCTGGCTTCCAGTACCTCTCGGACTTCTGGTTTAAGGTTTATGTCAATAATCTCTTTAGACTGTAGGGAGTCCATTGTTACTTTATTGGCATAGTCATCCTTCAGGATGTCATTGATGGTATCAAGTCGCTTCTGGATTGAGACTCCGTTTTTACCTTCGATTTTCGCAGCTGTGATTTTCTTCAGCTCTTCGTCTTTAAGTTCGTAGATGGTATTTACCTTTGTGTTAGATGACATTACGGTCATCTTTTTCTCTTTTGTGTCAATCACGATGCCGTGAGAAGCGAGAACCGTCATCCATGCCTCATTAGTAAAGTATGCTTTACTTCCTTTGTAGATAGCTTCGGAGTAGGGCTTTGCCTGTCCTTTTTCCGGTCTTGGTGCTGCTTTGAGCGGTGGGAACTTCTCCTGTACGCTCATATTGTCAAGGACCTCTTGTGAGGTCTTTTTATTCCCTTTATAGTAGAATCCGTAAGAGCCGGACTTCATTTCTCCCGGTCTCATTCTTCCGTCGGGTCTTTCGGCGACGATGACACCGTTATCCCTTCTGAGGTGCATCCATCTGTTACTCCTTCCGAATCGCGGACTCCATGCGAGGAAATCCCCTGCCCAACCTCTGCCGTAGCGGTGATGTGGCGTATAGAGAGGGTAGTATCCGAAACGTCTGCTTCCATATCTGCTGTTATACAATCTGTATCCATGCAGTCCTGTAGCCACCTTGCCAAAGGCTTCGCTGGCCACTGTGAAATTGGCGGGAAGCCGGAAGTCCTTCCCTATGATGCCTGTCAACGTATTGTAGGCTTTCTTGTTTGCGTATGCAGAACCCCAGTTTGTGAGGTTTTCGATCTGTTTGTCGTTCAGGTCATACGTCAGGATTGGTGAGTCATGCCCTACGACGGTAAGCTGTGGCTTTCCGTCGTTGTCGTTTGTGATATGTGCTTGCAGTCCGTTTCTCCTGAGTATGTCCTGCAGTTGCGGGGCAATGTCATACCCTCTTCTGTAGATATGTGTAGGCATAATTTTATTTTTTAGCGATTATTAATACTATAGAGACTATATCCTACTTCCTTTGTCCAAAGATGCGTAAGATATAAAGGAAGAGGTTAATGAAATCAAGATACAGGCTCAGTGCTCCTTGCAGTGCTATTTTGCGGTAAGTCTCGACATTATCCTCTGCATATAGTAGCTGTAGCTTTATTTTTTGTGTGTCATACGCCGTCAGTCCTGTAAATATAACTATTCCGGCGTAGCTGATGATATACGATAGGGTAGAGGAGTACATGAACATATTCACCACTGATGCTATGATGATGCCGATGACTCCCATGCCAAGCAGGTGGCCCATTGACGAGAGATTTGTCCCGGTGACAAATCCCCATATAGACATCACAGCGAATGTAGCTGCTGTGACAAAGAAGGCTACGGCTATGCTTTCTTCTGTATACACCGCAAAAATCACGGACATAGTAATGCCGTTGATAATAGAGTAGAGGACGAACAACATCAGTGACTGCGTTGATGTCAGCTTATTGATATTGTAAGTTATGGCAACTACAAGGCCAAACTCTATGATAAACAGTGCCCAGAAGATGTATATGTGACTTGCCATGTAACCCATCAGGGTCTGCGAGGCGGCCACGAAGTATGCCGTGCATCCTGTCAGGGCCAATGCGAGTGCCAGCCACAGGAACACTTTCCTGATTACGTGTGGATAAATAATGATGCACTCTTCTGAGGCGTTATACTTCTCAGAAGAGTGTGATAAGTCAGAGTGCATATTGTTATTCATTTGCGTTTCCATTGAAGTAAAGCATTATACAGGTGTTTCTGTTGCCGTATTGCGGTTTATAGACATTGATACCTCCTCGATGTTGTGTTGTGATGGTAGAGTCTCCCACTCCGCATTTCTTGAGTTGTGAAGCGATGTATTCAGCTCTCTTCTCGCTCAGCTTCTCGTTAACGTATGCTGTGCCTGTCTGGCTGTCGGCAGCACCTACGATGCGTGCGCTGAGTCCGAAGCGTTTCATTGTCGCAGCAATCTCCTTGATGTTGATAATCTGTGCTTTGTCAGTGAGGTTATCTGTTCCGAGCTGGAAGAAGAAGAAGATTGGTGAGCCGACGAAGATCTTTCCATCCTTCATTAATTTGAAATACTCCTCATTGGAGATGGCTATTGTGTCTGTCTGGTCTTTCAGTACGGGCTTATAGTCATCCATGTCGCCGTTCCAGTTCCGATTACGCAGCCTTGCCCTCAGGCTGTTCAGCCCGCTGTAGTTATTTGCAGAAGGTTTCTCTTTTCCGTCGTAGTCCTGCAGTGCAAGGTCATACTTGTCGAGAAGGCCTTCTATCTCAAGTATCTTATGCATCTCCTTCAGCGCGAGTTCATTCTTCATGTTCTTCTTGTTGAGAAGGTTATAGTCTTTGCGTAAGGAGTTCACCTTCTCCTGCAGCAGGTCGTTTTGTAGCATAAACGGTTTAGGATCTATAACCTTTGTCCATCCAACGTTGCCGATTATAATGTCAAGGCCTATGCCTGCCTGGAGGAGGTGGTCTCCGAGTTTTTTGCTGTTGCCTATACCGTCGAAGTTCTGGAATGTGGTTGTGTTTCCGATCTCTGCTGCAAGATGCAGTCTTTCAGAAAGGTGGTACTTTGCTATTATGCCATAGGAGATACCGAAGGGATATTCCTTGAAAGAGGCATTGTTTATAATGCCTAAGCCGACATATGGTATGACATTCCATCTTGGCATCCTCTCAAAGTTGTGTGAGAAATGTGCCGCTATGTCATACATGAAATCAGCGTGAATGTTGTTATACTTCTGTGTGTTGTTGTCGGAAGAGTGGAACTTAAATCCCTGATAGGCGAAGCGTGCGCCTACGTAGGGTGTAATCCATTTACCTGCAGAGACATTGAGCATCGGCTTTGTTCGATCAAAGATGTCGCCATGTCCTACTGGTCTGCCAACGAATCCCGTAAGTCCTCCTTTGACGGAGATAAACCAATTAGACCTCCAAGGTTTGTTGGCATAGACATCTTCGAGGTAGGCAATCTCTACGGGTTGGATATCCTGCTCATTTTGTCTTGTTTGTGCTATGGCGCTCATCGAGATGACTGCCATAAATACTACTGAAAAAAGAATTTTAGTTTTCATACACGTGTAATAATGTTATTTATTTATTGTAATGGTGTTTTATTGCCAAATTCTCGTGTGCGAAGATACGAAATAGAATGCTTGTCAAGAAAAAAATCAAAACAAACCTCTCAAATTAACTTTTTGGAGATTCGTTTTGACGTTGTAATGTTAAAATATAACTTTTTTGCGTTAATCAAAAGGTGTTTTTTATTTTCCACCTGTGTACTCGAACACATCCATTATGTTTGTCTCGTTTACGCCTATGGTCATGTAGTCATTCATTGTTGTGCCCATCACTTCGTCGATATTCTTGCGTGCATCTTCTAGGGAGCCGGCCTGTACGAGGTAGATGACGTTATTACGCTTCTCCTTATTTGTCTTTTTGTCGTAGGTAAGATACTGGAGTTTGCCCTTGTACCACTTATCGTCCAGTGTGTCATCGCTGAAGAATATCTCTCTGAATGGTGCCCGGCTGATGTCAACAACTTCCATCTCACCGCTGATGTAAGCGGACATTTCCTTGATGATGGATGTCTCGGCCTCACTAAATGTGAGGGCTTCCACCACGTATGCTTCTGTGACTTTTTTATAAATCCGTCCTCTTGATTCTTTTCGTAGCGGATCTTGCATACGAAATAAACTGCTGATTTTGTTCTCATTATCTCTGTTGTTTTATTTTAGTTTAATGTGTATAACTCAATGCTCTGTTTTCAAAGATTTTTCATATTACTTCCTCCTTGAAGGTGTCCTGCCGTCTTTTCCGTCGTAATACATGTCAAGGGCCTCAAATGTCAGGTGTTTCATTTTCGGTGGGAATAATCTGAGGTATTCCCCTCTGGTACTCTTATACAGCCATGCGTAGAGGTTCAACGATTTGAATTTTCCTTCTTTTATCCTGCTTATCATTAGATCCTCTGTTAATGAATAGGCCACCTCCATTCTGTCCTTTGAACGCTTATTGGGGTAGCAAAGCTTATGTATTACTATCGGTTTTAACCGCTGAGAAATACGCAGTAATGACGTAAAATCCCCGTTTGCAGCAGCTTTCAAACTCTCCAAGTACTCCTCAGCATAGCATAACCATTGTGTTCCCGTCAGAGTGTTCCTTTCGGTATTCAGCGCATTTAGTCTATTCTGTTCTTGTCTTGTCCTCACCTTCACCTCTCCCTCTTTCATGTAGAAGCAATAAGTGTCAAGGTCAGAACAGTCGTATGCTATCCCTTTTGAAGCTGTAAATACCGCTTTCCCTATTTTTATTATCGTTCTCTGGCTTCCCTTCATCACTCCGACGCGGCCATTCTCTTGTATTTTAAGTTTCTTCCATGTCGTACACTTTGCCATTCCTCGTGACAGGTAAGACCACACCTCCGCATTGTCTATATCGACAAAATACCCCTCAAAGCCAATGAGAGGCTTTAGCGTTCCTACACCTTCAGGCAGGGCCTCTGAAACAACCGATGTCGGTCTTGTCAGCTTATGCTCCAGAAGCGTTATCTTACGCTGTAGAGATTTCACTTCTTTTCTCATAGCTTTCATCTTCTGATGTTGCCGGAGCACCTTTTCTTTCTTCACAACAACCACATCGCATCGATCTTCCTCTTTGGCTTTTACCTTATCCTGGAGATATTTCACCTTTCTCTGCAAAGACTTCACCTTCTTACGCTGTTGTGCAATCCTCTCTTTCTTTACCAACACCTCCGATGAAGACTTAGAAGGAAGAGGAGATGGTGAAGATGAATGTTTTACGGAACAATCTTCCAGAGTCACCTTACTGTTCACCCATGTCAGCACCTTGCGGTAGTCAGTAGAGCGAAAACGCACTCTTCGTCCGTTCTCGTTCCTCTCACCAACCCATCTACCACGCTTATGAGGCGTTCCGGTGCTGCTGGCGTTGTATCCTCTGGAGGACTCATCCCAATATATAGTACCCTTGCTCATACGAATGTTTTTTGCAATTCAACCTTTTTCGTTTAAATTCAAACCGTATTATAAATAGTCAGGAGGACATTGATCAAGTCCGCCGTGATAATTCCAATCACCAGTGTATTTCCGCTCAAAGTAACCATATGCTTTCAGTGCATTCACACCTAACTCCAATGCGCTTTTCACTTCGTCGAGGTCAGTATCAGCCAATAGCCCGACAAACGTATTCTTGATGCACTCGCGCAATTCCGTTGCATCCTTGCCTACCACAAGCGCACCGATGTAACCTACTTCTTTCAGTTTACATCGTGTCGATTCGATGATAGGTTCTATCTTCTTTCGTTCCTTTGTTGTTATTGTCACCATAGAGTCAGTTGTTGTGGTTCTGTTAGTTTCTTGGGTGTATCGGCGATACACTCTTCTTTCTCATGTTGCTGTTCGCGCTGCTGCCACATTCGGGTACTGACGAATCGCTGCGGGCCGGTGTATCTCCGTATCGAAGGTATGTCGGTTGGAAACGGCCACATCATTTCGTTAACGATATAGCCGAGCCTTACCGTGCCCGGCTCGTAGAGCGTGTCGTGGCAGACGCACTCGCCGAAGCATCCGTGTATCGCCATGTTGATGGCCGACATCTTCACGCAGTTGTGATCAAGATCTTCTGCCACCAGATACGGCCTGTATGCCGCCTGCTGTGTGGCATCATAGCCCAGTTGGTCGTGCTGCATCTGCCTGAAGATGACGGCACCCGCCAGCAGCATCCGCGATGATCCTGCGGCTGGGTCGCTGATGGTGACGCGGTGACCGAAGGTGGTCTGCGTGCCTCTCGCCTCGTGGAGGTCTAAGCCAGCAAGACAGGAGTGGGCCGTGACTGTAGCCACGCTTGGCGGGGTGAAGAATTGCGCCTTGCCGCCGCCTCCGGGATGCAGTGCCATATAGAGATCGCCGAAGGCATCATACCACTGGCCCGCCTTCAGTTCGCGCTCCATCGTCAGTGCCCATGCCTCGGACATCTGACGGAACATCTCGCTGTCCTGAGCGTCAAACCGCCACCCATCGGGCTTCTGTCCGTCTGGATCGAAGATCCACAGCAGATAGTCGAGCAGCCCTTTGAAAGCCGTATCGAGGTCGTAGCCCTTACGCTGGCACATCTGCCGCATCAGGCTTTCCATCTCGCGTATGCGCTGATCACCAAAATACCCGTTTGACATAGTTGCTTGATATATTCGTTTAATTTGTGGCTTATAAACTACCGCACCAACTCGAAGGTGTAGGCGAACACCCAGGGGTTCTTCTGCCATGTACCCGTTCCGTTTATCTTATTGATGAGATAGGCAAAGGCGTAGCGTGCGGAGCAGCGGTACACCAGATTATCGTTGTCGTGCTTGTATGGCTTGACGGATGGAGGCCACGGGGCATATAAGTCCATTTCGTGATGCAGCGGCGGTTCGTCGTATTTGAAAACGCCCTCCTTCATGGCATCCTCTTCGCTGATGTCCTGAAGACGTTCCACCTTGATGTCGGTGATGCGGATGCGGTGTGGCATATATTCGGCAGCGACGAACATTTTATTGCCATATCCAGCCGATGTGATATATTTCTCGTTCACCCATCCGTCTTTCCTACCTTCTGTCAAATAGCCTTGCTCTATCAGCGTCTGATATGACTGTGCCACGGCCACCTCCTCGCCTATCTGATAGGATGGATATACGTATTCGGTCAATCCTGTTGAGTAAGTGATGACGAGGTAACATTTCCCGTTGTCATCAACGCACCAATCGGAAATCTCGGTCACAAGCGGGTGATTGAGCCTCTTGTCAACTCGTCGGGTCTTCGTCTTTGTCCTGGCAATGACTCCCTGCTCCAGGCCGTACTTATAAGAAAACATTATTTTCTTCATAAGCCTGATGTTTTTGGTTAAAAACTTCGATGTTGCTAATACAGTTGCATGTCATAATCGTGTAGCTTTTTATTTTTTAATACTTTCTGCTTCCATTTCCAGTTTTACACGCTCTGTAATCTCGATGCGAAAGGAATCTTCCCGCACTTCATCGTTAGGCATGATGGAGCGCATGACTGTCTCCTCAAAGATGCGGATGTCGCCGCCCCGTGCCAACACTGCCTTGGCTGCCATCACAGCATAACGCTTGCGGCTGAGGGTAAGCTCGTTGCCGTCAGGGAACAGGAGCGCCCACCGATGGAAGTCACGAGCCCTGTACGAAAAGCCCAGCGGTCCATAGAGTCTGTACTTGGAACTCATAACGCTTAATACTCTTTGTCCTTATCGTAGAGGGTGTCGCAGAACCCGATGTTGCTAATGTGAATTATATGGGAAGTAATCCATGTACTTCGTTTCGTTCACCGCCTCCAGCATAACGTCATTGAGTCCTCCGTCAGAGTATTTTTTATACCTATCCTGTGCGTCCTCAACACTGGAGGCTTGGATAACGATATACTGTGACTGTTTCTTCTCCTTGCCGGTCTTCTCGTTGACGATGATAAAGTTGTGCTTTATCTTATAGAACCTATCGGCGTTGGCATCATTCGTTGTAATGACATCAGCGAAGTTAGTCAGCTTCTCTGCAACGACCATGAAATCGCCGCTGATATAAGGCGACAATTCTTCTGTGGCACGTTTTTCTGCTTCAGTGAAAGAGAGTGCCTGGAGGAGATAGGTTTCCGTCACTGTGCAAATATCTCCGTCTTCCATTTGCTTGTCGTAACGCACTCCAACCTCAAAATAACCGTTTTGAATTTTGTTCATAGTTTAATAGTTTTGATTAGATATGATTTTTTATGAATAGTGGAAGGTCTTCCCCGATAATTGAAGATACCTTCTTGAAAATTCTCTCGTCGTAATATACTCGTCAGGATAGCCATATCTGAGGAACTTGTATCGCCAAATGGTTTAGGTGCGATAACAGGATAGATTCTCTTACCATCCCAATAGAGCAGTCCCCATTTCTCCGGCAGCTCCTCCTTTTTGATGATTCCTTCGGGGCAGAGATACCATCGCAAGCGTCCAGCTTGACGATTCAGCTTTTCTGCCATCTCACTTCTGCACCATTTCTTTTTGTCATTCAAAAAGTCGGCGTGAGAGACTTTCACTTCGATGACCACACTGTCATTGAAGTTGCCGAGTCCCCAGACGTCAGTGTTCTCGCTGTTCCAGGTGCAAAGCTCCACCGCTACATAGCGGTATTTCTTGCACTCACCACAAGCCTCCGTGCGATAGCATGATTTTTTCTGGCATCGCTCATAGTTCCACTTCTGGCGACGGAGCCATTTGGCTCCTTCGATACACAGCTCATAGTGTAATGATTTCGTTGCACTCATATATTATCAAACAAACTGGGTTCTTTGGATTTCTCCAAATCATTTTACACTATCTTCTTTACATTGACAATCAGGGTTCAGCGTGTTCACACCGCGACTCAACGGTGGCAGTGCTTTTTTGCGTTGTATGTCACTAACATATTCAGCGTGTTCACACCATTTCCCGAACATACTAAGAACGGACTGCCGTTGTATGTCACAAACATATTCAGCGTGTTCACACCTGAGATGCGGGAATCCACTGGTTATATGATATATAAAGTGACTTCATGAGTGATAAAATCCTCACGATAAGGCTGTACAACCAGCCCGAGAAGACTATTATTCTTCATTATGTTCAGATATTTTCCAGTCCTTGCCAACAGCACTGGGGGAGTTTTCAAAGATGTGGTGCAGCTCATCTTTTTTGTTTCTCCTTCGGGACAGAATCTGAATTACATTTACATCTGTCAGTGGTAATATAAGAAGGTTCAATAGTTTTAGTTGAACACTCTTTTACACTATCTTCTTTACATTGACAATCAGGGTCGTGTATCATATTTTTAGTATCAAAATTGCATAAAAACGTATGGTTTCCAATTTGTCTTTTGTAATAACCATTCTCGTCAACGCCCAATTCTTCTTTTTTTCTTTCCACACTTTTTTAGAAACGTAATATATTGCAAAAAAACCAAAGAAAAAAGTAAAAAGAATAGATATAATAAAAATAAAATCTAACATATTAATAAAAAAAAAATTTAGTTTAGAAGTTTTGTTCTATATAAATTGTTTTCTCGTCTGATATAGGCATCAATACTATATTCAAGAGAGTATGCTTCCTTCAAGGCTGCGTGAAAGCGCGTAGTGAAGTATTCTCTTTGCGCCTCACGCATAGCCTTGACAAAGATGAAATCATACTGATATTAATGATGATTCATCTCTGTGTTTTCAGGATTTCTCGTCTGCAGAAATTTCTGTCTTGACAGATTGACAAACGCCTCTGGGTTTGCTTCGATTTTGACGAGGAAAGACTTTTTCACAAAGCTCAGTCCGATGTTGAAAGCGTCTCCGAGGATGGCATTGATAGCCTTGAGATCTTTGTAATTAACCTCATCTTGCTTAAACTCCATATACCATTTGTCCTTCGTCTCATTTTCTTTGAGTTGGGTGTTCAGGGAAGTTTTGATTTTGGCTTTTTCCATAGCCTTGACTACTACAGTGATAATCTCGAAGATTTCACCTGCTGACATTTGTTCAAGTGTTTTCATTTCCTTCAAAAAATTAAAATGTTAATAATATAGATGTCTAAATCAGTTTTGTTTTTTCTTGAAACTTTGCGACAATGTACGGAAAGATCATAAAGCTAAACATATCATAGGCATTATAGGAGACAGTCGGTTTATTTCTTTCTGTAGAGTCTTTGGAAACAAAATTCTTCTCTGTCTTTTTGATGAAGGAACTGAGTTCCTGATCATTTATCTCAGCCTGCATCAATTCCAGGTTGTCGATAAAAGCAGAGTATTCTTCTATGTCTTCAAAGACAAACTTATTGATAACCTCGTTATACTTGTTTGTTATCTGTCTTGCTTTCATACCGCGTTAACTTCGTTTTCGTTTTCTACCTGCTGGTCTCATCATAGCCAAAGCGGTCTGTATGCATCTTCTGCGGAATGCATCATCATCCTCATCGTTTCCTTTTCCCCAACCAGATCCGGGTGAGCTTCCGCCACCACCTCCTCCTGTTGAGTTAGCATACGCTATGGCATTTGTCACCAAACCAACGGAGAGGGCAGATGCCACTGCAATAATTTCAGAACCTCTTTCTGCGATGTCTTCAACGGGTAGCATATTGAATATATCATCAAAAGATTTTTTTTGTTCAGGGCTCAGTGAGTCGGTAAATTTTTTTATCTCATCACTTTTATCCGAGAGGTCATCCTCAAACATCTGCCATGCCGTACTTCTGACATTTGAAATAATTTTCTCCTGGTTAGAAGACAGTTCCTCTTCTATTGTCTGTTTGAGAATTTCATTCTCCACATTCAGGTTTTCTTTTTTAGTGAGTGCAACACTAAGTTCCTGTGATGCGATGGATAGTTTTTCTTGCTTGTCAAAGATTTTATTTTCGATTTCTTCTATCTGGTGTTGCAATGCGATTTTCTTTGCTTCAAGTTCGTTGTAGGAAATCTCTCCGTTATGATAATTCTCTTCGAGATTTGAGATTTGCATCTCCAAATCATCCTTTGTCGTGTTAAGGTTCTTTAACATTGACTGCAAGCCTTTTTGTCGTTTCTCAGCTTTTTTTATTTCTGCATTTACACGGTAAAGCTGTTCCTTCTGACTGTCGATTTCAGTTTTTTGTCTGTCAATTTCGTTAGAGTATTTTTCCATATCGTCCAGTGCGTTGTCAATCTCTCCTTTGAGCCATTGTATATATGATTTATGTTTTGCTCCGGTTGTCAGAACGCTGTCACCTCTGTCGAGACCCCACTTTGCATTCACCTCTGCAAGTTCATCGTGCAGCTCTTTTAATTTTTCCGGACCTTCATATTTCCCTCCGAAAAATTTGTTGAAGGAAAATTTGTTTTTTTCGGTAATGGGAAGTAGCGTGCAATGAATATGTGGGTTCGTCTCGTCAAGATGTACGACAAACGCTGCGATATTTTTTTCACCGTATTTGTTGCACATGAACTTATACATGTCGAGAGACCATTTCTCTATGTCTTCGCATCGAGTAACATGAGAGTTGTCTGCTCCATGTTCGAGTACCACATTCTGATTGCCGAAAGCGAGTTGCAACATTCTATCACGAGAACCTTGAAGAATGATATTCGCAACTGTATTTCTCAGTCTCGGATCTTTAGCCGTCAATCCTGCGTTCGGGTCTATGATACCTCTTTGCTCAAGATTTTTTCTGATACGTTTTGTTATGCTGTTTTTTTTGTCGAGCGGTTGTATTTTCCCGTCAACGATTTCAAAATTCAGGTGTTCCCTTGTGGGGTCATACGTGCCAGCGATGTTATGCTTGTAAGCATTCTCTGCACCTACTCTCAGGTGTTCATTGCTTTGTGCAATGGACATTCCCTTACCTGCTTTTATGTCGCAAACCTGTTTTGCCATTTATATATTCCGGTTATGTTGTTTTATGTTTTTTTGTGTGGGGTCTCGGGGTGAAATCCTGAGCCTAATCACCCACTGAGCTTGCTCATTTTAAGTGTGGGTGGGCAATTTGATTTTGAGGCTTCAAAACCAAAAGTGCATATTAGGCTATGCCCTATCATGGTACAAGTACCAAGAGAGGGCTCTTTGCTGCAAGCAGCCTCTGTCGGATTTTCTTTCTTCCACGAAGAATTTATTCATTGCTTTTGAGAGTTTACTTTCAGTTGTTGAAGCGCGAAGGCCTTGCGGTTCCCGGCTGTTTCGATCACGATTATATTGAGGTGTTGCAGACCCTCCAGAAATCTTATTACAGTTCCTCTGTCCCAGTTCCATGCTGTGGCAAACTCCTGGATGCTTCCCTTCAGGAATTTTTCTCCTTCAATCAGTGATGACAGTTTCTGTCTTTCAAACAAATCACAGAGTGCTTCGCACCGGGACTTTTTGTTTTGCTTTTTTGTTTTCTCGGAGAGGAAAGCAAAAAGTTCATCGTCTGCTATGATATTTATTTTGTTTTCTTTCATGAAAATTTTTCAGTTATATTTATGACTATTGTAACACATGAAGAAGAATTATTTTTTCTTAGTGTAAAGCAGTGCTGCAAGTAAAACGATAAACAAAGTTACAGACAGTATGAGGTATTCATCAAAAAACAATGTCACGATGGCACACACCGTCAACATCAGGAACATTTTTCTGTTGTTATGGAGTGCACAGAGTATAACATCAGCAATGTTATGTGATACAAATGTCAGTGCGATACATGCAGAGAGAATTATTGCATTCAGATTTGTTTTTTCATCTTGAGAAAAAACTGAAAATGAAAATTTTTCACAAAGAAACAAACACTGCGCAATGAAAATATTCAGTGCAGTCAGAGAAGTGAAAACGACTCTGTAATTTTCATTTACTTTCAGTTTCTCGCGTATGTTCATTCCTTGCTGCAGTGTTAGTTCAAAGTTGCATTTAATCATGTTGAAAAATTTGTTAGCAAACTTTTTCACGAATGAAATCACAGACTTCACACTATGTTTTTTGATAAGAAAACACAGTGCAAAAGGTAGTGAAATTAGCAAAACAAATTTTAACAACTGCATAAAGAAAAGTTAACGAATAAAGTGTTTCAAAAAATCAACATATGTAATTGCGAAGTCATCAAATTCTGTCTTTTCATCAGTGAAATATCTGCTTAAATCATTCATCATTACTTCCATTGAAGAATAGAATGTTACAAAAAAATCATCAACGAGTCCGCATCTGTCAGACATAATTGTAATTGAATACAGTTTGTCAATATATGGTTCAGAAAACAGTATGATTTTCGTTTTGTTTTTTCTTGAATAAGAAAGCAGCATTGTCACTTCGAGTAATTCTTGAAGTTGTTTTGCAACTTCAGAGATAGAACTTTGTTGCGTCAGTTTCACGACAACAATACCCTTAGAATTAAGAGCTGTGATATTGCCATGTTCTGGCATGAACAGACTGTTATCTTTCAGTTCGTTCAGGAGGATTTCATAATTATCGTTGATGATGCTGTTGTTTATGTTTTTTGTCTCAGTCATATATGATGCTGCAAGTTATTTTTTTGTTGCTCTGATTGTAAATCCATAGCCAAAATACTCGTTGGTCCAATATGCATATCGTGGTGTAAAGAAGATGTAGTGGCTGCCGTAATAGCTTCTGCTATTCGTCGAGGCAGACCAGTAGTAGCCATATCCTCCTTTGTTGTTCAACTTGCCGTTATGGTAGCTTCTATATCCTGCCGCAGGCAGGAAAATAAAGTTACGGTTGACACCTGTTACTTTGAAACCTTTTACTTTGTTCAGTTCTGTCCACTCCCATGAGCACAAAAGGATTAATTCCTTAATCTGTTCCAAGATGGGCATCTTGAAATCCTTGCCAAGTATGACGGTGGCGGCATCTTTAGTAGTGCCTGCTATATCCTTTACATCATCATCATAGAAGTATTCATGTGAGTCTTCCGTGAATGGTGTTGTCTCCCCAAAGCGGAAGTAATCACCTGCTTGTTCAGGGGTATCAGCACCGATGTTCCGGTCAGCCCACAGTGTGCCTGATGGAAGTCCGAGGTCGATAAATTTTACAGAGTTGTTTGTAGCCATATATTCATGTAAAATTTATTCATTTCATCATCTATCTGTGCAATTTTTTCTTTATCTTTTCTGTTGTAATTATCATCAAGAGCGAGGAGCAACTGTACTAATTCATCTGACAGTTTTGTCAGGAATTTTTTTTGATTTTTGTCCAGGAGCATCATCCCCTCGTTATTGATAGTCAGCAGAGGCTGAATAATCATCCATCTGTATTGCAGCTTCTTCTCTGGTGAGAGGAGTCTCAGATTTTTATGCACATCATCGTAACATACTTCGGCATTTTGTATGACCCGTCTGTTTATTCTCATGTTAAGATACAGGAGAATTTTCTTGTTCAGAAAACTCTTTTGGTCATTCAAAGCTGCCTTATATAGATTATCAAAAATCGCAGAGGTATTCTTTGTCAGTTCCTCCATCTTCTCCTGTTGTGCATCCTTCAGAAAAGACATCAACGAACGGAAGCAGCGATCCTCTTCGGCAATGAAGTCAAGCAGATCTTTTTCCGTTGATAATTTCTTTGACGAGAGCAGCTTCTCATATTCTCTGATACAGTCGGCATATGTCAAGTATATTTTGTTTTCGTCAAGTTTCTGAAAATAATCGGTAGCATCCTGATATAACTTACTGTCGTAATTTTTTGTCTTTTCTGCCACAATAAGCCTTACTTCTGTTATATCGGAAATTTTTCTTTCCCGGCTTGTCGCAATGCGTGTAATTTCGGTCTTTACGCTATCGGCTACTGCAATGTATTCCTCAGTCAATGCTTTATTGTTTACAACAGAGCTATCTCTCATGTAAATGCTAATCACAGAGTCTTGCAGACAAAGCCAGTTAGCCGTTATGTCAGCCAGTTTTTCGTTGTCTGCTCCTTCTATCTTCCGAAGTTTGGAAAGTTCAGAATGACAAGCTGTTACCGCTTCTTTAGCGGACTTGAAATTAAAGTTGTTCTGTGAGTTGCCGCATGCTGTCAGCACTGCCGCAACGAATGTTATAAATATCAGACTTTTTTGTTTCATACTTTGAGTAAATGTTTGTTTAATTCCACGAGCAAAACTACATAGAAACCTACAGTACAAGAAACTTTATCATTAAAATCTCGGAATTTAACACTTTAGAAACTCGAAATGATACTCAAATGTTAAAATAGTGGTTTTTCTGGATTTTTTTTGTAAAAAAAGGCGGCGACATTCACATGGGGCCGACCTGTAATAAACACAAACTTTTATTAAGAAAAACTTATGGGTAAATATTAAAACTTTAATTCCAATTGTACGGGTATATTTGGTTCTTTATAATTGACATGAGAAGTCAGAAATGCCTCTCTGAGTTTCTTCATAATTTCTTTTCTTTCTCTATCACTGATGTTATTTTTGTCAGCGTCACTATTAGCCTGTAGTGCGCGCATTAGACTGCCGTTTATTTTTTTGTCATCAAGGAATATACAGTAGGAGGTGAATACCCTGTTAGAGTATGCTGCATCTGCACTTTCCTTTTCTGTCTGCCAGCGTTCAGTGACTACATTCATTATCTTACGCAAAGTCTTACCGGAACGCCTTGAATTGCTGCCTGCATTTTGTTCGTTCTCATAGACAACTTGGATGGCCTCGCGTTTTTGTATTTTGTTAATTTTTGAGAAACCATAGAATACCTTCAGACGAGGTTGCTCTGTAGGTTTCCTTTTTGAATGCTTCGCTTCCAGTATTTTTAGATGTTGTATAGTTGTCTGTTTCATAATTTTTAAATTTTAGTGTTTTATTGTCTTTCCCGTAATAGGGTTATACTCGTTACCTTTGTCATCTACAAGTCTCATGGTGTTATCCAGATCATCCTGTAAGCCTTTACGATTGATATAGTCCAAAGCTGCGCTCATTCTTTTGTATTGAGCTATGTATTTACCGTTATAATCTACGAAAAGCATAATTGATAAGTTTTTTTTGTAAAAAAAGGCGGCGACATTCACATGGGGCCGACCTCTACACAAACTTTATTTATAATAACTTATGGGTATGATTTTTTGTCTTAATCATGAAATTTTACTCTGTAAGTATCGCAGGGAAAATCCTGCGATACTGTCTTGCATAGTATTCTTTTATTTTGAAACTGGTCGAATGGGGAAGGGGTATTCGCGTGTCATGTAATCTGAATTTTTATCAAGTTCACCGAGATGTGGTGTGGAATTATTAATATCCTGGCTGAAGGATAAGCACCATCCGCAATCATCATAGTAATCGCAGGCTGCGCAAGCGTTCACCTCTGCTGACCAGTAGTAACCCATTCTTCCAACAGCGTTGTTGGCACCGTTATCATTGTTCAAATACCCTGCTGCAGGGAAGAATATGGAGTTTCCGTTTGGTCCGGTAACCTTCACGCCTTTCACATGGTTCTGCTCAGTCCAATTCCATGTGCAGTTTTCAACTAACTCATCTATTTGTTTCCATGTTGGCATTTGGTAATTATCCCCTATAAGAGAAGTGGCGGCATCCTTATCTGTGCCAGCAATGATTTCTTTCAAATTAAAGTCACACGGTTCGTAGGGGTAGGGACTAAGAGTGAATGGAGTTGTCTCACCGAATCGGAAGTAACTGCCAAACTGTTCAGGAGCGTCAGCACCGATATTGCGGTCAGCCCACAGTGTACCTGATGGCAGTCCGAGGTTAACTAACTCAGGCTGCTTTGTGCAAGGGAACATTGCTGACTTGTAGTAATTCGTAGTTTTTTTTGTGTTAACATTAGACTTTATCATAATTAAATCCTCCTAAAATTAAGTTTGTTTTGTTGTTTTGTTGTATTGATATATTAAATAGATGTTGTAAAGTTATGGTACAGAATAGCGAAGAAGATAACTATTGTTTCAACGACGATGATGACGTTGGTAAGAGTCTCGTGTTCATCTACCCATCTATAGAAATTTGCCATACCCATAATGCCTGTTTCTATCCCGTCGGCCTCGGTTTTGTGTAATAAATAATATATAATATCACTCACTCAGAAGAAAGAAGAAAAAATTAATTTTTCCCTTTTTCGGTACTGTAGTGATTTTTTTTCTTGCCCGCGAGGGTTAAGGCGAAAGCAAGGTAGGAGTGCAAGTAATTTTGGAGTAAAAATAATGGAATACCCAGATTATTTATAATCTGTGGAAGGCTGCTGTTATTTTTGCTGCAAAATAGGTATATCCGGTACTTGCTCACCTGCCGTTTTCGACAGAACTTTGCAAGGAAAACAATTCAACTACAGTTCTGAATAAATGGGA
>JAEEGL013400650.1_pt1 | contig 51918 bp, 37 predicted proteins | sample 9134231 | NCBI WGS metagenome assembly JAEEGL01 (sample SAMN16246548, study PRJNA631951) | gut metagenome | biome: gut microbiome; feature: rumen; material: fiber-attached | host: Bos | place: Iran: Karaj | collected 2018-10
AACTTCAACCAGACGGCCGACAAGATACTGCTGCCGTGGCTGCTGCCTGGCGAAGAAGTGCGCGTACAACTGGGCATTTACGGTGCCTGCGTAAAGATTGCCATGCTGATGGCCCTCATCACCCAGGCATTCCGCTACGCCTACGAACCTTTCGTGTTTGGAATGGGAACGCGAGCGAAGTCGAGTGAGCCTTCCAAACAGGAAAGCCAGCACGACAAGCAGAGCAAGGAGACGCAGGCCCAGGCCACCAAGTACTTCATCATGTTCACGCTGCTGGCGTTCCTGGCGGTGATGTGCTATATCGACGTGATACAGTATTTCATCGGTGGCGACTACCGCGAGGCGCTGCCGGCAGTACCCATCGTGATGATGGCTGAGATACTGATGGGCATCTACTTCAACCTGAGCTTCTGGTACAAGCTGACCGGCAAGACGTGGTGGGGCGCCGTGATGAGCACCATCGGATGTGTAGTGCTGGTGGCCATCAACATCATCTTTGTGCCGAAGGTGGGCTATATGGCCTGTGCCTGGGGCGGCCTGGCGGGCTACGGCGTCTGTGTGCTGCTGAGCTATTTCATCGGGCAGAAGAACTACCGTGTGCCGTATCCGGTGGGCGTCATCGTGGGCTACTTCGTGCTGGCTCTGGTCCTCTATTACGTTACCACCCTCACCGCCCATCTTCCGCAACTCTGGCTGCGTCTGGTGCTGAATACGCTGCTGCTGGTGGTGTATGTGGCTGTCGTTGCCTGGAACGAACGGGCTTTGCTGCAGCCGTTGCTCAAGAAATTAAGAATCAAAAAATAATGAAACGTCGTTTGCCTTATCTCCTGGCCGGCTGTATTGCCGTTTGTGTGAGTCTCACGGGATGTCACAAGGTGTGCACATGCATCGACTACGGCCAACGGGTGCAAGAATTTACGGCCGAGGAGGTCGACCAACACGCCCATGGGAACTGCTCCGAAATGACGGACTTCCCTGTGACTAACCGTTATTCATATTGTCATTGGTAATGGGTTCCTGTCTCCTCTGTCCGCGCAAGTGTGGTGTCGACCGCTCTGTGGCTACCGGTTTCTGTGGCGCCGCTTCCAAGATGGAAGTGGCTTCGGTATGCGTGCATCGCGGCGAGGAGCCTCCGCTCAATCCCATCGTCAATGTTTTCTTTGCCCATTGCAACCTGCAATGTACCTACTGCCAGAACTGGCAGATCAGCAAGGTGGAAGACGGAAAGTGGAATGAGGAGAGCGTAGAGGGGCTGGCCGAGCGCATCTGTGCCCTGTTGCCTAAGGAGGACGGGATGCTGGGGCTGGTCACGGCGGCGCATTATGCCGACCGTATCCCAGAGTTGCTGGATGCTGTCCATCGCCGGGGATTCTTCCCCGTGGTGGTGTACAACAGCGGTGGCTACGAGAGCGTGGAAACCCTGCGGAAACTGGAGGGCCTGGTGGATGTCTACCTGCCCGACTTCAAATATATGGATGCTGCATTAGCACAGGCCTACAGCCATGCTGCCGACTACCCTGAAGCGGCGCAAGCCGCCATCCGCGAGATGCGGCGTCAGGTGGGTGGCGGTTTGAAGGTGGACGACAACGGCCGGGCTTACCGGGGCCTCATCGTGCGCCATCTGGTGTTGCCCGGGGCGGTCGACAACTCGCTGCGCTGCCTGGAGTGGCTGGCGGACGAGTTCCCGCTGGGGCTGCACCTGTCGCTGATGGCACAATACTACCCGCCGCGGCCGGGATTGCCGGCACCGCTGGACAGGACGCTGACGGCCGAAGAGTATGCCTTGGTGACGACCCGGGCCGAGGCGCTGGGGCTGACCGACGGGTGGGTGCAGGAGCTGGAGGCCAGTGATAACTATCGTCCCGATTTTGAAAGTCAAACCCCGTTCAACGCAAGAGTATGAAGTACAAACTGGAAATAGAAGAAGAGGAATATGCTTATGAAGGGTGGGCGTTTCTGCACTTCCACACCCTCCTCCCGGGCTATGCTTTGGCCAACGCCCTGAACAGGCTCTACGACTACGGTCTGGAGCGCTTGGACGACATGCCGTTGGAGGATGGCAGCTGGCCGCTGTATCGCTTTGAGGATACGGTGGGCAAGATGCTGTACTTCTTGGTGGAACGGCCCGCCGAGGCGGTGGAAGCCCCGTGGGATGCCGGCGACAAGGTGTTCCTGCTGAAAGGGGAGAATGCCGCGGAGGAGGCCCGCCGCATCGTGGCGGATTTCACCGAGTCGAGGCCCGTCGACGAAGGGGATCTGCTGGCACGTGAGCATGCTGAGCTGTTGGAAGACCTGCTAGCCGGATTCACCGTGGTGAATCTGCTTGACTTCGAGGCTGCTCCCTCGTCGCGCAAGGCGGAGAAGGAACGGATGCTGGTGCAGCAGCATTGCGACAGGATGCTGGCATACGTGGAGCAAAAGCACTTGGACCTCAGCCAGGAAGAGCGATGGCGCCTTGAACTGATGAAGGGCGTGTGACATTTTTTTTCTTGCAGGATGAAAATTTTTTTGTATATTTGCACCCATCTATCCGAGAGACAATAATAAACATAAACACATATTATTATGACCATTAAAGACCTTGAACCCAAAGAGCTGTGGAGTAACTTCTACTCCCTCACCCGTCAACCGCGCCCCTCGAAACACGAGGAGAAAGTGCGTCAATTCCTTGTCGACTGGGCTAAAAAGAACAAGATAGCCTGCCGTGTGGACGGTGTGGGCAATGTCATTCTCAGCAAGCCCGCCACCAAAGGAATGGAGAATCGCGTCCCCGTGGTGCTGCAGGCCCATATGGACATGGTGCCTCAGGCCCGTGCAGGCAAGAAGCACGACTTCCTGAAAGACCCCATCGAGACCAAGATTGTGGGTGATTGGGTGTATGCCTGCGATACCACGCTGGGTGCCGACGACGGCATGGGTGTGGCAGCCATCATGGCTGTGTTCGCTTCCAAGACGGTGAAGCACGGACCGCTGGAGGCCCTTATCACCACCGACGAGGAAACCGGCATGACCGGCGCCTTCGGCCTGAAGAAAGGCGAACTGAAAGGTCAGTATCTGCTGAACCTCGACAGCGAGACCGAGGGCGAGCTCTACGTGGGTTGCGCCGGCGGTATCGACGCTGCTCTCTCTATTCCCTACACCACCGAGAAGGCCCCCAAGGGCATGGTGGCCTACCGCCTCACCATCGGCGGCCTCAAGGGTGGCCATAGCGGCATGGAGATTAACACCGGCCGTGCCAACGCCAACAAGCTGCTGTTCCGTCACCTTCGCTGGGTGGCCGAGTGCGGCATCCGTCTCATCAGCCTCGAGGGCGGCAACATGCGCAACGCCATCCCGCGCGATGCCGAAGCCGTCGTAGCCATGCCCAAGGAGCACGAGGCGTGCATCCTGAAGGAATGGGACAAGGTGGCTGCTTGGGTGAAGAAGGAGCTTGGAAACGTCGAGCCCGACTTCTGCATGAAGTATGAGAAAGTGCGCATGAACCCCACCGTCATTTCGGAAAAGGGTACCCAGACTATCATCAACCTGATGATGGTGGCCCCCAACGGTGTCATCCGCATGAGCAAGGATATGGAAGGTTTGGTGGAGACTTCGCTCAACCTGGCCATTGCCAAAACGACGGCAAGCAAGAAGTTCGTCCTCTATGCCCTGCTGCGTTCGAGCGTCGACAGCGCCAAGGAAGCTCTGGCCGAGCGCCTCGTCTGCCTGGCCGAGATGGCCGGCGGCAAGTGCCAGCTGAGCGGCGCCTATCCCGGATGGAAGCCCAATATGGAGAGTGGCCTGCTGAAGACCATGAAACAGACCTACAAGAAGCTCTACAAGAAGGAGCCCGCCATCATGGCCATCCATGCCGGTCTGGAGTGCGGTCTGCTGGGCGGCAAGTATCCCGACATGGAGATGATCTCCTTCGGCCCCACGCTGCAGAGCCCCCACAGTCCCGACGAGCGCTGCAATATCCCCAGCGCCAAGAAGTTCTACGACTACCTCCTCGCTGTGCTTGAGGCTATGCCTGCCAAGAAGTAAAGGTGAGAGAGGATATAATGATGAGGCGGCACCCTGCGGGCGCCGCCTCATCTATTTTTATTGCAGGAACCGGCTCACCTGCCGCTCGCTGATGTTGCGGTAGTGGTAGGTGACAACCGGAACTCCGTTGTCGAGCAACAGGACGAACGGCCGCTGGCCGTAGGTGATGCGAAGGAAGAGGTTGTCGGGCAGGTCGGCTGGCTCGTAGTAGTGGATGCGCGAGGTGTCGAGGTGGTTGCGACGGGCGATAGACCCCAGCTTCTCGCGTGTCATGCGGCAGTAGGGACAGCCTTGGGTGACGAAAGCCACCAGCTGGTGCCCGTCGGCGAGCCCCTCGTCGCCCAACACCCCGTCGGGACTGATGCTCTCCTCTAATAGCTGTCGGTCGTAGCGGCTCTCCTCGGGACCGAACATCCAGTTGTCGGGCACCGAGATGCAGAACACCGCTGCCATTATTGCCACCACGAAGAGGGCAGAGAGGATGACTCTGGTCATTCTGGCCTTGCCAGTCAGGCTAGCATGGCTAGTCATTCTAGATAGCCTGGAATAGCCTAGCGCCATCGCAATCAGGACAGCGTTCTTCAGCAGCGACTGGGCAGGGTTGAGGTCAGCCAGACGGCCCATGCATTGGCATGAGTCGGTGCGGCCGATGAGAGCCGCATAGCCGAGGAAAAGCGAGAAGAGAATCAACACGGCGAAGGTGGTCAGGTTGACCCAGCGTCGCCACCAACCCAAGGCGATAAAAAGTGCCAGCAGCAATTCGGCGGCGATGCAGAGACGTGCCGCCAGGAAGCTGACGTTCAGCGAAAGGATGCCGTAAGAGTAGATATACAACTCAAAATCGTCGATGGCCAGCAGTTTGGCCACCGCCGAGAGGAGGAAGAGCGCCGCGAGGAGCACTCTCAGCAACAGGGCACAAGCCTTAGTGCCGTTGCTCATGGCAGCTCACCTTGTGCACTTCGGTACGGTGCAGCGAGTGTGTGCCGTCGTCGGTGACATATTTCTCCTCGATGGCCATTTCGGTGATGTCACTGCATTTCATGCCGTTGTCAACGACCATCACGGGGTTGTGGATTACTTCCACATCTTCGACGATGCACTCGCAATTGCGTTGTTTGCCACAACCGGCAGCCAGCAGGGTCAGCAAGGCCAGTGCGGGCAGTATGAGACTCTTCTTCATGGCTTATTTGTTGTAAATACTGTCAATCTCAAATTCATAGTCCATGCACAGCAGCGAGTCGACAAGCAGGGTGTCGAGGTCGGTGGGGTGATTGAAGGTGCGCAGCTGTTCACACTCGCCGTTCTCAATCTTGATGATGCGCACGGTCGACTGGCCAATCACGGAGCAACGGCAGGTCTTCTGCTTCGAGCAACCCACGGCCAACAGGGCCAGCGCCGCTATACAAAGGAATGCTTTCTTTTTCATATCGTGTAAGCTATAATGATTTCAGTAATTCTTCCAGCGTCACCTCGTCGTGAATCAGCACGTCGCGGGGTTTCGAGCCGTTGCTGGGTCCCACGATGCCTGCGGCCTCCAGCTGGTCGATGATGCGTCCTGCGCGGTTGTAGCCCAGTTGCAGCTTGCGCTGCAGCAGTGAGGTGCTGCCGAATTGCGAGGCCACCACCAAGCGTGCCGCATCGTTGAAGAATTCGTCCTTGCTCTTGGCGTCGAAGTCCTTGTTGGGCTCCTCGTTCTCGTCCAGATACTCTGGCAGGGTGAAGAGGTCTTCGTCGGAGAATCCCCGTTGGTCGCCGATGTATTTCACCAGCCGTTCAATCTCCGGTGTGTCGATAAGGGCACACTGCATTCGTAGCATGTCCTTGCCCGCCAGCGAGATGAGCATGTCGCCGCGGCCTATCAGCTGCTGGGCGCCACCGGTGTCGAGGATGGTCTTGCTGTCGATGCCGCTTGTGACGCGGAATGCCACGCGGGCAGGGAAGTTGGCTTTGATGGTACCCGTGATGATGTTTGTCGTGGGTCGCTGGGTGGCGATGATGAGGTGGATGCCCACGGCACGTGCCAGCTGGGCCAGACGGGCGATAGGCAGTTCCACTTCCTTGCCGGCGGTCATGATGAGGTCGCCGAACTCGTCGATGACCACCACGATATAGGGCAGGTAGCGGTGTCCGTTGGCGGGATTGAGCATCCGCTTGCAGAATTTCTCGTTGTATTCCGTTATCTTCCTCACTTTGGCCTTCTTCAGCAGGTCGTAGCGCGTGTCCATCTCCAGGCACAGCGAGTTCAAGGTGCGCACCACCTTCTTGACGTCGGTGATGACGGCCTCTTCCTCGTCGGGCATCTTGGCTAGGTAATGGCGCTCGATGGCCGAATAGAGCGAGAACTCCACCTTCTTCGGGTCCACCAGCACCAGCTTCAACTCGCAAGGGTGCTTGGTGTAAAGCAGTGAGGCCAACACGGCGTTGAGACCTACCGACTTACCGGTACCTGTGGCACCAGCCATCAGCAGGTGGGGCATCTTGGCCAAGTCGGTGACGAAGCAGTCGTTCGAGATGGTCTTGCCGAAGGCCACTGGAAGTTCCATCTTCTGGCTCGCGGCCTTGAAGGCGTCGCTCTCCAACATGGTCTTCATGGCCACAATCTGTGGCTTGGCGTTGGGCACCTCGATACCCACGTTGCTCTCGCCTGGAATGGGGGCGATGATTCGGATGCCGAGCGCGGCCAGCGAGAGGGCGATGTCGTCTTCCAGATTCTTGATTTTGCTGATGCGCACGCCGGGAGCAGGCTTTATCTTGTAGAGCGTCACCGTAGGTCCCGGATTGGCCGATATCTCGGTAATCTCGATGCCGTAGTCGCGCAGCGTCTGCACGATACGGTCTTTGTTGGCTATCAACTCGTCTTTTGTTACCTTCACGTTGGCCACCTCCCAGTCCTCCAACATGTCGGTGGTCGGCATGACAAAGTCTTTGAGGGTCAGCAGCGGGTCGTAAGGTTCGTCGATGCCGTAGTGGCGGCGGTAGTCGTCGTCCTCCAATTCTTCCTCCTCCAGCGGGGACTCTTCGGTCTCGGACTCTTCCTGTATTTCCGGCTGGGCAGGCTCTTCCGATTCGCCGTTGATGGTGAAGGTGGGCTCCTGCGAGCCTTGCGCCTTGGCGTTGATGCGGGCAAACTCGTCGTCGATGCTGAAGGCGGGCTCGTTGTCGGAGGACTGCTCCTCTTTCTGTACGGGTTGCTGGAAGAGTCTTATGGCCTCTTCGTCGAAGTCACTTTCTGTGACTGTCGGTTCGGCGTTGGCTTTGACAGTTGCGACGGCAACTTCCGGCTTCCGGTTTTCGGAATCCGCCTTCTCGGCCGTGTGGTCGGTGGCCACTTCGGCCAGCTCGTGCTCGATGCCTTTGGCCACCCGTTTCAGGTCTACTTTTGGCATCTTCACCTCGGGCAGCTCCATCTTGTGCACCAGCACCAGGAAGACGACCGCCACGAAGACCAGTATCACCAGCGTCCACCAGCTGAGCAGATGGTGCAACGGCTCGGCCAGCTGTACGCCGATACCGGCATAGCTCTCGAAGCCTCCGTTCTTTACCCATGCGCCGCCGATGTAACCCAGTGTCAGCGACAGCCAGGCCATCCAGAACATGGTGCTGCCGAAGGTCTTCCACCACGGCATCACCACCACGTCCCACAGCCGCATGCCGTAGACGAAGAACAGCAGCGCGAAGCCCAGGCTTCCGATGCCGAAAAGGTTCACCGCGAAGAACTCGGCCACCCCGCGTCCCGCCGCACCAAGCCATCCAGTGCCGCCGGTCGAGTAGTAGCCCAGCATCGCTATCACAAGGAATATGGAGAAAAGCACATACAGCGCTCCGCGGATATGGGCGAAGCGCTTGCTGCGCAGGAAAGCCACAAAGCCGCCGCCCTTCTTGCGGACGGCGGTTTTGCCTTTCTTTCCTTTGGAAGTGGATACCTTCTTCTTGCCTGCCACTTATGTCTAATGCTTAATGTCTTAAACTAATCATTCCTCGCCCTGCAACAGTTCCAGAGCATCCTGCAGCTCGGTTCCCAGGGTTTCCATGTCGCTCTCGCTGAGGGTTTCGTAACCGTCGGGCAGCAGGAAGTCGGCTTCCTTCACCTTGCCCTTCACAATCTCGGTGGCGGTGTAGGTGATGGCGCGGCCTTCACCGGCCTCCATGGTGCACTCCAATGGCATGCCCTTGATGCCGCCGAAGAGGATGTTGATCTTAGGACCAATCTCGTCCGAGTACCACATCGTCATCGGGTGGTCCACACCTTCGTCGTCGTAGGCGTGGCGTATCATCTTCTTGGCCGTGAAACCGGCAATATCCTTGGTCTCGCCAGGCACATATTCGTAGTAGAAGTGGCCGGCCTCGGTGTCGACGATGTCCACGCTGTCGAAGTCGCTGGCCTTGCTGGTGCTCTTCACCAGTATCTTGCCGGTGCCTTCATAGGTGAACTCGAAGTCCTGGCTGCGCAGGTAGGCCAGCAGCTGGCTCAGGTTCTGGCATGAGGTGGAAGTGAGGTTCTGCACCAGTACGGCTTCGGTCATGCCGTTGCAGAAAATGGGACTCTTGGTGAACATGTCGTCGCCCGAGACCTTGATTTCGGCGCTGCGCACCTCCTCGGGGAGATCTACCGCCACCGAGCCCGTCGACTCAACTTTGTACTTCACAACACCTTTGAAAGTGTTCTGTGCCATAACGCCGCCCACGGTCATCAGCAGCACGGCAGCCATCGTGAAAATTTTCTTCATCGTTATATCAGTTTTTATTTGTTCAATTAGTTAGTATAACTTGAAACGTTTTTATTTATTGTATACCGAAAAAAATATTTTCCCGGGTGTCTCTGCTCCGCCGTTTTGCGGCACCGCTGTCCTGTGGCCTCCCAAGATGATAGGTCGTGTGCGATTTAATTAGGAAAAATTAAGCCGTTGAAACAGGGCTGAAACAGCCATCCTGCAACCTGCCGGTGTCCATCCCTGAATAATATAAAAGCTTGAAAAATAGCAATTGTTCCTGTTTTGTATGGTGTAAGTGGCAGAAAATCAGGTATATTGTTGGGGAAGACTCCGACTCATCTCCGTAACAACTCCGACTCAACTCCGATGATGGTCCGACTGAAATTGGAGAAAAGTCGGAGTGGTGTCGGAGATGACACGGTGCTATCGGCGACCAATATTATGGATAGGTCGTGTGCGATGTAATTGTGGTCTTGGGGAGGTCAGAGCTCCTCGCGAAGAATGTTGTCGGGGGTGATTGTGACCTTCTCGACGGTGTTGATGCGCGAGGGGTCGTAGGGACGGCCGACACGGATGTAGTTGTCGGTCCAACCCTGCATCAGGGCGGAGGTCGGAGGGCGGAGGTCGGAAGTCGGAGGTCGGAGGTCGGAAGTCGGAGGTCGGAGGTCGGAGGTCGGAGCTTGTCGGTCGGCGGTCGCTGTGTGGTGAGGGGTTGATTCCCAGAGGACGGGTCGTGTGCATCCCATTTGGCTGTCGATGAATTGTTTGTGCTTCTTCTCGGAGAGCTCCAGCAGGCGGGCGGTGTGCTCGTGGCGCACATTGACGGGCACCTTCTCGCCAAGACGGAGGGCGGCGGTGCCGGGTCGGTCGCTGTAGGTGAAGACGTGGAGGTAGCTGATGGGCAGGCTGTCGACATAGGTGAGCACCTTGCGGAACTCTTCCTCGCTCTCGCCATTGAAGCCCGCCATGATGTCGGCTGCGATGCAGGCGTCCGGCATTACCGACTTGATAAGCAGCAGCTTGTCGCGGTAGAGGGCGGTGTCGTAGCGGCGATGCATGAGTTGGAGCACGTGGTCGGAGCCGGCTTGCAGGGGTATGTGGAAGTGGGGGAGGAATGCCCGGCTGTGGGAGACGAAATCGATGATGTCGTCGGTGAGCAGGTTGGGCTCGATGGAGGATATGCGGTAGCGGAGGATGCCTTCGATTTGGTCAAGTCCGCGGAGCAGGTCGAGGAATGACTCGCCCTGCTGCTGGCCGAAGGTGCCGGTGTTGACGCCGGTGAGTACCACCTCTTTGGCGCCGCTGTCGGCTATGCGCCGGGCGGCGCATAGGGTTTCCTCGATGGTGGCCGACCGCGAGCGGCCGCGGGCGAAGGGGATGGCGCAGTAGGTGCAGAAGTAGTCGCAGCCGTCTTGTATCTTGAAGAAGGTGCGCGTACGGGAGGCACTTCCTGCCGAGGAGGTCTCGTTCGAGGAGTAGGACAACAGACGTTTGCTGTCGTTGCCGAGCACCTGTGTGACGCCGGGCAGCTTGGCAATCTCGTCGGCAGCCACTTGTGCGAAACAGCCCATGACGACAATCTGAGCGTCGGGGTTGAGGCGGTGGGCCTGACGGATGGCGTTGCGGCATTTTTTCTCTGCCACCGCGGTGACGGTGCAGGTGTTGATGAGGTAGAGGTCGGCCACGGAGCCCCACTCGACAATGGTGTTGCCCTCGTCGGCGAGGCGCCGCAGGGTGTCGGAAGTCTCAGCGTAGTTGAGCTTGCAGCCGAGTGTGTGGGCGGCGATGGTCATTACTTGCGTTCGAGGGCTGGCTCGTCGTCGAAGTGGCGGCTGCGGACCATCTTGATGCCGTCCTCGTCGGGGAAGATGGTGAAGTCGGGCTGTGGCTCTAGAAGCAGTATGTCGCGACCTTCCTTGTCTTTGCCGATGCCTTGGACGGCGTGGCGGGCCACCATGATGCGGCTCTTGCGGTTGGCGCAGTCGAAGAGTTCGTCGCCGATGCGGTCGAGCACCAGCTCGGGGTCTTCGATGGTGGTTTTGTGGGTGCCGTTGTTGAGAACCACAACCACCTTGCCGCGACCCTGGGGTGCGAGGCAGGCGATGTCGTGGATGGAGACGAATTCCTCGTTGGGGGTGAGCAGACGGATACGGCGGTCGGCCATCATGCCGTGCTCCCAGCGTTCGTCGATGGTGAGTTTGCCCCCTTCGAAGTAGCGGTAGCTGCCGTGCTTGAGGCCGTCCTTGTAGTTGCCTTCGCGGCAGAGGAGCCCCTGCTCGTCGTATTCAACGAGGCGTCCCTCGAGGCCACCGTTGACGTATGTGCCGGTGATGTATCCGTTGGTGCCGATGCGCTTCCACCAGCGTCCGTTGCGGTGGTTGTCGCGCCAGTGGGTCACTTCGGCGGTGTCGCCCTTGGTGGTGTAGATGACGTGGAGGCCGTCTTTGACGCCCATGCGGTAGTCGGCTTCCTTGACGAGGCGGCCGTCCTCGGCGAAGAACTGCCAGCGTCCGTCGCGGTTGCGGCGGTCGTACTGGCCACGGGCCAGCAGACGTCCCTGCTCGTCGAAGGCCTCGTGTTCGCAGCGTACGCCGGGTTCGGTGTACACGTTGCGCATGCGCACTGTGCCGTCGGGGTAGAAGTAGGTGAAGGTGCCGGTCTCCTTGCCGTCGAGGAAGTCGCCCTCGTAGATTTTGGTGCCGTCTTTGTCGAGGCGCACCCAATGGCCTTGTCGGCGTCCCTGCTTGTCGATTTGGTTTTGAGCCGTGGCGGTCATTGTGGTGAGCAGCATGGCAGCGGCTAAAAGTAAGGTTGTCTTATTCATTGTCTGTGTTATTCGTTGTTTTATTTGGCTGAATAACGCATGTTTATATATTTTATTTTGGTAAAACGAAAAAAAGATGTATTTTTGCACTATGAAAAAGATGTATTTTTGCACTATGAAATGCAAGGTGACATATCTGTTGCTTGCATTGCTGGCTTCGGTTTCGCTTCGGGCCCAGAGTGTCGATCCTTGCCCTGCAGTGACCAATAAGGGGACGGACTTCTGGGTGATGTTTCTGTATAATCATAATTACAATTCGGGGACTCACGCCGAATATCAACGTGTGTATATTCTTGGCGACCAGTCTACTACTGTGAATATTGCCAATAACACCTCTGGTGTCATTACAACAACACTTACTTCACCCTCCTTTTTTGCTACACAGCAGTGTGGTACCAACCAAATGACAGTGGCAACGGTCTACAATGGAGGCTATCATATCACAGCGTCTAATGATGTTTGGGTCTATGCTGACGATTACATAGATCATAATCAAGACGCAGCTCTTGTTCTTCCTACAGAAGCCCTCGGAACTCACTATATTGTTCAAGATTACCCGTCAAATAATGACCGCGGAGCCGAAGTAGGTTTTGTTGCCACCCAAGACGGTACTATCCTCACCATGACCGTTCCCTGCAATATTTTAGGGACTTCTATTACATCCGGTACTACCCTCACCATTAATCTTAATTCGGGGCAAACCTATATGTTGCTGGCTGTTGCCAATGGAAGTTTTAGTGGTATGGAGGTGACCTCCAACGGAAAACCCTTTGCAATGTTCGTTGCAGGACAAAATACCGCTGTGCCTGTAACCGGGTCAGGGCGAGATTATACCTATGAACAGGCATTACCTGTCGACCTTTGGGGAACAGAGTATATTGTCAGCAGTACGTTAGAGCAGAGTTTCAACCGTCTTCGCATCACATCCTCTGCAGACAGTTGCACTGTTTATTGTAATGGTAGTTTATTGACAAGCCTTACTACTACTGGACAAACTTGGGAAGGAAATATCCCGCCTTCTAATCAATGGCATCTGACAGCATCTTCTCCGATACAGGTAGTCCTCTACCTTGGCTCCTTTCAATCTGCAGGCAATAAAGGTGACCCTTCCTCTATTATCATTCCACCACTTAATAGGGGAGTATGTGACACTCGTTTTAGTAGTATCGCTACTTCTGATATTCCCACAAGTGGACATTACATTAACATTATTTGCCACCAAGCTTACGATTCTGGACTTTTGCTTGATAATCAACCTCTTCCTGGTAGTGGAACGGTTGCCATCCTTGATAACTACTGCTGTCATCGTGTACCTGTTTCAGCAACTACCAACCAAGGTGTACATCAACTCCACAATGACTTGGGTTCATTCGTTGCTTTCGCTTATGGGATAGGTTCGTGGGAAAGTTATGCTTATCCTTTGGGTATTGCTCTTGATACAGTGCCTGCCCCTGCAGAAATGTTGCACGATACTGTGGATTACAACGACACTATCTGCCAAGGAATGGGTTATTCAGGGTATGGATTTAACATCAATCCAATAAATACCACAGGTCAATATCATTATTGGCGCAATGATACAGTTGGTGCAGTAATTCATGACTATCATTTGGTATTGTATGTTTTCCCTGTAATAGATACTGTGTTGGAAGTGTCTATTTCGCAAGGGGATACGCTGTTTTTCGATAGTGACACATTGACTGAGGAGGGTGTATATTTATATAGTTACTCTAGTTTTCACGGTTGTGACTCGACGATTACTCTTATTCTTTCTTTTATAGCGGTGCATGATACCTTAGAGTACCGCGATACCGTGTGCCAGAACCAGTCGTATAGTGGATACGGTTTTGAGATAGATGTATTTACGACCGCCATTCCGGGTGTTGTGGAGCGATGGCGTATCGTGGATAATGAGGATAGCGTGCATCATTATCATCTTCTGCTTACCGTACTGCCTAACTCTATAACTACCCTAGAAAGGCGCATTGTCATGGGAGATACGCTCTTATACAACGGCGACACGTTGACCGAGAGGGGAGACTACAGCTATCACTTTACCGCCGCCAATGGATGCGACTCGACGCTTACGCTCCATCTAGAATATGAAGAAATCAGCCTCACGGCTAGTGCCGACGGCATCTGCCCCGGCGACTTGGTGACACTTAACGCCACTGGCACCCATGCCGCATGGTGGAGTGCTACCCCTCCCGACACAAGTTTGGCTGCACAGCAGGGACAGACTTCCATTGTCGTCAGACCGCAACAGACAACTTCCTACTGTCTGTTTTCCAGCGAGGGAGGAACTCTGATAGACTGCATAGTTGTCGGTGTAGAACCGCCGCCGACATTATGTGTGGAACTCTCTCTTCCGTTTATCGACTTCGACTTCCCAACGGTGTACTTTACCGATTGTTCGGAGGGTAGCGTCTCCTCGACATGGAGCTTCGACGACGGCATCACACTCAATAAGGCTTACTCGCGCCGACAGTTCCATCATCCTCTGCCCGATAGTGTTGTCGTTACTTTGCAGACTTGCAACCGCTACCATTGTTGTGCCGACACTACCTTCAGTATTCCTAAGAAGATTCGGTCGGTATGGTGGCCCAACGTCTTCACTCCCGACGAAGAACAGAACAATCGATTTGGCTGTACGGTCACGTTCGAGATTGTCGCTTTCGAGATGCACATATACAATCGACAGGGGCTGTTGGTGTACCACACCACTGATTCTTCGGCCACGTGGGACGGTACCCGTGAGGGCGAGCCCTGTCCTCAGGGAGCCTATGTATACCATTGGCATGTGAAAGATGCCTACGGGTATGTCAAGAACGGGACCGGTACGGTGACATTGATTCGTTGATTTTTGTGTTTCAAAATTAAATTGTATATTTGCAATTCCATTATTATTAAAACTTGTATGATAATGACTTTAAAATCAAATTGTATAGTCCGACTTACCGCCTTGGATGCGGTGTTGTTGACTCTCGCCTGTCTGATACCTGCGGCTTCGCATCTGCTGGCTGTGCCATTGTATATGCTCAACCCGATGCTGGCCTTGCTGCTAGTGGGAGTCCTTTTGGGGAAGGACTGGAGGAATGCGCTTGTGCTGGCGGTCTTGTTGCCACTGGTGAGTTGTCTGCTGACTGGGATGCCGGCAGCACCGAAGATGGTCTGCATGATGGCTGAGTTGGCCACCGTGGCGGGATTATTTCATTTGCTGTCTCACCGCTGGACTGTGTTGCCTGCTGTGCTCGTGGCCGTCGTCGCTGGAAAGGTGGTCTATTACGCGTTGAAAGCTATTATCTTGGCTCCTGCCATGCTGGTGGGCACTGAGTGGTGGATTCAGCTGGGAACCGTGATAGTGTGGGGAGGATTGTTCGCGATGTTGTATAGAAAATGAGATGAGGAATATCGCGGTGATACTGGCAGGTGGTAGCGGTAGCCGGATGGGCTCGCCGGTACCCAAGCAGTTTATGCCTTTGAATGGTCGGGTAATGATAGAATATCCGGTGGAGACTTTCGATGCCCATCCGGCTATTGACGAGGTGGCGGTGGTGGTACATCCCGACTGGCGGCAGGAGTTTGAGTCTATCAAGAACCGTAATTGTTGGAAGAAGCTGACCAAGGTGATTGACGGTGGAAACGAGAGGTATATGTCGACTTTGAACGCCGTGATGGCCTATATCGACTATCCCGATGACACCAACCTTCTGCTGCACGACGCTGCGCGGCCTATGGTGAGTACTGAGATTGTGGATAGGGTGGTGGCGGCTTTGCAGCATAATGAGGCTGTGGGGGTGGCAGTGCCGAGCATTGATACTGTATGGGAGGTGCATCCCGATGTCAGTGGTCAGTGGTCAGTGGACGGTGGTCAGTGTGTAATTCCCCGTTTTGTGGCACGGATACCGGAACGGCGTTTGATGTGGCGGGCACAGACTCCACAGGCTTTCCGACTGCCGCTGTTGCGCGATGCCTACCAGCGTGCCCTGCAAGACTCCCAGTTCTCCGTCACCGACGACTGCAGCGTTGTGCGTAATTACATGCCTGGCACCAAAATCATTGTCGTAGAAGGTGAGGAAAAGAATAAAAAGATAACTTATAAAACAGATTTTTTTTAATAAAATATACAATGGTAATTGGATACACAACGGGGGTTTATGACCTCTTCCATATAGGTCACCTAAACCTATTAAAAAATGCCAAGGGAATGTGTGATAAATTGGTGGTGGGAGTGACGGTTGATGAATTGGTTGCATACAAGGGTAAGAAAGCGCTTATCCCATTTGAGGATAGGATTGAGGTGGTTCGCAGTTGTAAATATGTGGATGCGGCGGTTCCGCAGTATGATATGGACAAGTTGACGGCTTGCAAAAAACTTGGCGCGACCTATCTTTTTGTCGGTGACGATTGGTATGGTACGGAGAAGTGGCAAAACTATGAGAAGGAGTTTGCGAAGGAGGGGATAAAAATAATTTATTTCCCGTATACTCAAGGGGTGTCTTCAACTCAGATACGCAGGGCGTTAGATACGTTGCGTGTGGACAATCTTGAAGATGTGAAGTGAGTATGGGCAAGATAGCGGATAGAGATTATTGTATGAGCAGTTGGCTCATGTTCAGGACGGTGGTTGACAACAATCGCTGTTTTGTCGATGGAATCAAGGATTTCCATGTTTTACCACCAGAAAATCGTCAGAGTGTTACGAACAGTCGGGAATTGGAGTCTGCTTTGAGGGAAGAAATGGCGAAGGCAACGATAGGTGGCCGTACAGCATTGGCGTTGAGTGGGGGTATAGATTCTGCCATATTGGCGAAGATGATGCCACGGGGGAGTGTGGCGTATACATTCAAGTGCGTGGTGCCCGGAGTTGAAGTGATAGACGAGACAGAGCAGGCAGCACGTTATGCCGACGAATGTGGGCTGGAACACCGTGTGGTGGAGGTATATTGGGAGGACATGGAGAGACTTGCTCCGATATTGATGCGGCATAAGGGTTCGCCGTGCCATTCGATAGAGGTCCAGATATACAAGGCATCGTGCAAGGCCCTGGAGGACGGTTTCAGTGAGATAGTATTTGGCGAAAGTGCCGATATCGTATATGGCGGAATGAGCGGATTGATGTCGAAGGATTGGACGTTCGGAGAGTTTGTCGACAGGTATTCGTATGTGTTGCCATATAAGGTCTTGCGGAGGCCGCAGATGATAACCTATCCGTATGAGATATGGACCAAGAACGGATATACCGACGCTCATGCGTTTCTGAATAAAACGATGTATGAAGAGGCTATTAACTCGTACGAGGATGCGTGTGCGACGGCGGGAATCAAGCTGCACATGCCTTATTCGAAAACGGTGCTTGGAACGCCTTTGAACTATGACAGGATTCGTCGTGGCGAGAACAAGTATTTGATACGTGAGATATTTGAACGGCTATATCCTGGATGGGAGATGCCTGTGAAGACACCTATGCCGAGGCCGCTGAATGAATGGATGAATGAATGGGGTGGCCCGCAGAGGGAAGAGTTTTGGCCCCATTGTACGGATGTTATGACGGGCGACCAGAAATGGTATGTTTATGTGCTGGAGCGTTTTCTAAATATGATTGACAATGGAGACTACAATAGATAGAAATGCAGTGGCGATTGCGGCTGCCGACAGTTACCGTCCGATAAAAGTGAACCGTGCGTTGGATGAGATATTCCAGTCGCTCGGGATAAATCCCGATAATCCCTTCGAGGGATATATAAAACCAGGCATGCGGGTTTTTATCAAGCCGAACTGGGTGGCATCGAGATGGCGTAAGTCGTGTGATCATACCGATAGCCTTTATTGTGTGATTACGCATCCAGCAGTGATTGAGGCGGTGGCAGACAGGGTGGCACAGGCTCTTTGTGGAGCGGGAGAGATAATCATTGCCGACAATCCCTCGATTGATGCCGACTTTGAAGAGTTGATGGAGTTTACAGGAATACGTCGCCTGGAGAGCAAGTATGATGTTCCGTGCCATATATATGACTTGCGACCGTTGGTTTGCAAGGACTTGAAGGATTATGGCAAGAAGGACAAGATGACACCCCAGCCCGGAGACCCCAATGGTGAGGTGGAGCTTAATCTCGGTAAGAACAGTTTGTTGTATGGTGTTGACTCATCGCTTTTCAGGGGGGTGTTTGACGAGCGCGAAGAGACTGTGGCAGCACACACCGGAGACACACAGCTATACACGATGTCGAAAAGTCTGTACGATGCCGATGTGTATATTTCCATACCCAAACTTAAGACCCATCAGAAGGTTGGTGCCACTTTGAATCTTAAAGGGCAGGTCGGTGCAATGACTCGTAAGAATCAATTGGTGCATTGGCGGATTGGTAGTCCCGAGACGGGAGGTGATGAGTATCCCGACAGAGCCAGTTGGGAACGGGCGCAAGGGGCGAAGGTAACACACCGTGGGTCTCATCCTGGGAACGATACGATATGGCGTATGGTGGTGGATCTTTACAAAAGCTTGTTGACCAAGGAAAGGAAATACTTTACCATTATTGATGGAATAATGGGTGGTGAAGGTCAGGGTCCATTCTGCCCAACGTCGAAACATTCCAACGTTCTTATTGGAGCTTTTGATTTCTTGCTTGCTGATATTGCTGCTGTACGATATATGGGTATCAATCCAGAAAAGGTGAAATATCTTGAGTATTTTATCGGCCAGATGAAGGATGATTACCGCAAGAATCCCGTTTTCCTCAAAGGGAAAAGACAAGAGGATTTCTTTGTCAGTGGCAGTCGTTATGCGGATTTTGAGGTGCCGTTTGCATGGAGGAATATCAAATATTAATCCAATGTCGTTGATTGATACCATCCGCAAAAAGAATGCGGAATCGCCACTAGTATACGAATTGAGGATATTGTTTGCATACCACGATGTGATACGTACGCATGTCCCGTTTATATACAAATGGTGGATAAAGCATAGCAGGAGGCGTACCCTAAAAGGTACAAGGGCGTTGCGCGGGAAGGAGAAGATAGAGGTGGCTTTCTTCCTGGCCGTACCAGGTATGTGGAAGCTTGACTATGTGTTCAAAGCGATGCAGCAAAGCAATAAATATCACCCGTATGTGGTGATAATCCCATACACTATCTATAAAAGTTACTCTGACGAGGAAACCCATAAAACCCTATGTAGGACGGAAGAGTTTATCAAGTCGAGAGGATATGAATATATTATACCCTACGATGAAAAGAGCGGGCGATGGGTGGATATAAAGAAGACGCTGAATCCTGATATTGTATTCTTTACCTGCCCGTATAAGGACATGGCACCGATGTATCACGCCCATCATTTTGTGGACAGGCTGACGTGTTATGTGACCTATGCCTTCACGACGATGAAGCTATATAAGAACAACTACGACAAGTTGGCACTGAACACATGCGGCGCATATTTTGTCGAAACAACGATGCATAAGGCGTTTTCGGAGAAGTACAGCCACGCAAAAGGGGGGAATACATATGTTACTGGATATGCTGGTTGTGAGACATATATGCGCAATGACTATCGTCCGCGTGATGTATGGCGGCAACAGGAATGTAATAAGAAACGAATTATTTGGGCTCCACATCATACTATTGAGGGTACATTCAGTGTTTCCACCTTCTTGGATGTAAGTGACATAATGCTTCATGTGGCGGAAAAGTACGCTAATCGAGTGCAATTTGCCTTTAAACCTCATCAACTGCTTAAATTTAAGTTGTATGAATTGTGGGGCAAGGTGAGGACTGATTCCTATTACCAAAAGTGGGCCGCAATGCCAAACTGCCAGCTGGAAGAGGCCGAATACGTCGATTTGTTCGTCGGGTCGGATGCTATGATTCATGACTCAGGAGGCTTCACGACAGAGTATCTATATCAGCGCAAGCCAGTGATGTACCTGCTGAAGAACAACCCGCAGGAGGTTTTCAACGATTTCGGTATCATGTCGTTCGAACAGCATTACCACGGACGAACCCGTGAGGATATAGAGCATTTCATCGAGGATGTGGTGCTTGCAGGTAACGACCCGATGAAGGAAAGTCGCGAGGAGTTCTATAGACAGTATCTCGGCCCCTATAAAGGCAAACTGCCGTCAGAGAATATCATGCAGATTATTGAGGATTTGATTGCAGGGAAAGACGAGAATATATAAAGAAAGGAGCCGAGAGGCTCCTTTCTTTTATTTTTCAAGCACCGCGCGGAACTTGTCGACCATGCGGTCGGCGGAGTATTGGGTTACATAGACGTTTCTAGAGTACTCGTTGAAGCGAGGACGCGGATGGTCGCAGAATCCTTGGATGGCGGCGACGAACTCGTCGGCTTCCAGGCAACAGGCGCCGGCTTTTGAATAGTCGAGTTCGTAGCCGCTCCAAGCTTCGGGGGTGCCGATGATGTTCTTCCCGAACATGAGGCTTTCGCATGTCTTCACTTTCATCCCGCTGCCTTTGAAGATGGGCAGCACCATGATGTCGGCAGCTTCGAATAGCGGGTCGAGGTTGGGAACATCGCTCAATACCTCAATATCCCTCCCCGCGAGGACGCGGTCAGGCTTCATCCAGTCGGCTTCCTTCAGTTTCTCCATGCCTTTGCCGACAATCTGCATTCGGATGTCGACTTGCGGCAGCACGTTCTTTACGAACCACTCGATGCCTTCCACATTGGCGGGAAAGTAAGCGCCGAGGAACATGCACAAAGGCTTCTTGTCCGTGAGCTCGGTAGGGTAGGACTCTCGTTTGTATCGGTCGACGAAGGCAACGGGCACCAGTTGGTCGGCATGGCGGCGGTAGCGGCGAAATAGCTCGTCGTCGTCGCGTGTGCTGAGGGCGATGGTGCGGTCGGCATAACGGCAGCTCCAGCGGTCGTTGCGGTCGGCACAGGGGAGCACCAGCCATCGCATGGGATTCAGTCGATTGGAGTATTTCGCCGAGAAGTAGACTGCTTCGACGTTATGGAAGAAGCAAACCACACGCCCTTTGTAGCCGGTCTCTTTCAGCCGTTTGGCGACGATGCCGAACACCGAGCGGTCGACGAATACCACGTCGTAGCGCTGTGCCTTGCCGACTATCTCGTTCACACGGCGGGGGGTGAGGCCAAAATAGTAGCCAAAGGGCATGTATACGATGCCTTGAAGATACTCCATCGGGGTGCGACGGTGGGCTTCGTCGTGGATGAAGTAGGTGTCTACATTCTCCTCGCCGGCAATCTGTCGCAGTACGATGAGGTTCTTCTCGCTGCCCTGTTCGCCGCCTTCGGGTACCCCCAGCGTCTTTTTATATCGAATAATCAGTATTCTCATTGCTTCTTCTTTCGGTAGACGAGGAAGATGGCGCCTCCGGCCAGCAGCACGAGGATGATGGAGGCGACGAGGGTTACCTTGTCCATGCGGTGGAACAGCGGAGCCTCGTTCCTGAACTCAATCACATGGTCGCCGGCGGGAATCTCCATGGCGCGGAGGATGTAGTTGGCGCGGAGGTATGGGGCGGGTTTCCCGTCGAGGTAGGCGCGCCAGTCGGGCTCATAGTACACTTCGCTGAAGACGGCCAGCCGGTCGGTGGTGCTGTGCGAGGTATACTTCACATAATCGGGGTTGTAGGGCGTCTGGTGCTCCATGGCGATAGAGGCGGTGGAGTCGGACTGATAGTTGACGGCTGACAGTCGGCAGTTCGATGTGTCGACAATGGCTGTGGTGGCTGGGTTGAAGTCGTTCAGTGCCAATATCTCCTCGTTGGCATTCTGCACCTCTCTCACCTCCTCCACGAACCATGCGTTGCCCAGCGCCTCGGGGTTGCGCTGCACCTGCCCGCCTTGCACTACCACATAGCGTGCGTTGAGCATGTTCAGCACCTGCATGTTGATATGACGCGAGATGTAGAAGTCGATGATGTCCTGGTAGCGACGCATTTTCACCGCGCTGTATCCGCCCACCTGGTGGTGGAAGGCGGCGGGCTTGCTGTCGTTGAAGGTGTTGGTGGCCAGGTTGAGCACACGGTAGTCTTGGTCGCCGAACTGAAGGGCATACTGGTCGATGACGGCATCCCACGGGTCGGGCCGCAGCTTGAGCTGTTGCTCGCTGACGTAGTTCTTGTCGTTGAGGTAGCGTCGGTCGACGCCCCAGAGGTCGACCGTCACCAGCACCACCAGCACGAGGCTGACCACGGTGGGCAGCACCGCCTTGCTGTTCTTGGCCGACAGGCGCAGGTAGACCCACAATGCGGCCACAGCCAGCGCCACCAGCAGCAGCGACCTCCATGAGTCGCTCTGGAACAAGGCTTTGCGGTCCTCGATGAAGATGCTCTGTATCAGTGCCCACTGGTTGCCGTACTGCGGAGCCATCTGCGCGTCTGCCGCGCCACTGAACGACAGCGAACCGCTGACGATGAGGCCGGCCAGCAGCACCACAGCTGTCACACCTCCCGAGATGTACAGCGCCAGCTGTTTGCGACGCAGCGGCACCTCCTTCGAGAAGAACTCTCGCAGCGCCAGCATGCCCAGCAGCACCATGGTCACGTTGGCCAGCACCAGACTCATGCTGGGCGTGCGGAACTTGTTGTACAGCGGCAGGTGGTCGAACAGCCACCCGTTCACCGGCATCAGGTTGTGACCCCACGACATCACGATGGCAATCAATGTGGCCACGAGCAGCCACCACCGTTCGGGACCCTTCACCAGTATCAGTCCCATCAGGAACAGGAACACCACGATGGCGCCGAAGTAGACGGGGCCGCTGGTGAACGGTTGGTTACCCCAGTAGAGGGGAGCCTGCTCCTGACGGAAGTTCTTGTACGAGGCGCTCTCCTTTCCCACCGGCTCGCCGCTGCCGCCTCCCATGGCTCCCGGCACCAGCAGCGTGTAGGTCTCGCCTATGCCATAGCTCCACGAGAAGGCGTAGTCGATGTCCAGTCCGCTTTTCTTTCCGCTGATGGAGGCGGGTTCGCCGTCATGGTACAGGTCCTCCGGCGTCACGGTGATGGCGTTGCCGCCACGCATGGTCTGTTGGGCATACTGCTGGCTGACCATCAGGTTGCGGGCGTTGCAGGCAAAAGCCAGCGCGGCTCCGACCACCAGCAGACCCACCCCCGTAAGAAATGGGGGGAAATAGCGGCGCACGATGGAGTGTATTCCGTACACCACCCCCAGCACGACGGCACCGATGACGGTGTAGTAGGTGATCTGTATGTGGTTGCAGATGAGCTGCAGACCCAACGCGAAGGTGAAGAGCACTCCTCCCCACAGCCAATCCTTCCACTTCTTGGTGCCCTCCTTGGCTTTCCTCAGACACAGCACCATGCCGGCCAGGATGGGCGCCGCCATTGCGAGGCTCCACGCCTTCGTGATGTGGCCCGCCTCCACGATGATGATGTTGTAACTGCCTAATCCGAAAGCCAACGCGCCCAGCAGCGACAGCCAGGGCGAACACCCCAGCGCCAGCAAGGCGATGTAGAACCCTATCAGGTAGAAGAACAGTACGCCTGCGCTGCGTTCCAGTCCCATGAATTTCAGCGTGCCGATGTTCTGCAGGGGCGTGAACACACTCTTCACGGGCGGGTTGCCTCCCACCTGGTAGGCCGGCATGCCGCTGAACATGGCGCTGTTCCAGTGCACATACACACCCGTCTTCCGCTGGTAGTCCTTCGTCTCCTTCACCATGGCCTCAAACTTCTGCGTGTCGCCTTGGTAGATGGCTTTGCCGCCGAGGGCGGGAGCAAAATAGGCCAGCGACACGACAAGCATCGCCGCCACCATTCCCACATGTATCCAGATATTCTTCTTCATATTTTTAATTGCAACTTTCAATAGTAAACTTTAAACCGTAAACTTTAACCATTAATCATTAATCATTAATCATTACCCCTTGACCGTCGGGTACTCGACCCGCACATGGTAGATGCTCATCATCTTCTCCTTCAGGAACCGGCGGATGAGCGCAATGTCGCCCAGCGAGAGTGCGCAGTTGTCCAGCTGTCCTTCGCGTATCTTCCCGTCGACCAGCCGGTCGATGAGGGCGTCGGTGTTCTCCTTCGTGTGCTGCTTGAGGCTGCGGCAGGCCGCCTCCACGGTGTCCACAATCATCACTACGGCCGTCTCGCGCGAGTAGGGGCGGGGTCCCGGGTAGCGGAAGAGGGCGGCGTCGAAGTCGCCGTCGGGGTGCCGCTCCATCTCTTTGGCGTAGAAGTAGCCCGTGTGGGTCGTACCGTGGTGGGTGCGTATGAAGTCCTGCACCGCGGCGGGCAGGTGGTAGCGGCGGGCCAGTTCGAGGCCGTCGGTCACATGGCGGGTGATGATCTGGGCGCTTTCGGCGTAGTCCAGCTCATCGTGGGGATTGAAGCCCGCATTCTGGTTCTCGGTGAAGTAGAGGGGGTTGCACACCTTGCCTATGTCGTGGTAGAGGGCGCCCACCTTGGCCAGCAGCGCGTCGCCGCCCAGCTCGTTCACCAGGTCCTCCGCGATGTTGGCCACCTGTACCGAATGCTGGAACGTCCCCGGCGCGCGGCGCGAGAGTTCGCGCAGCGCCTTGTGCCCTGTGCTCGACAGCTCCATCAGCGTCAGGTTCGTCGTCATGCCGAACATCTTCTCGAAGAGGTAGATGAGCGGGTAGGCCATCAGCGTCAGCAGCGCGTTGAGGAAGAACATAAGGTACTTCTCCGGGCTCAGGGCCAGCAGGTTGGTATCCTGGCTCAGCACGCCGGCGGTGTAGATGAACGAATAGCAGGCGAAGATGACCAACGCAAGCGTGAAGAACTGGCTCCTCCTCTCCAGGTCGCGCACCGCTATGATGCTCATCATGCCTGTCACCAGCTGGTAGAAGATGAATTCGAACGAGTTGGGCACTAGGTTGGCCAGAATGATGACCGTGGTGAGGTGGATGTAGAGCGCCACCCGCATGTCGAAGAAAACGCGCATCAGGATGGGCACGATGCACAGCGGCACCAGCAGCACCCAGTCGGCGTTCACCCTCACCACCAGCGCCTCCACAGCCGACATCAGCAGTATCAGCAGCATCACAAAGAAAACCTTGCGGTCGTCCTCCAGAATCGTGTGGCGTGTGTTTTTGAGGAACATGTACAGTGCCAGGAAGGCGATGATGGACAGCAGCAGCTGCCCCAGCATCTGGCCGGTCAGGCTGTAGTTCGACGAGAAGCGGCGGTCGTTCTCAGCCTCCAGGCTGGCGATCACTTGCGCCTTCTCCGGCGTCACCTCCTCACCCTTGCTGACGATGTGGTCACCGGCCATCACCATTTGGCTGGTGTGGCTCAGCTGCGAAAGGCGGCTGTCGAGTTCGAGGGTGGTCTGGGCTTCGTCCAGCACCAGGCTGGGCACCAGTATGCTGTCTCGTAGCAGGCCAGGCTCCAAGTCGCCGGAACTGATATATTCGCGGCTGCGGTGCATGCTTCCCACGGCGCCGCCGAGCACCACCACCTCCCGTCCTTCAAGCGTGAGACCGTCGTGGGGGGTGTCGATGTAGCCGATGCGGTAGATGCTGTCAATCTGACGTTTGAGTAGCCTTGCCTGAGTCGGGTCGAGGTGGCACCTCTCCAACCGGCCCAGGGCTGTCTCACGGGCCGTGGAGTCGACACGGTAGTAGAGGATGGCTTTCTGACGCTCGGCTTCCTGTTCGGTGGCCAACTCGTCGCTTGAGATCATCACCGCAAAATCATACGGTGCCACCAGGTCGGCTCCGCGCCACACGGCCCCAATCTTGTAGTCATAGTGCTCGCCGTGGCGTGTGTGCGGAAAAAGCACCACAATGAGCACACCTGTGACCAGCATGATCACTATTCTGTAAATCAGCGATAAACGCTTGACTGTCGCTGTCAATACACTTTTCATATCAGGGTGCAAAGATACATCTTTTTTTTGACATCACGCAGCCTTTTTTTCGGCATTTCTTCGCTATTTCCTTGGTATTTCTTCGGTTTTTATCGAGGAAATGCCGGGGAAGTGGCGGCAAGTGTGTGAGGATTAGTTGGATGTGTGTATGATTGTGCTTGTCTTTCTCCGTTTAAAAAAAAAGATGTATCTTTGCACCGCGAAAAATACATCCTTATTATGGCAAAAAAGATAACAGACAGAGTGACTTGGGTCGGCAAGGTGGACTGGGAGCTGACACATTTCCATGGCGACGAGCTGTCCACGCATCGTGGTTCGTCGTATAACTCGTACTTGGTGCGCGACGAGAAGGTGGCGCTCATCGACACGGTGTGGCAGCCGTATGACCGCGAGTTCGTCAGCCGTCTGGCCGAGGAGATCGACCTGCGGAGGATTGACTACATCGTGATGAATCACAACGAGGTGGACCACAGCGGGGCGCTGCCTGAGCTGATGCGGCTCATCCCCGATACCCCAATCTATTGTACCGCCAAGGGCGAAGCTATCATCCGTGGCCACTACCACGAAGACTGGAACTTCGTCAATGTGAAGACGGGCGACACGCTGTCACTGGGGAGCACGACGCTCACATTCATCGAGGCTACCATGCTTCACTGGCCCGACACGATGTTCACCTATTTCAACGGTGACGGTGGCATCCTGTTCAGCAACGACGGTTTCGGCCAGCATTATGCCACGGAGAGCCTCTATAACGACTGTGTCGACCCCTCGGAGCTCTTCTACGAGGCAATGAAATACTATGCCAACATTCTCAACACCTACAGCCCCATTGCGCTGCGCAAGGTGAACGAGGTGGTGGCGATGCAGCTGCCTTTGGCGATGATCTGCCCGAGCCACGGAGTGATCTGGCGCGACAACCCGGGGCAGATTGTGGAGAGGTATCTGGAGTGGGCCGCGGACTACCAGGAAGACCGTGTGACCATCGTCTATGACACGATGTGGCAGAGTACGCGTCTGATGGCCGAAGCCATTGCCGATGGCATCCGCGAGGCCAGTCCCGAGACCGAGGTGAAGCTTTTCAACGCGGCCCTCACCGACAAGAACGACATCACCACCGAGGTGTTCCGCTCCAAAGCCCTTCTTGTGGGTTCGCCGACGATCAACTACGGCCTGAGCTACGCCATCGACGGCCTGCTGGGCATGATGAAGGGGCTGAAGTTCCGTAAGAAGAAAGCCGCGGCTTTCGGCAGCTATGGCTGGAGCGGCGAGGGCACCAAACTCATCTCCGCCGCCTTGCAGGGAGCCGGATTTGAACTGGTCGACGACGGCATCCGTGCCCTCTGGGTCCCCGACAATGACGTTCTGCAGCAGTGCCGTGAATACGGACGCAACTTTGCCAAAGCATTATGAATCTTATTGATGAGATAAAGTCGCTGGCGCATGCGCAGCGAGAGGAGGTGATCGAGTGGCGCCGGTGGATGCACCGCCACCCGGAGTTGAGCCAGGAGGAGTACGGGACGATGGAGTTCGTGGCCGAACGGCTGCGCTCCTTCGGCCTCGAACCGCGCACGGGTATCGGCCGCACGGGCTGTATGGCCATGTTGGAGGGCGGAGGGCGGAGTTCGGAGTTCGGAGTTCGGAGTTCGGAGTTCGGAGTTCGGCCATACACGGTGGCGCTTAGGGCCGACTACGATGCGCTGCCCATCACCGAGTGCACGGGGTTGCCGTTTGCCTCGGAGAATCCGGGGGTGATGCATGCCTGCGGTCACGACATGCACACTTGCTCGCTCCTTGGCGCCGCCAAGATACTTTGCCAACTGCGCGACCGTCTGGCGGGCAACGTCATGTTCATCTTCGAACCCTCGGAGGAGAAATACCCGGGTGGGGCGCGCATGATGATGGAGGATGGCCTTTTCGACGAGGTGCTGCCGGACGAGATCTACGCCTTCCACTGCCTGCCCGAGATGGACTTTGGCAAGGTGGGGATGCGCAAGGGACGCTACATGGCCTCGACGGACGAGCTGTACTGGACGGTGAAGGGCCGCGGCGGCCACGGTGCCACGCCGCATCTCAGCGTCGACCCCATCGTCGTCGCCTCCCACATCGTCATCGCCCTGCAGCAGATAGTGTCGCGCAACGCCGCCCCCATGATGCCGACGGTGCTCACCATCGGCAAGATGCAGGAGCAGGGCGGCCGCACCAACATCATCCCCGACACGGTCAAGATGGAGGGCATCATCCGCACTTTCGACCCCGAGTGGCGCCTCGAGGCACACGAGCGCATCCGCAAAATCAGCACGGGCGTGGCCGAAGCCATGGGTGCCGAGTGCGACCTCTTCATCGACTACGGCTACCCGCCCGTCATCAACGACGACGCCTGCACCCAGCAGGTGCACGACAACGCCTGCGCTTTCCTTGGGGAGGAGAACGTGGAGTGGCTCGACCTGCGCATGACGGCCGAGGACTTCTCCTTCTACCAGCAGCGTATCCCCTCCTGCTACTTCCGCATCGGCATCCACGAGCCCGGCACGCCGTTCAGCAACCTGCACCGACCCAACCTCATCGTCGACGAACGTAGCCTTGAGTTGGCCAACGGACTCATCGCCTACAACGCGATGATGGCGTTGGAGAACAGGATTAAGAGTTAAGAGTTAAGAATTAAGAATTAAAAAATCGACTCTTTGACTTTCAACTCATAATGGTTATTAAGAATTAAGAATCAAGAATTAAGAATTAAAAATTCGACTCTTTGACTTTCAACTCAGTGACTCAGAGACTCGGAGACTCAGCCACCTCGGATATATTCAAAATGAGAAAAGGAAAAATAACACTTTTGGTCGCATTGGTCTTCCTCCCTTGGGTCGCCACCACCCTCCGGGCCCAGGAGGCGAAGCGTGTGCTTTTCGTGGGCAACAGCTACACCGAGGTCAACGACCTGCCCCGCATGGTGGCCGAGGTGGCCGCCTCGATGGGCGACGTGCTTACCTATGGCTCCAACACCCCGGGAGGATGCACCTTCCAGCAGCACTGCACCAACCAGACGATGGCCCTCATCCGGCAGGGTGGGTGGGACGCCGTGGTGCTGCAGGAGCAGAGCCAGTATCCCTCCTTTCCCGACAGTCAGGTGCAAGCCGAGGTGTTCCCCTACGCCCGACGGCTGGTCGACAGCATCTACGCCCACGGCTGGTGCAGCGAGCCTATGTTCTATATGACCTGGGGGCGTCGCGACGGCGACAGCTACAACGCGCAGTTCTTCCCCCCGTTGGCCACCTACGAGGGTATGGACAGTCTCCTCTGTGCACGCTACCTCCAGATGGCCGCAGCGAACGACGCCAGCGTCTGCCCCGTGGGGCGCGTCTGGCGCTACCTGCGCCGCCACCATCCCGCCCTCGAGCTTTACCAGACGGACGGCAGCCACCCCTCAGTGGCCGGCACCTACGCCGCCGCCTGCTCGTTCTACACGATGCTTTTCCACCGCAATCCCGTGGACATCGCCTACCGTCCCGATGCACTGACACCGGCACAGGCGCAGACGATACGGCAAGCGGTGGGCACCGTGGTCTATGATTCGCTGTCAGGATGGCAACGACGACGGCCCGCGCTGCAGGTGACGGACATCGACACGCCGCAGTACATGGGGTGCGCGTTCGCCGTGGAGGGTGAACATTGCGACACCGTCCGCTGCTTTTGGGGCGACGGCAGCGACACCACGTTTGCCCAAACAGCCGTTGTCCGGCACACCTATGCTGCCCCCGGGAGCTACACCGTCACCTTCACCGCCAGCCGCCATTGTCTCGACACCGTCGTTGTGCGCACCCTTCATGTCAATCAGGAGGGCATCCCCGACCTCCAACCTCCGACCAGCGGCCTCCGAGTATACCCCAACCCTGCCAACGACAGGGTGCATGTGGGGGTGCCGGCCGAACTGGTGCTCTATTCCCTCGACGGCCGCCGGCTGCGTCGCTGTCATGCCGACACCCTGCCGCTCGAAGGTCTCGCCTCCGGAGGCTACCTCCTCACCGTCGACGGCGAACCCATTATCATCATCAAACGCTAACCTCTGCAACGAATGGACAATACCAAAGCTCTCGAAACCCAGCCCGTAGGCAAACTACTCTGGCAGTATGCCCTGCCGGCCGTCGTCACCCAGGTGGTGGCCTCGGTCTATAATATCGTCGACCGCGTATTCCTGGGTCAGTATGTCGGCGCCCTTGCCATAGCGGGGCTGGCCATCACGCTGCCCCTCATGAACATCATCCATGCCCTCGGGTCGCTGGTGGGTGTGGGAGCCAGCAGCCGCATGAGCATCGTCCTTGGCCGCAAGGACGTGCGTTGGGCCGAGAAGATACTGGGCAACAGCATGCTGCTCACCTTCTTCTTTGGCATGCTCTTCGTCACGGGCGGATACCTCTTCATGGACCGCATCTTGGAACTTTTCGGTGCTTCACACGACACGATTGGCTACGCACGCGAGTATATGCAGATTGTACTGCCCGGTATGTTCTTCACCACCATGACCTTCAACCTTACAGGCCTCATACGTGCCAGCGGGTATCCCACCAAGAGCATGTGGATCATGGCCGGCGGCGCCATACTGAACATCTTCCTCGACGCCCTCTTCATCATGGTGCTGGGGTGGGGCATTGCGGGTGCCGCCACCGCCACCACCATCTCCATGTTCACCACTGCTGTGGTTGCCGTGCTCCATTTCGTGAACCCCCGCAGCTTCATCCGCTTCAAGCGTCATGCATGGGCCCCCAAGCTCTACATCTTCCGCAACGTGCTGCTCATCGGCATGAGCCCGTTCCTGATGAATTTTGCTGCCTCGTTCGTGGTGGCGCTGCTCAACAGCCAGCTCATCCGCTACGGCGGCGACCTTGCCGTGGGAGCCTACGGCATTGTCAACACCTACGCCATGTTCCTCGTGATGTTCATCCTCGGCATCTGCCAGGGGATGCAGCCCATCGCGGGCTATAATTACGGTGCAGGCCACAACCATCGGCTCAGGCACGTCTTCACCCTCACCATGAAGGTCTCGGTGGCTGTGGGCTTTGTGGGAGCCCTGCTGGCTATGGTTGTGCCGCGCATCATATTGCGTGCTTTTACCGACAGCGACGCATTGCTCGATATCGGCACACCGGCGCTGCGCTACCTCAACGTCATGATGCCGCTCATTGCTTTCACCATCACCAATTCGCAGTTCTTCCAGAGCATCGACATGCCGTGGATAGCCATTGCCACCAGCCTCTCGCGCCAGGTGCTGTTCCTCATACCGCTGATGTTCGTCATTCCCGCCGTCCGCGTGTCGATGGGAGGCGACGGCCTCACGGGGTTGTGGCTCACCTGCACGGTGTGCGATGTGCTGGGCGCCCTGCTGGCGGCAGGGTTGCTGCTCACGCAGCTCAAGGTGTTCCATCCAGGCTATGTGCCACCTCTGCGCAAGCCGCGGAAGGAACTTGGCCCCAAGAATTAGGAGTTTTCTACATGTTTTTTTCTCACGTTCTTCTTACGTTCTTCTCGAATTCAAGAAGAACGTAAGAAGAATATAACGTAAATAATTGAATGAAAGAGCTATTCTTTCCTTGCCCTTTCTTGTCGTGAACCGATATCCCCCACTTGTCGGCCTTGCCGACTTTCGGTTTTTGTCGAGGAAGTTACGAAGAGGTGGCACGATTTCAAAGAACTCAATAATTCTAATGGACAGTTATTATTAAACTTTTATTTTTTGTGGACACTAATATAGGACAATAAAACGGGGATTCTCTCGTTATAAATGTATGGAGATTTACGATAACTATTCCCTCACGGGGCTCAACACCTTCGGCATCGATGTGCGGGCACGGCGGGTGGTGTATCTGCAAGGCAGCACACTCGACGAGCCGTTCCGCTTCCGGCGCGACGTGGAGGCTCTGCTGGAAGGCGACTTCCTCAAGTATCCCTACATGCTCATCGGCGAGGGCAGCAACATGGTCTTCACCAAGGACTATGAGGGCACCGTCATCAAGGTGGGCGAGGCGGTGTTTCACGGCGGCGACGACGGCGGGTACAAGTACCTCACCGTGGGGGCACGCATGCTGACCGATGAAGTGGTGCGCCTCAGCGTGGGATACAAGTATTACGGCATGGAGAACCTCTCGGCCATCCCCGGCACCATTGGTGCCGCTGTGGTGCAGAATGTGGGCGCCTACGGAGTGGAGATTAAAGACTTGGTGGAGACGGTCGAAGCAGTCGACCTACTGAGCGGCGAGTGGCGTGAGTTCTCCTGTGAGGAGTGCGCCTTCGGCTACCGCACGTCACTATTCAAGCAGCAGGTGGGCCGCTGGCTCATCTGGCGTGTCAAGCTACGTTTCAACAAAGAATACAAGCCAATACTGGCCTACAAGGCGCTGGCCGACGAGTTGCAGCGGCGCGGCATTGTCGAGCCGTCGCAGCAGCAGGTACGCGACGTGGTCACCGAGCTGCGGTGGAGCAAACTTCCACGTCCCGAGGAACATGGCTCGGCGGGAAGCTTCTTCAAAAACCCCGTGGTTGACGAGGCTACAGCAACGGCTTTGAAGACAGAGTATCCAGACATGCCGGTATATCCCGGCTACAAACTCTCGGCCGGCTGGCTGATTGACCAGTGCGGCTGGAAAGGCAAGACAATGGGCAGGGCGGGCGTGTGGCCTAAGCAGGCCCTGGTGCTCTACAATGCCGGCGGCTGCACAGGTGCCGAGGTGGCGGCTCTCGCCAAGGCTATCCAGCAGGATGTGAAACACAAGTTCGGCGTCGCCCTCGACCCCGAAGCAATAATCATATAACAATACCGACAAATGGAAAAAGTAGAGAAGTTTTGGCAGTGGTTTCAAGACCACAACGAACAGTTGATAGCCCTGGGCGACCTTGCCGACAAGGAGCGTGAGGAGTTGCTGAAAGCGTTGCAGTATCAGCTCACCAAGTATTGCGACGGACTGACCTATGAGATGGGCGACCCCACGGCCGACGGACGCTCACTGACCTTCACCGCCGAGGGTGACACCGACCTCTTCCGCTATGTGGTGGAGCTGGTCGACGCAGCCCCCGACCTCGACTGGTGGCAGTTCGTGGCCTTCAAGCAGCCCCTGGGTACTGACCTCAAGGTGCGCTTCGACAAGATGCTCTTCGAGACAAAGAAGATGTACTTCCAGCAGCTGGAGTGCGAGGAGGAACCCGAGATGCTGGGACTGCGCATTGCCGTTGAGGAGGGCCAGCGCGAGGACGAAGACTTCCAGGTGGGCGTCTATGTCACGCTGGAGGCTTTGATGGGCGAGTTCGACTGTGCCACCCTCATCGGCTACATGGAGACCGTGCCGGTGCCCGAGGAACCTTTCAAGGCGGGCTTCCAGCCGCTGGACGACCTGCCCAAATTCGTCGAGTGGTTCAAGGCCAAACGCGACGAGTAAGCAATCATGCCCTCCTCGCCAGTACCCTTGATAGCCATCGATAAAATGTTAACCGCTATGAAACCAGTCACTTGTGTTCTGCTGCTGCTTTCCGTTTTGACGGCGACCGCATGTCACAAACCTGAACCGGCACCGCAGTCCGACGAACCCTTCATCGACAGTGTATGTCTCTACCGTCCGGGCGACTACGGCTCGGCCAACTGGCGCATACCTGCCATCCTCTGCCTCGACGACGGCACCCTGCTGGCGGTCAACGACAAGCGCAAGTACAACGAGAACGACCTGCCAGAGGATATCGACATCGTCTACCGTCGTTCTACAGACCAAGGTGATTCGTGGAGCGAGCCGCAGACCCTTATTGAAGGGCAGGGAAGGGGCAAAGGCTATGGAGACCCGGCCTTGGTGCAGTGTGCCAACGGCGATGTGCTTTGTCTCTTTGCCGGACATAACGGATACTTTGCCTCCACCGTCGCCGACCCCATCTGTGTCTACATGTGCCGCTCCACCGACCGCGGGCGCACATGGAGCGACACAGTCAACCTGACATCTGTGGTGTGGGACGCCACGTCGGGCTACCACGGCGCCTTTGTAGCCTCGGGCAACGGTCTTCGCCTGCAGCGCGGCCCCCATGCCGGACGCATCCTGTTCGCCGCTGCCGTGCTTCGCAACGGGCAGAATGTCAGTGATAACTATGTAATCTTCAGTGACGACAACGGCTATACCTGGCAGCGGTCGCAGCGAGCCTTCGCCGCCGGCGACGAGGCCAAGCTCATCGAGCTCTCCGACGGTACGGTCCTCATCAGTGTGCGCCGTAGCGGTGCGCGCGGCTACAACCGTTCCACCGACGGTGGCATGAGCTGGGGTACACAAGGTACGTGGCCCGAGATGACTGTCAACGCCTGCAACGGCGAGATGCTACGGTTGGACGACACTACCTTGCTGCACAGCATCCCCAACTCGATGCAGCGCGAGAACGTGAGCATCTTCACCTCCAACGACGAGGGGCAATCGTGGCATTCGCCCGTGTTGATGTGTGCCGGCCCTTCGGTCTATTCCTCCATGACCCTCCTCAACGACGGATCGATAGGCTTATATGTCGAAAAGAACCCCTCGGGTGGCTGTGAGCTGTGGTACTACCGATTCAACCGCGAGTGGCTCGAGGGTAATCGAGGGAAGTGAGGGAACAGGACGACAGGAAAAGGGGTGCGGTGGTTCAAACTTTTAAACTTTTTATCTTTCAATCCTAAAAAAAGTTGTATCTTTGCACCGCAAATGAAGTGGTCGGTGGCCGTTGGTCAGTGACTGTTTGTGATTGATAAAAGATAGAAAATGACTAAGATAGATGTTCTTTTAGGACTCCAGTGGGGTGACGAAGGCAAGGGCAAGATTGTCGACGTGCTCACCCCGAACTACGATGTTGTGGCTCGTTTCCAGGGTGGTCCCAATGCGGGGCACACCCTCGAGTTCAACGGCATGAAGCATGTGCTGCATATCATCCCCAGCGGCATCTTCCATCAGGAGAAAATCAACCTTATCGGCAACGGTGTGCTCATCGAGCCCCGTATCTTCCGCCAGGAGATCGAGGGTATTGCCGAGAAAGGTGTGGATGCCACGAAGAATCTTTACATCAGCAAGAAGGCACACCTTATCCTGCCCAGTCACCGCATGATGGACGCTGCCAACGAGCAGGCCAAGGGCAACTCCAAGATCGGCTCCACGCTGAAGGGTATCGGCCCCGCCTACACCGACAAGATTGCCCGCAACGGGCTGCGGGTGGGCGACACGCTGGCGCCCGACTTCATCGAGCGTTACGGTCAGCTGAAACGTCAGCACTTGATGATGGCCCGTGCCATGGGCTTCGACGTCGAAGCCTTCCGTATCGACGGTATGACGCTGGGCGAGTACGAGCAGCTGTGGATGGAGAGTCTGGCCACCCTCAAGCGCTTCTCCTTCGTCAACAGCGAGTACTTCATCAACCGGTGCCTCCAGGAGGGCAAGCGCATCCTGGCCGAGGGCGCACAGGCTATGATGCTCGACATTGACTTCGGCACCTATCCTTTCGTCACCAGTTCGAACACCATTACCGCCGGCGTATGCACCGGTCTGGGTGTGGCGCCAAGCACCATCGGCAAGGTGATGGGTATCACCAAGGCTTACTGCACCCGTGTCGGCGCCGGCCCCTTCCCGACGCAGCTCGACGACGAGACAGGCAGGAAGCTCTGCGAACTTGGACACGAATACGGTGCCACCACCGGGCGTCCGCGCCGCTGCGGCTGGATCGACATCACGGCACTCCGCTACGCCTGCATGGTCAACGGCGTCACCGAACTCTATGTCACCAAGCCCGACGTGATGAACGACTTCGACAGCGTCTGCATGTGCACCGCCTACGACATTGACGGCCACCGCACCGACGAGATCCCTTACGAGTATAACACCGCCGCCATCACGCCGGTGCTCACCACCTACGAGGGATGGAAGCAGAGCCTGCAGGGCATTGCCACCTACGACGCACTGCCTGCACGACTGAAGGAGTTTCTCGCCGCCATTGAGCGTGAGACCGGTGTCCCCATCGCCGCCGTGAGCATCAGTCCCGACCGCAAGGACGTGCTGTTCAAGGCGCAATAAAACGACAACAAGAGATACTTAATAGAAAAACAACACACACTGATATGAAGAAGATAGTTTTGCTCGCACTCATGGTGCTGCCTCTGCTGGCCGGCGCACAGACCAAAATCAAGGAGACCGCCGTTCCGCGGAGCGTCCTGCTGGCCTTGGAGAAGACCTATGACAGCTACAAGGTGCGCACTTGGTACCAGGCTCCGGGACAGTATATCGCCGAGGTGGTTATCGACGGACAGAACGGTCGGGCCTATTTCACCGCCGGCGGCGACTGGCAGTACAGCACTTTCCCCGTGAAAGCCGAGGAATGCCCCACGTTGATGAATACCTACTTCGTCAACAACTACCCGGGCTACCGCATCAAGAGCATCGACTTCATCGAGGAGATGAACGGCGATAACTACTACCGCATGATTATTGTCAAGAAAGGCATCGCCGAGGCCGACTGCGAAATGATATTCGACACCCGTGGCAAGCTAATGAAGAGCAACGCTCCCGACCCCGACGCCGTGAAGCGCGACTACTATACGCGTCACAGCCCCGACATGACCGAGGAGAAGGTGAGCGAGCAGAGCGGCACACAAACCAGCCGCCAGCGTCAGCGTCCCGCCCCCGTGGTCGACGAGCCGCAGGTGGAGATCTTCACCCCCAGCGACGCTGTGGTCGAAGCCTTCAAAAAGCAGATGGGCAAGCGCATCACCGCCGGCCCCGAATGGGTGAACCGCAACGACGAGTACGCTGTGGCCTACTTCAGCAACGCGCAGAAGGTGAAGATGGAGGCTGTCTACAGCCTTGCCGACGACCGCCCTGTTATGACCGGCAAGGTGCTGGCCAAAGACCGCTACAACAGCACCATCCTCAAGTACCTGGCCGAGAAGTTCGCCGGCGAGAAGTACAAGGTGGAGAAGATGGTGGTCTACGAGTTCAACTCCAAGTACCGTGACCCCGCCACGGGCAAGAAACCCAAGCCCTACACCTACGTTGTCGTCAGCCAGAAGGTGAAAGGCACGCGCGAGCATAAGTTCATCCGGATGGAGTTCAGCAGCAGCGGCCAGTTCATGGACCTCCTGGCCCAGCCGCTCGACTCGAAGGATGTGCAATGAGAAGCTTTCGCAACAGACTGCGTCACAAACATCTTAAAGCCCTGTCTACTGGTAGTATGGCAGGGCTTACTCCTGTCTTCTTGATGATTTTCATCGGCCTATGGTGGGATACACATTGCACAGGCTACTTCGGCTCGACGGAATATTACATGCCTCGCTTCGTCGAGGTCAGCCATCATGTGTCGGCATGGATTGACGACTATAGGGCTGAGCACAGCTGTCTGCCCGACAGCCTGCAGATCGACTGGTTGACGGCGAGCGAGTGGGAAGAAAATGTCTATTCTGAAGATAGAAAATATAACAGTGTGTCCTTCCGGTATGTACAATGTACCGACGATGATGGGTATAAACTCGTCGACTTAGACGGACGGGCTCGCTTTGTCTCGACCTCCGACAGTTCCTGGTTTAGCTATTGCTACTGGGACTTCGAAGCCGATACCGTCATCTGGGTCAAGCAGTCAGTGAATGCATCTGCTCCAGGGCGGCGGTGATGGTGGGAATATGTTCGATGCTGATGCTCAGGCGTTCGGGAGTTTCTTTGAGGCGCACGCGCTGGGGGTTGTCCTGTGCATAGCGGATGAGTTTGGCGAAGCCTGTGCTGCTGTAGAAGGGACTCTCGGGATTGGAAACGAGGTGGCACACCATGCGACCCTGCTTGAGGATGAGCTTCTCGATGCCGAACTCCTTGGCAATGCGGCGCAAGGTGATGGTGCTGATGAGCTCGTCGACGCACGGTGGCACGGGTCCGAAGCGGTCTTGCAGTCGGCTTCGGTAGGCGGCGAGTTCCTCCTCGGAGGTGAGTTCGTTCAGTTCCTTGTAGAGCACCAGACGCTCGGTGCCCGAGGTGACGTAGTCGTCGGGCAGCAGCACCTCGAGGTCGGTTTCTATGGTGCACTCGCGCACGTATTCTTTCTTTTCCTCAGCCTCGACGGCGAAGAGCTCCTTGAAGTCGGTCTCTTTCAACTCTTCGATGGCTTCGTTGAGGATTTTGTGGTACATGTCGTAGCCCACCTCGCTGATGAATCCGCTCTGCTCGGCTCCCAGAATGTTGCCTGCGCCACGAATGTCAAGGTCGCGCATGGCGATGTTGAATCCACTGCCGATGGCGGAGAATTCCTCGATGGCGCGGAGACGTCGCTGTGCGTCGTCGGTGAGGGTGAGGTAAGAGGGGATGAGGAGGTGGCAGAACGCTTTGCGGTTCGAACGACCCACGCGGCCGCGCATCTGGTGCAGGTCGCTGAGGCCGAACTGATGGGCGTTGTTGATAATCATGGTGTTGGCATTCGGTATGTCGAGGCCGTTCTCGACGATGGAGGTGGCCACCAGCACGTCGAGGTCGCCCTCGAGGAAGCGCATCAGGGTCTCCTCGGTATCTTTGCCTTCCATACGTCCGTGGGCCATGGCCACGCGGGCGTCGGGCACCAGCCGCTGCACGAGACCGGCCATCTCGGGCAGGTTCTCCACGCGGTTGGAGATGAAGAATGTCTGTCCACCGCGGCTCATCTCGTAGCTGATGGCGTCGCGGATAAGCTCCTCGTTGAAGTCGGAGAGCTCGGTCTCGATAGGTTGCCGGTTGGGCGGGGGCGTCTGGATGACGCTCAGGTCGCGGGCTCCCATGAGGGAGAACTGCAGGGTTCGGGGGATAGGGGTGGCAGTGAGGGTGAGGCAGTCGACGCCCACCTTCATCTGTTTCAGCTTTTCCTTTACGCTGACGCCGAATTTCTGCTCCTCGTCGATAATGAGCAGGCCTAAATCTTTGAAGTGGAGGTCTTTGTTGGTGATGGCGTGGGTGCCGATGAGGATGTCTATCTTGCCACTCTCCACGTCTTTGTATATCTGTGTCTTCTCCTTGGCGGTGCGGAACCGGTTGAGGTAGTCGATACGGACGGGCATGTCTTTGAGGCGCTCACGGAAGGTGTTGTAATGCTGGAAGGCCAGCACGGTGGAGGGCACGAGGACGGCCACCTGCTTGGAGTCGCAGCAGGCCTTGAAGGCGGCGCGGATGGCGACCTCGGTCTTGCCGAAACCTACGTCGCCACAGACCAGACGGTCCATGGGGGCCTGCTCTTCCATGTCGTGTTTCACGGCTACGCTGGCTTTCATCTGGTCGGGGGTGTCCTCGTATTGGAACGAGGCCTCGAGCTGCTGCTGCAGTTCGCCGTCGGCGCTGAAAGCGAATCCGCGTGAGGCCTTGCGCTTGGCGTAGAGGGCTATCAGGTCGCGGGCTATGTCCTTCACCTGCCGCTTGGTCTTCTGTTTGAGCACCTGCCAGGTGTTGCTTCCTAGCCGGTTCAGTGTCGGTGCCTCCCCTTCGCGTCCCACATAGCGCGATATCTTGTGCAGGCCGTGGATAGAGATATAGAGGACGTCGTTGTTCTTGTAGATAAGCCGTATGAGCTCTTGGCTTTTGCCGTCCTTCGTCACCTTTTCCAGTCCGCTGAAGCGCCCCACGCCGTAGTCGATATGGGTCACGTAGTCGCCAGGCTTCAGCTCGAAGAGCTCTTTCAGCGTCATCGCCTCGTGGGTGGCACGCAGGTCCTTGACCGTATATTTATGGTATCGGTCGAATATCTCGTGGTCGGTATAGCAGAGCAGCTTCTCTTGATGGTCGATGAAGCCGTGGGATAAGTTGAAAGTTGAAAGTTGAAAGTTGAAAGTAGGGGTGTCGAGTATCTTCTGAAGGCGCTTCTCCTGGCTTTCGTTGCTCACGGTGATGATGAGACGGTAGCCTCGGTCGGCATACTCGCGCAGGTTGGTCTCCAGCAGGTCGAATTGCTTGTTGAATGTCGGCTGCGGCTCGCTCGTCACCTCCACCCGCACGGCTTGCGAGAAATAGTGGCTGTTGCCGTATTCCACTATGTTCAATTGCAGCAGGCGGCGCAGGAACTCTTCCGGTGCACAGCACAGTTCCTCCGGCTCGGGCAGTCTGCCCAGCACAGGATGGGCTGTGTCGGCCTGCCGTTCGGCATAGGCTTTCCTCACCTCGTCCAACTCGTGTTCCATCCGTCCCGTCGCCAGCATCAGGCTCTGCACCCACACCACGTCACCCGATGAGTAGTACTCCAGCAGGCTCACTTTGCTCTCTACCTTCCGCTCCTCGTTCTCGGTCGCGAAATCGGGCACTATGTCGATGCGGTCCAGCTGCTTCACACTCAGCTGGCTCACCGCGTCGTAGGTGCGCAGTGAGTCTACCTGGTCGTCGAAGAATTCTATCCTGTAGGGCAGTTCCGAGCTGAATGAGAACACATCTACGATGCCGCCTCTGACCGCGTATTGGCCGGGCTCCACCACGAAGTCTTCACGCTCGAATCCCAGCTCCTGCAGCCGCTCCACCAATTCCCATATGTCTTTCTGTTCGCCGCGTACCACACGCACTGTGTTCCTTCGTAGCGTCGTGTTGCCCACCACCTTCTCGCTCAACGCCTCGGGCCAGGTCACCACCGTCAGCCGCTCGCCGGCCGACAGACGTTGCACCACCTCGGTCCGCTGCATCACATTGGCGTTCTCCGTACCTTCGTCGTAATGGTATGCCTTGCGGTACGAAGTGGGGAACAGCAGCACACCGTCGTTCATCAGCGCCTCCAGGTCGTTGGCCATGTAGTAGGCCGCCTCTTTGTCGGGAGCCATCACCAGCAGGCTTGATGTCTGCAGGCGTCCGGCCATCGCCGCTATCACAGCAGCCGGCAGGCTTCCCGTCATCCCGTCCACATGCACCCGCACTTCGCTGTCCGACAGCAACTCGGTAAGTCGCTCCACCACAGCGCTCTTCTTATAGAAGGCCGTCAGCCCTCCATCTTGCTTTTTTGTAGTCATGAATCACCAGCTGGGTTCTATTCGTTAATTGCCAATCACACGCCTCTTATCTTCTCGGCGACAGCGTCACCCACGGCACCAGCGTCTCTTCCATCGACACGCCTCCGTGCTGGAATGTGCCTGTGTACAACTGCACATACTGGTTGTAGTTGTTCGGATAGGCGAAGAAATCGCCAGCCCGGGCGAAGATGTAGGGCGACGTGACGTGTCTGCGAGGCAGGAACAGTTGCGCGGGGTCCTTCACCTCGAACACCTCTTTGGGGTTGTAGTCCAGCAGGCGGCCCTGCTTGTAGCGCAGGTTCACACTCACTTCGCGGTCGCCTTTCACCCGCACCGGACGTTCTACCCGCGTCGACCCGTGGTCGGTGGTAATCACAACCCGCACCTTGCGTTCCGACAGCTCACGCAGAAGCTCCATCAGTGGCGAATGCTCCATCCACGACCGTGTCAACGACCGGTAGGCACGGTCCGTGTCTGCCAGTTCGCGCACCACATGGCTGTCTGTGCTTGCATGTGAAAGCATGTCCACGAAGTTGTATATCACCACATTCAGGTCGTACCTCATCAGATCGTCCACACGCTCCACCAGCCGTCGGCCATACTGTGCGTTCAGCACCTTGTTGTATGAATGCTTCACGTTCAGTCCGTGACGACGCAACTGCTCGTCCAGCAGCTCGTCCTCATATTGGTTCTTATACCCCTCTTCGTCTTCGTTCACCCACCACTGCGGGTACTTCCGTTCAATCTCGCTCGGCATCAGTCCCGCGAACATTGCGTTGCGCGCAAACTGTGTCGTGGTCGGCAGGATGGTCCAGTACAGCTCGTCGTGTTCGACCCGCATCAGTGGCTCCACCAGCGGCTGCACGTACTTCCACTGGTCGTAGCGGAAATTGTCAATCACTATCAGAAAGACGGGTGTCTTGTCTTTCAGCATAGGCACCAGTCGCTCGCGTACCACCGTTTGACTCATCAAGGGCTTCTCTGCGCGACCGGACAGCCAGTCGCGGTACATTCCCTCGTAGAAGCGGCAGAACTGCGCTCCCGCCTCGCGTCGTTGCGACAAGAAGATGTCGTGGATATTCTCGTCGTCTGTCGACGCCAGCTCCAGATCCCAGAACACCAGTCTCCGGTACATCTCTTCCCACTCCGTCGCTGTCTGGCAGTCGCCCAGCTGCATTCCTATCTCGCGGAACTGCTGCTGGTAGCCCTGCGTACTGTGCTCGCTCCGCAGTCGCCGTCCTTCGGTGTGCTTCTTCACCGTCAGCAGCAGTTGGCTTGGGCTCACAGGTTTGATCAGGTAGTCGTTAATCTTGCCTCCCAGCGCATCGTCCATGATGTGCTCCTCCTCACTTTTGGTAATCATCACCACCGGCAGCTGCGGCCACCGTTCCTTGATGGCCTTCAGCGTGTCGATGCCGCTCAGACCCGGCATCTGCTCGTCTAGAAACACGATGTCCACCCCCTCCAGCACATCCAGCGCGTCGCGTCCCGACGTCACGGGCACCACATGGTACCCCTTCTCTTCAAGATACATGATATGGGGCCGCAACAGGTCAATCTCGTCGTCGGCCCAAAGGATTGTTGCGTTATTCATACCTTCTTTAACGACATCAGGGGGAAAATATTGTGTTGGCTCTTGAACATAATACTCGGGGTTGATTTTGCATTTTATACAATAAAACAAATATATTGGCGTTGTATAATTGCGTGTGTGACGAGTGTTTGAGGCTTGGAATTGGAAATATAATATTAAATATCAGGATTATGAAGAAGATGCTTATGATGATGGCGGCGCTGGCGAGTGCTGCGGTGGCGCTGGGGCAGCCGGCGTTGACGAAAGGCATGGAAGGCAAACGCTTGGATGCCGACGAGCTGGCGACGGCGCGCTATGTGGGGGTGGAAAAAGGAATGGACGCTTGGATGATGGAAGGCCGGAAGCACGTGAAGCAGGTGGTGCTGACGGACCTGAACCTGGAACCTGTCGTAGTGGCCCCCATCGAAGGCAGCGGCGACCTGGAACTGTTGGCGGCGAGTCCGGCGGACTACCGTACGGGTGTGCTGTTGGCCGACAAGCGGTCGAAACGGGCAGTGGTGCTGCGTGGCGAGGTGGATGCCGACAGCCGTGCGCTGGTGGAAAGCCCCGACACGGTGGTGGCATTCGACTTCGGCCGCAAAGATGTCTGCATGCTCTGGGCGGCCACCTCGCCTTCGGGACGCTACACGGCTCTGGTAGCGGTGATACAGATGAACGACGAGCAGCAATATAGCGCCTACACGGCCATGTTCGACAGCCGCATGTACCGCATCTGGGGCAGGGAATATGCATTGGGGTCGCTCCACGAGGTGGTGGCGACTGACGACGGACGTGTGGTGACGCTGGGCGAGGAACGCGAGGGCGACGAGTCGCACTTCGTGTTCAACGTGCTGGACTCGCTGCGCTCCACGACCTTTGACGCGGTGGTGAAGTGCGACCCCGTGCAAGAGGTCCACCTGGCCAATGTGATAGGCCCCTATGCAGTGGTGGCCGGCACCTACCGTCCGTCGGGCAAGAAGAACGAGGGAATGACGGCTGGCGTGCTGACTCTGTCGTTCCACCTCGACTCGGCTCAGCTGGCGGGAGTGACGTTGCGTCCGCTGCAGAACGAAGACTTGAATATACTGCTCAACGAGAAGACGAAGAAGATACAGAAGGCACAGGCCCTTGACCATGTGAAGCAGCTGGGTTGCGTGGCGACGCCCTACGGGGCGGTGCTGGCTCTGGGACGCGACATGGTGGTGGAGCGCAGCTCGAATGGCGGCAGCGTGACCCGCACCGGCTACGGAACGGGTGTGATGATGGCGGCGGTGGACACCACGGGTCGTGTGTGCTGGGTGCGCAACCTGCGTCGCAACGACGTGAACGAAGAGGGTGAACGTCCGACGCTGGGCATCGCGGCTGTGGGCAATCGGGTGTGCGTGGTCAAGTCCGAGCACGCCAAGATGCCGTCCATCTATGACATCAGCAACGAGGCCAAGCAGATGAAACAGGGCGACAAAGGCAACGTGGTGGTGTATGCCGTCGATGCCGAAGGGCAGGTGGAGAAACTGCTGCTTGAGGCAAAGTCGAAACAGACCGTGGTACGCGCGTTGACACGGCACGACGGCACGTTGGTGTACCTGAGCCGTTCGGGCAAGAAGTCACGCCTGGCCGAGTTGAGAGGTATGTGAGCACAAAAGACTGAGAGGTAACAAGGTAAAAAGTCGAGGATTCGGAAGCTGTTGCCAAGTCGGAGGCCGGAAGCCTGCTCTCCCACTCAAAAACTTACTGACTTGAAGACTCACAGACTTAGAGACTCAAAGACTTAATGAATCACAGACTCAAGGATTCAAAGACTTTTTGAAAGGATAAACGAGGTTGAAAAACAAGTATATCGAAATACGTGGTGCGCGGGCGAACAATCTGAAGAATGTCGACGTGCAATTGCCGCAAGGAAAGCTGGTAGTGGTGACGGGAGTGAGCGGCAGCGGCAAGTCGAGTCTGGCGTTCGACACTCTGTTTGCTGAAGGACAACGGCGCTATGTGGAGAGCCTGAGTTCGTATGCGCGCCAGTTCCTGGGACGCATGTCGAAGCCTGAGGTGGACTATATCCATGGGCTGGCGCCGGCAGTGGCCATAGGGCAGCGGGTGAACACATCCAACCCGCGGAGCACGGTGGGCACGCAGACCGAGGTGTATGAGTATTTGAAGCTGCTCTTTGCCCGTGTGGGACGCACCTTCTCGCCCGTGAGCGGCGTCGAGGTGAAACGTCACACGGTGAGCGACGTGGTGGACTACGTCTGCTCGGAGTTCGGCGGCCGAAGCGAAGTCGGAAGTCGTACGTCGGAGGTCGGAAACTCAAAGACTCAAAGACTCAGTGACTCACAGACTCAAAGACTCAAAGCCTCACAACCTCACGAGACCGTGTTGATTCTCGCCCCGCTGGAGGACAGCAAGGAGCGTCCTCTGGACCAGCAACTGTCCATTCTGCGTCAGGAGGGCTACCAACGTGTGATGGTGAAGGGGACGGTGGTGCGCATCGAGGACCTGCTGTCGGAAGGCGGCAATGCCGCCTTGTCCGAATCCCCCACTTTCTTGGTCGTGGACCGCGTGAATGTGGACTTGTCCGACGACGGGCTGGCGGCACGTCTGGCCGAGAGCGTGCAGGCTGCTTTCTTCGAAGGAAGGGGCTCCTGTGCGGTCAAGAAGTTGGAAACCGGTGGCAATGAAGCCTCCCCGGCTCCGAACAGGACGTTCTCCAACCGTTTCGAGGCCGACGGCATCACCTTCGAAAAACCCAACCCCAATTTCTTCTCTTTCAACAACCCCTACGGTGCCTGCTCCACCTGCCAAGGGTACGGGAGCGTGATCGGCATCGACGAGAATCTGGTGGTGCCCAACAAAACCAAGAGCATCTATGAGAACGCAGTGGTGTGCTGGAATGGCGACAAGATGCAGGAGGTGAAACGTGAGTTCATACGCCATGCTGCTGTCGTGGACTTTCCCATACACAAGCCGTACTATGAGCTGACGCAGGAGCAGAAAGACCTCCTGTGGCACGGCGACGGCACTTGGGAGGGCATCGACGGCTTCTTCCGCTGGGTCGAAAGTCAGGCCTACAAGATACAATACCGTGTCATGCTCAGCCGCTACCGTGGCCGCACCGTTTGCCCCGATTGTCACGGCTCGCGTCTGCGGAAAGACGCCGACTATGTGAAGGTGGGCGGCCGCAGCATCAGCGAGGTGGTGTCGATGCCGGTCGACGAAGCGTTGCGCTGGGTACAGTCGCTCGAGGAGAGCCTCTCTTCCACCGAGCTGGCGACGACAGAACGCCTGCGGGCCGAATTGCGCAGCCGCCTGGGCTATCTGGTCGACGTGGGCCTCTCTTACCTGACGTTGAGCCGCATGAGCAACACGCTGAGCGGCGGCGAGAGCCAGCGCATCACATTGGCCACCTCGCTGGGCAGTTCGCTCGTGGGGTCGATGTACATACTTGACGAGCCGTCGATAGGGTTGCACAGCCGCGACACAGAGCGCCTCATCGGGGTGCTGAAGCAGCTGCGCGACCTGGGCAATACGGTGATAGTGGTGGAACACGACGAGGACATCATCCGGTCGGCCGACTGGCTGGTCGACGTCGGACCCGGCGCCGGTCGCCTGGGCGGAGAAGTGGTCTTCAGCGGACCGCCGTCAGAACTGCCCAAGGCCGAACGCTCGCTGACGGCCGACTACCTGCTGGGACGCCGCTCGATAGCCGTCCCTAAGGAACGTCGCCATTGGCGCGACCGCATCAGCATCCGCGGCGCCTATGCCAACAACCTGAAACATATTGATGTCGACATCCCCTTGGGAGTGCTCACCGTCGTCACCGGCGTCAGCGGCTCGGGCAAGAGCACGCTGATACGTCGGGTGCTCTACGACGTGCTGCAGCGCCGCATGGAGGGCAACGCCGACTACGTGGGCTCGTGTCTCTCGCTCGAGGGCGACGTGCGCCGTCTGGCTGCGGTCGAGATGGTGGACCAGAACCCCATCGGCCGCTCCTCCCGCTCCAACCCCGCCACCTACATGAAGGTCTTCGACGAGGTGCGCGCACTCTACGCCCAGCAGCCGCTGGCGAAAGCCCGTGGCTACAAGAGCGGCTTCTTCTCCTTCAACGTCGAAGGAGGCCGCTGCGACACCTGTGAGGGCGAAGGCTACGTGACGGTGAGCATGCAGTTTATGAGCGACGTGCACCTGCTCTGCGACGAATGCCACGGCTCCCGCTACAAGGACGAGGCCCTCGAGGTACTCTATAAAGGAAAGAATATCAGCCAGGTGCTGGAGATGACGGTCGACCAGGCATGCGAGTTCTTCGACAGCGATGAGACCCGCTCCATCTACACCCGTCTCAAACCCCTGCAGGACGTCGGGCTGGGCTACCTTATGCTGGGCCAGTCGAGCAGCAGCCTCAGCGGCGGCGAAGCCCAGCGCATCAAGCTGGCTTCCTACCTCGTGCATGGCGAAGCCGCCGAGCGTCCCATGCTCTTCATCTTCGACGAACCCTCCACCGGTCTGCATTTCCATGACATCCAGAAGCTGTTGGCAGCCTTCGACCGCCTCATCGAACGGGGCCACTCCATCGTCGTCATCGAACATCACCACGACATCATCAAGTGCGCCGACTGGGTCATCGACCTCGGCCCCGAAGGGGGCGAGGGTGGGGGACGGGTGGTCTTCGCCGGCACCCCCGAAGACCTGCTCCAATGCAAAGAATCCTACACCGCAAAATACCTCACTGGTAAACTATAATCGTTATCCCGTTATCCCGCAATAAACCGTAACCCTTAACCATTACTATGACAATGACTATGACAATGACTATGACTATGACAATGACTATTAAACTATAAACTTTAATCATTAATCATTAATCATTAACCCTTAACCCTTAACCATTACCTCAAGCAGTACATTTGTCTTTGACTTCTAGTGAGCGGAGCGAAGCGATAAATTCTTTAACTTCTTTAACTCCCCAAGAAAAGTAACCCGTAAACTAAAAAATAATGACCCCTCAAAAAACCATCAAACGTTCGGCAGTCATCGGCCTCTGGGGCTCGGTGGGTGTGGTGATGCTCACGGTGGCTTTCATCTACCTTGCCCGGTGGCGTTTCTATCCGTCGGAACATACGGCCCGCTGGATGCTCGTCGCCGGCAGCGTGCTGGCGGTGCTGGCTGTCAGCATGACACTCCTCACCGTCCGCCGCCGCATCCCGCAGCTGCGGCAGGCCGACGACCTGGAGACCAAACTCACCGGCTACGCCTCCCATGTGCGCTCGCTCTACACCACCATGCTTGTGGTCATACTGCTGCTCTGCGCCTTCACCCTCTTCTCGGCACGCAACGTGCTGCTGATGCTGGCCCTCGTCAGCGTGCTGGTGCTCTTCCTCAACTATCCCAACATCTACCGCATCAAGGTCGACCTGGGACTCACCGACGAGGAGATGCGCTCGCTTTTCGGAGACCAATACGTCAGTTAAATTGAAAGTTGAAAGTTGAAATTTCCTAGCCCGGCTAGTCCGGCTAGTCCGCCTAGAAAGGCTAGAAAAAACCTAAAACTTAAACCATTAACCATTAAACTGTAAACCGTAAACATTCGTATGAAAAGAAGCGACACCATAGTTGCCGTGGCCACCCCTCAGGGGGTTGGAGGAATAGCGGTGGTGCGCCTCAGCGGCCCCGACGCTCTCGCCCTCGCCACCTCCCACCTGAACCTCCGACCTCCGACCTCCGACCTCCGACCTCGCCAGGCGGTCTATTGCCGTTTCGACGACCTGGACGACGGCATCGCTGTCTACTATCCGCAGGGCTACACCGGCGAGCCTACCGTCGAGTTCTCCTGCCACGGGTCGCTATACGTGCAGCAGGCCCTGCTGCAGACCCTCGTCGACGACGGTGCGCGGCTGGCCGAAGCCGGCGAGTTCACCCGCCGTGCCTTCCTCAACGGACGGCTCGACCTCTCGCAGGCTGAGGCGGTGGCCGACCTCATCGACGCCGTCACCCCGACCCAGCACCAGCTGGCCGTCAGCCAGCTCCGCGGCGGCTATGCCGACGAACTGAAATCCCTCCGGCAGCAACTCCTCGACCTCACCTCGCTCCTCGAGCTGGAGCTCGACTTCAGCCAGGAGGACGTCGAATTCGCCGACCGCTCGCAGCTCATACATCTGGTCGGAAGCCTCAGCTTGCGTATCAACAGCTTGCGCAACTCGTTCCGCCTCGGCAACGCCCTCAAACGTGGCATCCCCACGGCCATCATCGGGCGTCCCAACGCCGGCAAGTCGTCCCTGCTCAACGCCCTACTGGCCGACGACCGCGCCATCGTGAGCCCCATCGCCGGCACCACGCGCGACACCGTCGAGGAGACCTTCTCCATCGACGGCTTCACCTTCCGCCTCATCGACACAGCCGGCTTGCACCCGACCGACGACCCGCTCGAGAATCTGGGCATAAAACGCTCCATCGCCGCCGCGGTCCAGGCCGACATCATACTCTATGTCCACGACGCCACACGTTCTTTCGCCGATGCCCTCGCCGACATGCAGTCGCTGCAGGATGCCGGCGTCAGCCTCGAGGGCAAGCACCTTTGGATTGTCAATAACAAGATGGACCTCCCGGATGCGGTCAACCCCACACCCGGCGTCGGCATCGCCGTCTCGTCCACCCAAGGCACCGGCCTCGACACCCTCCGGCAGGTGATGGTCGACGCCGTCAGGCGCGACAAGGCCGCCTCCAGCGACATCTTCCTCACCAACGCCCGCCACTATGACGCCCTTGGCCGTGCCGACGCCGCCCTGCGGCAGGTGGCCGACGCGCTCACCCAAGGCGTCCCCGCCGACCTCGTCGCCGTCGACCTCCGCGACGCCCTCTACCACCTCGGCACCATCACCGGCGACGTCGCCAACGACGAAATCCTTTCCAATATCTTCAGCCGCTTCTGCATCGGAAAATAGTTAAACTATGTTAACCCGTGAGCCAAACCAGACCCCTTCTCTGTCTATATGTAATAAACCTATCGCTCCTTGCGTTATGAAGAAAAACCTCGTTATGATGAAACGCTTGCTTGTCACAGCCTTCGCCATCCTCCTCCTGCCGTCGCTCGCGACGGCTAAATCCGACGGCTACAAGTTCACCCTCCAAATCGACGGCTGCAACGACTCCATGGTGCTCCTTTGCTACTACCACGCACAGACCGAGCGCATCCTCGACACCGCCTTCAACAACGGCCGCGGCCGCTTCCTCTTCCAAGGCACACGCACCCTCGAACCCGGCCTCTACTTCTTCTCCAACGAGAAAGGACGCAAGGTCGACTTCGTCGTCTACCACGAGAAACCCGTCTTCAAATTCCATACCGACCAGCGCGACTGGTTGCGCAACATGAGCGTCAGCGGCTCCCGCCAGAACACCCTCTTCTTCAATTTCAACCGCTCCACCGAGCACTACTACGACGCCGTCCGCGACGCACGCGACGAGATGGACTCCGCCGCCTTCCTCGAATTCCGCCGGCAGCAGTTCCTCCGCGTCGACACCCTCCGCCTCGACTTCATCGCACGCCATCCCGAGTCTATGCTCGCCCGCATGATGATGGCCTCCAAAGACCCGCTCCCGCCACCCGACAGCGTCACCGGCAACGACCGCTATTTCTACATCATGCACCACTTCTTCGACAACATGCCCCTCGACGACAACTTCATCATCCGCACCCCGCGGAGCGTCTTCTACAATCGCATCGACGAGTATGTCGACAAGCGCATGCAAGGTCTCCCCCCCGAATTCATCATCCCCTTGCTCGACACCCTCATCGACCGCTCCGAGCCCGCTCCCGAGGTCTTCAAGTGGCTCGTCCTCACCCTCACCGAACGCTACCTCCAGAGCAATATCATGGTCTACGACGAAGTCTACGTCCACCTCGTCCAGCGCTACTTCGCCACCGGCAAGGTGACCTTCCTCCCGCCGTCGACCGTCGACGAGCAGGTGACTCGTGCCTCCAAATGGGAACACCTCCTCGTCGGACGTGAAGCCCCTGAACTCATCCTCTTCGACACCACCCGCCGCGTCTGGTCCCTCCACCACATGCCCGGCCGCTACACACTCCTCCTCTTCTGGAGCCCCACCTGCGGCCACTGCCGCACCATCATCCCGGAAGTCTACCAGGTCTTCGACCGCGTGGCCGACAGCCTCGACATGACCGCCTTCGCCATCCTCTCCGAACCCGAAGAGCATACCGTCGAAAAATGGAAGACCTTCCTCGCCGACCACCACATGACCAACCCCCGCTGGGTCAACCTCAACGGTGGCGAAGCCAATATCGACTGGCGCGAGGTCTACGACGTGCAGACCACGCCCCAGATATACCTCATCGACAACGACACCCACAAGTTCCTCGCCAAGAAACTCAGTGCCGACCTCCTCGAATTGATATGCAAACGGCTGTAATAAATTAAGAGTTAAGAATTAAGAGTTAAGAATTAAGAGTTAAGAATTAAGAGTTAAGAATTTACGGCAATTAACGGACAATTCACGACAATTCACGTTAGAAGAAGAAACAAAATTAAAGGGAGTAAAGTAGTAAAGGAGAAAAGTAGTAAAGTGTGATACTCATGATAATTTATGGATAATTCATGGCAATTCATGTTAGAACCGTAAACAGTAAACCTTAACCCTTAACCATTACTATGACAATGACAATGACTATGAATGCGTGAGTGGATAAAGTATACGGTTTTAAGAGTTTAAAAGTTTAAGGTTTACGATTTTAGATTACGCGTAGCGCAGAGATTTCCAAGATGCAGCCGACCCGACAAGAAAGAGAGACAGACGATTTACAGGATTTCCAGGATTGCGCGCAGCGGGAGAAGGTGAGAATGAAGAGTGAAGAATGTAGAATGAAGAGTGAAGAATGAAGAATTAAGAATTAAGAATTTATGGATAATTCATGGCAATTCATGTTAGAACCGTAAACAGTAAACCTTAACCTTTAACCCTTAAATAAAAATTCTTCCAGATTACGCGTAGCGCAGAGATTTCCAAGATGCAGCCGACCCGACAGAAATGAGAGTAAGAGAATTTACAGGATTTCCAGGATTGCGCGCAGCGGGAGAAGGTGAAAATTAAGAATTAAGAATTAAGAATGTAGAATGAAGAATTAAGAATTAAGAGTTAATAATTTACGACAATTAACGGATAATTCACGCCAATTCACGTACAAGAAAGCTGCAGGCAATTTATGGATAATTCATGGCAATTCATGTTAGAAATAAAAGGGAGTAATGTAGTAAAGGAGAAAAGTAGTAAAGTGTGATACTCATGACAATTTATGGATAATTCACTCACGCATTCATACATTCACACATTCATAGTCATAAGTCATAGTCATAAGTCATAGTCATTGTCATAGTCATAAGTCATAGTCATAGTCATAAGTCATTGTCATAGTCATTGTCATAGTCAAAATTACCGAATTAACGAAACACACATTATATTATGAAACGCACCCTTATCCTTGCCGCCGCGGCGATCGTGCTGCTGGCAGGCTGCAAAAACAAGAAAGACATGGACAATCCCTTCTTCAGCGAGTGGAACACTCCTTATGAAATCCCCGACTTCGGCCGCATCAAGACCGAACACTACATGCCCGCCTTCCGCGAAGGCATGAAACAACAGCAGGCCGAAATTGACGCCATCGTCAACAACCCCGAGGCTCCCACCTTCGAAAACACCATCCTCGCCTTCGAGTACAGTGGCCAGCTGCTCAACGAAGTCAGCGCCGTCTTCTTCAACCTCAGCGAGTGCGAGAACAGTCCCGAGATGGCAGCCATCGAGGAGGAAGTGACGCCCCTGCTGTCGAAGCATGGCGACGACCTAGCCCTCAACGCAGCCCTCTTCGCCCGCATCAAGGCCGTCTACGAGCAGCGCGACAGCCTCGGCCTCAACCCCGAGCAGATGCGCCTGCTCGAGAAGCACTACAAGGACTTTGTGCGCGGCGGCGCCAACGTGCCC
>JAEEGL016867973.1_pt1 | contig 51909 bp, 71 predicted proteins | sample 9134231 | NCBI WGS metagenome assembly JAEEGL01 (sample SAMN16246548, study PRJNA631951) | gut metagenome | biome: gut microbiome; feature: rumen; material: fiber-attached | host: Bos | place: Iran: Karaj | collected 2018-10
GCTATTTGTATTATTTCAGTAAAAGCAGAAAAACATACTCAAAAAATTGAAAAAAGTTATAAAGAAGAACCATCGGGGTACATAGTAAAGTGTAATAGATATTCACCCGTACTAGGTGGTGAAGTTTGTTCAGAGTTTGAAATTTATAATAGAGTAAAGGTAGAGGAATGAACGATAAAATTAAATTTATGTTTTTTGTTATTGATACACCGTTTAAAGTTGCTTTAATTTACAGTAACAACAAGGGTGAAAGAAAACAACTTGATGTTGTGTCTATTACAGATGGTAACGAACACAGAAGTTATTATGAAAAGTTAAAAGAATACACAAAACAATATGATTTATTTACTTTTGTTTATGAGCCAAAAGAGAATAGAGTAATTTTTAATTTTACAGATAAGTGGGAACCTTTTGGAGTTGAAGAATGACTAAAGAAGATCTTGAAAAGGAAAATGAAGAGTTAAAAAAAGAAGTAGAACGTTTAAAAGAAGAAAATAGATATTTAGAACTAAAAAATAATTTATTAAAGGCTGAGTTAGAATTAAGGTATCGTGATTTATCACAAATTACTCAGCTACCATTTGATTTATCACAAATTGCTCAGCAGCCATTTGATTTATCACAAATTACCAAACAAGGATAATAAAAATTTTTTGATATTCTTTATATAAAGATTTTTAAAAAATATTTTAAAATAACGTAATAGACTTTTCAATAAAACTCATTACGTTGTTTTTGATTGAGATTGACCATTTGGAGTAAGAATGAATTTAGATAATAGAATTAAATCGCTTTCAGATATTTTGACTTGTTTTGATATTGAGCAAGCAAATAATTTTTTAGGTAAGAAAGGGTATTTTGCAGCAGCTCTTGCAAATTTTCAATACTTAGATATCAGAAAGTATGGTATTTTAACAGATGTTAGAAATAATGACTATCCATTTAGGGAAGGCAATGACGAATATTGGGCATATTTTATCCCTGAAAGCAGGCTTGAACCAGTTGAAAAAATTGATGAGATGAGTATTCTTAAATATAAAGTTGAAAAATTGGAAAAAAATTTAATTGAATTAAAACGCGAATTAAATAATCAAAAAACTATTTATAATCCGTTTGCTCCATGGACAAACTGTTGTGCTTCAATTAATTATTCTGATGGATTTAATCCACAAGCTAATTGTTGTTCTAAATAATAGGATTAAATAACGTTGTTTTTAAAACTTTTAAAATTTTATTTTAGCGATATAATAAAAATATATGGTTGATTGTACTTTTTCTTATATTCCGATTTGTTTGTGCTTATGTATTATATTTTGCGTTATTGGATTTTATGAATTTAAATATGCAATTATAGCAACTGTTATTGTTCTTTATATTCCTATCAAACTTATTCTTGATAGAGAAACTTTTGAACAATGTAACGCACAGCAAAGGAAAGAAAGGATTGAAAACGACAAACAATTTTTGTTGAACAATCTTGAGAACGGACAATGTGGCGATGTTTGTATCAAAGAGTCAAACAGTAAACATTCTACAAAATTTTCACATTACACAATGTGTGATGTAAGCATTAGGATTTGTAAATGAAAGATAAAATTTCAACTTTTGAAGCTCTTGATATTTTGAATTGCCATTTAAAATGGATTAACTTTAATGTAGAATATATTAAAGAACATCAAAAATCACTTGAACTCTTGACAGAAAAATATGAAATTGAAAGAGATTATGATACAGATGGAGAATTTTTAATTAAAGATTATTTATTCTTTTTGAAAAAATTTATATATGAAACTGAAAATTTGACTAAAATTGCTGAAGAATATTTAAACGGTAGAGGAATTTCGAATGCCAAAAACACAGGTCCAAGATACATTGTTTCAAATGACAATAATTCAGAAAATGAGCAATGACGGTTTAACAAAACTCGTAAAAGATTTAAAAGACGATTTAGAATATATTGATAATCAGTACGGATATAAAACACAAATTTGTACAAAAGAAGAATTAGAAAGAGATGCAAGATTTTCTGCGTATTGTCAGATACTTTTAGAGATGGCTCAAAAAGAAAGAGAAAATCGTAAATCTTAATGATTTTAAGGAGTATTTATGGGGCCTTTTATACCGAGTAAGTATGTTTATGAGATGCTTAAATCGCAAGAAGAAAAAAATCCTTTGAATAAGTTAGATTCATTGCGAAATCAGCTTGAAGATTATTTTAAGAAAGTCAATTTAAATACTCAAGATTATAACGAACAGTTTGCGTTTAATTTAATGTTTAATTTTTATAATACTATTGATAATTTTTTAAATTTGTATATAAATGAAGATTATTTGGATTTGAAAAAATGAGACAATCACAATTACCATTTTTATTTTTAATAGCTTTTGTTTTACTTTTCGTTTTCTACTATGCTTTTGATAAAGAAAAGGAAGAGATGAGATCAGATCCCACTTTAGAAAGGACAAATTATGTCGCTAAATGTACAGAGTGGATTCTTGGTTCAGGTTGTAAGGAATTTGAAATTTATAAATCTAAAGATTTTAAGGAGTTAAAATGAATTTTAATGATTTTAAATACCAGCACATTGAAAGATGGGACACTGACGAAGTTCAATATCTGAAAGATTCAGACGAATTATATTTAGAACCGAAAATTGACGGAACAAACGGTGTTATCGCGTTTGAAGACGGTAAAATTATCACTTGCTCAAGAAACAGATTTATTGACGAGGGTGATGATAATCAGGGTTTTGCTAAATATATAAACTCTTTAGATACTTTTAAAGAATTTTTCTCTAAAGAAGAAAATCAAAAATATATTATCTACGGTGAATACACAGTTAAAACAACTTACACTGTTGAAGATGTTTATTTTAAAAAATTTTTTATCTTCGATGTTTATAATAGAGAAACTAAAAAATATTTAAGCCCTGAAGAATATCAAAAGATTCTGCCTGATTTTCCTTTAGTTCCGTTTATTAAGATAATTCCTTCAGAAGTTGAAAATATAAAAACTGAATATGTTAAATTTTCAAAATTTTTACTTTCTGATAAATTTGAACACGGTGAAGGATTTGTTATTAAAGATTTTTCTGACAGAAAAAATCAATATGGAAGAAAAACATGGGCTAAAGTTCTTTTTGAAAAGCCGTTAAAAGAAAAGAAAGATGTAATGGAAATTATCTTTGAAAAATTTTTTACAGATGCTTTTATTAAAAAAGAATATTTAAAATATAAAGAACAAAGACCTGAAGATTTTGAAGACGGTAAAATTAAAGATAAATTGAAATTTAAATTATGTTCAATTATTTCAAACGAGTTTATAAAAGAGGAAGCTGCTAATATAATTTTTAAATGTAGATTTCCTATTATAAATTTTACTGAATTAAGAGAAAATTTAATTAAAACAATAGAAGAATATTTAAATACACATTTATAAATAAATTTGTGTATAATTTAAAACCTAACGATTTTATTCAAATCTTTGATTTAAAGAATAAAATCATTTTCAAAGGAATATTTTCTGATTTAAATATTCCTTTAAATAATTTTAAAATTTTAGGAATAGCTGTTTTCAAAGAAAACGATATTTCCTATATATCTTTTATTGTCAAAAATTAAGGAAAAATAAAATGGAATTTGATTTTGATCTTGAAGATCCAGCATACGAAAATGTAGCTGTTAAAGAAGTAACAGAAAAAGCTGAAAAGAAAGAAGTAAAGAAGGTTGTTGAAGTAGTTAAAGACGAAAAACCGAAAGTTGAACCTGTGAAAGTAGAACCTGTGAAAGTCGAGGCTGCGCCGAAAGTTGAAGAAAAGAAAGAAGTAAATAAAGATACGAAACCTAAGAAAAATCTGTTAAACATTGTTGTGAAAACAGAAACCCCTAAGGATTAAAAAAATTGAGGCTCTTAAAAAGAGCCTTTAAAGTCTTAATATAAGGATAAAAAATGAAATTTATAACAAAACGTGACGGAACAAAAGAAGAATATAATTTTGCCAAAATTGAAAATGCTGTTAGAAAAGCATTTAGAGAAACATCTGAAAATTACGAAGAAAATATAAAAAATGTTTTAGGGTATTTTAAAAATCATTTTTTATCTTTAAAGGATGTTGAAGAGATTCAAAATGCTGTTGAAAAATCTTTAATTAACAAAAAGATGTACGAAACAGCTAAAGCTTATATCCTTTATCGAAATCAACGAGAGAACGCAAGAAACGCAAATTCCGCTTTAACAAAAACTTTTAACAAGCTTTTAAATCTCGATGCTAAAGATTCAGATTTAAAAAGAGAAAATGCTAACGTAAACGGCAACGCCCCGATGGGTTTGATGCTTTTCTTTGGTTCCGAAACAGAAAAACAATATGTTAAACAATATTTAATTTCAAAAAAGTTCTCTTATGAGCATGACAATGGCGATTTTCACATTCATGATTTAAATCTTTATGCTTGTACTTTTAACTGTTGTAATATCGGTATTAAGAAGCTTCTTAAAAACGGATTTTCAACAGGTCACGGTATTATTCGTGAACCTCAATCAATATCTTCAGCTTTAGCTATAACTGCGATTATTATTCAAGCAAATCAGAATGATATGTTTGGGGGTCAGGGAATTCCTTTATTTGATTATGAACTTTGTCCTTATGTTGTTAAAAGCTTTTATAAAAAATTAAAAGAATGTATTGAAATTTCAGAAGGAATAACAATAACAGATAATAAATTAAAAAATTATTTAGAAGAAAAATTTAATGAAACTGGATCTGTTTTAGATAATCTTTTTGATTTAAAAAATTTTTTAAGATCTCTTTTAAAAGAAAAAACAGATTTTATTGTTAATAAAGCTGTAGATCTTTTGGATAATGAAGTTCACCAGGGAATGCAGGCGTTTATTCACAATTTAAATACTATGCAGAGTAGAGCTGGTTCGCAAGTACCGTTCAGCTCGATCAATTACGGAACAAACACAACCGGTGAAGGTCGATTGATTATTAAAAATATCTTAAGAGCAACTGACGAAGGCTTAGGATATGGTGAAACATCAATTTTCCCAGTTCAAATTTTCAAAACAAAAGAAGGTGTAAACCTAAATCCTGAAGATAAAAATTTTGATTTGTTTGAATATGCTTGTAAAGTATCTGCTAAAAGATTATATCCTAACTTTGTGAATATTGATGTTCCAGGGAATATTGAATATTATGTTAAAGGAAAGCCTGAAACCGAAATTGCTACAATGGGTTGTAGAACAAAAACTTTAGCTCAGTTAGACGGAACAGGAAGAGTAACAAACCGCGGAAATATCGCTTTTACAACAATCAATCTGCCGAGATTAGGTATTTTAGCAAATCATAATATTGATAAATTCTTTGAACTTTTTGATAACATGATTTTAGATGCTCGCGATGAGCTTTTAGAGAGAGTTAAATTCTTATGTACTAAAAAAGCTTTTAATTTCCCATTTTTAGCTGGTCAAAAAACATACTTAGGTTCTGAAGATTTAAATCCTGATGACAGCATCGAACCGATTTTAAGACACGGAACTTTAGCGATCGGATTTTTAGGTTTAGCTGAATGTTTAGTTGCTTTAATAGGAAAACATCACGGCGAGTCAAAAGAAGCTTACGATTTAGCTCTTAAGATTGTTTCAAGATTGAGAGAGAAAACTGATTTGTTTACTTCTGAAACCGGCTGGCAGTTTGGTTGTTTCGCAACCCCAGCAGAAGGTCTGTCAGGAAGATTTACAAAGATTGATAAAGAAAAGTTTGGAATTATTGAAAATGTAACATCAAGAAAATTCTACACTAACTCTTTCCATATTCCTGTTTATTTTCCGATAACAGCAGCTGAGAAAATGAAGCTTGAAGGACCGTTCCATAACCTTTGTAATGGTGGTGCGATATCTTATATCGAGATGGATGGGGATGCAACACAGAATGTTCAAGCAATCGAAAAGCTTGTTAAATATTCAAAAGATTGTGGAATTTCGTATTTTTCAATAAATCATAATCTTGATGTTTGTCCGATCTGCGGTTATACAGGAATAATAAATTCTGATGTCTGCCCACATTGTGGATGGGAAGAAGGAACTGAAATCTCGGTTGAAGATTTAAAGAAAAAAGGAATTAACGTAACTAAATTTTTATAAATTTCATTTTTAAATTTTTTAAAGACACTTTTTAAAAAGTGTCTTTTTTATTATAAGAAAATAATAAATAAAATAGATATTACAAGGAGTAAATATGGAAAATAATTACAGCGAAATTACTTTACTCTCGAACAATGTTTATGTTGTTAACGACAGAAACATCAATTGGGGTGGTGAAGTAAACCACAATTTTGAGATTTTAAATAATCTTAACAAAAACGCAAGCCTCAAAATTAAATATAATGGGCAAGAAGTAAACTACCGTGTAACCGGTGACAATCTCGAGGTTGATTTAAACAGTTTAACCCCAGGAAATGGTATTTTTACTTTGAATGTGAATGGCGAATATTTAACCGCTTTTTCGGCTAACCAGAAAACCGATTTATCCGCAAATATTCGGGTTCCTACAAAAACATCAGATTTAGATAATGATGCTGAATTTATTACTTTGAATGACATTCCTTCTGTAGATGTTCCTTCAAAAGTATCTCAACTTCAGAACGATTCTGAGTTTATCACTTTAAATGATATTAACATTCCGTCAAAAGTATCTCAACTTCAGAACGATTCAGGTTATTTAACAAATGCTGATTTAAATATCCCTACCGTTCCAACAAATGTTTCTGAATTTAATAACGATGCTGGATATTTAACGAATGCCGATTTAAATGTTCCTACTAAAACTTCAGAATTAACAAATGATTCTGGTTTTGTTACTTTGAATGATTTTGATATTCCTTCTAAAACTTCAGATTTAACAAATGATTCAGGATTTATCACTTTAAATGATGTTCCTTCTGTGAATGTTCCAACTAAAGTATCTCAACTTCAGAACGATTCAGGTTATTTGACTTCTGCTGATTTGCCTCAGGCTAATATTCCTACTAAAACATCAGATTTGACAAATGATTCTGGATTTATCACTTCTGATGATTTGCCAGATATTTCAGTTCCTACTAAAACATCAGATTTAGATAATGATTCTGGTTTTGTTACTTTGAATGATTTTGATATTCCTTCTAAAACTTCAGATTTAACAAATGATTCAGGATTCATTACTTCAAGCGATGTTCCTACAAAAACTTCAGATTTAACAAATGATTCAGGATTCATTACAATAAATGATGTTCCTGTTGTAACTGTTCCTGAAAGAACATCAGATTTAACAAATGATTCAGGATTTATCACTTCTGAAGATTTACAAAATATCACAGTTCCTACTAAAACTTCTGATTTGACAAATGATTCTGGATTCATTACTTCAAGCGATGTGCCAGTTACAAATGGTGTTTTAACTCTTGAGAAAGATGGTGAAACTTTAGGAACCTTCTCTGCTTCTGAAAGTGCAACAATCAACCTTCAGTCTTCTTCATTCAATCCATTTGAAACTGAAAGCTTCACTGTTACAAACGCAATTAAGATTGCTATACCTGAAGCTGCTATTTCAGAATTTGGTTATTCACTTCAAGACTTTGTTCCTCGCAACTTCTTTAGTAAGATTCAATATAAATATGATAAAGGTCCATTTATTCGTGGAACTTATTATAAAGAAACACAGGTTATTGACGATGTAACATACTATGTTGGTTTGATTCCTGTTTCTGCTGAATTTTTAACTGAACAAACTTTGGATGTTTTCATTCCTAAATATCAGATTCCTGCATATTTTAGTACATTCCTTTCAACAACTTCAGAGGACGGTCATAACTTCTTTAAACTTGATGCTGATAATATGCACTTTGAGGGAGAGATGGTTGAAGGTGAAGATCATTTATTCACAAGAATTTTACCAAATACTAATGTCTCAGAGGTAGTTTAATGAAAAAATTTATTATGACTTTTAAAAATGCGCCTGAAGAGAGAGCTCAAAACGCTCAAGTTTTGGCTGAACAGATTGACGCTGAAGTTTACAAAGGTGGCAAAAATCTTTGGGATAATTTGGTTGCTATCTGCGAGCAGGTTCCTGAAGGTGAAGGAGTCATAATAGCAGAAGACGATATAAAAATCTCTTCTAAATTTAATCCTGTTGAAGGTGATGAGATTATCAATTATTTTTACAAGGTTAAAGGTTCTTTTAATACTTTATATAAGATTAAAGGACAAAATTATTGTTTTAACCAGCTTGTTTATTATCCAGCATGGTTTGTTGAATTCGTAAAGAATAATGACAATGTTGTTAAAACAAAATGTAAAAGTTTTTATGACAGAAACCTTACTGATAATATCATTGCTATTATTCTGCGTGAAATCGGTCGTGATTTTTATGCTACTTCAAAAACCTATGCTTATGCTTTGGATTTTGAAAGTACTTTAGGCCACACTAATTCATTTGTTCAGAATACTAACTACATCGGTGATTAAATAATTTTTAAAGTGCTCTGAAAATTTTTCAGGGCACTTTTATAACGTATTTTTTAAGTGTTTTAATTTAAAGATTATTTGATATAATATATAAAGTAAAAAAATTTAGAATTTTTAAAAAATGCTGATACAAGAACTAATTGATAAACTCGAAGATATAAAGAAAAAAGTCGGAAATATTGAAATTCTTACTGAAGAATACGATGGCAGAACTATTTTGCCTGACAATTATAAAGAATTTAATTGTACTTTTACTTTTCACGAAGATTGTAATATGTTTCGAAACGCTGGATTAAAATATAATCGAAAAATCGATAATGAAAAATCCTGGTACCCGATTAGAACTGATGCTGTTATTTTTCATTGCTGTTCTGAAGAATATTATAAAATCCACGTTAAAGATACGAAAGAACTTCTTGAAAGTAGAGGTTGTAAATATAAAGAAGATAAGATTTTATAAAATACGTTGTTTTTCGTTGAAAAAAGTTGTTAAAAATGGCAAATTTTGAGATTTGTCATTTATAAATATTATAAACAAAAAGGAAATTATTTAGATATGAGATATGCAGTTCGTCAAACAGTTGAATATAAGGCCGTTGCCAAGAAACTTGGTGATGAGAGTCGTTATATTAAGAACCGCAAAATTTCCTTACGCCACAAAATGAAGGAAATTGAAAAATCTCATCCTGAATATATTTGTTTTGTTGACATTATGTTAAAAAATTTAAATCATAATGTCGGTTTTATTAAAAAGCAGATTCTTAAAACATTTAATGTTGATAAAAAATCACTTAATGATTTAGGAAGATATTTTTATATTCTTAAAGAATATGCCACTTCAAGATTTACTTTTGAAGCTAAAAGGAAAAAATATCTTAAAAAAGCTAAAGATTTATCATTACAGCAGCTGAAAGGTCAGAAAAAACATGACAATTTCGCTGTTGCTAAAAGTATTTTTGAATTTGAAAAAGTATTCAATACTTTATTAACAATTTGTGAAGAGCACAACAAAAAATTCAAAGCTTTTGTTGGTTCTTTAAAGAATGTTTTTAAAACTTTTGTTTCTGAAGGTGATTTAATCTATCAGTTCAAGAGCGTTCTTGCTCGAAACGAAAGTTTAAATATTCCAGATTTTCTCTAAAAAATATCAAAAAATTTTAAATTTTTTATAAAAAATTTTTGGTATTTTTTAGAGCTTTTTTAAACATTTTGATTAAATGCGACGTAAAACGTCAGGTTTTAATGTGTTTTTGATCAAAATTACCTCAATTTAAGCTCAAATCTGAGCAAAATCCACAAAATCAAGCTAAAATCGACCCCAGAAAGCCATTTTTGAAGGTTCAAAACGCTCCGAACTCAAAACAGTTCTGTTCATTTTGAAAGTCCTAGAACTTAAAAATTCAGTTACAGAACTGAAATCAAAACTAGAACTTTCAGTTGAAAGCTAGAACTCTTGAATTCAGTTCTAGAACTCATTCAAAACTAGAACTCTCTCCAAAACAAAAATTCAATTTCCTTATATAATAATATTATAAAAATATTTTAAATAAAAAGCTTTGATATCGAATTTTTAACGGTTTTCAAGAGTTATCTCAAAACTAGAACTCTCAAACCGAAAACTAGAACTCTCTCAAATAACTCTTCAAATCACTTCAAAAACAAATTTCAAGGTTCTTTATATAAAGAATATAATAAAAATACTTTAATATCGAATTTTTAACAGTTCTAGAACTTATTCAAAACTAGAACTCTCTTAACTATAACTCGTTAAAAACTAGAACTTTCTTTAAATTGGTTAAAAAATAACCAAATATTATAATAATTGATCAAAAAATAACCAATCAGATAAAAATACGTTTACTTTTGATAAAAATACGTTATAATAAAAGTATACAAAAAATTACGGAGTAAAAAATGAAGCTAGAAGAAGTTTTGAAAAATTATGCGGATTATCTTAATGATAATGTTTTTAAGAAGACTCTTGATACAAGAGTTGAAAATCAAAAAATGAGAGCTTATTACTACGATCAATTTAAAGCTCAAGGATTAAATCCTGAATATTTTAGATTGATTAAACTTTCAAATAAGTTCGTTGATTTTACAGATTTTCTTGAAATGATTCCGAAGGAAGAACGTCCTTTATACGAAAAACAGAAGGATTTAATTCTTGAGTTTTTGGATGTTGTTCAATCCGCTTCAATTGTGAGAATGAACAAAATTGCTCAAAGTAAAAAGCTTTCTGCGGAAATTAAAAAGATCGATCCTATGGCAAAACACGTCTTGAATTATTTTAAGAACCTAAAATATGCTGAGATTGAACTTCAGAAACATTTAAAAAATAAAACTGTTTCTGAAATTGTTGAAAAGTATAAATTCATTAAGGATTTATTTTAACGTGTTTATTTTGCGTTTAAAGCTTGTTTTTAATACCTTATAATAAAGGTATAGGTATATATTCTAAAAGCTATAAAATGTGAAATAAATCAAAATGGAGCTATCTGTAGAAGTTTTATCGAAGATAGAAAAATTTTAATTTTGTTTGAACTATTTCAAAAGGTTTAAAAGTGAAAATAATTTTAATCTCGGGAAAAGCAAGATCAGGAAAGGACTATCTTTCTCAACTTTTAAAAGAAAGATTAGAAAAAGACGGTTTAAAAGTTTTTAAAACCGCTTTTGCTGATAAACTCAAAGAGTATCTTTGTATTTTATTTAATCTTTCTTTAGAAGAATTGAATAATTTAAAAAATTCCGAAGTTCCGTTTACTAAAAACGGTTTAACAATGAGGAATTTGCTTCAAAAGTTTGGAACTGATATTTTTACAAGTAAAATTGATAAGTTATTTTGGATAAAGGAAACAGCAAAGGAAATTATTGATAAAAATCCTGATATTGTAATAATTTCAGATTTAAGATTCAAAGACGAAGTACAAATAAATAAATTTGTCTGTGCTTCTCAAATTGCTGTTAGAATAATTTCAGAGGATTCTATTCAATCAAGTTCTCACATTTCAGAAAATGATTTGAATGATTATACTTTTGATTATTATTTTAAAAATGATTATTCAAGAACAACAGAGACAATCGAAAAATTATATAATTTATTAAAGGATTTACAATGACAGAATGTTTAAACAATCAAAACGCAGAAAAATATTATTTTTCACTCTTAGAAAATTTGAACGATCCATTCGAAATCATGCTGATGATGCAGAAAAAACTTCAGGAAGCATTATTTGTGAAAAATCCGAAAATTCAAAATGTGAACGGTTTGAAGACTCTAGGGGAAAAGTACGACTGGCTGAGAGATAATAAAGTTGCGCTTGATGATGAGTTTAGAGAAGTGGTTGACGCTTTAGCTGGTATAAATAAACCTGTTAAACAGCGTTCAGCTTTGTGGAAAAAGTGGAAAGCAGATTATGACAGATTAAGGTCTGAAAAATTTGAAGATTTAACAGAAGAAGAGAAAACAGAATTTAAGCTTGAGCTTTGCGATATGTTTCATTTTTTCATGAATATGATGATTGCTTGTGAAGTTTCAGCTAAAGATTTGTTTATGCTTTATTATTATAAAAATAACGAAAATTTCGAAAGGATTAAAAACAAATACTAATGAGAATTGAAGATTTTTTAAATACGAAGTTAGTAAATTACGCAAGTTATGACAACTTGCGTAAAATCGCGTCGTGTGTTGACGGTCTGAAAAATGCTGCCAGGAAAGTGATTTTTACTGTTCACGATAAGAAAATTAAAGAGAAAATCAAAGTCCTTCAGCTGGCTAATAAATGTGCAGAGTATTCAGACTATCTTCACGGCGATTTGTCAGGTGTTGTTGTGACTTTAGGTCAGGATTTTGCGGGGACAAACAATCTACCGTTGATTGAAAAATCAGGTTCGTTTGGAACAAGGTCTGTGAATGAGTCCGCAGCTCCTAGATATATTTTTGCTAACGGTTCAAAAGATTTTTTTAAAATTTTTAAATATGAAGACGATAATATTCTTTTAAAACAGGAATTTGAAGGTTTTCCAATTGAACCTAAATTTTATCTTCCTATTTTACCGATGCTTTTAATAAACGGTTCTGAAGGCGTTTCCTCAGGATTTGCTCAGAAAATTTTAGGAAGAAACCCTGAAAATATTAAAAAATATCTTAAAGATATTTTAAATTCTAAAAAGCCTAAAGAAAATCTTTTAGAACCTTATTACAACGGTTTTAACGGTACTTTTGAAAAAGACAAAGAAGTTGAAAATCGATGGTTAGTTAAAGGTGAAATTGAAAAAGTAAAGGGAAATGAATACTTAATTAAAGAGATTCCTTTTCAGTATGATTTACAGGAATATTTGAAGGTTCTTGATTCTCTTCAAGATTCAAAGAAAATTTTAAGATACGAAGACGAAACCGACGGTGAGAACAAACTTCAATTCAGAGTGTTTTTACCTAGGAACGTTGAATGTACTTTGGATTATTTAAAGTTAATTAAACCTGTTACTGAAAATTTTACGTGTATTAACGAAAATAATCAGATAATTATTTTTAAATCAGCAAAAGAGATTTTTGATTATTATGTAAAAATTAAAAAAGAATTCTTACAGAAAAGAAAAGATTATTTGTTAAATAAATATTTAGAAGAACTTTCGATTTTAAAAAGTAAATTATTTTTTATAAAAGCTTATATAGATAAAAAGATTATTTTAAATAATAAATCTAAAGATTTTATAATTAAACAATTGGAAAAATTTTCTGAGATTAAAAAAGAAAATAATTATGATTATCTTTTAAGCATGCCGATTTATTCGTTAACTGAGGAAAAAATCAAAAGTTTAGAAGAGGCAATTAACAATCTTTCTGATAAAATTAAAATTTTAGAAGCTCAAACAGTTGAGCAGATTTGGCTTGATGATTTAAAAACACTTTAAAAAGGTATTTAAATGAATATTAAAGATTTTAAAGAAAAACTTGAAAAATTACTTGACGAAAACGTTATTTCAAAAGAAGAGAAGAACAATATTGAATATGATTGTGCTCTAGTTCAAGCTAATAAAAGTGCAAAACTAGAACAGTTTTTAGATAAGGTAATTTATAAGTTAACACATAAATGTTTGTAACTATCGACCCTTATTATGATGTAAGCTTCTTTAACTCGTGTAAAGAAGCTTTGAAAAATAATAATATTCCTTTTAAACTTTTTATATCTACACTGGCGCCGTATAACTGGTATTTTAAAATCAGTACTGCACCGGTGATGATAAATTTTGACGTTTTATCTCAATCTCACGAAAGATTTTTAGTTCAAACTGTAAATCCTATCTATTTTAATGACGAAATGAGATATTTCCGAAGAGATTCAGACAAAGGAAAGTTTGTTCAAAAATTTATTTTAAATGATGCTTTCGAAGATGTCAAAGATTCTGAATTTTTTATTTTTGATATTAAACAATCAAAAACTGACCTTGAAATGCTTTCAAAGTTGATTCCTCATAAAATCTGGTATTTAGGAAGATACTATCAGAAAAAGTACAAACTTGCTCTAGTTAAATCTGATGAGATTACAAATGTTTTAATTCCTAAAACTCAAATTTTATTTAAAAGAACTTTAGATATGACAGTTGAAAAATTTGAAGCGGATTTTAATTATAAGGTTTTCTTATTAAAAGATAGACTTTATAAAAATTCGCGAACACCGTTTTTCGAAGCAGGGAAATATATTTTGCCTGAAAAATTGCCTTCTGATTATGATAAGTTCATAAAATTATAAATAATTTTAAACTTGATTATTCAAAAACAACGTAATGAGAAAATCATAAAAGCTCATTACGTATTTTTAAAATAACGTAATGAAGATTTATGAAAAGTCTATTACGTTATAAAAATTTTTAAGTTCTAGTTAAAATCGAAAACTAGAACTCTATTTAAAGTTTTTTATTGATATTATTATATAAAGAATAACAAAAAATTTTTTATAACGTATTTTTTGGTGATGTACAAAAAGATTAAATGATTTATAATATTCATATAAATTTTTGAGGTGCTTTAGATGTTGATTGAAATTAAAGATTTGCCTGAAGGACAATTGATTGAAAAATTAGATTTACATATTGATTTTCAAAAAGGAATAACCGAAGTAAAAACAGTTCCTCCTACAAGAGAACCTGAAAAAACGGAGAAGGAAATTCCTAAGGAAATGACAGATATTGAATTTTAAAAATGTTTGAATTACACATTACATGTACAAAGGATATTGAAAAATTATCGATAGATTTTTCTGATGGTACGTCAGTTGTTCAAGAGAAAATTGAAAAACCAGAAAAACCAGAAAAATCTAAAAAAGTTTCTAAAGAAAAAGAAGATTTTAAAGAAGAAGATTTGTCAAAATATCAAAATTCTAAAAAATCCGTTTCACAGGAAATTATTGAAAAACCAAAAATTCCTGAAAGAACGGAAACAAAAGTTGATGATATTTTACAAGAACTTGAATTTTAGGAGAAAAAATTGAAAGTTTTAGGTATTGATATTGGCTATGGTTCAGTTAAAGTTATTTTTGGAAATGATACAGGAGAACCTTTAAAGAAGTTTAAATTTGATTCAGTTATCGGTATTACAAAGGCTAATGAATACATTAAAGATCAGAAGATTTTCAGATTTAAAGATTTTGATTATTATGTCGGTGAAGATGCAAAAGCTCTGCCTTCAGAAAATTTAATTGATATTACAGAATATAAAAATCTTGAATATTATGCGCCGTTATTTTTAACTTACGCTATGAAAATTATCGGTGAAAAACCTGATGTTATTGTAACAGGTCTTTCAAAGGCTCAAATTCAATATTCAGGATTTTTTAAAGATGCTTTGTCAAGATTTACTGTAAATGATGTTTCCTATGAATTTAGAAACATTTATGTGATTCCTCAGGGTGCAGGCTCAAAACTTTGTATTGACAAGTATGGAACCGATTTTCCTAACATTCAAACAGAATTCACAGGAAAGACATCTTTTGTCGGTATTGATATCGGTATGAACACTCTTGATTTATACAGAGTTATTGACGGTAAAACATCAGCTTCTGTTTTCGAAGGAATTGAATATGAAGGCGTTATGAAAATCGCTGCCAAAATTGTTTCCTTAATTGAAGAAAAACACGGAAGAAAAATCACTCTTCACGAAGCTAAAGATATTTTGGACACATCTTCTTATAAGTTAAGAGGAAATGTTTTTGACTACACAAACGAAATTAAAGATATTAAGAAAGATTATATTAAATCATTATTTGCTTTAATTGAAGAAAAATACGGAAAAATCCTCGATAAATGTGATTACGTGTTTTTCTCAGGTGGTGGTTCCGCATTCTTTAATTCGGGAATTTATTCAGAGACAAAACTTTTAGTTCCTAAGAGCAATTTTGAATATTACAACGCAATTGGACAATTTATGTTCGGTCAAGAACAAGTTCAGAAAATGAAATAACGTATTTTTAAATAATTTACAAATTTTTTAAAGATATTATAATAAACATATTGATTTTTTGGAGAATTTGATGTTAAATTCGAATTTTATTGATTTTTTAAAGGTTATTAACAAATTTGCCGATACAATAATTATGAGATATCCCGTAACTTGCGGGATTTCAGAAGATAAGGATATTGTTTATTCTTTTAATATTGAAAATTTTGATAAAAATTCTTTTGATCAAGAATTAGGGATTGCTAAATTATCGTCATTCTTAAATATGTTTCAACTTTTCAAACCTTCAAGAGAGGTTGAAATCGAAAACAATATTATTAAAGTTCATGACGAAGATACACAAGCTCAATATATTTTATCTAAACCTTTAGTTTTATCTCAATATGATGCGAAAGAAGAACAATTTGTTTTAACTGAAAAAATTCCTTCAGTTCTTGAATTTGAATTGACTCAAGAGATGCTTAAAAAACTCAAGAACGCAACTTCAGTTTTTTCTGAATTAAATACAATGGTTGTTGAAGGTTCGGATATTTCAAGTGTTTATCTTGTTCAAACCGAGTCCCGTGAAAAAATGAGTTCAAATTCTTTTAAGATTATTATAAATAAAAATGCTGAAAAGAATTTTAAAACAGGAATTGGAACTTTAACTTTGTCTAAACTTCCACTTTCTGATTATCTCGTAAAGGTTAAATATAATGAAGCTAAAGGAAAGTACAGAATTTTGTTAGAGTCAAAATCAATTAAAGACTTTAAGATTATTCTACCTACTAAAGCTAATTTAAATATTTAAAAATTTTTTAAAAGTTAGACTTCTTTTAAAAGATTATTATTGATAAAAAGTCAAAGAAAAATTTTGAAATTTATTTTGGAGATTATTTTAATTATGAGTACATTTGATATTAACGCATTTGATTTTTCTGCTATTACTGAAGCTAACAACGCTAATCCATTTGAAAAGAAAGGACAATACGAAAAAGACGAAAGATTTTATACTTTAACTAAAGACGATTCAGGAAACGGTGCTGCGATTATCGCATTTTTACCTGATGCTAATAAAAATGTTTTTAAGAAGCTCTTTAAAATCAATACTACTGTTTCAAGAGACGGTAAAAAGAGATTTTTAAATACTTGGAGTCCTTATTCAATCAATCAGCCTTGCCCATTTAACGAACTTTCTGTAAGATTATGGAACGAAGGCGATAAAGATGGTTATAAGGTTTTCCATCCAAACAAGAGATATGTAGCAAACATCAAAGTTCTTAAGGATCCAGCTTGTCCTGAAAATGAAGGAAAGATTTTTCTTTACGAAATGTCTCAGAGACTTTTGGATAAAATTCAAGCTGCTGTAACACCTTCTGAACAGGATTTAGCTTTAGGTGAACAAAAGAAAGAAGTATTTAATCCACTTCGTGGTTGGGTATTTAAACTCATTGCTAAAAAGACTTCAGCTTTGACAACTTACGATGATTCCGCATTTATCAGATGCGAAAAAGTCGGTTTTGCTGGTGGTTCAATCTACGGTGATGTTTCTACACCTGAAGGAATTCAAAAAGCTGGTGCTTTAGCTCTTGATGATATTAAGAATAAGTGTTATAATCTTAATGATTTGTTAAAACCTGAAGCATTTTTGTCATACGATGCTCTTTATGAAAAGCTTCAATATATTGCTGGAGGTTCTTACGGAATTCCACGTAAAGAAGACAATTCAAATATTAAGCTCACTGAAAAAACATCAAATGTAAATGTTGAGATTGAGTCTGCCGCTAAACCTGAAACAAAGGTTGAAACAGTGGCTGAACCTCAGCCAGCAATCTCAAAAGAAGAAGACGAAATTAACAAGCTTCTTGGTCTGTAAAATAATCTAACTTTTTTGGACCCTTCTAAAAGGGTCCTTTTTTATGCTTGAAATAAATAATTATGTTTCAAGTTTAAGGAAATTTTTTAATGATTTTAGTTGATTTTTCTGCAATTATGTTTCAAAATATTTTTGGAGCTTCAAAAAGTTCTGAAAATACAGACGATTTAGTAAAAAATACAATAGGAAGTATTTTTTACACATTAACATATTATCAAAAGATGTTTAAAAAATACGGAAACCTAGTTATCTGTTTAGATTCTCACACAAAAAACTGGCGAAAAGATGTTTTAAAATCTTATAAATCACAACGAAAAGAAAACAGAGACCATTCTGTTATTCCGTTTGATGTTATTTTTAAAGCAATAAATGAATTTTTAGATCAGTTGAAAATTAACACCCCGTGGAAAACAATCTGTGTTTCAGGTGCTGAAGCCGATGATGTGATTCTTTGTTTAGCTCAATTTTTAGGGAAAACAGAAGAAGTTTTGATTTTATCTTCAGATAAAGATATGATTCAAGCTCAAAGGAACAAAAATGTTAAACAATATTCACCGTTAACCAAAAAATATATTACAGCTGAGACAAAATCCGATAATCTCGATGATTGGATTCAAGAGCATATTATTTTAGGTGATGTTGCCGACGAAGTACCGAGAATAACAGAAAAAACAGAATTTTCAGATTCTTTTAAAGAATATTTAAAAAATTTAAATTTAAATATTACACCTAAAGAATTTTTAAATCTTCAAGAAGAAGAGCAAACAAAGATAACTGATAATTTTAATATTTTAAATAAAAAGAATGAAAAAGATATTTGGAAGAATATTAAAATAGGATCTAAAAAGATTCAAAAAATGATTCAAGAAAACACTCTTGAAGATTTTTTAAACTCAAATGAATTATATAAAGAAAATTACGAAAGGAATAAAATTCTAGTTTTACAGGAATATATTCCGACTGAAATTTATAATTCGATAATTTTAAGTTTAAAAACCCAGGAAAAAGACAAAATAAATATTTCAGAATTTAAAGATTATCTTTATAAATTCGGATTTTTTGAACTTGCCGAGAATTTGCCTGATAATTTTGTTTCAAATTCAAATTCTATTTCAATCGATGATTTTTTATAAAATATTTTTATAGTTTTTATATATAAGAATATCAAAAAATTTTTTAAGGATTTTAAATGATGGAAAATACTCAAGGACCTATTTTAGAGATATCTTTTAAGGGAATAAACAATCATACTGATGACCTAGGCCAGATTTATTACTGGCTAAATAGCGGTGATATCGATGTTAATATGCCTAAAGAAAATTTAAGAGCTTCGATAGAACTTGTTAAAAATATTTTTGATAAAATTTTAACTGACCTTGATTCTGAGGAAAATAAAGATGCTTAAAGACGATTTAAATTTAATAATTTCAAAAATATCAAAGATAGCTAATTCGGACAGAATTCAACACCCTTTAACCTACTGTATGATGATTCAAGAAGCTATTGATAATAATCAACCGATCGATCAAGAAACCCTAGGTCGTTTAAACGCTTTAAAAAGACGAATATATACTCATGCCCAGAATAATGCCATTAAGCAGGAGGTTTATTATATTCAAGAGCTTCAGCAGATAGTTAAAAATTTATAATTTTTAAGGGCCTTTTAAGAAGGCCTTTAAATTTTTAAAATTTTTTAAAGGTCTATAAAATTGATCGAATTTTAATCGATTTAAGAAGGCCTTTAATAGGTTCTTAAATTTTTTAAAATTTTTTAAAGGTCTTTTAAATTGATCAATTTTTAATCGATTTAAGAAGGTTCTTAAATATTTTAAAGGCTATTTAATTGATCAAAATTTGATCAAATTTTTAAAAATAATCGTTTACTTTTTAAAAAATCTTGATATAATATAATTATAATCGAAATTGATTAAAAAATAAGGTTATATCTAATTGATCAAAATTTAATCAATTATTTAAAAATAATTGTTTACTTTTTAAAAAAATTATGATATAATAAAAATATAATCAAGATTGATTATAAATTGTTTGTTGTTCTTTAAAAATAGGAAATGTAATTATGGAAAAGACTTTTAATCTTGCTAGCTTAGTAATTTTAATGATCGAAGATTTAACCGAACGTTTAGAAGACCTTTCAGGTGCCGACTACGAAGTTGTTTCCGAGTCTTTAAAACTTGTTGAAAAAATTCAGAGTTTAGGTACTAACGTTGCTGAAATCGAAAAACTTTTAAATTCTGAGCTTAAGATTGCCGAAGAAAATTTAAACGCTGTTTCTCTTGCTAAAGCTGAAATCAGTGCTTATTTCAAAGGTGTTTTGCAGTTATATTTGCTCTAATTTTTGTTCTTTACCTCCTTTTTAATCAAGTCAAAGGTCCCGAAAGGGACCTTTTTTATTTTAAAAATCTTAAAAAAAGATATTTACAAATATACATTATATGTTATAATAAAATAAAAAAATGATAATAGGAGAAGAAAAATGAATTCTGAAATTGAAAACAAAATCGACGGTTTAGTCGAAGATCTTAAAAATTCACTTGAATTTTTAGACGATAAAGCTCTAACGAGCGCTAAAATCCAGGTTCTGTTTTATCTTAAAGGATATTTAGAAAGCTCTGAGATTGACCCTGAGACTGTTCTTAATGATATAATCACAGGTTTTGAAGAGCTTAATTTAAAATCTTCAGGCTATAAACAAGATTTAATTTTAGCTAAATTAGAAGTTTTAAATTATCTTAAAGGTTTGTTAAAATTTTAAAAATTTTAAAATTATTTAAAGGCACTAGAGATATTTTCTAGTGCTTTTATTTTATAAATAATTAAAAACTTTTGAGGTAATTTATGTATATAGCATTTAAAAAATGTGAAGATAATTTTTTAGAAAAATGTATAAAATTTTTTACTAAATCTGAGTTTGTTCATTGCGAGCTTGTCTCTTGTTTCTGCAACGATACATTTTACGGTTATTCTTCTTACCCTGGCGAAGGCGTAAGAGCAAAATATATTGATTATGACAAAGACAAGTGGGAATTTATAAATTTAAAAAATTTAAAAACTCAAGATGTTAAAAAATTTTATGAACAAACAAAAGGTTCAAAATACGATTATCTCGGTGTTTTAGGATTTGTCTTCGGAAATCCAGACAACCCTAAAAGATATTTTTGCTCTGAGTGGTGTGCTACGGTTTTAGGATTAAATAATCCGTCTAAAATTTCACCGGGCTGGTTATATAAATATTGTAAAGGTAAAATTTAAGGATATTAAAATGAAAAAAGTTGGAAAAGGTTTAAAATTTCAAAGATTAAGACGAGTAACAGGATATATTGTCGGAGACTATAAAGCATTCTTTAATGATGCGAAACAATCGGAAGTCGAACAACGAGTAAAACACTGTTAAAAATTTTAAAATGCTCTTTTTAAGAGCATTTTTTATAAATATTTTTGAGGTTAAAATGAAAAATCCTATTGATACAAAAGAAAAGTTAATAAAATATATCAGATCCCAGCTGGGTGCTCCGTTAATTGAAATTGAAGTAAACGATGAGCAGATTTCTGAAATTATTGATAATGTTATTCAAGAATTCACTGAAATTGCTTATGGAACTTTAGAAGCAACTATTGCTGTTCAACTAAAGGGAAAAGGTGAATATCAGATGCCACCTAACATTACAAATATTCTTAAAGTCTCAAGAGGAAACACTTCAAACATTATGAATTTTTCCGCAAACTACGGTTCAAATTATGTGCCTGATTTGTGGTCACAACAGTTCTTCACCGCATCTTTAACCGGTGATATTTTACCTAATATTATTATGATATCAAACACTCAAGCGGTTTTAGATCAATATTTTGGTGATGATATTTATTATAATTTTAACACTTATAAGAAAGTTCTCCAAGTGTTTGAACCATATAAAGGCGCTGCGATTATTCATTATCAGTATGAATATTATCCTGACGAAGTTGATCAAATTTATGACCAGATGTGGGTTAAAAAAATGTCTTTAGCAAAGACAAAATTTTTGTGGGGATCTGTTGTTGGAAAATTCTCTGCTTCTTTAGTTGGTGGTGCAACAATCAATTATTCAGATATCAAATCCGAAGCTCAGTCTGAAATTGACGCACTTAAAGAAGAACTGAAAGAGAGATGGTGTGACGGCTGTCCAGTGCTCGTAGGTTAAAATAATTTAAAAAAAATTCGAATAATACGTAATGAGCTTCGCTCAAAAGTTCATTACGTATTTTTTTATTTGATATTAAAAACAACGTAATGAGCTTTTATGAAAAGTCTATTACGTTATAAAAACTTTTAAGAGAGTTCTAGAACTCTCGAATTAAGTTCTAGAACTAGAAAAAACTAGAACTCTTTTAAAGGTTTTTAATTTAAAATATTTTTATAATATCTTTATATAAGGAAATTGAAAATTTAAAAACAACGTATTGAGCTTTTATAAAAAGTCAATAACGTAATAAAAATAATTTTTAAGGTTCTTTATATAAAGATATTATAAAAATACTTTTAAGGAGGTTTAAAATGACAAAAATAACAAAGGACAATTTAGATTTTGAAACAAAAAAGATTAAACTCTTAAATGAAGATTTTAAAGAAGATTCGATGAGACACATGACCTGGTTTGCTCTTTTAGGTCTGCTGGTTTATCCGTCTTTAATCATTTTCTGTGATTATTTTAATCTTGAGCGAGCTTTAACCCATTTAGCTTCAGTTGCTGAAATTTATATTTTATCAGTTTCAGGCATTGTTTCTGTGTTTTTCGGTTCTAACGCTTACGCTAAACGGTTTTCACGAAACGAACCGCCCCCAGAAGAATAAAAATTTAAAGCTTTTTTAAAAGTATTTTAATGGTATTCTTATATAAGAATATCATTTTTTTATTTTTAATATTTTCTAGTTCTAGAACTTAATTCGAGAGTTCTGGTTTTTAACTTGAAGTTCTAGTTTTGAACGAGTTCTAGAACTTAATCAAAAGTATTTTATGATATTATTATATAAAGAAACCTTAAAAATTATTTTTATAACGTAATAGACTTTTACGAAAAGCTCAATACGTTATTTTTAAGCTTCAAAAAGCTTTAAAAATCTTCAATTTTTTATCATAGGTTAATTTTATTAACTTTATTTGAAAATAAATTAAAATAATTAACTTTATAAGCTATTTTAATTAAAATAATTAACTATTTTTAAAATAAAGTTAATAAAATTAACCTAGGTAAAAATGAATATAATTATATAGGATTTTTAGCTGTTTTTCTCAATTTTTATTAAAATAACTGTTTACAAATCTTAAAAATACGTTATAATATAATCATAGTCAAGAATGATTTAAGGAAACGAAAAATGGATTATGATTTAGACGAGATCCTGATAAATGAGGAAATGAAATGAAAAGTTATAATAAGACTTTAAGAGAATTCTTTAAGGATTTTAACATAAATTCGAAAGACCACGAACATCCGTTGTCCTCAGTGACTGAAGTTCGTACAGCGGAAATTTTTTTACGTGGTAAACGTGTTATGACTTCTGCTATGGCACATGTTAGCCCGAAAGGTTATCTTGATGCTAAAGTTAAAAGTTATACTGAAAAGACTTGTTGCTTCGGTGCTGTAAATCCTTCAGATCCTGTTTTTTCTTATAGATTTTTTAATGTTCATTTGGATGATGAGACTCCTGATTTTGAGGAAAATTAAAAATGGATTATATTGAAATTTATTCGGAAGACGAAGACGAGGAAGATTTTGAATTTCCATGCTATTGGGGTTGCCCTATTGACAAAGACGAAGAAGAAGTTGATAACGGTTGGTATTTTCCTACTGAAGACGACGATGACGATTTTATTGGATGGGACTAATGGAAGAAAAATATAAAATTTTCATAAGTAATAATTTTTATATCGTAAATTTAAGATATGATGTCGTTTTTGCGTTTTCTGAGGAAGACGTCAACGATTTTAATCGCGAGATTATTCTCGAAATGGAAGACGAAAATATTATTTATTATGATGCTTCAGGATATTGGGTTCTTTACGAAGAATTTTTTGAAGATTTTCTTTATTAAGGATTTTTAAAATGTGGGAAAAATTTGAATACGAAGACGAAGTTTTAGAGCACATTTATGAGGTTATAAATTATCATAAAGAGCCTTTTGATAAAAAGCACATGATGTTGAATTTAAACATGATGTTAGATAATTGTTTAATTTCAAAAGAGCTCTACGAAATTGTTAAAGAGACAATAAATTGTAAATTTTTATAGGATTTTAAAAATGTTTATTATTAAAGATATCTTAAAAAAATTAAGAGAAACATCTTCTTCTAAAGAAAAATTAAAAATTTTAACTGAAAATAAAGAAAATAAAGATCTTGAAAAGATTTTTAAATATGCTTACGATAAAGTAGATTATGTTTTTAATGTTTCAAGAAAATCAGTTGAAAACTACGATACGGAAATGTTAACTGATCTAAATTTAGACGAAGTTTTAAAAAATTTAAATGAAAGAATTTTTACAGGATATAAGGCTTTAGAGTTAGCTAAAGCTTACATTAATGAAAATCCTGAAAATTCTGAATTATTTTTAGAGATTTTAGATCGTGATTTAAAAGTCGGTGTAAATTCTAAAACTTTAAACAAAGTTTGGAAAGGAATTATCCCTAAGCCAAAATATTGCAGATGCGATATTTTATCAAAGAAAAATCTTAAGAAAATTCATTTCCCTGCCTATGTTCAACTTAAATGTGACGGAACTTACAGAGAATGCTCAGTTCATGATGGAAAAGTTTCCTTTAAAACAAGGTCGGGTGAAGATTATTCAAATCCTGTTTTAGAAGAATCTTTAAAAGTTCTTCCTGATGGATTTTATGTTGGTGAATTCACTTTAGGTGAAGCCGATAATCCCGACTCAAACCGAGCTGAAGGAAATGGTTTAATAAATTCCGATAATCCACCTTATGATAAAATAAATTTTACAGTTTGGGATTTTCTAACTGATGACGAATATTTAGGTTTAACAAAAACATCTTATGAAATAAGATTTGAAAATCTTAAATTTATTTTAGAAAATATTAAAATTCCTTTAGTTAAAGCTGTTCCATGTGAAAAAGTAAATTCTATTTCCGAAGTGCTTGAAATTACTTCAAAATGGATGGAAAAAGGGTTAGAAGGTTCAGTTTTAAAAGATTTAAATATGTACTTTAAAGATGGAACTTCAAAAGAACAGCTTAAAATTAAATTGAAAGTTGATGCTGATTTGAGATGTAAAGGATTTTTAGAAGGAACTAAAGGATCCAAATATGAAGGTAAAAATAAAGTAATTTTATTTGAGTCTGACGATGGAAAAGTTAAAGGCCAATGCTCAGGAATGACTGACGAAATGGTCGACGAAGTTTCAAAAAATCCTGAAAAATATATCGGTAAAATTTTAAGCGTTGAATTTAACGATTTAACTAAAGCTCAAAATAATGATTATTACGCTTTGTCTCATCCGAGATTTATGTGTTTTAGGGACGATAAAACAGAAAGCGATACTTATGAACGCGTTGTTGAGATGAGGGATATGGCTAAAAATTTAGAAGGATATTAAAATGACTGAAGAACAAATTTCAAAAATTGATTTGGATAATAAAATTTTTATGAATATCCTTTTAAAAACTTTACCTTATTGGAAAGAAGATTTTTTTAACGATATAAATTATAAAGAAAATGTTAAGAAAATTCTTCTTAAAGAAAATTATTCTGAATCTGACATTGTTACAACATTTGAAATTATGAAAAACGGTTTTAATTCATAGTTTCTTTATATAAGAATATTAAAAAAATTTTAAAGGAAAATTTAAATGCTTCAAGAAATTAAAATGTTATCTTCTGAATTTCAACCTAGAGGAAAGTATGTTTTTGTTAAACCTGACATTGTGAACTTGGAAGTGAGAACAAACGCAGGAATTATTTTAAGTTCTAAAAAATCTATCACCGACCGTCCTGTCTCAGGTGTTATTTTAGCTGTTGGAAATGAAGTCGAAGATTTAAAAGTTGGTGATTATGTGATTTTCCCTGCCACTGACGGGATCGACCTTAAATTTGAAGACTCTGATACTTTAATTGAACAACCGCAGTACATGCTTTTACGCAATGAATCAATTATCGGTTTAAAGAAAATATAAATAATATAAAATTTATTTATTAAAGGAAATTTAAAAATGTTATTTAGAGAATTTTTACAAACAATTAACGAAGATAAAAAGAAAAAAGTATCTTCAGCATCAGAACTTAAAAAGATTATCAAAAGCAGACGTCCAAAAGGTAATAAAGTTGATTTTAATGACCTTGATGTTTCAGGAATAACTGATTTTTCATATGTTTTTGAAGATTATAAGTATGAACCTTTAGTTGAAACATGGGATGTTTCAAACGCAAAAACAATGGATTCTATGTTTTTAAATTGTTATAATTTTAATTGTGATATTTCAAACTGGGACGTTTCAAATCTTCAAAACGCGAGCAGTATGTTCTACGGTTGTGAAAAATTTAATCAAGATCTTTCAAGATGGAATGTGAAAAAATTAACAAAAGCTGCCGCTATGTTTAGAGGTTGCAGTTCTTTTAATTCAGATCTTTCAAGATGGGATGTTTCAAATGTTTTAGATTTTAAATATATGTTTGAAGATACAAAAGTTGATCCTGCTAAAATTGAAAAGTGGGCTTCAAAAATTAATCCAAAAGTAGGATCAGTAGAATTAAGACTGAAAGAAAAACCATCATGGGAAATAAAAATCTTAAAAGACAGAATGGAAAAACGCGATGCAGCAGAAAGAAAAGCACAAGCTGAATATAATGCTTTAGAGGATGATCCATTGTGGCCTGGAAGAAAAATCCCTAGAGGCGGAAGATTTACAGGTGATTAACTGTTTATAAATTTTTTAAAAAAGTGAGATAAAATGCAATCATTTAAAGATTATTTGCTTGAAAAAGAAGGTTCTCAGTCTGAAAATGTTTCAGAAGCTAAAATTGGACCTTTTAATCCAAACGCAAAACCAAAACCATGGGGCTATACCCCTTCTAAACGTGAAGAGCCTGAGTGGTTTGTTCAAGTAACACAGTTTGCTCAGGAAATGGAAGCTAAAAGAGTTGTAAACGCTAAAGGTTATGCTGGTTTTGATGTTGATACTGAATACAACACAAATATAATTAGATTTAAGTACGGCAATTCTGCTCGACCTTCTTACACTGTAGCTCTTTATTATTCAGACAAAGAGTTTTATTTAGGTGTTGGTTATTCAGTAAACACTAGAGAGAGAACCTGGGTTACCGACTGGCAGAGGAACCCATATCCTGATATGGAATCTGAAGGTGCAACTCCTTATTTCAAGGTAGCTGATAGTATTTTCACTTATATGAGAAAGCTTGGCTATAAGTATGAAGCTCAAGAAAGAACAAAGTACTAATAAACCATTAGTAGTTAGATTTTAACAAAATGAGAGTTTAAAAATGGTATCATTTAGAGATTATTTAGATAATAAAGAAAATTTATGCGAGGGCAAGCAAGCTCCGATTTTTAAGGTATCTTCAAAGAACGATGATGTTTGTAAAGCGCTTGAAGATATTGACGGTTTTTCAGTAAAAGATTGGGATAGTCAACCGATTGTAGCTACAAAGTGGTTTGACTCTGATTGGGAAATCAAAATTACCGTTAACCCTGATTGGCGAACCGGAAAACTCATTGTTTCAGTTGATTTAGTAAATGACCGTGGTCGTTCTATCCGTCATAAGGATGTTCGAAACGAAAGAGAACTCTTAAATACCGTTGAGGAATATGAAGAGCTTGAAATGCGAATGAACGAAAATGTTTCTGAAGCTCTTGATAAGAAGCTTTTAGATAAAAATGGTAGAATTAAGAATTATCCTGATTTAACCCCTAATGCTTCTGAAATTGATTTGTTTATTAACAATGACGAAAAGATTTATAAATCAAAACTTGAACCGATTTATAATAAGCTTGCTTCGGACAACGATAATAAACAATACTCTTCAGAAAAAGCTGTTGATGCGTTCGCTAAAGTTGTTGAACTTGGTTTAAAAACCTATAATTCAAACTGGCCAGATAAGAAGATTAGCCTTTCTAAAGACGAAAAGCTTCAAATTGCTGTCGGTTTAGCAAAATCTTTTGAAGATGAGTATCTTTAAAAGAATTTTAAAATAATTTTAAAGGACCTTTAAAAGGTCCTTTTTTATTCTTTAAAATTTTTTATAGCTTATTTATAAAAAATATTTTAAAAAATTTAAATTTTAGACTCAATTTTCTTTAAAAAAATCATGTTTTAATATTCTAAAACACTTTATTTTTATCATATAAATACACTATTTTTTATAAATATTTTTAAAAAGCGTTCTTTAAAACAAGATTTTCTTTTGATAACTATAATAATAAAATAAGGAAAATAAAAATGGAAGAAGTACAAAGAACTTATATTGACAGCAATTCTAACCCATGGGGTGGTTCAGCTTGGGGTGCTGGTGTTGGTGGTTTAATCGGTTCATGGATCGGTAACGGCGGTTTTGGCTGGGGTTATAACCGTGGAAATAATTCTGCTATCGGTTATGATACAGGCGCGATCAACGCAATTCAGGAACAATTAGGGAATGTTCAGACTCAGATTAACAACGCTGATCGTGATTTTCTGATGCAGACATCAAACCAAAATCAGTTTGTTGGAAATTTAATAAACCAGACCGGTGATGCTATTGTTGGTGCTGTTACAGCGGGTAATCAGGCAACTCAGGGTGCAATTAACGGATTAGGTCGTGATGTTCAGGCTGGTATTTTTCAGAATACTTTAACTCAGACTCAGAATGCCGGCGCTACAAATCTTGCTATGTGCCAGGGATTTGGTGGAATAAATTCTTCTATTGATAAAGGAATTGGATTATTAAACGCAAATATAGCTCAGCAAGGATTTAATAACCAGCTGGCTATAGTTGAACAGAACGGCGCAAATCGTCTTCAGGCTCAAGAATTAGCTGCTCAACAGCAACGTTGCTGCTGCCAGGTTCTAAAAGCTGTTTCCGATGAGGGTTGCGCAAACCGTGAACTTCAACGTGAAATTCAGTACCAGAACACTCGTGATAAACTGGCTGAAAAATCCGCTGAAGTAGAAGCTTTAAAAGGCCAGTTGTTTTCAACAAACGCTATGGCCGCTCAAACCGCTGCAATTATTAGTGCTTTAAAACCTACAACAACAGCTGGTTAAAAAATTTTTTAATATTCTTTATATAAGAATATTATAAAAAAATTTTAAAGAACCCATGAAAATTGGGTTCTTTAAAAATATTTGGGAATTTGCCCACATTTTAAAATGGAGATAAAAAAATATGGCTGCTACAAAATATTTAGACCTTGCGGGTTTAACATACTTTAAAAGCAAATTAGACGAGAAGTTTGTTACTTCTACTGATGTTACAACTGCGATTAACACTGCTCTTGAAACTTACAAACAGGGTATTGTAACTATTGTTTCATCTTTACCTTCAACCGGTGAAGAAGGATTGTTATATCTTGTTCCTGATTCAAATGCTTCTTCAAGTGATGTATATACTACTTGGACTTGGGAAGACAATTCATGGGTTCAGATGGGTGCAGCAACCTTCTCACTGACTATTGATTCGACTGTTATAGAGGACTCTACAAATCCTGTATCGGGTGGTGCTGTTTACTCTGAATTAGCTCTGAAATTAGATGCTTCAGAATTGACTTCAAGTATCGCTGAGGATGGTACTAATGCTGTTACTTCTGGCGCAATTTATGGCGCTTTGGCTCTGAAATTAGATGCCGCTGATATTGAATCAATTACAGATAATGATATCGATGCTCTGTTCCCTGCTGATTAAGGTTCATAAGTAGTTAAACTTAAAATAATTTTTTAAAGGCACTTTAAAAGTGCCTTTTTTAATTTAAAATACGTTATTGACTTTTCGTGAAAGCTCATTACGTTATAAAAAAATAATTTTTTTAAGGTTCTTTATATAAAGAATATTATAAAATACCTTTAATATCGAATTTTTAAGACTAGAACTCTCGAACCGAAAACTAGAACTTTATTAAAAGCTTTTATTTAAAATATTTTTAAATATCTTTATATAAGAAAACTGAAAAAAAAATTTTTATAACGTAATAGACTTTTCTTAAAAGTTCATTACGTATTTTTTATCATTTAAATATGTTTTTATAAATAATGATAAAAAAGAATTAAAATGAGTACATTTTCAAATTTAGATGCTTTATACGAAGACTTTTTAGAACCAAATTCAACTGAATTTGACGAAAAAGCTATCAGTCACGCAATTAAAAATATTTTAAAAACACATCTTGGAACGATGCCTGGTCGTCCTGACTTTGGCTCGAGAATTCTTGAAATCCCGTTTAGTCAAAATGATACAATCACACAGCTGATTTTAAAAGAAGTTGTTGAGGAAGCATTAAAAAGATGGGAATCCAGGGTTATTTTCAGAGATGTTAAAATTCTTTCAAATGAACTTAATAATTTAATAGCTAAAATTGAATATTATTATAGAGACACTGGAATAAATGGTTCTCTTTCAATTTCACTTTTAGAATAAAGGATTTAAAATGGCAAATTTAACACAGACAGTTCCATTTAGCTTTGATGATTTATTTTCTGAAGCTCGTTCGATGTTTCAACAAGCTGGTTTTGATGTTGCTGACGGTTCGAACACTACACAGCTTGCGGCAATTCAGGCTTATTTAATAAGTTCTTTAAATACAAACACCGCTTTAAATATCAACGAAACACTTTTGCCTTTTGCTACAAAAAGAAAAAATATCTTACAAGATGCAAGAGTTTTAGGATATGAAGCACAGCATATCACATCATTTCAATATAAGCTGAAAATCAGATTATCTTATGATTTGTTAGGATATGGAAAGATTGAAATTCCTAGATATTCTCAGTTTAAATGTGGAAGCTATAATTATATTTTCTTTTCTAATGACTCAGAATCTTCTACAAACGGAATTATTATTAATACTGGAAGATTTAAAATTAACTCCGAAGAGTTTAATCCTAAAGATTTAACATTTGAGTACGCTGATAACGGTTACATTAAAACTGCTAAAACATCAGATGGTCGTTTTATAGACAACTTAAAGGAAATCCACAAATTATTTGAAAAGAACAGGGACGTTGAAATTTTCATTAAAGAAGGTGAGTTGATTGACAGCACGATTGATCCTTCTTCTCTTCAAATAACAATCGGTTCTGTTACTGTTAACAACGAAACATACACCAGGAATTATATTGATATTCCTTATACTGATATTGAAGACGATGGAATTAATGTATATGTGTCATTTTATGACGCCTTTGGTAATTACCAGGAGAAAATTCCATATTTAAAGACATCAGATTACTTCTTTGAAAAAGACCCTAATCAAACAGCAATTAAACATAGATTTATCAGACTTGATGATATCGAGATGGGAACTCCGAGGATTTATTTTAAATATGCGGGATTAGGTGAAGGTGTTCCGTTCGGTTCTGTTGTCAATATTTCAATTTTAAAATCTTCCGGTGCCGACGGTGAAATGTTAGGATTAAATTCTGAAAAGAATATTTTCAGTATTCCAGATTATACTTTGATGTATGACCACGAACAGACTGAAGATGAAAAATCGATTGAACTTTTAACAGATTTAAAAACTGAAGAACTGAATGTTTTCTCAGGTATAACAATGCCTGAAATATCTTCAGGGTCAGGAACTTCCCCGTTGTATGTTCAAAATATTTTTAATGATGCTTCTATAATTGGATGTGATTTAATCGTAACTGGAAAATCAGAAGAAACTTCTGAAAGTATTATTTCAAATGCTCCGAAAGTTTATAATTCCGCAAATCGTTTAGTAACAAACTTAGATTTTAAATATGCCTGCAACAGAAGCCCGTATGTTTTTGACTCTTCTGTCTGGGGTGGTGAGGACGAATTCCCTAAGTGTCCAGGCCATATATTTTTCTCTTTTGTGCCTGAAAAAGTATCTGAACGCGGTTTTGAAGCTGATTCGAATAACACTGAATTTCAACGAAATAATTCAAAACTTGTTTATAACTATGCTGAAGGCGAGTCTGTTTATCAACATCAAATGAGACAGGAATTTTATAATAAGAATTATATATTAAATACTGAAATAAAATCATATTCTACTGTTTTAAATGAGAACGGTACAGTGACAAGAAAATACTCAGGCGTTTGGGGTGATTTGTTAAGTCGGTTTGTTCCTTCTTTAACATTCCATCATAGACACCCGATTTATTTGAATTTTAATTATATTTTTAATATTCTTAAATATAATTTAAAAGATACTACAAAAAATACACATAAAATTCTTTTTGATGCTTTAAATAATTGTTTCTTTGGAAATGATTCTTTAAATTTAGAGAATTTTGACGTTGAATATTTTCATTCAAACATTGTTAAAAGAATAGACTTTTTAATTTCAGATTTATGTGGTTTTACTTCTGAATTAAAAACCCAGCTTGTTTTAAATGAAAAAACATTATGTACAGAAAATTGGAAATCTGAATATAAAGATATCTACATTCCTTTAGCTGTTCCGTTTGAAAAATATTTCACTGATGACGGATATTTGGACACTTCAAGATTGCCGAATATTGATACTGAGAATTTTATCAATTTCACTTTTGATTTAATTCGAGATCCTTTAGGAATTTACGGTGAAGATAGTCCAGTTCTTTCTGAATATGATGGTCAGTATATTTCAAAATATTCTGAAAATAATTTAAGATATTCTTTAGTTAAAGGTGATTTGTATGTTGATTGGTCAAAAATTAACCAAAATACAGAAAATAACAAAAGATTAGCTTTAGAAAATTCTGATGATGTTGATTATACTGATATTAACAAGAAGATTTTCATTGCTCCTGTTAAAATTAAAATGAAATATAGATATTTAATAACACAGGATTTAATAAATCATTTTTCTGATGATGTTGTAAAAATTCAGCTGGGATTTAAGGTAAGCCCTGAAAACACTGAGGATGAGTCTTATAACAATATTCAGGCAACTTTGTACAAAGACAACGATTCGGGAACCGTAGTATTTTCAAAAGATTATTTAAAGCCTTTTATTAAATATAATTATGAAAATCGAAGTGTTTTAAACCTTCATGTTTATAATATAGACAAAACAAAATTTAAAGCAGGCCAAGTGCTTGAGATTGAATTTGAAAGAACCTGTGGTTATTATTATCTTTTTAATACTTTTAAAAAGGAAATTTTAGTCCATTTGTTTGTCAACGGTGATTATGAAGGTTTTAAAGAAGCTTCAAACGGTTTGAGATATAACAAATATTACGAAACATATCTTGACGAATTATCTTCAGTTTGGAATATTAACGAAAATAAAATTTATGATGATACAAACTTTGCGGATATAACATACTCTACCCCTAAAGCTTATCTGTTCACATCAGATAAAAAATTTATCACTGCTGATGAGGATGCTTCGGGAATTGAAGCTGAAAATGTTACAACTGACGTTACATCAGGAACAATAATTGATAATTACACTCCAGCAAATGGTAAAGCAAACACAAGATATTTAACTACTGAAGGTTACATTATCGATGTTCTTAAAGATACTTTAGATATGGATTATTATACCGGTGAGATAGTTCGAAATTATTCTGAAAAAATGTATCTTTACACACCGTTGACTGTTGATTTGTTCAGACAGAATGTTTATCTGAATTTAAAATATCCATCTTTAAATTTTAAAGTTTTAAGGAATGTTGTTCCTAGATTAAACAATGTTAAATTTAAAAATGCGATAGATTTATATTAAGGAATTTTTATGGATTTAAACACAATTTTTGAAGCGATTGTTCCTGGAAATATTAAAGATATTCCCTTAATAAGAAAATCTTTTAAAATCTTTATAGAACAATTAAATAAAAATTCTGTTATTGCTCAAAGAATAGACAAAATTTTTGATATTGATTCAAATGAATTTTATAAAGAAACAGAACAAGGGGATTTGATAAAAATCACTGATTCAAATTTCCTTAAAGAGTCAAAGAATAATCTTAAAACTGGATTATTCATGATGTATCTAGGCCTTCTTTATAATTTAATCGGTTCTATTCAAACTAACTCTTTAATTAGAGAAGCAACTTTAATCAGGAATTATGAAAATTCTTTAATATTTAAAGAACAATATAATATTTTAACATCTGAATTTTTAGGAACGTTCAGAGCTGTACAACAGGCGGTAGGAACTGAGAACGCTATTCACTATATCTATCAGTTTTCAAAATATATTGAAACAGGTTTGATGCAGGACGATTTAGATATTAAATTTAAAGAGCCGAGTAATTTCGTTTTAAATTATAACGGTTCTTTACATAAATACTATTTCACTGAATTTATGAAAAACCTGTCGCATCCTGTTGGCTGGACGTACACTTACACTACAATTTTAAATATCTTTTTGGAAGACTATTTTGGAATTGTTTTTGAATATACTTTGCCGAGAATTTTAATTAAGAATGCGAATAATAAATATATTTTCTTTACTCTTTTGAATAAAGAAGAGTTTTTAAATTCCTTAAGAGAAGCTATTAAATCAGACGAAACGAGAATTTCAACAATTTTCCAAGAAGGAAAATTATATTATGATCAAGACGATTTTAACACAAGACAGATCACTTTTAAAGATATAGAGAATTTTAAATTTTACGAAACATTTGATTTTAAACCTGACGAAGTAGAAGATATTTTTGAAGAGTACGATGTAATTTTAGTTCATTATGAATATTTAAGATATGACTTTTTTAAACCTGAGTCAGGCGATTATAAAAGCTCGTTAGTAACATTTACAAACGGAAAGTGTATATTTTCTGATCAGAAAAATGTTTACTTCGGAGACTCTTCAGGATTTTTTGATTATCCACCTAATGTTGATAATTTTTATAAGTTTAATCAATATTATGACCTTGATTGCGGTTCTGAAGGTGAAATTAAAGATAGAGAAACATACAGATTTTTATACACTGATGATTGTGAATTTTTATATAATTTTGATCCGACCTGTAAAGGTAATTTAAATTATTTAGATTCTGATTTTTCAAATGCTTTCAGATTATCTGGACCTGAATATTGCTACGAGCAGGGTTTAGATGAGTCAAGAAAGAATTTTAACATTCAGAGAAGATTTTCAGATAATTTTATTATTAAAGTACCTTTAAATGTTTCAAGACGATGCTATTTTGAAGCTTATTCAGATTTTAATCAGTTCTTTAAGAAAACGTATTTAAAACCTGAGATAGTAGAATTTAATGTTTCAGGGTGGGAAGGCGAAAATCTTAATTTCAGAGTTTCAACATCAGAGTCTGATTTTTATATGACTTTAAATATTTTAAACAAACGTTTAAATGAAACAAAAATATCTGAGATTATTATTAAAGAAAATAAAATAAAATTTAAATTTACATCTTCTAAAAATTCTGTTGTTTTTAACGGTTCAAATGTTTCCGTTAACGGAACAACTGAAGTTGAAATGCCTTTTTCAAAAAATGTAGAATTTACTTTAGATAATATTAAAGGAAAATTAAATTTATCTAATGCTAAATCACAAGCTGGGTTTGAATATTGTGGAATTCCTTTATTTATTAATAATATTTCAAACAATATTAATTTTACAATTATTCATAATCCTGATTTTATGAACGGAATTCCTTCAGAAGGGAAAACTCTTTTCGAAATTTCAGAATTTCCTGAGAGCTCTTTAGAAGAAAATTTAAATAATTATGATGATTATGATTATAAAAATCATAAAACTTTAATTTTTAAAGGATATTCTGAAAAACAAACTGATACGTCAGAGCATTTTATAATGACATCAGGAAAGTATGTTAGAGAAGATTTAGATTTTGAATTTTCCGGTGATTATTTTCTTGTTTTCAATTCAGAAAATTCAGGTGATGATTTTACATCTTATGATGATGCGAAAAATCATAATTTTATTTCAGAGAACAAAGAAAAAATATTTTTATTGAGCGCTGAGCTTGATATTTTACCTGATTCTTTAAACCGAGCATCATGGAAAAGAATAAATCATTTTTTAACTTGTAAACGATAATTATAAATATTTAAAAATATTATTAAAGGAATTTTAAAAATGAATTTTATTGATTATGTTTCACAACTTTCAGAAGCCGTTGATACTATTAAATATTATGTTGGCAGTGCTACTGGTTTTAATTTTGATAAAATCAGTTATACTGACGAAACAAAAGAATATTTTAAAGCTGCAGATTTAAAGAAAGGTCTTAAGAACTGTAGAACAAAAGACGACGTTGTAAAGCTCTTAAATACTATTACCAAAAGACCAAAATATATTCCTAATTTAACATGGGTTTATGAAAAAGATATTAAAGACGATAAAACCGGTCAAACATTCTGGGTTTTCAGAATTGCTGAAAATTCTGGTGCTATCTGGCTTTGTTTAGATTATAAATTTGACGAAATGATAGGAATTAAAGAACTTTGCCCACCAGGCACAATTTTAGCTTCAAAGACGGGTGGAAGCTGGTTTTTCTTCAGAGTTAAATCATACGGTAAAGCTGATGCTACCGTTGAAGAGTTAGGAAATAAGTACGCTCAGGGTAAGGCGCCTAAAAACGGTTCTTATGTTTTCCCTGACGAAAAGAGTGTTTTATCAGTTGAAAAAGTAAAAATCAAAGATTCTGAAGCTTATTCTAAAAAGAATTCATGTTTTATAACATTTAATGAATATAGTAAATATTCTGATGATAAATCTTATATAACATACGATTTTTAAGAGGATAAAATATGTCATTCACAAATGAAAATTTTTCACCATACGGTTGTGGAATGACAGCTCAACACGCAGTTGAAGCTCTTTGGAGAGCCCATGGAATTCCTGAGACTCTAAAGAGCTATATAAAAGTGATTGAGCAGGACACACCACCAACTTATGCTGAAGCTGATAATGACTCTTTATTCTGGTTTAATACCCAAAATAAAAAGCTTTATAGAGCGTCAAAAAACACCACATTACAAATTTTAGTATTTTTTGAGTTATCATATTAAGAGAAAGAAAGATGCAGGATAAAATCAAAACAGGTTTTGAAGGATATTTTAAAATTGAATGTATAAAAGACGGAAAAGTAATTGACTCTTTTGAAGAGCACAACACAATTATGAGATCTGCCAGGCGTTCGATGGCTGAAATATTTTTAAATTCAAAAAATAATTCTAAAGAATTTGCTAATAAATTTATTTTAGGAACTGAAGGTGGATATATTTCAGAATATTATCCAAAATCAGAAGAATCTGGATTTAACAAAGATAAAATGCCTCAGACAACTTATGCTGAAGAAGGATTTAGAACTGTAAGTTTAGGCTCTTCTGTTGATTTAAAAAAATTTAATGTTATTAAAGTAGATAATCAATATTTCAGATATATTGATACTGACACTCAAGGCGTTAATATATCTGTAAATAATCTTTCTAATACAACTAAATTTATTAAATGTTCAAAACCTTATGTTTATAAAATTGATTTTTCTTTAGAAGATCCTGTATCTTATACCGTAGGAACAAACTCAAATAATAAAGCAATCGGCGACTCTCTTTTCAGAGGTTGTTCTGTTTTAACCGCTCTTTCCGAAGAGGAAGAAGATCTTTTAGATAGAACGACATGTATTTTCACGTTTACAATTCCTAAAGATCAAGGTAATAACCAGCATTCTGCCGCTGATGAAGGATTTTACGGAGCTACGACTTTATTCACCGAAGCTGGATTATATGTAAATGACCGATTATTCAGTATGAAGTGTTTCCCAGCTAAAGTTAAAGACGACTCAACCGAAATCAAAGTAACATGGAAGATAATTTTTTAAAATGAACTTTAGACAATTTTTAGAATCTAACTCTTCAGACAAAAAAGAGTTGAATAAAACAATAGAAGATAAAAATATTGATAATCTTAAAGTTCAAAAGGAACTTTATAATGAGCTGATATCTATGCTTTTAGGGAAAAAATACCCTGAAGCTGTTGAATTTATCGATGATATCGTAAAAGATCCTAAATTAAAATTTATTTTGAGTTTAGGATTTGGTGGGAAGTTCGCAGATTTAAAATTAAAGCTTCAGAAAACGAATATTGCTGCTGTAAAGCTCATTCCTACACAAAATGAGATAGGATTAGACGAGACTTTAAAATATCTTATGAAAGGCGAACACATCGATATGTGTTTTGAACCTTCAGTGATGATAAAACACCCGGTTGTAACGTTCCAGGGAACTTTTATTATTGACGGTCATCACAGATGGTCTGAAATTTTTGCGACTAACCCTGACGCAAATATTGAATGTATCAATATTTCAGGAAATTTAAGCCCATTAAGCATGTTAAAAGCTGTTCAAGCAACAATTGGTTCAAACCTAGGAAAGCTTGTTATTAAAAATGTTGAAGGAAAGAACCTTTTTAAATGTTCTAAATCTGATTTAAAAGATTATTTAAAAGACTGTCCTAAAGAAACAATTAAAAAACTTCAAAAGTATTATGATAATCCTTTAGAAGCAGTTTTAAATAATTGTTTAAATATGAAAGTTAATAACACACCGATTTTGAATGCTCCGAACCGAGGTGAAATGCCTCAAACATCGAAGGACCCTGATCTTTTTAAAGATTTAAAATCAGGAATTTCAAAGATATAAAAAATACGTAATGAGTTTTTATGATTTTCTCATTACGTTGTTTTTGAGTGTTTTAAAATTTTTTGTTTTATTATATAATATACAAATATAGAAAAATTTTTGTTCTTTAAAAAATACGTAATAGACTTTTCAATAAAGTTCATTACGTTGTTTTTATAAAATTTTTTTTTGATATTCTTTATATAAAGATATTTAAAAATAATTTTATAAAAATACGTTATGAAGATTTGTGAAAAGTCTATTACGTTGTTTTTAATTGGTTGAAAAATGATCAATAAAAATACGTTATAAGAAAATCAAAAAAGTTCATTACGTTATAATTCATAAAATGAAAAAATACGTTATGAAGATTTTGTAAAAGCTCATTACGTTGTTTTTGAATGAGATTAAAAAATACGTAATAGACTTTTCAATAAAGTTCATTACGTTGTATTTTAAGTTAACATTTTTTACAATAAAGCCGATAATAAATATAGAACTTCTAAAATAACTTGATAGGAGAATCGAAATGGCTTTATATGTTAACACAAATGTTTCCTCTTTAACCGCTCAAATCAGATTAAACAAATCTACAAAGTCTCTAAACAAATCTTATGACAGATTGTCATCAGGCTTTAGAATTAACTCGGCTAAAGACGATGCAGCAGGTCTTCAAATTTCAAATAAAATGACCTCGCAGATTGACGGTTTGAAACAGGGAAACAGAAACGCTAATGACGCAATATCTATGACACAGGCTACTGAAGGAGCTCTTGATCAAGTTACTGAGATGCTTCAGCGAATGCGTGTTTTAGCTTTACAGTCTTCAAACGGAACAAATTCAACTTCTCAAAGAACAGCTATCCAAGAAGAGATAAATGCTCTTTCTTCTGAAATCACTCGAATAGGAACCGATACATCATTCGGTGGTCAAAAACTCTTCACTGAAGATAAAACCGTAAAATTCCAGGTTGGTGCTGACGCTAATCAAACAATTGACTTTGGATTGAAAAGTATGTCGTCAATTGCAGATTTTTCAACAGCTTTGGATTTAACTTCAGTTGCTGCTTCTCAAGGTGCAATCACAAGGCTTGACGAAATGATAGCAAACGTCGACTCTTATCGAGGATCTTTAGGCGCTGTTCAAAATCGTTTAGAATCGACAATCGAAAATCAAGAAAATGTAATTTCAAACATCACAGATGCGAGATCGAGAATTAGAGATGTAGATTATGCCGAGGAAACGGCAAACTACACAGCTCAACAGATTTTACAGCAAATGAGCACATCAATTTTAACTCAAGCTAATCAGAAAAATTCAATTGCTTTGAGCCTGTTAGGCTAATTTAAATCAATTAAAATGATAAAAGGTACTTTTTAAAGTACCTTTTTATTTTCTCTTAAAAATTTTTTTTCAATTCTCTATATAATAATATTATAAAAATATTTAATAAAAAGACTTTTATATTGATTTTTTAACAGTTCTAAAACTCGGTTAAAACTAGAACTCTCGAATTCAGTTCTAGAACTCTCTAAAAACTAGAACTTTTACCAGAAAAACTAGAACTATCTTAAAATCAGTTTAAAAATAAAAAATTTCAAAGTTCTTTATATAAAGAATATATAAAAACTTTTAATATCGAATTTTTTTTTCAAAACCAGAACTTTTACTAGAAAAACTAGAACACTCACAGATACTTCAATTTTGCTCATATCTCGCGTTAAACGCTCTATTTCGCACATTTTAAGCTATAGCTGTACATTCCTATTAGGATAGCTACAGATAGCGAAAAACAAGCGTTTAATGAGAGATATGAGCGTTAAAAATCGTTTACAAATAATTTAAAATGTGTTATAATAATATTAAAAAGGACATTCAAAATGAAGAAAGTCGAAATAAATCTTGACCTTGGACGAACTGAGATAAATCTCAAAGATAAGAAAATGATAATTACAAAAACATTAACAGGTTACAATGTTCTTTATCAATCTTCTGAAAATTGTGATTTTAAAGAGTTTGAAGGTTCTTATAAAGATTATGTTTCAAAGTTAGTTAAAAATATTTTAGAAGGGAATTGAAATGAAAGAATTCGTAGTAATGATAACTGTTTTATTTGTTTTAACTGTAGTAGGTTTTGGTTTAATTTTTTATAAAACAAATTCTTCGGTAGAAAACACAGTTCCGACAATTCCTTTAGGAAAAGCTGAATACGTTGCTAAATGTTCAAAGTGGGTTGATAACGGTTTTAAAGGAAAAACTTGTGCTGAATTTATTTTTTATAAAATTGAGGAATAAAAATGAAATATGAAGAAAATTTAGAAGATTCTTTATATGAAGGATTAAGAGAATATTTTCTTAAAGATTCTTATTTAGAACCCAAGATAAATTCTTTTGATGATTTTGATCAAGAACCCGAAATTGATTTTGAAAATCTTGAGATTAAATCTATTGCGTTAATCCCAAGATTTAGAGACGAGGATGAAGAAGTTTTATAGATCGTTGGGATCGTAAAATTCTAAAATATCAACATTTTTTAAATAATCGTTAAGCTCTTTAAGGCAAAGAGCTACAGATTTTAATTTTTCAGATAAAATCAAAGCTGAGTCAACTGAAAAAACCTTTCCAAAATCAACAGAAAGATTGAAAAAATCTTCTTTCTTTAAAGAAGAGATTTTATTTATTCTACATTCAAATGAAAAATTATCTAAATCCAAATCAGGAACGACGGAAATATAATTTTGGCTCTTAAGAGCGATTGTCATTAAATTTTTAACTTTAATTTTGTGTTTGTTAAAAATTTTTAAAATATTTTTATAAGCTTCAGAGTTCTTCATTATCTTATTGTCATAACTCTCGTTTAAATTGAAAAAATCTTTAAAATTCATATAAACCTCTTTTATAAATATTTATGATTTTATAAATAAATAAAATACTTGTTATTGGAGATTATTTTAAATGGAAAAATTATTTGAAGCAAATTTTAATCCAAAAGATGCTTTAAAAGTTGCTAAAGCTTATGGCTCTCTTTTTGGAAAGGAATTTGGCGGAACTTTCAGACCACTTTGCGTTGAGTGGTTTAAGAAAGCTAAAGAAACAGGTTCAGGTGTGAGAATGCTGAACTCATCAGGTGCTATGATGCGTTTGAATTTTTCAAACAGAATGAGCAATTTTGCTGATGCTCCTAAAGATTTCGTTACTTTAAGTTCAATCGACTACTGGGCTCCAGGCAATACTAATTTCACATGCCCTACTACTTCTTGTTATTTTGAAGAGTCAATAAATGTTGTAAAAATTTGGAAAACTCTTTCAAATCTCATCAGAGCTGGAAAATCAGGAAAATATACAATTAACGATCTTTTAGGTCTTAAAGAGTCCGTTGAAGAGCTTGACGAAGCTCCGTTTAATGTTGGTAATTTAAAACAGCGTCACGAATTTACCAGAGCTAAAGGCTGGCCGACAAAATCTCGTGTTTCAAAAGAAGCTTTTGAGCAGTATGTTAAAATGAACAATGCTGAAGAAGATTGGAACAAGTTCCTTGTTGAAATTGAAAACGGTCGTCCTGAAGAAAATGAAACAGAGCAGACTTTAAAACAGACTGAAAAAGAATTTGAAAACCACCCAACCTGTGACCCTAAAAGAATTTTTAATGTAATTGAAAGATTGACCTATGCTGTTTGTAAAGGAATTACAAAATCCTTTATCTGCTGCGGTATGGGCGGTGTTGGAAAAACCTATCACGTAACAAAGGTTATGGAAGAGGAAGTAAAGAAAAATGGAATTAAATATGATTACCATGCAGGTATGAAAGTTTCTCCGCAGTCATTCTATGTTGAATGCTTCAGAGGCCGTGAAGCTATAAATGTTTTTGATGAAGCTGATGATATTTTGTCAAATGACGATATCGTTGTTATGTTAAAACCTATTCTTGATACAACCGGCAAGAACACAATGGAATATCTGAACGGTTTCATGCCTACTCGTGAAATGTCAGATAATGAAATTAAAGAATACTCAGCTCAGTGCGATGCTCAGTTTAAAGCTGGCGGTGTAACCTGGTTCTCTCGAGTTCCACCTAAGAATGAAGAGCAAGTTTGGTGTCCTAACAAGTTCTTCTTTGAAGGTTCTATGATTTTTATCACAAATAAACCAGCTTCAAAGATTGACCAAGCTATTATCTCAAGATCTGCATTCGTTGATGTTTGGCTGACAGAAAGACAGGTTTATAACAGAATTTTTGATATTCTGAAAGCTCAGCTTAAGAAAGGTGCATTTTCTGAAAATGCGTTAAAATCTTACGCTCAATCTTTAGGTGTTGATTTTAACGATATTATTGAAGGAAAGGAAATTGTTGTAAGTGCACAAAAACGTAACAAACAGTTGACCGTAAGATCTGCTGTTCTTGCTTTAAAAATGATTGATGCCGGTGGATTCCCAGATTGGGAAGAACTTTCAGCATACATGTAATTTTTTAAATCTTATTAAAATAATACGTAATGAGCTTTTACGAAAAGCTTGTTACGTATTTTTTTTATTTTTCAATTTCCTTATATAAAGATATTTAAAAATATTTTTAAATAAAAAGCTTTTAATTAAGTTCTAGTTTTGAATAAGTTCTAGAACTTTCTCAAAAAGTTCTAGTTTTTTCTAGTTCTAGAACTGTTAAAAAAATTCGATATTAAAAGTATTTTTATATATTCTTTATATAAAGAACATTAAAATTATTTTTTATAACGTAATGACCTTTTCGTAAAAGTCTATTACGTTATTTTTAAATAAAAAATACGTAATGAGCTTTTATGATTTTCTCATTACGTAATATTTAATTTTTTTTTAATTTTCTTATATAAAAATATCTTTAAATATTTTCAACTACACGCCATGATTCAGGGAAAAATTCAGGTAAAGTTGAAAAGTTTTCAACATTTTTAGCTCCGCATTTTTTACATTCGATAACATTATCAAAAACTAAAGTAAATCTCATTTTTAACCACTGATTAAAAATATCATTAGCAAAGTCGGCATCTAAATTCGCGATAAAATCGGCAACTTCGGCATAATCTTTATCAGATTCAATTTTTCTACCGTTTAATTCTTTAATATGAAATATAAAATCATTTATAAAGAGATTAAATTCAGAAACATCGGAATTATTAAAAGCTTCGTAAAGATCTTTGTTTGTGATTGCTCCCATCTTAAAAGTGTTTTCGCCTGAAACAATTTCAGAGTATTCGCCACCTTTAGTTGTTACGAGTTTTGAAAGGTCAAGTTCTAGTTTTTCTTCAGAATTACACTCAGGGCAGATAAAAGTAAATTTCATTTTATCATGGACAGACAATTCTCTTATTTTGAATAAAAGAAAATTAAACTCCTCCTGATCTAAAGCAATATCCTCAGCAACACAGTTATAAACAAGAGCTGTTTTAGCTTCAAGCCAGTTTTTTGAATTATCAAAATTCTTTTTATCCTTAATTTTCCACTTTCTTATATGAACAATACGATTATCTGGCAGTCTGACTTCTGTTTCGTCTTCAGATTGAGATATCAAAGTTCTGTCAATTTTATATTCTTCTTTAACAACAGTTTCAATTTTTTCTTCTAAAATTTCAGAAAGATTTTCTTCCTTTTTGCTTAAATCAGCTTCCTGAAGTTTTTTCTTTAAATCATCAGGAAGGCCGTCAAGTAAATTATCTTTTTCTAAATCGACAACTTCAATATCTTTATCTAATTCTTCTACAATCATTTTTTAAAATCCTTTATTGAAAATTTGAAAAATCAAGGTTATTACAAAAAATTTCACATTTAGGTGATATTATATCTATATCAACTTCAAGAATAACCTGTGTGTCTTTTGTTGAATTTTTAAAATCCACCTGGGAAACACCTTTGAGCACACAGTCATAGAATTTTGCGACAACGTGCTCTTCTTCACCTGGATAATCCGGCAGTTTAAAAATTGAAACAGTAAATTTACACTGATCAGGGTAAGAATTCTTTTGAGCAAAAAAGAGAGCTGACCAGAATTTCCATAATCTCATTTGGTCATGGTCTAAAAAATGAGCTTTTAACTCATAAGCATCAAAAGAAGCTGATGGTGTAATAAAATTCTGAAAGTTTATAAAATTTGAAATCGGTGTTTGAGACAGCGCAGGAATATTTATATCTTGAAGATAAACCTCCTCATCGCCACTTTCAATTCTTACCTTTTCGTCTTTGTCTAAACCAAGTTCAGAACAAATGTTTCCGTTATCAAATGAAATCATTGCTCTAAAATTATTAACAAATGACCATTTGGTGGTTTTAATTTTATTATAAGCGTCTTGTAAAGTTTCAATACTCATTTTAATACTCAATTTTTTAATTTATTTATAAATAAGATAAAAATAGGATTTTAAATGAATTATCAAGCATTAGTTCAAGCTTATTTGGGAGATGGCGCAAGGTCTTCAAAATTCGACCTTACTATGGAACTCCCTGGATTTTTAAAAAAATTTTCAAATTTAAAAGACAAAGATTATACAACCGCGTTGTCTATTCTTTGTAAATCTTCGTCTTTCCCTGGAAAAACTGTCTCTACTCAAGATATTGTTTTCAGAGGTCAGACAATTCGAATTCCGATGCAATCTAATTTTTCCGGTGACTGGACCTGTGAATTTTATTCTGACGAAACACACGGTTTAAGAAAACTGTTTGAAAATTGGTCAAATGCTGTAAATGCTTCAAAGAAAGGAGCAGATTTTTTAAATCTTCAAAATAATTCTAATTTAGTAGAAGATTTAATCCCTGAAAATTTTATTTTAGACGATGTAAAAATATTTCAGTTTCCTTTTGAAGCTCAGATCGGTGCTAATCCGGTAGATCCTGATGTCACTTACACTTTGTACGGTGTTTTCCCTACTAATATTGCTCAGGTCGAAGCGACATCAGAGTCCGATTCAATAGAAACATTTCAAGTGACTTTTAACTACACATATTTCGAAATATCATGAATAAATATACTGAAATTAAAGATGCGCTTCAAGGCGGCTTAAAAACTAATAATTACAGAATTATTTTAAATGTTCCGACAGAAGACAAATCTCAAATAAACGGTTCTTCAAACACAATTTTAAATATTTTATGTCAAAGTACTTCTTTCCCTGTTAGAAAAATCTCAACTAATTCTGTTTTCTTCAGAGGTAGAAAAGTTGTTTTAAGATCTTTAGAAGAGTTTGACGAAACATGGTCATGTACTTTTGTTGATGATTATAATTCGAATATCCGAAGATTATTTGAAAACTGGCTGACAGGAACAGACTCACAAGAAAGACAGACAATCTGGACGAATTATCAAACAGATATGAAAGTTATTCAATTAAGCCCTGACGGTTTTCCTGTTTTTGGTTATCTTCTGTCAAATGCGTTTGTTTCAAACATTTCAGGTGTTGATTTTTCCGACGAAAAAGCGGATGCTGTTAAATTAACAATAACATTTTCATATTCAAAATGTTCAATTATTCCTCAATCTGAATTAACAGATTAAAAAATTTTAGATTTTCTATTATAAAGAATATATAAAAATATTTTAGAAAAAGTATAAATACATTTAAAAAAGGATTTAAAATGACAAATCGAATTTCCGAGATTAAAGCAAAGATTGGCGCTGGCGCAAGATCGAATAAATTCATGGTATATTTTTCATTTCCTCAAGGTTTAGATGTGTCTTCAACAGGTTTAGAAAATGATGCTGCTATTTTGTGTCATGCTTCTGCAATTCCTGGTAGAGCGGTTGGCTCGATTGAAGTTTGGAACCAGGGACGAAAATATATTTTGCCTGGCGATACAGAATTTGGTGGAACCTGGTCTTGCTCATTCTACAACACTGAAGAGCATAATTTACGAAGAGCATTTTTAGCCTGGCAGAAAGCTATTGACCATGCTCAAACCGGAACACATACCGGCAATCCGTCAGCTCTTCAAGTAACAATGAGAATAGCACAGCTTGACTCCGCTGAAAATGAAACAGTTACTTATGAACTTCATAATTGCTGGCCGTCAGATGTTTCTGAACTTTCTATGGAACAGTCAGGAACAAACGCGTTAGAAGATTATTCCGTAACATTTACCTATACTGATTGGGTAGTTGGTGACGACGAAGATAATGACCAGCCAGGTAAATTTAACGGTGCAACATTAAATGATGTTTCTTTAAATAATTAAGATAAATAAGGATATAAAATGGGTTTAATAAACAGTTTAGATAAGTTTTTAAAAAAGATAAACCCCTTTACAAGATCCGAATTGAAATTGGTTTTAAAAGATTTAATTAAACAAAAACATAATATTAAAAAGGAAACAGATGTTGGAAAAATTTGTTTCTTTGATTATGCTCCAAAAGATAAAAAACATTTGTGGGATAGAAAACCGTTAATTCTAGTTTTGGACCAGTCAAAAAATTATGTTTTGGGTTTAAATTTCCACTGGATAAGAACACAGAAGCGAGTAGAGTTAATTGAATTTATTTTAAAACTAAATATTCAAAATGAAAAATTAAAAACTCCGTTAACTTTTACGTACACACAGTTAAAACCATTTTTAAGCGCTCCTGAATTTAAAAAATGTGTTCATGTGTATATTCGAAATCGAATGGGCTATGGCGTTTCATTAAAATCAAGTTATTTACTAGAAGCAGCAAAATTAGATTTAGCAGTATTTTCAAAAGGATAAAAAATGGAAAAAGAACTTTTAAAGCAGGTTTTAAATAATAGAACCAGCGAATTTCAAAAACAATTTGCTTCAGAGCTTAAAGAAGCTTTAGAAAATCACCCTAAAATTTTAAAAGCCGCAAAGCTTTCAAAAATTTATGAAAAGATTAACTCTTTAAACGCTGAAATTAAAGATCTTTTAAGAGAAGCAAAATTAGTTGAAGCTGAAGGGTCAGATGCGTTTGACGATGATTCAGATTCTATCGGAATTGACCCAGAAAACGATAATGTAGAATATACTGAAGTAGATTCTATGACAAATCTTTTAGGTGTTGACGATCCAAACGCAGTTCCTGATGTTACTCCTATTCCTGAGTCTGAATGGAATGATATTTTTAAAGAAGAATATAATCCTGAAGAAGACGAAACAAACATCACTGACGATGCCGAGCTCAAAGACGAAACAAACGGTTTGGGTGAAACAGATCCTCATGAAGTTCGTTTAGAAAAAGAGATTGGTACAGATTCAACAAACGATAATGTTGAGCAGGTAAAAGTTTTTGACGGAATTTAAGGAGATGTGCATGAGCTCTTTAATATTTGATTCAGATACTCAAGGTTTGTCAGTTGTTAAAGAAGAGGAAATCAACGAAGCAACTGGTAAATCTGAGAAAAAATATAAAATCAGAGGTATTTTCTCTACTATAGGTGAGAAAAACCGTAATGGTAGAACTTATCCAAGACCTTTGTGGGAACGTAATGTTGCTGAATATCAGAATGAAATTAAATCAGGTTCTATCAATACTTTGATGGAATACGAACACCCGGCAAGAACTGAAGTTGACCCTATGAAAGCAGTTTCAAAAATAACAAAATTATGGATTGAAGGCCAATACGTTATGGGTGAAGCTGTTCTTTTAGACAATCCTCAAGCTAATCAGTTAAAATCTTTAGTTGATAATGATGTTAAAATTTCAGTATCTTCAAGAGGTGTTGGTTCTGTTAAAAACGGTATTGTTGAAAGCTTTAAGTTAATCACTTATGATGTTGTTCCTAATCCTTCAGATTATAACGCAACAATGAACGGTATGTGCGAAGCTCACAGACTTTGTGAGGGAATTGTTCAAGATAAAACTTATGAAATTGATAAATTCGGAAATATTATCGAAAAATTAAAAGAACCTGAAAATTCTGTCGAAAATATTGACGAAGCAAATGTAAATAATGTTGAAGCGGAAATTAAAACTGAACCTGAAATTTCCGATGTAAATATTCAAGAACAAATCGAAAATTCTTTAAAATCTTTTAAAGATTCTTTAAAAGAAGATTTAAAAAATTCTTTAAACGAAATCAAAGAGTCTTTAAAACCAGAACCAGTTCCAGAAGTTCAACCTGAAGAATCAGAACCTGTTCAAGAACAAGTTCAAGAACCAGAACAAGTTCAAGAACCTGAAGAGATTAAAGAATCAATCACATTAGCACAAAAGCAAGACGCAATTAGAGAATTATTTGAAAATTTCCTTCAAAAAATTTAAAATATTGTGAATTGTGTAAAAAAATTACTTTTTTAAAATATAAATAATTAAAAACATTTGGAGAATTTTAAAATGCTTGAACAATTTAAGGAAGTTTTAGGTGAAGCATTTACCGACGATCTTCAAGAAGAGTTAGAAAGCAAAATTGAAAGCTTAATCGAATCAAAAGCTTCAATTTTAGCTGACCAGAAAATTGAAGAAGAAACTTTGCGTTTAAATGACCTTTGCGAATCATATAAAAATGAAATCAAAGAAGACGCAATCAAATTCGTTGACGGTAGATTAGAAAGCCTGAATTCAATTATTGAAAAATATATTGATAAAACTGTTAACAGTTTTATTTCCGAACACGAAGATATTTTTACAGTAACTGAAGCTGATTATAAAAATAACTTCATTCTTGACTCTTTAGCTAATGCCTGCACCATGGCTGGTGTTTCTGCTCAGAAGATTGCTGAGTCTGTTGAAAATCAAAATCCTGAAAAGACAATTTCAGAAAACAACAAGATGTTGAAGACTTTAGCTGCTATGCAGAAGCTTGAAGAAGAAAAATCAAATCTTCTTAAGGAAAATCAGAAGCTCATTAAGATGGGTATTATCGCAGAACTTAAGGAAGGTTTAGAAGGCGAAGCTGCTGTTAAATTCGAACGTTGCGCTAACAATATTGTTTTTGAAAGATCTTCAAGATACATAAATAAATTAGAAAATCTGAAACAAGCAATTATTGACGAAGCAAAGCTTGCTGAAAAATGCCACGAAGAACCAGAAGAGCCTGAAGAAGAAGCAGTTTCAGAAGATTATATGAGAGTTCCAACTAAATCCCCTGTTAAGAATGATTACGTAAAAGTTTCACGTCCTGAGACTTTAAACGAGTCAAGAGAACAAAGCGATTTAGAAAAACGTTTAAGTAGATTATATTAATAAAATTTAAAAATATATTTTTAAGGAGAATCCATTAATGGATATGTTATTAAGCGAAGCAGTTCAGAAGGCAACCTCTAATGAATTTGCAAAAAGTGTTTTGGAATCTGAAAAATTCGGTCCGATGACAGATTCTCAAAAAGAAACAATTATTCAACTTATTGAAAACACTCAGATTGATATTCAGAAAACTTTGAGTGAAGGTACTTTAACCGGTGACGTTGCTCAATTCACCCCAATCATAATCCCTATGATTAGACGTATCTATCCAAATCTGATTGCTAACGAATTACTTGGTGTTCAGCCAATGAGCATGCCTACCGGCTTTATCTATGCTCTCGTTAATCAGTATCTTGGTGATGGTCTTAAGAAAGTTGATGATCGTCCAAAACCAGCTGGTGTTATCTATCAGGTTTCTTTGACCGATGCTGATAAGATCAAGGCTGCTGTTCAGGCTGGTACCGTTCAAACTTCTACTTCAAAGATTATCGACGCTGCAGCTAATGACCGTGGTTATGTTCTGTACATCGAAGACGACAAGATCCTTGCTACTGTTGATGTTGACAATACTCCAAATCATGTAAATCAAAATCTGAATGTTGGTGATACTTTTGATATCGGTACAGCTGTTACTAGTCTGAAAGTTACCGCAGTGTACACTAACGAATCTTCTTTCGGTCACATTCTGAAGAACTTCACTGGTCCTTATAAGACAGTTGAAGCTGAACACCTTGGCGACGAAATGCGTGAAGTTGGTTTCAGTATTTCAAGAAAACCAATTGCCGCAGACTCTCGTGCTCTGAAAGGTAAGTACACAGTTGAACTTTATCAGGACTTAAAAGCTCAGCACGGTTTAACCGCTGATGAAGAACTGATGAGCTTGATGCAGTACGAAATTCAGGCTGAAATTGACCGTGAAATCGTTGATTTCGTTAAGGATAATTCTACCTGGTTACCTGATACTGTATTCGGTGCTCAGACTAATGTTCAGGTTCCTGATGGTCGTTGGGAAATTGAAAGATATCGTGCTCAAGCAATTCGTATTGCTAAAGAATCCGCAATTATCGGTTTAGATACAAAGCGTGGACAAGGTAATATCCTTCTGGTTTCTCCAATGGTTGCTACCATGTTAGAACAGGTTGGTTCATTCCAGCTGGCTCCTACTAATTCCGATATTATCGCTCCTGTTTCCGGTGGTGTTGCTGGTGTATTCGATAACCGCTACAAGGTTGTTATCGATCAGTATGCTAAGGACGACTTCTGCACCGTTCTTTACAAGGGCGCTAACAGCCGTGATGCTATGGGCTTCTTCTGTCCGTATGTTCCTCTGTCCTTCACAAAGGTTACAGATTACGTTACCGGTCAGCCTGTTATCATTGCTAAAACTCGTTACGCTTTGGCTACAACTCCAGGTGTTTCTGATCCTAAGAGCAATGACCGTGCTAAGACCTACGCACGCTCATTCGGTGTAAGCTTTGCGAATACTGTTCTCGCAAGACAGGCTCCAAGTGTACTTGCTAAGCCATCAAGAAAGTACTAATTTTTAAAAAATTTTAAAATAATTTTAAAGGCACTTTTAAAGTGCCTTTTTTATTTCCTAAAATACGTAATGAGCTTTTAATGATTTTGAATAACGTTATAAAAAATTTTTTTCAATTTCCTATATAATATTGTTAAAAATATTTTAAATAAAAGCTTTAAAAGAGTTCTAGTTTTCATTTTAAATGTTCGAGTTAAATTCAAGTTCTCGAACTGAATTTTAAAGGTTTTTATTTAAAAGATATTATTATATAGGAAATTGAAAAAATACAACGTATTGACCTTTTCATAAAAGCTCATTACGTATTTTTTAGTTGATATGAAAAACAACGTAATAGACTTTTGAGCGAAGCTCATTACGTTATAAAAAATTTTTTTGATATTCTTTATATAATAATATCAAAAAAAAATACTTTTAATATCGAATTTTTAACAATTCCAGAACTCATTTAAAACTAGAACTTTCAAATAAAAACCAGAACTTTATTAAAAGCTTTTTATTTAAAATATTTTTTATATATTCTTTATATAAAGAATATCAAAAAATTTTTTATAACGTAATAAGCTTTTATGAAAAGTCTATTACGTATTTTTTAAAATTTCACATTTTTAAAATTTTGATATATAATTATTAAAATTATAA
>JAEEGL014318877.1_pt1 | contig 51908 bp, 44 predicted proteins | sample 9134231 | NCBI WGS metagenome assembly JAEEGL01 (sample SAMN16246548, study PRJNA631951) | gut metagenome | biome: gut microbiome; feature: rumen; material: fiber-attached | host: Bos | place: Iran: Karaj | collected 2018-10
CCACCTATCCTATTAAGGCCGTGGCTCCCTACCGATCGATGGCCAGGTGGGCCGTTGCCCCGCCTGCTGCCTAATCGGACGCATCCCCATCCGCAACCGGAATGAACCTTTGCTCGCGAAATGATGCCCTCGCGCGAGCTCATGCGGCATTAATCCGCCTTTCGGCGGGCTATTCCGCGGTTGCGGGCAGGTTGGATACGCGTTACTCACCCGTGCGCCGGTCGCCACCAGGACTGGCCGAAACCAGACCCGTGCTGCCCCTCGACTTGCATGTGTTAAGCCTGTAGCTAGCGTTCATCCTGAGCCAGGATCAAACTCTCCATTGTAAAAAAATTATTTCCTGAGGGATCATCACCCGACACCCGCGCCCCTGAGGGCGGAGCCGGGGAGTCCCCGTTTTTCCCAGAACGCATCCGTAATACCCTGTCTAAAGAAAACCACCAATATCTTGACGGCTCGTATTCTGTTACCCCATGCCGGATCTCTCACCGGCACGGCTTCCTGTACTACTTCTCTGTCTTCATGTAAACCTGTCAAAGAACGATCTCTCGTGTGCTCAACGGGGCAAGCCCGAAAAGCGGATGCAAAGGTAGGAAATGCAAGGCAAACATCCAAACTTTCCGAGGAAAAAATTGCCGGAAACGCGAAAAATTTCGGCTTTCTTGACAAAGATCAAGTCTTAGGAGGGAAAAATGGGGAAAACAACGCGAAAAAACGGGGAAACTGTCAACAAACAGTAGAATACCGATTGTCTGCAATTTTCATCATACGCCATTCACATCATGTGAGCATATACATTATTATAATATATTATACACAAACATTTTTTATATTGTTATACTCAACCAAGCGTGTAAGGCCAACAAGCAATCAGTGCAGGCATATTCTGGCCAATCAGACCGTCTTTAAATTAACTGATAGCAAAAAAAACATCAGGACCACACAAAAGTGCAGCCCTGACGAGATAAAAATGTTATAACCTATAAGATCTACTTAAAGATTTACTCGTTTTCCGGAGCCTGATCAATCAGTTCCATGAACTGGTCGAGTTTCGGTGTGATGATAATCTGTGTGCGGCGGTTGCGCTGCTTACCAACTTCAGTATCGTTATCCGTCAAAGGATTGTACTCACCACGTCCACCAGCAGTCAGGCGTTTGGGATCGACACCGAACTTATTTTGCAGATACTGCACGACACTTGATGCACGCAGACAACTGAGGTCCCAGTTGTTGCGGATATTCTCACGTGTGATGGGCACGTTGTCGGTGTTACCTTCCACGAGCACATCATAGTCTTTGTAGTCGACAATGATTTTAGCAATTTTGCTGAGTGTTTCCTGAGCCCTGTTATTGATCTCGTAACTGCCGCTCTTATACAGCATATTGTCGGCCAAAGAGATATAGACCACTCCTTTGAGCACTTGGACATCGACCTCTTTCATTTCCTCCTTGCTCAAAGAACGAGTAAGATTGTTGGTCAGCACCATATTGAGAGAATCGCTTTTACTTTTCACCTCCACGAGATGACGGATATACTGGTTGGACTCATTGATCTGGTCGACCAGTTTCTCAATGCTCACATTATTCTGACTGGCATTGCTAAGACTCTTGTCGAGAGATTTCTGGATACTTCTATAGTCTTTCTTAGCCTGGGCCAATTGCTCCTCAAGACTCTGTACACGTGCGACACTGGCAGCAAGTTGCTCCTTGTTTGCCGCAAGTTGCTCCTTCACGTCTTGGTAATTACTGGTAAGCGTGCGGTTTTCACTTTGGCAATTGAGTAAATCTTTCTTGCTGACACAACTGCTCATCATCAGGCAGATGGCTGCCAAAGAGAGCAAAAAAATGTTTTTTCTCATAAAATATACAATTAACATGAAACGTTTTAGACCTTTTTTATTATAATGAAATCAGGTTTCTACATAAAAGACGGAAAAATCGACGATTTGTTTGACTGCATTAGAAAAAATTAACCTCCACGGGCATTTTTAAAGAATATTAACGTGAAATCATTAAAAACAGATGATACATGCCGTCAGATAAACACTCAGTTCCACCAACAGGAACATGGCTCCACAACAGTCACCCGTATATCCTTTAAGCGTATGCCATATTTTCAAATACAGGAAATACATCACCAGACAGGGTATGAACATCAGCAACTCCCAAGCCATGAGTATCTGTCCTCCGAAGAGCACCAGAGGGATACAAGGCAACAGTCCCTGTACAGCGAGCAGAATACCCCCAGTGACACTGATCTTCCGGTAAACGACCCCTGATTTGGCTTCATTCTCATTACGAGCATAAGGCATCATCTGCACAATCTGCCCGGCCAACATCTTGGAAAACGGATCTGCAGCCAACACCACGAGAGCCGCCGTCAGAGGAGGCAGATGCGTGAGAGAAAGAAAGAGCAGACCAAAGTAAGCGATCAACGCCAATACACCATAAGTGCCGATACGTGAGTCTTTCATAATGACCAGGACACGTGCTCTGTTGTTTCCTCCGCCTCCGAAACCATCAAAGAAATCAGCCAGCCCATCCTCATGAAGTGCCCCCGTCAGCAACAGTCTCACGATAATGGCCACAGCCACGGCAAGCGTATAAGGCATGACCATCTGTCCACCATAGATCACAGCCGCCATCACCCCACCAGTGAGCCATCCCACCAACGGCCAATATTCCACGACCGCCCGATAACACTCCTTGGGAGGTTGGTAAAGACGCCAGAATGGAAGTCGTGTAAAGAAGATCAAGGCTGCCCAAGCATTCTGCCACCATTTGGTGTTGTTAAGAGGTATTTCCATATGATTTAACGTGATGTTTGATGATTTGCCGACGGCGGCAGTTCTCCCTTGATGACAACAGGGATGCCACTCACCATCAAGATGACTGTGTCGGCCAAAGATGCCACATATTGATTCATCCATCCTTCAAGATCGGTGAAACGACGCTGGACGGCATTGTCACTCACCCCTCCACTCCCGATCTCATTGGTCACGAAGATAAATGTGGCCTCCTGTGACGTGAGCAAGTCGAATTCATTTTTCACTTTTTGAAGGACCATCTCCACATCGGGCAGTTGCGCTCCATCCCTACTGTCATCGAAGAAGAAATTGGTGCACCACAATGTGATGCAGTCGATGAGCACGGTCCTTCCAGTGAAGTCATGCCTGCTCAGCCATTTCTCCTCCTCGATGTTGGTCCAGCAGTTTCCACGTCGTTGCTGATGTCGCACCACCCGCTGTCTGAACTCCTCATCCCACACGTGGGCAGTAGCGAGATAGACAGGAGAATCCGACATTTTCAGAGCCAGCTGTTCAGCGAATGCACTCTTTCCAGAGCGCTGTCCACCTGTTATCAAGATAATTTTGTTCATATTTTTATCCAAATAAGGAAAGCCAAATGACCATATTCATTGCAGAAGGAAGGCTATCTTGGTGCAAATATATGCCAAAATCAACAGATAACATAAAAAAATGTTCGTTTGTTTTGGCCTTTTCGGGATTTTTTTCTTATTTTGCACCATTGACAATTGTCGTTTCTATTTACCCACAATTTCAAATGCTATGAAGATGAAAAAGACTGCTTTATTTCTTGCTGTCGCTACCATGGCTGTTACGGCAACAGCACAGACAGTGGCAGAGAGCAAGATGTTGGACAACATTTATTTGGGAATCAACGGAGGTGTGGCCGTGAAGTCGACAGGTATCAAGTGGACAGAGAACCTCAACCCCAATTTTGGTGTTCGTATCGGCCGTTGGCTCACCCCTGTTTTTGGCTTGGCACTTGATGGGACAGCCTATCTCTCCAACAAGCCATATATCTCTACTGGCACGTTTATCAGAGCCACCAATGTGTCGCTGCTGGGAACCTTTAACTTCACCAATCTTTTTGGCGGTTATCCTGGTCAGCCACGCTGCTTTGAGGTGCACGGAATCTATGGACTGGGATGGGGCCATCTGTTCCGCTCCTGCAGCAAGTGCACCATTTATGAGCCAGACAACCAGATGACATCGAAGGCAGGTATTGACTTCGTATTCAATTTTGGTGCTCAGCGTCAGTGGCAGTTCTATATTGAGCCATCCGTCAGTTGGGTATTCCTATCCAGCAACAAGCAGCCGTTGGTTCAAGATAGTTATGGTCTGACAATCAGTGGCAGTCAGCCCTGCTACAACATCAACAATTCGATCACACAACTTAATGCCGGTCTTGTCTACAAATTTGGCAATTCCAATGGCACCCACAATTTCGCCTTGGCAGATGCAGGTGACTCACGGGAGATCAGCCGCCTCAACGGCATCATCAACGACCTGCGGGCAGAACTGGCCAAGAAGCCCAAGAATGAGGTTCGCGAGGTGGTCAAGGAAGTGATCAAGGAAGTGCCGAGCACCAAGATACAGGAAGTGAGAGTGGAGAATCTGGTATTCGTCACCTTTGCCCAAGGCAAGTCCTTATTGACCAGCGATGCCATGAAGGCGCTCGACAGCGTGAAACCCGGTTCTCACGTGCAGATTGTCGGTACGGCCTCTCCTGAAGGTACACCCGAACTCAACCAACGCTTGTCACAAGCCCGTGCTGATGCTGTGGCCGCCTATCTCAAGGACCGTGGTGTCGTGATCGACGAGGCGATCGGCAAGGGTGTGCAAGGCAACACCTCCAACCGTCTGGCCATTGTCTATGTAAGATAATCAAGCCGCTACCATCAGGATTGCATGGCCAGATTGTTGCACCAGGCTTTGACACATCCTCAAAGATTATCATTATCCCCTATACCAAAGATGACCGCTTGAGCGGTCATCTTTGGTTTTGTTAAGATCGTATTATTAAGATAGTCTTTTGTGGAGTCACTCCTGCTGGTCGACTTTCATGAGAAGGATACCGATTGCTATCCAAATGATTTCCCTCACCCTACAGATGATACTGACAAAGATGCCCAGAGCGGCCGACAGTCCCAATGCTGCGATAGAGAGGATAAAACCACCCTCCTGAACCCCCAACTGCATAGGTAGGAATCCGATGAGGTTAGCAAAGAGTGTGGTAAACGAAAGGATGAGGATAGAATGCAAGAATGTGAGCAAAAGCCCAGTAGGTCCTCCACCACAGTCAACCCCGAAAAGCAACAGCATGAACATGATCTCCAGACTCTGCACCACACGAGAGAAGAACTCCAACAACAGGCTGTTGTAGAAAGCCCGTTTATCTTGTCTGTGAAGTGCCGCTATCTGTTCGTCGATATGGCGTAAGGTTTCGGTATGCCGGTCGAGGAACCGCCTACTCCATCCCTTTAAACCCGGAATTTTCCCAATTCCCTTGATAATCTTGATCACCACGCCGTTGCGATAGCCCTTGGAAAACACATAAAATGCAATCAGGCAAAAGATAGCGATGACGGTGAGAGTGGTTGCGACGGCCGTTGTCATGGGTACATCACCTAAAACAGCCAAGACCAGATAGATGAAGACGGAGACAAACCAGAACCAGAAATGTGCAAAGAAATGCATCATGGCATAGAGAATGACGGATGAAGTGGCACGCTCCTTGTCAATGTCACGCGACAGTTCCAAGATGCGATAAGGCTCACCACCGAGTCCACCAACCGGAGTGGCATAATTGAGCGCATATCCCGTGATGGTCAGTTTATAGATACGCCACCATCCCACATGCTCACCCTCTTTCAACTTACCCTGAATGATGCAACGCCAAGCAAGGGCATTGATACCGTAGACCACAATCCAGATACCGATGATCGGAATCAACCAATAACCGGCCCTACACAGATGCTCCCACAACTCGACGAAACTGACATCGAAGGTGAACAGCATCACCACCACGGCGGCGACACCGAGAAAAAAGAAAAGGTTGTTGAGCCGCTGTTTGGTCCACTTCATGGCATCTGCTCTATCTTTTGGGCAATACGCTTACTGAATGACTCATGACGGTTGTTGACCCACCAAGCCAAGATCGACATGGCGATGATCTCAAAAAGGAAGTTCATCACCGGCACGTCGAGCAGACAGAACAGGAACAGGAATGCAGACCGGAAGTTGAAGGTCAGCAACCCATTGTATTTCATCAACGAGAGAGAATCATCATGAAACTCCTGCCTCACCGTGGCCGGTATACGATCAGCGGCACCAAACCGCTGGCGGATGAGCGACATCAGCCGTTGAAACTGCGGTGTGACCCGTTCCTGCTTTTTGGTATAATCGACATAGGTCTTCAAGAAGAATTTCCATGTGAAGTTATCCTTCCATGACGCCTGGTCGTAGAGTTCCTGCTGCTTGGCAGAGTTGTCGAGTTCACTGCCTTTTTCACCTTTCAAGAAGAAGAGATGCACCTGAATGTAATAGTCGGCAAGCCGTTGCTGACGGGCAAGTCCCCAGACGCCAGACAACAGTCCCAGCCCTAAGACCACAACGGTGGCAATCATCGTGTTGCGTGGCGTGTCATCAATACCCAACCATCCGAATTCTAAATCGTGATGGAGATAGAACCGGTATACCAACGCCGCATAAATAGGAATGAACCACACAAATCCGGCAGCTCCATCGAGAATGCGCCCCAACCGACTCTTCTTGCCTGTCATGCGAGCCAACTGGCCGTCGGTACAGTCAAGGATATCAGCGACACACAAGAGCAAGATGGCGATCACATTATATATCAACCCATGCATCCCTTCATAATAGAAACAACCACTTGCGAAGAAATAACTGGCTCCAGCCCCTATAAACATCGAAAGGATGGTCACGGTGTTGGGATGCACATTGAAATGGGCAAAGAAACAGGCCCAATAATAACTGAACGGACGCACCACATGGTAGTCCAACCAATCTTCTGTCTCAGCAGACTTTAACGTCGACTTGAATTTCTCTTTCATTTTTTTATGAATAACAGGACAAACAGACTTAAGGTCTGTCATCATAAGTCTTCAAACCTACATACCAAAAGGGTAAAAGAAAATTACAACTGATTGGAAACAAGCATATTCCATAAACGTCTGATTCTATCACCCTTCATAAAACAATGTGCAAAGGTATAACAATAATCTCAGATATGAGCAGTTTTTCCTAAAAAACTACTCGCCAGCCTCTGATGAGAAAATGAAAAGCGTCGATAAAAGACCAGAATAGAAACCCGAAAAAAGATGAATATGATAAAAAATCGAAAGAAATAGAAATAATAAGAAAGGGTGAAATAGGAAAAAAAATGTAATTTTGTCTTTCAAAACTATCATACCTAAATCTTTCAAAGATGAGACATTTATTATTTGCATTGCTGATGCTGCTGACCCAAGGCGTCACCGCACAGACGTTTCCCTATCAGAACCCCAATTTGAGTGCTCGCGAACGAGCCGTTGACCTTTGCTCCAGACTGACCATCGAGGAGAAAGCCCAACTGATGCTTGATGAGAGTCCTGCCATCCCCCGGTTGGGCATCCGGAAATTCTTCTGGTGGAGTGAGGCCCTTCATGGAGCCGCCAACATGGGTAATGTCACCGTGTTTCCTGAACCTGTAGGAATGGCGGCGTCGTTCAATCCAAACCTTCTTTATCAAGTCTTCGACGTGGCCTCGACAGAGTTCCGGGCCCAATATAATCACCGGATGCATGACCTGAAAGGTGAGGATGAGAAATTCCACAGCCTCTCCGTATGGACACCCAATGTCAACATTTTCAGAGATCCGCGATGGGGTCGCGGTCAAGAGACCTATGGTGAAGACCCATACCTCACCTCCGTCATGGGCACCCAGGTGGTGCGAGGCCTTCAAGGTCCCGAGACAGCCAAATACCGCAAGTTGTGGGCCTGCGCCAAGCACTATGCCGTGCACAGCGGTCCTGAGTACACACGCCACACCGCCAACCTGACCAATGTGGAGCCTCGCGACCTGTGGGAGACCTACATGCCAGCCTTCAAGACATTGGTGCAGGATGCCAAAGTACGTGAAGTGATGTGTGCTTATCAACGTTTAGACGATGACCCATGTTGCGGCAGTCAGCAGTTGTTGCAGCAGATCCTGCGCGATGAGTGGGGTTTCCAGTACCTGGTGGTGAGCGACTGCGGTGCCGTCAGCGACTTCTATACCTCTCACAAGAGTTCAAGCGATGCCACCCACGCCTCCGCCAAAGCCACCATCGCCGGCACGGATGTGGAATGCGGATACGGTTATGCCTACAAAAGCATTCCCGAAGCCGTACGTCGCGGTCTCATTTCTGAAGCTGAGGTCGACAAACACGTCATCCGTCTCTTAGAAGGCCGTTTCGACCTGGGCGAGATGGACGACCCGTCACTCGTGGAGTGGTCGAAGATTCCCTATTCTGCCATGTCGACCAAAGCCTCAGCCAATCTGTCGCTCGAGATGGCCAGACAGACACTGGTGTTATTGCAAAACAAGAACAATGTACTTCCCTTGCAAAAAGGCAAGGAGAAGATTGCCGTCATCGGCCCCAATGCCGACAACTCCCCGATGATGTGGGGCAACTACAACGGTATGCCCAACCACACCGTGACCATCCTCGACGGCATCAAGTCAAAGCAAAAGAAACTCTTCTATGCCCAGGGTTGCGACCTGACCTATGACCGTGTTTTTGACTGCCTCCTGGGCTCTCAGTGCAGTTTTGAGGGCAAAAAGGGCATGAAGGGAACTTTCTGGAACAACCGCAATATGGAGGGCAAGCCAGTGACCACTCAATACTACACCACCCCATTGGCCGTGACCACCTTCGGTATGCACAACTTTGCACCCGGCGTTCAGTTGGAAGACTTCTCCGCCAAATATGAAACCGTCTTCACTCCAAAAGAGTCTGGAGAATATGTGGTAAATGTGGACGGTTGCGGCCACTTCGAACTCTATATCGATGGTGAGCGTAAGTTCCGCCACAACATCTGGCGCACCACGCCCAACCGTGTAGCCATCCAAGCCGAGAAGGGCAAGAGCTACAACATCGAAGTGCGTTTCTCGCATGTACCCACCTACAATGCCAACCTGGCCATCAACATTGCCAAGGAGCAGCCCATTGACTACAACGCCACCATCAGTCAACTGAAGGGGATTGACAAGGTGATTTTCGTAGGCGGTATCTCTCCGGCTCTCGAAGGTGAGGAGATGCCCGTCGACATCGACGGTTTCAAGGGTGGTGACCGCACCCACATTGAACTGCCTGCCGTACAGCGCAATTTCCTCAAGGCATTGAAAGCCGCCGGCAAGACCATCATCTACGTCAACTGCTCCGGCTCCTGCATCGCCCTGCAACCAGAGACAGAGACCTGCGACGCTATCCTTCAGGCCTGGTATCCCGGACAGGAAGGCGGTACTGCCGTGGCCGACGTGCTCTTCGGCGACTACAACCCCGCAGGAAAACTGTCCGTCACGTTCTACAAAAACAGCAGTCAGTTGCCCGACTATGAAGACTATTCGATGAAGGGACGTACCTATCGCTATTTCAACGATGCGCTCTTCCCCTTCGGTTATGGACTAAGCTACACCACCTTTGCCATCGGCCAAGAGCGATGGAACATTGGAAAAGACGGCAGTGGCACACTGACACTGGCCGTGGAGAACACCGGCAACCGCAATGGCGACGAAGTCGTTCAGCTCTATATCCGCAACCTCTCCGACAGCGAAGGACCGCTAAAATCTTTGCGTGCTTTCCAGCGCATCTCCGTCAAAGCCCACCAGACGGCAGAAGCCACCTTGACGCTGACCCGCAAATCGTTTGAGTTCTGGGATCCCGAGACCAACACCATGCGTGTGAAACCAGGTCAATATGAGATACTCTATGGCACCAGTTCTCAAGACAAGGATCTGAAGCGCAAGACCATCACCATTGAATAGCCCCACCCTCCCTATCATAAATGATCAGCTCCAAAAGCCGTCCATGGCTTTTGGGGCTGATCATATAGGCCCTAACGGCCCTAAAACGCCTTCAAGCTCTAAAGATTTCTCGGCTGGGTGTCGAGTAAGATCTGCACGATACGTTCTGCAGACCGTCCGTCCCACCGGTCAGGGATATTGCTTGTTTTCCATCGTCCACACACCATGTCAGCCACGGCCTCATGCAATCGTTGCGGATTCTCACCGACGAGCACGTTTGTTCCGATGCGCACCGTCTCTATATGTTCAGTGTAACTGTTGAGCGTGGCACACGGCACCCCATTGAATGTCGCTTCCTCTGCCACATTGCCTGAGTCGGTGATGATGCCTTTGGCATGTGCCGTCAGATAGCCAAACTCCAGATATCCCATCGGCTGGGTAATATGAAAAGAGCCAAGAGGCACATTGATGGTGGCCAATTGTTCCTCCACCGCCCGCCGGGCATAATCTCTCAGCGGAGCCACGATCGGTATTCCCTTTGCTGCTCCAGGCACACCACTATCTGCTCCAGACATCTCATTAGCTGCGAGGAGCATCTCCTTGAGCATCTGCCTCAGGTTACCCGCATCATTGACAAGTGCCTTGCGATTGAGTGTAAAGACGATATATTGTCCGTCTTCGATGCCCAGTTGCGACAGCACCTCAGGTCTCCTCAACCGCTGATAGTTAGCCCTGAGGGTATCCATGAGGATATTACCAACCTGATAGACTTGTGAGAGTTGCACGCCCTCCTTGCTCACGGTATAACTCGCACCCTCCCCGGCAGTGAACAGCAAGTCAGAGAGGCCGTCGATGACGAGGCGGTTGATTTCCTTGGGCATGTTGATGTCGAAAGACCTTGTGCCAGCCACCAGATGAGCCAGTCTTATGCCTTGTTTTTTGGTGACGATGGCGGCCGCCATGGTAGAAGCCAAATCATCCACCACGATAACCACGTCTGTCGGATGAAGGGAGAGATATTTCTCAAACTCCCCCATCACACGCCCGGTCAGTTCGTTCAGGCTCTGGCACTCCACACCCAAGAACACGTCGGGCCTTCTCATCTGCAAGTCATCAAAGAGCGACTGTTCCAATGTGCTGTCATTGTCAGCACCGGCATATACGAGTGTACACGCCACATCCCGGCCCTGAGCACGAGCCTTTTCGATAGCCTTGATGATCGGTGCCACCTTCACAAAGTTAGGTCGTGCACCCGCTAACAAACAGATGTTCATTCTTTATCTTTAAACAATTCCTTGATACCACCGATGCTGCCCATGATATTGGTTGCCTCATAGGGCAGGTAAACCGTCTTGGCCTGTTGCCCGGTAGCCAGTTCTTCCATCATCTGAATATATTTCTGTGCGAGGAGATAGTTGGCAGGATTGGTGGAGTTGCCCACGGCCTCCGTGATTTTCTGAATGGCGATGGCCTCAGCCTCCGCCTTTCTGATACGTGCGGCAGCAACACCCTCTGCCTCGAGGATCGCCTGTTGTTTGAGGGCCTCTGCGCGGTTGATGGTAGCCGCTTTATCACCCTCAGACTGCAGGATCTGCGACTGTTTCTGTCCCTCGCTGGTGAGGATGACAGCACGCTTGTTACGTTCAGCCTGCATCTGTTTCTCCATGGCCTGCAAGACGCTCTGCGGCGGTGTGATATCCTGCAGCTCCACGCGGTTGACCTTGATGCCCCATTTGTTGGTCGCATCATCAAGAACGGCACGCAACTTGGTGTTCACCGTGTCACGCGAGGTGAGCGTCTGGTCAAGTTCCATCTCACCGATGATATTTCTCAAAGTTGTCTGAGTAAGTTTCTCGATGGCGTTGGGCAGGTTGCTGATCTCATAGACAGCCTTGAAAGGATCAACGATCTGGAAATAGAGCAATGCGTTGATCTGCATCTGGATATTGTCTTTTGTGATCACATTCTGTTGGGGGAAATCATACACCTGCTCTCTGAGATCAATATCGCTGGAATAGACATACCTTCCTCTACTGAGGGTGACGATGGTCTTGGCAGCATCGATAAATGGAATGATGATATTGATACCCGGTTGCAGCGTGGCATGATATTTACCGAGCCGCTCGATAATTTTGGTTTCCGACTGCGGTATGATGACCAATGTTTTCTTGGCGATGACGATCACCAGGCAGATGATAGCCAAGAGTACGATAATTGATGTTGACATAATATGATTAATGTAAATTACGGGTTAAACTTTTTCTACGGTTATGATGATACTCTCTCTTGATACCACCCTCACTCTGGCATCTTTCTCTATCCGCTGTCCGTCAGCGGCCACTGCTTTCCAGTCGTCGCCATCGATAGCCACGCGTCCATAGCCACCTGCCTCGATGGCAGCCGACACGCGCCCTTCGCGCCCGATGATGGCATCAGCATTGCTCACACGGTTTTCGTCGTTGCGATGGAGATATCTCAATGCCACAGGCCTGATGAAGTAAATGCTCAGCAGCGAGCACAATGCCATGGAGATCAGTTGCGGGATGATGCCCAGTCCGAGCGCTGCCGTGAGTGATGCGCCCAGTCCACCGATGGCAAAGCAGAGTATAAAGAGATCGCCCGAACCAAGTTCAAGAATCAGGCAAAACACGGATACGAGAATCCATATCAGCCACACATTGTCGGTCAAATATTCAAACATATACTCAAAAATCGTTACAAATCATTTTTTCATTATTTTATGCGGATGGTCTTGGTCGTCTTGGGAGTGGTGGCCTTTTTGGTTTTCGACGACTTTCCTGTGGTGCTGGCACTGGTAGCGCCAGTGGCGGCATTGTAGTATTTCATTGCCTCAGGCAAGACCTTCTGGATATCAGCGATACGCTGTGCGTCGGAGGGGTGAGTGCTCAGCCAGGTAGGTGTAGTATTTCCCGAACTGCTTGCCGACATCCGTTGCCAGAAACTGATGGCCACGTTGGGGTTATATCCCGCCATAGCGGCGAAGATCAGTCCGATATGGTCGGCCTCGCTCTCATGCCCTCTGGAATATTTCAGCGATGCGGCCTGTGAGCCAAGTCCATAAAGTTGCGACAGCACGTTGGTCGTGTTGGCTCCCACGCCGACAGCCTGCATCAGCACGCCTGCAGCCTGTCCGATGGTCTGTTGTTTCACGCTGGTCTGATACTGCTCAGAGGAATGATATGCCACGGCATGTGCGATCTCATGACCGAGCACGATGGCCAGTGAAGCCTCATCCTGAGTAACAGGCAGCAAGCCCTCATAAACCACAATTTTTCCACCAGGCATACAGAAGGCATTCACCTGTTTGTCAGCAATGAGGTTGAACTCCCAGTTGTAGTTGTTCGCCTCATCAGCATAGCCATTATTTCTCAGGTAGGAATCCACAGCCTTAGCCAATTTTTGTCCGACTTTCTTTACCAGAGCCGTATTGGCGGAATTGGTAGAGATTTTGGCTGTAGACACATAGTTCTTATACTCTGTGAGACTCTGCGACAACAATGCGGAGTTGTCGGCATAGACAGTCTGTTTGCGCCCTGTGACGGGCACCACACGCGATGTTCCGCCGCAGGAAGCCAGGATGACAGCCACCAACAGCAGAAGGAAGGTTTTAGTCGTTTTCATATCTCTGTGTTTTTAAGATTAATCGGATGTTCGGTGTCTTTGGCGAGCGTCGTCGTACTGATTTTATCAATCTGCTCATTGACCTTGGTGCTGAAGGCCATCGGTCCCCAGATATATTTAAACACATCTTTTTCCTCTCCTGTCGACACGATGACATCGCCATAGTTGAGGATGCGTCCCAAAATGGTTTGTCTGACATTGATACTCTCACATTTTCTCAACATCAGTTCTTTGGAGTTGCGCATGATGATGCCTGTTTTGAGGATGATGCGCTTGTTGGTGAGCAAGAATTTCTTTCCGTTGTTGATCACGAGATACCACAAACCAGCCAGCACGAGGAAGATCCCGCTGAAGATCAGTCTCAGTTTGAGTGTATCCTCCCCTATTTTCACAAAGGGCAGTACCACGGCCAGCAATGCGAGCAGCATCGGAAGCCAATAGAGCATATAGTGGAATCTGGCCTCGCAGATCACCACCTCTCCTTCCATCAAATTATTTTTTGATAATGGCATAATATAAATAAATAGGTTAAAGAATATTCAGCAATTTATTCTGCGAAATTAGTGTTTTTCCTTTTGAATCGCAAATTTTAGTCCACATATCGTCATTTTTTATAATCATTTTTCCATCAGTTTCACCTGATGGGGTTTTCTGATTCCTCTGATCAATAAAGAGTAAGCTGTTTTCAGGGGTTTCTTGATGTATCCTTTAACATTACACCGCATTAAGGTGCCGTTTCCTTATAAAATGCAATAAAAACATTCAAAAATAAGAAAATATTTTGAAAAACAAACCAAATTTGTTTATATTTGCATGTTTATTAACCTTATTTGTGCCTTTCTGGCATCAGGCACTTATGATTAACCAATCGTTTACAATCATTGACAAGGAAGAATTGATTTCTATTAACAAAAAATAAAGTATTATGAAAACAAGACATCTTTTAAGTTTCGTCATGCTGATGGTGCTTTCTTTCGGCATGAGTGTCAAGGCCCAGAACATGGCCATCGCCACCCTTCAACACGACAGCGACATGAAAGCCTTCTATGGCGGTGACGCATTCATCGAAGCCCTCGATGCCGCACAGACAGGTGATCTCATCTCCCTCTCCTCAGGCAATTTCAATGCTCCCGACAGCATCACCAAAGCCGTGATCATCCAAGGGGCGGGAATGCAGCTCGCCACCCTCACCGAGTTTCCCACGATTATCATGGGTGACATCGTCATCTCGCTGCCGGATGGTGAAAGCGGACTGTGTATAGAGGGCCTATCGTTGAAAGATGACAGCAAAATACTCATCCATTCCAAGATTACAAACCTCAGTCTTGTGAAATGTAGGATGTTTCAAGTGGATTTCTTTGACAATCAATCGAACAACTGCTTGATAGACAGATGTTATATTTGCGAAGATATCTGGCCAGACATGTATTGCAACGGTCTTGTGGTGCGTAATTCAAGGTTCCGTAATATCGCCCGTAACGATGTCTCTGCAAATTTGACCGTAGAGAATTGTGTTTTTATGCAAAACAATTTAGAAGGTGTTGCCACAGGTTTGTTCCGAAACAATGTTATTTTTATAATGAATGGTGGTGTGAGCATGTTCTACAATAATGCTTATTATTCAACTTCAGGAGATATTAAAGGTTCTGGTAATAAAAATTGTAATGGTTATACTGGTTGGGGTGCTACAAACATTGAGAACTTTTTTAGTTCAGGAGCAGTTCCCATGGGTGACGCGAACTATAACAATCAATCGACGTACCAACTGACAGATGAGGCTGCCGCCAAATATCTTGGTACCGACGGCACCCAGGTCGGTATGTATGGCGGTGCCACACCTTTCACGGTTGTGCCCTCTTGTCCTCAGGTGACAAAGAAGGAGATTGCCAGTCAGTCAGACAGCAACGGCAAACTCTCCATCAAGATTACAGTCGAGACCCCCAACAACTAAACCGATAGCAACCATGCGAAAGACAATATTGACAACTATCATGGCGGTAGGGCTGCACGCATGGGGACTCGCTCAAGGCACGGCACATGTGGACTATTGGATTGACAACAATCCGGTGCAAAGCATCACAGCCACCGGGCCCGACATCATTTTTGACGCCGATGTAAGCACACTCCCCCGCGGGCTTCACGCCCTCAACTACCGCTACCAAAATGCCGACGGCAAATGGTCGGTACCCTATTCGCACCCCTTCCTATGCATCGGCACCCACGACGGCAGCCGACGGTTCGAATATTGGTTCGACCACGACCATGCCCGCCGCGTGACCAAGACCGTCACCAGCAATGTCATCAGCACCGGCATCGACATGAGCCACCTCAACCAAGGACTGCACACCTTCGTCTACCGCTATCAGGATGCCCTCGGACACTGGTCTGTTCCTTACAACCAACTGATTGTCTATACGGGTCAGCAACCCCAATATGCCAACAGTTGGCGGATGGAATATTGGTTCGACCGCGATGTCACCCAAAAGCAGTCGGTGACCAGCAGCACACCCATCCTTGCCATCGACGCCGACGTTTCTACGCTCCAAGAGGGCGTCCATACCCTCACCTACCGCATCGGTGACGACGGCGGTCTGTGGAGCATCCCCCACACCGCATTCTTCATCAAGCCCCGTGGCGGACATACCACCACCAATTTGGTGACGGCCTACCAATACTGGTTTGACAAAGACTTCGCCCATGCCACCCTTGTGGATTTCGACGAACCCGCTTCTCCCATCATCCTTGACATCAACATCCCGACCGAGGACCTCGAGACCGAGGTGACACCCGACAACCTGATGGTGGTGAAAGACGAGTATGGCATCGATGTCATCGGACGGCGCACGGTCATCCAAGTGCGTTTCCGTGACACCAACGGCCATTGGAGCGACATACAGGGAGAAGAGTTCGCCAACATCATCGAAGAGCCCGACCTCACCCCCTTCATCCGCAATCCAAAGGCCGATGAGCAGACCAACCACTGGGCCATTGACGGTACGGTATCCACCCCCACCGCCAGTCACTACACCGGTGAAGCCCAACCTTACTTCCACCTCAGTGGCAGTCAGGTCAGCATGAGCCAGACCATCAGCGGACTGCCTGCGATGATGACCTACCGTCTGTCGTTTATGGCCCGCGCCCACGGCACGACACTCACCATCACCGCTGGCGACAAGACCCAGACGGTGACCTCTGAGGCCTGGACCCGACAATACATCGACTTCACCCCCATCGGCGACACCTTCGATATCCTTATTGAAGCCGCTGCCAATAGCGCAACGTGGGCCGACATCGATGACCTGTCTCTCGGCATCGCCATCGACGAGACACCGATGAACGAAGGAGACTGGGCACTGCTCAAGACCTTCTACAACGAGATGGGCGGCAGCGCATGGACAAAGAAATGGACTTTTGGCAGCAACGCCGCCAACACCGGACGGTTGCCTGGTGTGAAGACCCGTGCCGGACGTGTGACTCGTGTGAGTCTGCCCTCCAACAACCTCAGCGGCACATTGAGCGCATCCCTCTTCACGCTGCCCGAACTCATGGATATCAACCTCAGCGGAAATGCCATCCATGGCGACATCGCCACCCTCATGGGACAGGTGCGTGACAAGGTAAAGGCACGCATGCCACTGAAATATCTTGACCTCTCCGACAACCGTCTCACCGGTAACGCAGGAGCCATCGGCGACCTGTTCCCCGAACTGATCTCCCTCAACCTTGCCGGATGTCATCTGACCCAACTCACCCCTGTGCTGCCACAGCATATCGAAAAACTTGATATCAGCCGGCAGACCATCGACGAGTCCTTCACCTACAATTCCCTCATCGATACAGAACCACTGATGGAGAAGATGCCCACCATCCTGCTCTACCAGCATGCCACACGCGACTACAAGAACGATATCGTCCTCTCCCTCGCCGATGCCATCAGTGAGCCCACCTGGCGTGCCCAACTGCAACTGCGCGACAACGGCTTCCACATCCAGCGCCATGACGCCAACACCTCGGTTTACCGGCAGTCCAACGGTGCGATGCTCCATGCCACGGCAGGCAATCATCAGATGTCTGTGAAGTTTGACTTTGCTCCTGGCGACATCGACTTCAACGGTCGTGTAAATGTCGGTGACCTACAGCGCGCCATCAACCTCTCGCTTGAGCGCCCCATGGATTTCTTCAACCACACCGCCGCCAACATCATCGCCGATGATGTGATCAACGTACAAGATGTGGTAGCCCTCGTGAGGGAGATGATCACCCCTGCTTCCGTCATGAAGAAAGCACCCGCCTATCTCTCCGCCCACGAGACCGGCACAGACAACAGCCAAGCCCACGTCTACATTGAGAACGGACAACTCATCGTGGAGAGCGAACTACCCGTGGCCGCCTTTGACATCACTTTAGCAGGAGGTGACAGTACACCCACCTGGCTGCTCGACGACATGGGCATGCAATGCACAATCACCCAAGAAGGAGCGACGGTGAGACTCATCGGCTATTCCATCATGGGACAGGAACTGCCAGCCGGTCGCACCGCGATCGCCCAGACAAGCCACACCACAGTGGTCAGCGCCGAACTCGTGGATAGTGAAGCCCTCGACATCGACACCTCTCTCAACACGAGTCCGACAGCCATCACCACCGTCACCGACGACCTGATGGTAACCACCCACGGACAGCATCTGCGGTTGTGGTCGAACAGACAGCGCAGCGACGTGACATGGAATGTGTACACCCTCGCAGGGCAACTCATCGGCAGCGGCAACATCGACCATCTGACCGCAGGCCATACCACACTCTGTCTGTTGCCCCGTCAACCTGTAGTCGTGAAAGTGACGATCGACGACAGCACCCTCATCAAGAAAATCTCAACCAAATAGCATCTGACATGAAGATCTACCGAATCAACCTTCTATTGTTGCTGTTGTTGACAGCCACAATCACGATAGCACAGGATGTGAACCGTCTGTATGTGCCCCATGTCAAAGGCATCAAAGGGACCACGATCAACCTACCTGTCTGTCTGGACAATACCCGTTCGGATATCGTAGGCATGCAATGGGACATCACCACACCTGAGGGCATCACCCTCAAAACAGAGAGTGTGGTCCTGAATGCCGACCGCAAAGCCGACCATGCTGTCACGGCAGAAGATCATGGCGACGGCCGTTACACCATCATCGTCTTCTCCCCCTCCAACCAAGCCATCAGGGCCAACAGCGGTGAGGTGGTGACCATCCGCGCCACCCTCTCTGAGACATTGGAGGAAGAGGCCACCTATCCCATCACGCTGACCCGCGTGGTGCTCAGCGACCCGCAGGGCATCAATGTGGCCACGACACCTACCGATGGCAGCATCACCATCACCCACACACCAGACTTTGCGATCAGCGGTCTGCAGTCCCTGACCACAGCGGTGGAACCAGGTGGTGTTCTCCGTGCCCAATGGACGGTGTCCAACGTGGGTGAGGTTTCCTCTGCTGGTGGATGGAGCGAACGGATATCGCTCGTCATGACCTCCGGCCACGAGGTACCGATTGCCACTTTGCGCCCTGAAGAGTCGTCGCTTGCAGCAGGACAACAAGTCACACGCGAGGCAGCCATCACCTTGTCAGAATTGCCTGGTGCCGACGGATCCTGTGCACTGAAGGTGGAAGTGGTGCCCGATGCTGATGCCGGTGAGAGCACTACGCTCCTCGACAACAACACCGCCATCACCCCCTACAATGCCGTCACCGTAGGCAAAAAACTCTCCTTCACCCTCCCGGCACAACTGACTGAAGGCAACGACGACCAAGTGCGCTGTCTGCTGTCGAGAAGCGGAAGCCGCAACAAGGCCGAGACCTTCCTCCTGCAGGTAGAAGGTGACGACCGAGTCACGATCCCCACTTCCGTGACGATCTCAGAAGGAGCCTCCGGCGGCTATTTCATGTTGGATCTCGCTGACAACGACCAAGTCGACGAAGACTCCATTTTCACCCTCTCCGCCTCGGGTAACGGTTATGAGGTCATCACCACCCAACTGACGGTGATCGACAATGATCTACCACCCATATTGTTGACTGCCTCCAAAACCGACTTGGCAGAAGGAGAAACCTTTGATCTGACCATCACTCTTTCGCGAGCCGCTTCGACCCCTGTGACCATCGCCCTGAACGATGATGTCCCCGGACGGCTGTCCTATGCGAAGGAAGTGACCATCCAACCAGGCAGTACGACTGCGACCATCAAGGTACAAGTGACCGACAACCAAGTGATCGACCAGTTGCAGACCGCCGCTATCTATGCCCGTGCGACCGGTTTTGCTCAGGGCGAATGTCTCGTGATGCTAACCGATAACGACATGCCAACCCTCACCTTCACCCTGACCCCCAGTACAGTGAGCGAGTCAGCAGGTGCCCAGGCCGTCATCGGTGTCATCCGCCGCACGGACCAGCTCGACAAGAAGGTGACCCTGATGCTCTCCGACAACTCCAACGGCATGCTGCACTATCCATCCACAACCCTTGTCATGAAAGAAGGAGAAGCAGAGGTGCAGTTCAGCATTGGTATCTACGACAACAGTACCGTCGAAGGAGACAGACCATATGAGGTGACCGCCACGGTCTATGCCACCTCATGCAACTGTCCTGCAGAAGGTAACGGACATGGACAACTCACACAGACCATCACGGTGACCGATGATGACGGTCCCGCACTGGCACTCACCGCAGACACCAAGGTGCTGCTGGAGGGAGCCGATGTGGCCCTTGTCATCAGCCGCAACACCTCCGGCAACAATGCCACCCCATTGACGGTAACGCTCAGCAGTGACCAGGAAGACAGGTTGACCTATAACCATCAGGTGGCATTCGCTGCCGGTGAGAACAGCAAGACCGTGACCATCACAGCGAAGCGCAACAATGCAGCCAACGATGATGCCGTGGTGGCCTTCCTGGCACAAGCCGAAGGTTATGCCGAAGGAAGTCTGTGGATGTTGATTACCGACCAGAACCAACCCGACGTGGCATTGGGCGAATTAAAGGCAGACAATCTGACACCAGAGGTAGGATCGGTTGTCAACCTGACCCTCGAGGTGAAGAACACCGGCAACACGGCCCTTCCCGGCAACCTCCCCATCACCCTGCGGCTTGACGGGAAACAGGTGTCCACCCTCACCACCCCATCATCCATCGCCGCCGGCGGAAACATTCAACTGCATCATCAGTTGACAGTTCCCACCAAGACGGGAGACCATGTGGTGCAGGCAGAAGCCAATGAGAACCGTGAGGTGAGAGAACTGCTCTACGTGAACAATCTCTCAGAGGCCCTTATCCTCCACGTGCAGTCCAACTTCATCGTCAATGTGAAAGCCGACAAGGAACGCTATGACCAGAGGCAGCCGGTGACCATCACAGGAAGCACCACCGGCAGTGCAGGCGCCAACGCAGATGTTGAGATCTACCTGATCAACAACGGCACCAGACAGATCCTGAAAGCCCATACCGACAACCAGGGAAAATTCTCGCTCATCTGGACACCACTGACAAACCAGTGCGGCCATTTCATCTTAGGCGGATGTTATCCTGGCGACGACAGCAACGAAGCCATGGATGAGTTTGATGTCGTGGGACTCTATTCCACCTCCTTCCAGTCAACATGGAAAGCGGGAAAGACAGAGACCTATGAAGGTACGATCCGGTTGTATAACGAGGGCGTTCTTCCCCAAAGCAACATCACGGTGAAGATGGACAGTGAAGCCACCTCCGGCACGTTCCACTTCCAACCGCTGGCCACTCTCGGCGCCGGTGAATGGGGAGAACTGCACTACACCTTTGAGGCCCAGGAACTCACCCCCAACAACGAATGGGAGAAGATGTCTCTCACCATCCAGTCGGCCGAGGGTGCCTCCTATCCTTACAACATCTACTATTATGTACAGCCGTTGCGGGGCAGTCTGATCTCCGAGACCGAGGAAATCAACACCACTGTGACTATCGGCACCACGAAGGAATACCCCATCATCATACAAAACGTGGGTAAGGGTGAGACCGGTACCATCACCCTGTCGCTGCCCGACTGGATTACCGAGACTACACCCGTCGAGATGGGCTCACTCCCATCAGGCAGGTCAGCCAGAATCATACTGAACATCAACACCACTGAGGAGATGCAGCCCAACCTGCCGATAAAAGGACATCTGGGCATCAACTGTGCTGACGGCGACGGTGTAGCCATCCCGTTCACCGTCACCCCCGTCTCTGACAAGAAAGGAACCCTCACCGTGGATGTCGTGGATGAGTTCACCTTCAACACCACAGAGGCTCCCCATGTGGAAGGTGCTCAAGTGAAAGTGATGAAGCCCGCTACAGGAGAACTGGTGGTTGAAGGCACCACAGGTGCTGACGGTCATTTCACGGTGGAGATAGAGGAAGGTTGGTATGAGTTGCAGGTGAATGCTTACAAACATGCCAGCAACAGCGGATCCGTGGTCGTAGACCCAGGACGCACGAAAAACCAGCAGGTGTTCATCAGTTATCAGAACGTGACCTACGATTGGGACGTGGTGGAAACCGAAACGGACGACGAGTATCAGATGGAACTGAAAGCCGACTTCGAGACCAGGGTACCCAAACCATACGTCACCGTAGAAATACCCGATGAGCGGCCTACGCCTTACGGTATCTTCCCTATAACCATTGAAAACAAGGGTATTGTCAACGTGAAGGATGTGCGGTTGAATTACCAATTGAGTGACGGCTGTCAACTGGTATGGCTCAACGATCCCTATTTCGACATTCTGGAGCCGCAGGTGCCCAAAGTGCTCTACGCCAAGGTGATACCACCGGCACCTGAGGTGAGCAAAGTCAAGAAATCATTCCCATCATGTCTGTTCATGGCCGTCATCACACATTACAGGATTCTCTGTGATGCCATAGAATATGGAGAATATACAGAAACGAGGAAAGATTTCGGTGATTGCAACAACCTGCATAACTTCTTGCTTACCCTCATCGAAGATGATCCAGATAAGGATAAAGAAGATGATCCAGACATCCCGCCTTCAGGTCCTCCAATGCCTCCTGTTGAGGATCCCGATGAGGAAGAAGAAATCACCTTACCACCAGGACCACCTATCAAGTCGATATTCTGCGATTTATTCCGCAGTAAGGAAGGAACCTATAATGCCAACAGCACGACTTTCAAGGCACCATCCGCCAACTTAGCCGAGGAGGAAGATGAGGGCATCTGCTCCACCATCACCCTGTCGCTCAACCAGACGGCCGTGCTCACCCGTCAGGCATTCCTGGGAACACTCACCATCAACAACGGCCATGAGACCGATGCTCTCCAAAACCTGAAGATTTATCTGCAGGTGAAAGATTCCGAAGGGAATGTGGCCACCTCGCATGAGTTCCAAATCGATGTGACAAGTCTGGAAGGCTTCCAGGGAGAGAAAGCACTCGATGCCGGGTGGACCTTGGCGGGAAGCGCCTCCGGAACAGCCACCATTCAGTTCATCCCCACGCCCTATGCCGCCCCCGACGGTCCTGTGACCTACGACTTCGGCGGGTCGTTCTCCTATACCGACCCCCTCAACGGACTGACGGTGACCCATGAGATGAATCCTGTTTCGCTGACTGTGAACCCCACGCCACGACTTGACCTGACCTATTTCCTCCAACGGGATGTCATCAGTGACGACCCGCTGACCAGCGATGTGGTGGAGAAAGCCGAACTGGCTGAATTTGCCCTGCTCATCAACAACAAAGGTAACGGTGACGCCAAAAATCTGAGATTGACTACCGAGCAGCCCCAAATTGTGGAGAACGAGAAAGGCCTACTGATAGACTTCGAACTCATCAGTTCGCAACTCAATGGCAAGGAAGCCTCGCTGGCACTCGGCGGTTCCGCCTACACCTCCTTGGGCACCATCCCCGCCCATGAGCAGGCCTACGCTCAATGGTGGCTGAAGAGTTCGCTGTTGGGTCATTTCACCAAATATGACATCCAAGCCAACCACATCAGCAGCCACGGCAACCCCGACCTCTCACTGCTCGATGCGGTGTCCATCCACGAACTGATCCGCAGTGTGATGGTGCCAGGAACCGATCATCGCGCATTTATCGTCAACGATATCAAAGATGCCAATGACCAGCCCGACATGGTGTATCTCACCGACGGCACCGTGGAAGAACTGCAACCTACCACGACCATCAGCGTGAACCGTCAATCTAACGACGTCTATACATTGGTGGTGGGGGCTCCTGAAGCCGGTTGGGTATATGGCAACATTCCAGACCCCACAGGTGGGAAAAAGCAACTGACAGGCATCATCCGCAACAGCGACGGTCAGGAGATGAGTCTGCGTAATATCTGGCAGACCTACGTCACGTTGCGCGACGGCAAGAGCCCTCTCCATGAGAACCGTCTGCACATCGCCGACCTGCTGGAGGGCACCGCCGAGTCCTACACCCTCACCTTCGAGCCGAAAGCCGATCTGGAACTGGACATCGTCAGCATCAGTGGTCAACCAGAAAATGGTGAGACCATCGGTAATGTACAAGGTGTTACCGTGGTGCTCAACAAGGAAGTGATCCCCGCTTCCTTCACCAATGAAGATGTCACACTCACCTTTGAAGGAAAACGACTCGACAACAGCCAGATTGACGTCAATCCTATTGATGGCACCTCCTTTATGCTCAACCTCTACAAGTTGACCACCGGCTACGGCTATTATGTATTGACGGTGAGCACCAAGGATATCTTTGACGCACAAGGTTTCAAAGGCAGCAGCAGCACCTCTGTGTCCTGGCTGCAGAATGATCCGACAGCCATCCGAGACCTCCAGTCATCAAACTGGACGCTTCGTGTGGAGGGCGACAAGATTATCATCCAGTCGGCTACGGACATGGCATTGCCTGTCCATACAGCCGACGGACGCCTCTGCCGCATCCTGCAGATTCCTAAAGGAATAAGCGTGCATCAAGGATTCAGCGCTGGTATCTATATCGTGAGAAACCACAAAGTGGTCATCGGACGCTGATTATCCCTCATGGAAACTTTTCAATCCCCTCCCAGACTGGTGTTTGGGAGGGGATTTTTTCTTTCTCTATTGTCAAAATCCTTCTCTTATTATCAGAAATACACATTTCAGAACCTATTCTCCTAAAACTCGAAAAAAATCATTAACTTTGCCACCAATCACAACTACTATCTTTTAAAACATCATATGAAAATACAGTCTATCCTTATCCTTTTCACTTCGCTGGTCTGTCTGGCGACCCCCACCCCAATGCTGGCGCAAGATGAAGAATCAGCAGAAAACGAAAATAATGAAGGCGATAACGTCGACCGTGAGATTTTCATCTACTGTCCGGGAGAACGTGCTGGCCTGCATGTCGCCTATCTTGACTTCGACGGCAACTGGCAGGAGATCGGTCAGATCTGCGCCTCAGACTACGGTCAGTGGGGAGCAGAGAAACGAATGTACCATCCCAATATCGTGCATGCGAGCGACGGCACCTGGCGCGCCGTTTGGCAACTCAACGACAAAGCTCCCTGTTTTGCCGCTGCCTACAGTGCTGACCTCATAACCTGGCGGCCACAGGACTATCCCCGCATGAGTACCCGCAACTGTCTGAAACCCATCGTTTTTGAAGGTGATGACGGCACGTTCGATATCTTCTACCAGTCGGCCGACGGTAAACGCTACCTGCAAGCATCAAAAGATTTTCGCCACTTCAATGCCGATGAGGAGAGCAGCATCAGCGATGAGGCTTGGGGCGGTGACACCATCACCGTGAAGGGCAAGCCTTATGGAGGACAAGTGTTCAACATCACTCAAGGCGAACTTGTCACCCTGCTCACCCACCATGAGATGCTCCGCCGTGACGGCGAGATGAGCGCCGAGCGGATGGGCGATGACGGTACGCGCTTCTCCGGACTCACCGAGGCCACAGCCACGCTGACTGTCTCCCCTCAACAGAAAAAAGCCATCAGCGACAAGCTCATCGGTATCTTTTTTGAAGATATCAGTTACGCCGCCGACGGCGGGCTGTATGCCGAACTGATACAGAACCGCGACTTCGAATACAGCAATGCCGACCGCAAGGAATGGACCGCCACCACCGCTTGGCATGCAGATACCCCCATCACCATCGGCACCGATAACCCGTTGAGCACCCAGAACCCCCATTATGCTATCTTGGAGTCTGTTGCCATCGACAATGAAGGATGGGACGGCATCATCGACAGTGACCCGGGGCAGTTATACGACTTTTCCGTCTATGTGCGCAATATCGACTGTAAGAAGAAGAAATGGCTTGTGCAACTCATCACCACCGCCGGCGAAGTGCTTGCCGAGGGCAAATTCACCTCTCAGGGTGACGGTTGGCAGCCTTATTCTGTTGTCCTCAACAGTCAACAGCCCAAAAAACGGGCATTGGCCACCACCCGCGAGTGTCGTCTGCGCCTGATTCCTCTGAAGAAAGGCAAGGCCGCTGTCGACATGGTGAGCCTTTTCCCCCAGGCAACCTTCATGAACCGGAAAAACGGTCTCCGAAAAGACCTCGCCCAGGCCATCGCCGACCTGCATCCCAAATTCGTGCGCTTCCCCGGCGGGTGCATGAGCCATGGACAAGGACTCGAAAACATCTACCACTGGAACCACACGGTGGGACCACTCCAAGACCGCAAGCCCGATTTCAATATCTGGAACTACCACCAGACCCGTGGCCTGGGATTCTATGAATACTTCCAGTTCTGCGAAGATATCGGAGCAGAACCGCTGCCCGTACTCGCCGCCGGTGTTCCCTGCCAAAACTCTGCCGCTGACAAGAATCACTATGGCGGTCAACAAGGAGGAATCCCCTTGGCCGACATGCCAGCCTATTGTCAGGAGATCCTCGACATGATAGAGTGGGCCAATGGTGACCCTGCTACCAGCCGATGGGCGAAGATGCGTGCCGATGCAGGTCATCCCGCCCCCTTCCACCTGAAGTATGTCGGAATCGGCAACGAAGATATCATCTCCACCGTTTTTGAGGAGCGATATGGCATGATCTGCAAAGCCATAAAAGAGAAATACCCTCAGATTACAGTCTGTGGCACAGTAGGACCTTTCCATACGCCTTCAGCCGACTACATCGAGGGATGGGACTACGCCAAGAAGCACCATGACATCATCGACATGGTCGACGAGCATTATTACGAGAGCACTGGTTGGTTTATCAACCATCAGGACTACTATGACCACTACGACCGGCAGGCTCCACAAGTGTATTTAGGAGAATATGCCACCAGCACCCGCGAGAAGCGCAGCAATGTGGAGACTGCTTTGGCAGAAGCCATCCATCTGTGCAACGTGGAGCGCAACGGTGACGTGGTGGCCATGACCTCATACGCCCCACTGCTCGCCAACGACAAGCACCACAACTGGGATCCCGACCTCATTTACTTCACGAATACAGAAGTGCGCACCACACCGAGTTATGAGACCCAGCGCCTCTTCTCCGTCTACAGCGGCGACCGCTACATCAACAGCCAAGTCAGTGCCGACGACGACATCCACCGCCGCGTGGTGGCCAGTGTAGTCGAGGACAGCAAGACCGGCAAGCACTATCTGAAGGTGGTCAACGCCCTCCCTAAGCCCCTGACGCTCCATCTCAACGGCATCAGTCTGCCCGACGGCACTCCATATGAGGGATTCAGCGGACAGATAGGCGACCAACGTATCGGATGCGAGAAAGGAACCGTGTCGGGTGGCGACTTACAGTTTCCCCCTTACACCCTGAGAGTCTTCATCTTCTGAGCCTCCAGATGTTTAAGTAATATTAAATTATCAACCTCATACGGGGAAGAATGATTTTTTTACAGTAATTTTGCCCCGTCAAACTATCAATATGCATTAGGATGAAGAAAAAAAACATCATCACCCTGTTGTTCCTTCTGATGCTGACCAGCATTGTCAAGGCACAGTCAGGCACCGATATCACCAAGTTACGTAAGGAAGCCAACGACGGCATCGTGAAATCTCAAGTGGAACTTGCCAACCGTCTGTTGGCAGGCAAAGGTGTGGCCGCCGACTTTAAAGAAGCCGCACACTGGTATATGCAAGCAGCCAACAAGGGTAATCTGGAGGCGCAATTCAACCTTGCCTTCTGTTTAGAGAAAGGCTATGGGGTGCCCAAAGACATCAATGAAGCCGTGAAATGGTATGAGAAAGCAGCAGCAAAAGGCAGTCTGCAAGCCATGAACAGTCTCGGACACTGTTATGACGTAGGTGGCGAGGGCTTTGACAAGAACTATGCCAAGGCAGCCGACTGGTATGCCAAGGCAGCCAAACTAGGATATGCCCCAGCACAATTCAACCTCGGTTCCTGCTACTATCAGATGAAAGGCGTGGATCTCAACTATGCTGAAGCTGTGAAATGGTGGACGAAGGCAGCCGAACAAGGTAACAGCGCTGCCCTTTACAACCTGGGCTATTGTTATATGAACGGAGAGGGAGTAGACAGGGCTCCAGAACGAGCCTTTATGTATTTTCTCCGTTTGGCCGACGCTGGCGATGCCCGCTCACAATTTGAGATCGGACGTATGTACGCCAGTGGTGACGGCATCGGTGAGAATGCCGAGAGAGCCATCGAATACCTCACCAAATCAGCAGAACAAGGCTATGCTCCCGCCCAGATGTCTCTCGGCCGTCATTACGACAAAGGTACTCTGGTGGAACAAAACTATGAAGAAGCAGCCAAATGGTATCTGAAAGCAGCTGAACAAGACAATGCGGAAGCACAATACAACATCGGCAACATGTATTTCCACGGCATGGGTATCGACCAGAACTACGAGGAAGCCTTCAAGTGGATGGAAAAGGCCGCCCAGCAGAGTTACGCTCCTGCCCAGACCGGTCTAGGCATCTGCTACTACTATGGTTATGGTGTGAAGCGCAACAAGGAACTGGGACGTCTTTGGGTGAACAAGGCAGCCGTCATGGGTGACGACTACGCCAAGATCACCTTGGAGAAGATGAAATAGTCAGAAGGCTCATCGGGTCGGGGGTGACATTCGCATGTAGGTATCATGGAAGGAGTCACGCTGCGGAAATGCCGCATGCTCGAAAGACACCTCCACGCTGAACGACGGGTTGACATGATAGATGACACCCGCACCTATTCTGTCGCCCACGGCTCCCATGTCATACAGAGGTCGTGGAATATGCTTATCTGACACCAAGGATTTCTGTCCATAAAGGAAAGCCTCCCAATGATCGTTGATACGATAATCGAGAATAGCAGACAAGCCAGCATCCCGCATATTCCGATGGTCCCATGACAAATTGTTGAAATATCCTCCGACCGTGAGTGACAAGCGGTTGTCCTTGGTGAGCGGTGTCAGATACATGGCAGACAACTGTTGTCCGAACCCAACCCCCCGATAAGAATTCTTACCCAGCGACGTGATCAACGATGCGGACAGACTGACATTGAGTCCCTCATGCAGTCGCCAAGGTGCCCATCCCCATGCATATCCACCCCATGGCAGATATGCCGATGCCCAAGTGTCATATTGGTCGGGCAAGAAAGTCCACTCACTACGAAGTCCCTCCGCAGCTGGTTGCAAGGAATCTGGTGCATAGACCACCTTAGATACGTCAGGTTCCTGTATCGGATTACCCAATCCGATTTCTGTCACGGAACTGCGGAAGTCCTCCTGTGCCGCGACATCAACAGCACTGAGTGCCATCAAACCTATGAAGAGCCAATGTTTCATACCCCCCAAAATTAATGCAAACAACAGATATACTCCAAAAAATGCAACCATTTTTTTGAATTGTTAATCTTGTTTGGCATTCCTAATGAATCAATGAGAGCACACCCACGACGCCAAGGCCCGTAAGGCTGGCCGCACCACCATAGACCAGAATGGTACGCAATAAATTACGTTTCTGAGGAGTCCGTCCGGAGAAGACAAATGCCGTATGCGAGCGATAGGTTTCTCCAGGCAACAAGGTCGTGGAAGGGAAGGATGGCTGGTTGGGAGCATCAGCAAAATGCATGGTCTCAAAGCATACAGCAGACTGCTTTTGATACCTGATACCGTTTTTCCCCTCAAGAGAACCATTGAGTCCGTTGGCTGAATAGAAATGCAGTGCAGGTTCTGTGGTATAGACCGTCAACTGCCGTCCACTCTCCTCATCAAACAAGATGGCCGCCGGGACAGAAACGTCACCAGGATGACGCAAGAGGTAAGAATGGTCATATCCTTTGGTGATGCCCATCTGCTCATCATAAATCTCGATATCAGCGCCGATCGTTTTTTCAGAGGTGAAGTCAAACGGTGTGTTGCGCACCTTCATGAAATTGCCGTCCACATTCTTATCCTTATCATACGTCGCGATGTATTTTCCATCGATACGGAGTTTTTGACCCAGCACGTCTTTCTCCGGATGTCCGGAGATGTTGAAAAACGTGTGGTTGGTCAGATTGACCACGGTTGGTTTGTCTGTGGTAGCCTCATAATCCAACAACAGTGAATGGTTATAGGTCAACGTATAGATGACATCAACCGTCAGGGTGCCAGGGAATCCGTTCTCCCCATCAGGAGACACCAACCGCATCCGCAAGGTGGTATCGGTCTTTTCCACCACATCCCAAACCTTGTCGGCAAAGCCAGGGTATCCACCATGAGAGATATTGCCGCCACCAGTCTGCTGCAGGCGATAGGGTTTTCCTTCAAGCATGAATTGCGCCCCCTTGATACGTCCGGCATAACGTCCTATGATGCTGCCGAAATTATTTTTCCTCAGATGGTAGTCACCGACATTGTCGAAGCCCAGCACGACATCATCGTAATTACCCTCCACGTCGGGCACCATGAGTGAGACCAGCCGTGCGCCATAATTGGTGATGCATGCCTCCAAGCCCTGATTGTTCAATGTGTAGAGATGGGTTTGTTTTCCCTCCACCGTCTCCTCAAACCGCTCTGGATCAAGTCCAGACACCGTCGGTTGTGCTTTCTTTCCCAATGAAGCGATGAGCGTCGTCATGTTTTGGATATAGGCACCAGTGGAAATGCCCCTCACCTCCTGATTGGCATAGGGTGAGGTGTCATACTCATCACCCGCCATGGTCTGGGAATAGGTGTTGTCATCGCTGTCAGCTTTCATTTTCGATGGGATCGGCTTATAGGGATAGCTCACCTGCCTTAATGTGACAGGCCAGTATCCTTTGTCGTTGAGAGAGGCCAAAATCTGGTTGACCGAAGGAGCAGGCATCCCTGAACGCCTCATGCTGTTGGGTTGGAAATAAAATGCCTTGGGGCCTTGGTTTTGACTGACCTTGAGTGGAGAGTTGCGCTCCAGATCCTGTTGTCTATACAATTTCACATCAGCGAAAGTCTGGCGCAGACGGTCGGTGTTGACCGTGGTGAAAGAACTATAGTGAGCGATCGTTCCCATGGTCACCTCATCGGTATAATAGGACCCATTGACCACATTCGACCCTTTCCGGTGCACATATAACGGTTGTCCGTTATCAGGATTGATAAATCTTGGCATGAGAAACTCATCCACCTGCAAAGGTGTGCGTCTCACCTGTTCGGCCAATGTATCCGACAGGCGCTGGCTCTCCAGAAAGTCAATGGCATCGGGAATGCCCTGCAAGAAACTCTTGTCGCCTGTGATGCGGTAGAACTCCATCATCTTCTCGATCATCGCGATGGTCGTCCCAGTGTTGACTGCCTTGGGTTCATAGGAACGTGCGTGGGCAGGTTTCAGATCACCGGGAGTATATTGGTCTGCCCATCCGGCATACGGTTTAGGCTGCTGCAGATCGCGCAATAGCCGCATAGCCTTCAGGATAGGATCACGCAACTGACTCATCCCCAATGAGGTGTAGCATTGCAACAAGAAATCAATATTATCGACCATCACATTATCGTTGAGCGTGATGAAAGAGGTGTAGTCTGCTTTTCCCTTGAAAGGATGGTCATACATCAAAGGATATCGCTGTGGCCATCCGCCATTGTCATACTGGCTCTCGAGCATGAAATCGATGGCTTTTCTGAGTGGGCGCCCGAAAGTCTCATCCTTTTTCTCAAGATAGATTCTCAACAGGAACTCTGCACAATGCTTAGTAGCCCCATCATCGAAGGTCGCATTGCCATAATAGTGCTGGAACTCCTCCAGTCTCCAGGCCTGTCGCCCGATGGTGGCATACCAGTTTTTCAGAGAGTCCTCTGGTTCCATATCAAACACATAATTCCACCCGCCACAAGGCAACTGACCCTGAATGATACAAAGAGCCACGCATCTCGCACTCTCATAATAATACTCATCGCCGGTGGCATGGTAGGCATCAAGCAGCACCTCTCCCACATCAGGCGTTCCTGGAGACTGCAACCACACCATGGTGCGCCGCGCCTCCAACTCACCCCACTGCCGGGAATAGTCAGGCAGATAATTCCACACGAAACCTCCATTATACGAAGCCACGTCCATCATATATTGTGTGGCCTTTCGCATGGCACCGAGCACATCTTTGTCGGCACCTTTGGTGATAAGCGTCATGAGCATCAAAGCCATGAACAATGTGATCCGTCTCATAGTTCGCGATATTTAAAATGTGAGAAGATGGCCTGTCCCTCACCCTCACAGAAGACACCTGGCAGCACGCTTTGAAACTCATAGAGCGTGTTGTGGTTGAAGCCCGAGATTTCCTGTCCCCAGGTCTCCCGTTGCCATGTCTTTCCGTCATTACTCCAATAAGCCGTCACGACATGTTCGTCGTTGCGCAGCCTGAGCCACAGGTGTTGTGTATTGGTTTGCCCTACTCCATTGGCTTTATCCCTTCGGTAGCGGTAACGCCGCTGCCCGTCGAAAGCCGTTCCCACGTTGTATTGATCATTATAATAAAGGCAAAGACCCGCCCTCACCTGACCTTGGAGGGAGATCTCCGCTTCAATTTCATATTTGTGTGCTCCTGCGATGAACATCAGCGGGGCAGAAGTCCCCAGGCTGTTGCCTTGCCCGCGCAAAGTCAGGCGTTGTCCGTCAACAGAGACCCTGGAAGGATCAAACGACTTATAGAAGCGCCATTCGAGTCCCATTCTGAACTCACTGAGCCTTGCGAGCCGTTCACCGCTGCGCTGCTGTCCGGGAGCCGTCATCACCCCACTGGCATCACCTCCGTCAGCCTTGATCCATCCGTCGTCGGTGAAGTGGACGGGTTGCATAAGCGTCTGTCTGCCCAAATTATAAAAACCGTTCTCATAGGCATGATAGACACAGAACCATTGTCCGTCGGGGGTATCGATGAGTGAGCCATGCCCTTTCGACCACCACCGCTCCTGCCTCGACCAGGTATGGATCAGCGGATTGGATGGCATATTCTCCCAAGGGCCATCAATCGACTCAGAACGGGCCACGACCACCATGTGACTGGTGGGAGGCCCTGCAGTGCCACCTTCGGCACTGATATAATAGAAATATTTTCCGATATGGTAGACTTTAGGCCCTTCAAGGCAAAATCCCTCGGTCTGCCACTCCTCAGGATAAATCCACCCATCATAAAAATGCACCTTTGATCCTGGCACCACAGCGAGACAGTCATCGGTGAGCGTCCACCGGTTGCCACCACTCATGACCAGGTAACAGCGCCCGTCGTTACCCTCCACAAAACAAGGGTCGATGTCTCCGATATTCAGGTCGACGGGATCGCTCCATGGGCCTGCAGGTGAGTCAGCCCACACCACGCAGTTGGTGCGTCGGTCACCATGCACGGTGAAATAAATATAGTATTTCCCCTTATACTTCTTGATATCGGGTGCCCATATAGATCCGAGATACGTCTTGAGTGCATAACTCACAGGTGTCCAGTTCACCAAATCGCGTGAATGATACACCACCAGTCCTGGTTGATAATCGAATGCGGAATTGGTGAGATAATAATCATGTCCATCACGCAAGATGGTGGGATCTGGGAAATCACCCCCTAAGATGGGATTGGTGAATGTCGCTTGCGCAGAGATCCCCTCCATGAGTCCCATCAGACATAGGCATGTGAGCAATCGCACTATCTTCATCATGTGTGTAAAAGTGTCTGTAATAGGGTGCCCCGTATGATCGGGGCACCCTTCAAGATAGATGAGGGAAGACCCTCAATTATTCTACAAGAAATCCTGTCGCATCGGACTGAACGTGTCGATGAGCACGCCAGCCTCAAGGCACACGCAGCCATGAAGCACATCAGGAGCCACGTAGTATCCGTCACCGGCAGAGAGAATTTTCACCTCATCGCCGATGGTCACCTCAAACTTTCCCGAGGCCACCAGCGACACCTGACTATGGTAATGGGTGTGCGGTGTCCCGACAGCACCCTGTTCAAATTTCACCTTCACCATCATCAGTTGTCCGTCGTAGCCCATGATCTGCCGCTTGACACCTGGCGAGGCATCTACCCATTGCAGGTCAGTCTCTACCTGGAAAGTATCACTCTTCGTTTTCATCAGATGTGAATAGATGATTGGCGGTTTAAAGCAGGTTCATCGTATCGGTGGCGATCATCAGTTCCTCGTCGGTAGGAATGACGACAACTTTCACCCGTGAGTCATCAGCAGAGATGATAGCCTCCTCACCCCGCGTCATGTTTTTCTTCTCATCAAACCTGATGCCCAGGAACTCCATGTCCTTGCAGACCTCAGCCCGCATGCTTGTCTGGTTCTCGCCCACACCAGCGGTGAAGACGACGACATCCAGTCCGCCCATGGCGGCTGCGTAAGCACCGATATATTTTTTGATGCGGTAGAAATACATATCCTGAGCCAGTCGTGCGCGGTCATCTCCTGAAGCAGCGGCAGCCTCCACGTCACGCATGTCACTCTTACCGCCAGTCAGTCCAGCCACACCGCTCTTTTTGTTAAGGAGGTTGGACATGCCATCAGCATCCAATCCGAGTTTTTTCTCGATGAATGTCACGGCACCGCCATCGATGTCACCAGCACGTGTACCCATGACCAAACCTTCCAATGGAGTGAGACCCATGGATGTGTCGATGCACTTGCCATCCTTCACAGCACAGATAGAGCCACCATTTCCGACATGGCAGGTCACCATCTTGGTTCCCTCTGCAGGGATTCCCAAGAACTCACAAGCCCTTGCCGACACATAGCGGTGGCTGGTGCCATGGAATCCATATCTACGGATACCATATTTTTCATACAGTTCATAAGGTATGGCATACATGAAAGCCTTCGGCGGCATGGTCTGATGGAAAGCCGTGTCGAAGACGCCCACTTGTGGCAGTCCAGGCATCAGTTCCTTGACGGCATTGACACCTTTCAGGTTGGCGGGATTATGAAGGGGAGCCAGTTCCGAGCAAGCCTCAAACTCCTTGAGGACCTCATCATTGAGGATCACACTCTTGTTGAACTTCTCACCGCCATGCACCATACGATGTCCTACAGCATCAATCTCACTCAGGTCCTTGATCACACCAATCTCTGGATCAGTGAGCAAGGAGAAGATAAACTTCACGCCCTCAGTATGCTCAGGAATGTCGTGCATAATGGTTTTTTTCTCGCCATTGGCCAACTTCACTTTCACGAAAGCCCCTTCCTGGCCCACACGCTCAGCACCACCTGATGTCATCACACTCTTGGTGTCCATGTCGTAGAGGGCGTACTTGATGGAAGACGACCCACAATTCAAAACTAATATTTTCATTTTTTCTATTTGTATGACAATGTTTGTTATTTGGCATCCATGGCTTGACAAGCCGTGATGGCCACCATTTTATAAATATCTTCGACAGAGCAGCCACGGCTCAAGTCATTGACCGGACGTGCAATACCTTGGAGGATTGGTCCGAGCGCCTCTGCGTCGCCGAGTCTCTGCACCAGTTTATAACCGATATTTCCTACCTCGAGATTGGGGAAGACGAGCACGTTGGCCTTTCCGGCGATGTCACTACCCGGTGCTTTCTTGGCCCCTACAGAGGGAACGAGTGCTGCATCAGCCTGCAACTCACCGTCAATCTTCAGGTCAGGTGCCAGTTCTTTAGCGAGCTTGGTGGCCTCGATCACCTTGTCGACCACCTCATGTGTAGCGCTTCCCTTGGTAGAGAAACTGAGCATGGCCACTCTGGGATCGTCAAACCCAGCGACACTCTTAGCGGTCTGTGCCGTACAGACAGCGATCTGTGAGAGTTGTGCGGCATCGGGCATGGGAGTGACAGCCACGTCGCCCACGACGAGAATACCGTTTTCTCCATATTGCGGTTGTTTGGTGATGAGCAGCATGGCGCCGCTGACACAAGTGATGCCCGGAGAACATTTGATGATCTGCAAGGCAGGTCTCAGTGTGTCACCAGTGGTGCTGAGAGCTCCAGAGATTTGTCCGTCGGCACCATTTGTCTTGATGATCATACATCCGAAGTAGAGCGGATTCTTCACCAGTTCACGTGCTTTTTCGATCGTCATGCCCTTCTTCTTACGCAATTCTGTCAGGAGGGCAGCATATTCCTCACTTTTGGGGCTGGTTTCCGGATCGACGAGCGTAGCCTTATCGATATTTTTCAGTCCCCATTTCTCTGCCAGGGCATGGATCTCATCCACGTTGCCGATGAGGATAAGATCGGCGATATCTTCTGCCAATACCCGATCGGCAGCCCTTAATGTACGCTCCTCTGTAGCTTCAGGGAGTACGATGCGCTGTTTGTTGCTTTTAGCGCGCGCAATGATTTGTTGTACTAAATCCATAGTTGTTTTTTGATGTAAGTGCTTTAAATAGAATTATTGTGCAAAAATAGTGAAAAACGAGTGGAGTACAAAATGAATTCATTCATTTTTTATGAAAAACACCTGGAGTTCCGTCAGGCGGAGTGCCATCAAGCCTATGAAGTTAATTGCTTTGCCCACTCATTGGTAAGCACACTCTCCAGGTCCTCGAAAGAGAGACGCAGACGGAATTCTCCGTTAATGGCAACACTGACCCGCCCTGTCTCTTCAGACACGATGATGGCGATGGCATCACTATCCTCAGAGATGCCCATACCAGCCCGATGCCGCAGACCCAATTCCTTAGGGATATCTTTTTTGTGAGATACTGGCAGCACGCATCCGGCCGCCTTGATCCGCTTGTTGGAGATGATCATCGCCCCGTCGTGCAGCGGTGAACCCTTGTAGAAAATATTCTCTATCAGCCGCTGACTGATGGAAGCGTCAATCAGTTCACCCGCAGTTTCCGTGAGGTCATCGAGATGCACGTTGCGCTCGATGACAATCAGCGCGCCCTCTTTGTCGCGAGCCATGTTCATACAAGCACTGACGATAGGCATGATGAGCCTTCGGTCCACCTGCTCCTTCTTATGTCCGCCAAAAAGTTTCATCAGCGGTTCCATCCTCTGGTGGGCGCCGAGGTTATAAAGAAACTTCCTGATCTCACTTTGAAAGAGCACGATCAGTCCGATGACACCCACACTCACGAGTTTGTCGAGGATACTGCCCAACAAGCGCATCTGCACCACCTGACTCACGAGGAGCCAGATGACGATAAACACGAGGATACCAACAAACACGTTGATTGACCGTGACTCCTTCATCACCCGGTAACTGTAGTAAATAATCATCGTCACCAGGAAGATGTCAACAAGGTCTTTCAATCCAAAATCTATCATATCAGTCGTTGCTGTGATCAATCATTATTATTCATCTGCTCTGCGGCGAATAGCTCGCTCATCACCTTACAGGTCTCAACAGCCTCAGCCACATCGTGCACACGGAGCACCTTCGCACCTTTCATCAGTGCGACGGCATGAAGCGCCGTAGTCGCATTGAGCGCCTCGCTGACCTCGCATCCCAACAGACGGGTGAGCATGGACTTACGTGAGACACCTACCAGCACCGGCAAACCCATGACCTTCAGTCGCTCGAGGCTCGCCATCAGCTGATAGTTCTGATGCAGATCCTTCCCGAAACCAAAGCCAGGATCGAGTATCACATCGCACACGCCAAGACTCCTCAACATGGCCACTTCCCGGGCAAAAGCCATCAGCATCTGCCGCCAATCTGCCTTGACAGACATGAGCACGTAGGCGACATGCAGGCGAGCCACCATGCGAAACATCGGAGGAATGTCGAGAAGCACCGTATCATTGGCCGTGGCACAGGCAATATTCCCCAAGCCACCTTCTGAGACATCGTTGATGATGGCAGCGCCAAACTCCTCGACTGCCATCTGGGCCACCTCTGGTCTGAACGTGTCGACACTCATTATGGCATCGGGCTGTCTGCCGCGCACGATAGCAAGAGCAGCACGCATCCTCCTCATCTCCTCCTCCAGGCTCACCATATCTGCTCCCGGACGGGTGGAGAAGGCGCCCACATCGATAATCTGCCCGCCCTCCTGGATGATGGCATCTGCCCGTGAAGCGATGTCGGACTCAGTCTGCACACGGCTCCCTGCAAAAAACGAATCAGGCGTAGCATTGAGAATCCCCATCACGACAGGCGCCGACAGATCGAGCAACCGGCCGCCAGCATTCAACAGGGTATGACCTTCATCCACATTTCTCATCTAAATCACTGTTCAGATCGTTTCTCGCTGCGAAAATACGAAATAAAGTTGAAAAGAAGAGCTTTTTAAAGAGAAAAAACCGTCCAAAATTTTCCCGTTCAATTGAAAAAGTATTAACTTCGCAGCTGAATCAAATCCCGGTATCATGACCATAGCAGAAATTTACGATATTTTTCAGCAGCACCCCATTATAACCACAGACAGCCGTGACTGTCCCTCGGGTTCCATTTTCTTCGCCCTCAAAGGCGACCGTTTCAACGGTAATGCCTTTGCCAGCACTGCCTTACAACAAGGATGCGCCTACGCCATTATCGATGAGGCCGCTTATGCTGATCCCGATAACGAACATCTCATCCTCATCGACGATGTGCTGACCACCCTCCAACAACTTGCCCGTCACCATCGCCGCGTTCTGGGCACCCCCATCATCGGCGTGACCGGCACCAATGGCAAGACCACGACCAAAGAACTCATCTCCGCTGTGCTTGGTGAACGCTACCGTGTGCTCTTCACCCAAGGTAACCTCAACAACCACATCGGTGTGCCCAAAACGCTGCTCCGCCTCACCCGTGATCACGACATCGCCGTGGTGGAGATGGGTGCCAACCATCCAGGAGAGATCCGCACGCTAGTGAATATAGTGGAGCCCGACTGCGGCATCATCACCAATGTGGGCAAAGCCCATCTGGAAGGGTTTGGCAGTTTGGAAGGCGTCATCAACACCAAGGGTGAACTCTATGACTTTCTCCGTCAGCGCAAAGAAAGCCTTGTGTTCATCGACGGCAACAATCCCCATCTGCTCAAAATCTCCCATGATCTGACGCTCGTCAAATATGGTCTGGGAGAGCACGACGACTTTGCCGTGATGGGCGAGGTGATCGACTGTGCCCCACTGCTGCGCCTGCGCTGGCACCGCAAGGGAGGAGAATGGCATGAGGTGCAGACACATCTGATCGGAGCCTACAATATCCTCAATATGTTGGCCGCCGCCTGCATCGGTCTGTCACATGGTGTGACCGAGCAACAGATCAGCCATGCCCTTGCCCATTATATCCCCAGCAACAACCGTTCACAACTGACGGTGACGGAGCACAACCGTCTCATCGTCGATACCTACAATGCCAATCCAACAAGCATGGATGCCGCTCTTCGCAATTTCCGCGACATGCAGGTATCTCCCAAGATGGCCATACTCGGCGACATGGGAGAACTGGGTGCCATCAGTTTGGAAGAGCACCAGAAAGTGATAGATTTCCTTCAGGAGAATGGCTTCGGCACTGTGTGGCTTGTCGGCAAGGTATTTGGCTCCATCGACTGTCCCTACCGCAAATTCGCCAATGTGGAAGAGGTGAAGGACGCACTTGCCACCGAACAGCCCCAAGGACAATATATCCTGATCAAGGGCAGCAACAGCAACCGGCTCTTTGAACTGCCTCCTCTATTGTAACTATAGAATCCCTTATCTGACGACCATCTTCCTCAGCAGACCATTTTCTTGTCTCATGAGGAAGATGCCCTTTTGTTTGGGAACACCGATTTGCCGACCTTCAAGAGAAAACCACTGCGCTGAAGAATGCCTGACACGGGTGTCATTGGCAGAAATCGGGTGTAGGGCCGTGGCATCATCGAGATAACGGAAGTTGAAGGCTATGAGTGCATCGGTCAGTTCCTTTCCCCGCACATGATAGCCATTACTGTCGTCCACTCCGGCAAAGTCCATGAGAACGATACCAGCAGGTCCTGGTGTATTGTTCTCAAAAAATGTCAGAAAAGCCTCATGAGTATTGGTGGCATTGTCGCGGTAGCCATCGCTCGTTGACACCTCGTTACCAAAGATGTTCTCTGTCTTTGAATATCCTGACGCGAAATTGAACACCCATCTGATCGACCCCTTGGAGGTGGTCTTGTTGCGTGTACTTCTGAGCAGCATCTGACGGATGGCACCTACTTTCTTGTTGATGCCATCGGTGCCATGCGTGTCGGAGAAGTCTTGCATATATAGTTTCCCGTTGTCCTCTGTTTTCTTTCCGACGATGATACCTGCGGTCTGTTTTTCCACATTGATCTCTCCGGTCCAATTGGTAAGGAATCCGCCGACAGGCATCGTCGCATATCTGTCTCGGCTGAGGATAAGAATTTTCCCTCTCACATCACTCACTCTCAAGTCGGTTTTGAAATCCAACAGAAGGTCTTTTAAGTCATCGCGTCTGAACACCTCCAGCAGCCGTTGTGTATATTCATTCTGCACGATGTCGCCATCCTGCTCATGCAACAGGTGAATGATGGCAAACTCACTGGGATTGGCCTTCAAGGAGTCGCGGAGCAGACATAGCGCATCCTCAAAATGCATCTTGGTAGGCATGATGCCATGATTGAGGTTCATATAATCCTCATAGACACACGGTCTGAAGTCGAACGCCCGTATCCCCACCTGCCATAAGCCTGCCAAGTCGATGTCCTGCGTACGAGCGTAGCTGTCGCCCAGCATTTCTATTCCTTCTGCCCATCCGCATCCCGTGGCTGCATCATGAGCGCCAGGAATGGTTACCACGGCCACATAAGTATCATCAGGTAACCGGCTCATCCAGTTGTCGGCATACGACATGAGCATCATCATCACACATGATATCAGCAATATTCCTCTTTTTCTCATCCTATCCTTATGATTATCAAGACAAGACTGTTGTCTGCCACAAAAATACGAAAAACTTCCGAAAGTCGAAGTGGCTGGTCGCAAAAAAGAATGTGGCTTGTTTCTAATTGCCAAAAAAAATGTATATTTGCAACATCTACCTATTTTTAATCAGCAAAGACATCAGGCACTATGAGCAAGTTGACTACCATCATTCAGAAATGGACAGACATCAGTTTGATATTACGTATTCTCATCGGATTGATCATCGGAGCACTGTTAGGTCTCTGTACCCCTCAACTGACCGGCATATCCATTCTCGGAACGGTGTTTGTCAGTTCGTTGAAGGCCATCGCCCCCGTACTTGTGGCTGTCCTGGTGATGTCATCTGTCGCCAAAGCCCATAGTAAACTTGGATCCCGTTTTCGCACGGTCGTATCCCGCTATCTGTTGAGCACTTTCATTGCGGCCCTATTGGCTGTGGTGGGCAGTTTTCTTTTTCCCGTCACGCTCGATTTGAAAGATGTGGTCGTCCAACAGGCACCCAGTTCTCTTTATGACGTGTTTACCAACCTGCTGACCAACATGGTCACCAATCCATTGCTATCCATCGCGAATGCCAACTACATCGGCATCCTGTTCTGGGCGATCATTTTCGGTATTGCTCTGAAGAAGAAAGCCAGCGGAAAGACGATAGACATGGTGCATGATTTCGCCGAAGTGGTGTCGCAGGCTGTGAAATGGCTCATACAATTCGCGCCATTCGGTATTCTCGGTTTGGTATACACTTCCGTCTCAGAGAGTGGACTTGAGGTATTCACCTCCTATGGTCACCTGTTGATGTTGCTGGTGGGGTGTATGTTGTTCAACACATTGATCTCCAACCCTCTCATCTCCTACCTCATGATACGCAAGAATCCCTATCCGCTGCTGTTCACCTGTCTGAAGGAAAGTGGTCTGAACGCTTTTTTCACCCGTTCATCGGCTGCCAATATTCCCATCAACATGGCGCTTTGCAAAAAATTAGGTCTCGATGAGGATTTTTATTCTGTGAGTATCCCCTTGGGGGCCACCATCAATATGGATGGTGCAGCCGTGACCATCACAGTGATGACGCTTGCCGTGGCACATACTGTTGGTTTAGAAGTAGGATTTCTACCAGCCCTGTTTTTGAGTATCATTGCCACCCTTGGAGCCTGCGGCGCATCAGGTGTTGCAGGCGGTTCGCTCCTTCTGGTGCCCATGGCCTGTTCGTTTTTGGGCATCGGCAATGACATCGCCATGCAAGCAGTGGCCATCGGCTTCATTATCGGTGTGGTGCAGGATTCCGTAGAAACAGCCCTCAATTCGAGTGGAGACGTGTTTTTTACGGCAAGCGCAGAATACTACGACAAGATGAAACAAGCCAAGTGACCCTTGGCTTGTCATCACGGGCGAGAGACCTTATTTCATCTCTTTCCCTCTGTTTTTCATTTCAGTAAGGAGCAAGTCGCGGTTGACGCCTCCGATATCTGAAAGCCACAATATACCACCATAAGGACTGTCGCGTCTGCCACGAAGGCTGTTGTACATCTCTTCAAGTTGTTCCAATGACAGCGCATCCAAGATGGGCTGGCTGAGGAAACGCTTGTTCACCACAGGCCAGATCTCATTTTTTCCATTGGCACGGACAAGATGACACACGATTGTCTTCTTACCTGACTTATTCTTACTGGTTTTTGCCTTGGCAACGGGAACGCCAAGGATATCAACACCATCCTTCGTCAGCTTATAACCAGTGACGGTCTTATGGTTCCAATAGTATTTGGGTGTTGGACTGCCTGCCTTTGGAAAGACGATGAAAGGTTGCGGCTTCGTGTCACCCGGCCCCTGGCAAGTAGCATCAGCATAGAAGGTGTATTCCCGTCCCTGGGCATCGGTATATGTACCACATAACATGGAAGCCAGATGCTGTAAAGCCATCTGTTTACGGGTGATTTCCTTACCATCGAAACTATAGAAAAGTCGGTGTTTTTCTTGTTGGTAGTCATGGATTACCAGATAGTGCTGGTCACCCTCATGAAAATGGGTATACCCCATCATCTGGGGTTCAGTGCTGCCATCGTCATCCATATTTCTGACGGCTCTTTTAAGTTCCACCACCGATTCCTCAGGTGTGGTGACAGAGATTTTTCCGTCTGTCCAATGCATTCCGGCAATGCCGTCAGGGCCATACACGCGGTCGACATGTCCCTCCGCTTTTCTGTCGCCCACGACGGATTTGAAATACTTATGGATCTCATTCAATCCATCCCAGATGAAATCTGGCATGTCTCCACTTCCGCTGATCATCTTGTAAGGCCTTTCGAAAGTGACGGAGAAACTCGATGTTGGTGCATCATGCACCAACATTTTTGGTTCATAAAAACCTGCGGACTTGGACAACTGATGCTTGTCTACCAATTCCAAACAGTGATCAAACACGTCTTGTCCAACCTCCACGGTGATTTGCTCCCCCTCACATTCACCACTGATCGTCAGAAGAGATTTACCAGTCTCTTCATCGTGACGCAGTTCGTAGATGATATAACCTGGTCTCATTCCACCACCCTGGCGAAACGAATATGCCTTTAACCTCCTGACGGGGAGATCCTGGTTTTGTGCTCTCGACTGTACGCTGAAAGTCAATGTGGCAAAGACGATCAGCAATGAGTAAATCAATGTATGTCTCATAAATATAAGGTTGTTATTATAAAAATATGCTTATCAAATTTGATTAACTACTTACAAAGGCAAATTTAGGAAAAAAACTAGAATTATATGCTAGTCAAGATAAATAATATCATAAGTTTCGCAAGTTTGATCATTGGAAACTCTATCAATGATCATATGCAACGATCACATGCCATAATTCAAAAAAACCGCTGAATACTCAGCGGTTTTTACTCTGTCGGGATGAGGCTATTCTAACGTTTTTTTCGGTCTTTATGCCCTTTTTCCTCAACTACATTTATTATCAATTATTTACACTCCTTAACGTGATACAAAAGTACGAATAAAAGTTAAACGAAACAAAGAAAAATAAGGATTTTGCGGAACAAATGCGGAACAAGGATACTCGCCCATTGGCTATCTCTTCAACAACAAGTTGGTAAGTTCCTCAATCCTATTGTTGAGCCTTGCGATTTCCGCCTGCTGATTCCTTATGATTTCTGCCAGCGTACTGATGTCAGGTGATGTTTCCTTTCGGCAACTACGAACCTTGCCGACTATATTGAGCAGGGGATTCGGCCTCACGTATTTCTTGACATCTTCATCCCCGTATCTGGAAACAAGATTCTCATATTGTATGTCCGTCAAATCCTTGCGCATCGCCTCCATGCGGCTCAAGTTTGGCTGGGTCGTGCCGAGGATTTCTGCCAGCACCGCCTGGTGCATATTCCCATGCTCCAAACGGAAGCGTTTCAAGTCCACATAAGTCATGGCTGTTCTACCTTGATGGTGATTGGTTTCCCGCAGTGAGGGCAAACTATCGCCAGAGCATCCTTGTCCTCTGTCCTGGTGACCGCAAACAAGTCCCGGAACTCCACGTCCAGAACCTTCGCCAGCTCTATGAGGACATTCACCGAAACACCCTGCTCGGAGTTCAATACGTTGGCGATATATTGGGGAGACTTGCCCATCTTTGCGGCCAGATCTTTTTGCGTCTGCCTGCGCTCTTTGAGGATTTCTTTCACCCGCAACCGGAAAATATCGTTATCTGCTTTCATAGGAACAATTTTTAACTTGGTGCAAAGATAAGGAATATTTGTCAAGTATAGTTATTTGGTTTATTAATTATTGTTAAATCAATATAATAAGTGTATTTTTGTTTTGAAAATACATAATATAACTATATCTTTGTATCGTTAATTCATTGTTTCACTTCTTATACCTTATTTATATGACTTTAAATGAGCAAATCGCCGACATCATGAAAGAGAACATGAGCGACCGGAAAAAGAGCAACAAGCTCTTAAAGTTGGGCCTTTCAAAGCGTGATGTGAAAGTATTGCTTTCAATCAAGGCCATCGTACCAAGCGACTTCGATTTCTCAAAATTGACATTTGGCATTGAAATCGAATGTTACAACTTTACCCGAAATTCGCTTATTGATGCCGCAAACGCAAATGGCTTGCAGGTTCGCAGCGAGGCTTACAACCATAGTGATAACGACCGCTATTTCAAAATTGTTTCTGATTCTTCACTTATCGGTGAAAATACGCAAGAGGTCGTTTCTCCGATTCTCAATGGCAACAATGGCTTAAATAGCCTTGAAACGCTTTGCAACGCTCTTGCAAACGTTGATGCAAGAGTTAACCGCTCTTGTGGTCTTCACGTTCACATCGGCGCTGCAAACATGACCGACGAGCATTATTGCCGTTTGGTCCGCAATTATCAAGCCATCGAAAAAGCGGTTGATTCATTCATGGCACCATCAAGACGCGCGAACAATTCACATTGGTGCCATTCTTTGCAAGGCATCAACTTTGCAACCTGCGCCACAAAAAACGACATCGCACGGGCGATGCAATACGACCGCTATTTCAAGGTTAACGCAGTTGCTTACAACCGCCATCGCACAATCGAATTTCGCCAGCATCAAGGCACGACCGATTATGAGAAGATTTCTAAATGGGTTCTATTTCTTGCAAAGCTCGTCGAATATTCTTACAAGTACGAGTGCCCGACCTGCACCACCATTGAAGAGATACCGTTTCTTTCAAGCGAAGAAAAGCAATATTTCATCATGAGAAGAGAGGCCTTGCAATAAGGCCTTTCTTCAACCGAAAAGAAATGCCACCGGGCTTTCAGAAACGCGCCACAACCGTTTCAAACCACCCGAAAGGCATACCATATCATCAACCGCCCGAAAGAGCGCCACGACGCTTAAAAAGGCATCATTCACATAATAAATAACGATATAGACAATGTGCGTAATTTGCTACATACCGAAAGGCGTACCAACGCCACCCAGAGAGATAATAAAGGCCATGCACTATGCGAATCCCCACGGCATGGGCATGGTCACACCGGCCGACTACTATAAAGGCATGAGCGTTGAGATGCTGCTCAGACACCTGAGATACCGCGACATATCCCAGCCTTGCCTGTTGCACTTCCGGCTCGCCACACACGGCTCAATCAGGCGGGCTAACTGCCATCCCTTCTATGACGAAGAGAGCGATACCTGGTTCATGCACAATGGTATCCTCAACATAGAGCCTATCGGTGACATGACCGACAGCGAGACGGCTTTCCGGGCAATCCTCGCACCGGAGATTCAGTCCCACGGTCTCTGCTCCGATGACCTGCGCTATGCCGTGAAGAGCATCATCGGGTGCTCCAAGTTCGCCTTCCTCCAAGGTGACGATGTAAAGTTGTTCGGTGAATATCAGCGGTGGCTCGGCTGCTGGTTCTCCAACCTCCGCTTCCGCTAGTGGGTCTGATGAAAAAGAAGTGAAGAAGTGAAATAATCCTTATTGGTTGATTTGGGGCTGCTCCGCAGAGATGCGCGGCAGCCTTTTTTGTGCCCAGCGAAACTGATTCCCCAACCTAGACGATGCCGGATCAGGTGAGGATATGCGACCAAATTCAGAGAGTACGAAAAAGGTATTTGGTAATCAAATATGGGCAGGTGAGGATATGTGGAAAGTATTAGGTTCTCTCAAAAAGTACGAAAGGAATGTTTAGTAAACAAATAGTATTTTGGGGATTACTGGCAATGTGTATTGGTAAAATATGGGGAAAAAATAAATCCGACAAAGATTAAATAAAAACTCTGCCGGATGTGAAAAAACTTGGACTACACTTCAATTTAAAGATTATCCTTTATTTTGTCTGAGGTTTGCGTAACTGCTATGATAGCAGCCCTTATAGCTTTTTCCTCTTCGTCTTGTTTGTATGCATCTGCACTTTTGAGTCGTTCCCATTTGAGGCCATCTTCTGCTCCAATGTTTGTGAAAAAATGGTAACGTTCTGATTCCCCCTTATCCTTGATAAACTTTAAATTCAGAACACTCCCATCTCCAAAAAATAAATCAGCGGTGGAGTCATTTTTGTACTTTAATCCTCCAATATCTACCCGACCATACTCATTCCTAAAATCATGTTGTAACATAAATCCTGTAATTCCATCTTCAGTATACACATGAAGTCGAGATTCTTCAGACTGCCATACACCCTCGAGAGGAGAAGATTGCGTACATGACATGAAAAGCACGCAAGACATTATAAACAATAGCTTTTTCATAATACAAAATATTTAGTTAGACATAAAATCCATACATTGTGTCTATTTGAGAAATTAGTCATCTTCCACAACCTTCAGCCTTGCTCCGCACTTCGGGCAGATAAGGACGCTCATCCCCTTCTCCACCTCCTGGACCTCCTTTGGCTCAACGAAGAACTGCCAAATGGGAACACCCAACAATCCGGCTATCTTGTCCAATGTCTTTAGCGAGGGGAAAGTCTTTCCCGTCACCATGTTGCTGATGGCCACGGTAGTATAGTCCAACATTTTGGACAACTCCACGTTTGAAATGGATTTCTCCTCCATTATCTCTCTTAATCTGAAAACCATAAACAAATAATTAATTGACTCCTCTGCAAAGATACAGTTTTTCTTTCGCATAGGATACAATATTAAACAAATAATTTATTAATTAAAGTTAAAAGCAAATTGAAAGTTTAATTGTTGTTTGCTTCTATTAAAAAATTTGTTTAATTTTGCGGTATTAATTAAAATATGAATTTAATTTATATATGTTTATGAGCACACAAGTTAAAAACCAGTTGAAAGACATCATGACGCAGGCATGGTCTTTCGTCAAGAAGAACGGCATGAGCATGACCGAGGCGCTCCGCGTAGCTTGGCTTAATTTCAAGGTACGTAAAGCAATGGCACACCGCATTGTTAAGTTTTGGTTTCTCAAGGTTGACGGCACGACACGCGAGGCCTACGGCACGTTGAAGAGCGACATCGTACCCCCAACCACCGAGAACGACCACCGAAAGAAGAACGACAGTTTGCAGGTCTACTATGACACCGAGAAAGCCGCCTGGCGCTGCTTTAAGCGTGCGAACCTGCTGCGTATGGCATAACCCTTATAGGGTGCGAGAGAGGCGCACATAAGCCTAAAAAACATGAATGTGCGCCTTCCATTCAAACGACACATCAAACATCATCAGACATGAACACAATCGACATTTTCAGTATCGTTTTCCTCGGTATCTTCACGCTGGTCTGCATCATTGTCGCCGTCACGTTGGGCGTGTGGTGGTACTACGGCGCAGGTGCAATGACCGCTCTCCTTGCAGAAGCGGTCTACGATGAAGGCAAGAATCAATAATCAACAAAATCAAGAATCATGAAAGAGAAAGAGTTTCAGAATGCGCTCCTCAATGCGCAGCTAACCAAAAGCGCACTTGTCGACACAATCAATCACGTTGCCGAGTCCCTCGACGTGTGCACACCCGAGACAGCGGGCGAAATCCTTAATGACGCAGTGGCCATCGTCGGCATCGCCCACCAGCTCCTCATCGACATCAACAACCTCAATCAGGCTGTGTAGCCACTTCCCTGAAATTGTGTTGAACCGCCGCGGGCGCTCTCCTGCGCTCCGGCGGGTCTTTAAATAAAGAATCAAATGGCAAATATAAAATTCATCCTCCGGGGCAAAGACCCCGACACCTTGACTACCATTTATGCGACCTCACGCTTTGGAAGGAACGAGAAACTCATGTACGCCACCCCTCTCAAAGCTGCCCCCGTGTTCTTTGATGAGGCTCGTCAACGTGTAAGGAACTCAAAATATTGTCCTTATGCAGATGATGTCAATGGGGCTCTGGTCGCCATATCCTCGAAATTGGAGACCTTCATCGCAGACTCGGCCAGGCAGGGCGTTCCCGTGACCAAGGAGCGACTGAAGGACGTGCTTGACCGGCACTTCGGGAAGGGAGGAACAAGAGCGGTGACCTTCCATGAGTTCTTCAATGCCTACATAGCAGAGTGCGACACCCGGCAGAACGGAAGGAGGGGAGGGCAGGTCGTGACTTACAAGACGAAACGGGAATACGCGAGGACTTTGTGGTATGTGAAAAAGTTCGAGAAGAAAATCGGCAGGCGGCTTGACTTCGCCGACTTCGACCGGCCACTCCTCCAATCCTTCGTGGCATTCCTACAAGGCCTGAACCTCGCCACCAACACCATCGCCCATAAGGTCATCACTTTGAAAGCCCTCCTCCGTGAGGCAGTCGAGAGAGAGCTGACCGATAATACAAGATGGCACGGGTTTAAGCATGTCACAGAGGACACCGAGGCGGTCGCCCTCGATGAAAGGGAGCTGGAGCGCATAAGGGTCTGCAACCTGTCACGGCATCCGAGGCTTGAACTTATTCGTGATTTGTTCCTCATTGGATGTTGGACGGGTCTGCGCTTTTCCGACGTGATTCGCCTACGTCCCGAGCACATCCACGGCGACATCATTCTCATACAACAGCAGAAGACAAACAATTATGTGACAATCCCCATGCACCCCGTTGTCCGAGAGATATGGGACCGCTACGGCGGCATCCCCCTGACGATTTCAAATCAAAAGTTCAATGACCACATCAAGGAGGTGTGCAAGGCGGCATATATAAGAGACAAGGTGCTGAAGTCGATAACCAAAGGAGGGAAGAAAGTAACCACATGCTACGAGAAGTGGGAGTTGGTGTCATCCCATACCGGGCGCAGGTCGTTCGCCACCAATCTCTACAAATCTGGATTCCCTTCGATTTCTATCATGCAGATAACCGGACACAAGACGGAGGCGGCATTTCTGAAATACATAAAAGTTACTCCCGAAGAACATGCGAAACTACTTGCTGAGCACTGGAAAAAATGAATATATGCCATACAAATGTACAACAAACGTATTTAATCATCAAATACATTTCGATACAAAAGTACGAATAATATGCTTATAATCAATATTTTACAAAAACTTTTCCCCGAAAGATTTGGAGTTTTAAGTATAAATATTTAACTTTGTGCATAATCAAAAAAATAACAGATATGCAGACATTACAAACCAACAACGCAGTCCTCATCCAGGGTTGCACTCTCGCCGACATAGAGGCGATGGTCAACCGAGCTGTAGAGAAGCGCATGAAGGACTTTTACGAAAACATCAAGGCAAAACCGCCCGTGCTCATCAAGCGCAAAGATGCGGCGGAGAGACTCGGTGTCTCCCTCCCCACCCTCGACGCCTATGCGAAGGCAGGCTTTCTCCATGCACAACACCTTGGGGGACGCATCTACTTCATCGAAGAAGAAGTAGAACAGTACAGAAAAGGAACATCTAAAAACGAAAAGGCATGACAACAAAGGAACAACAAGAACTAACCATCCAGGACATGTGCCTCCTCGAAGGAGCGGCATCGGTGGCTAAAAGGTATGCAGACCACTTGCACAAGCATGTCGGCGACATCATTGTTAATTATGATGGCACGGACTTCGACCGAGCCGCGTTCCTTGCGGATGTGGCCTACGCCCTTGATAACATTAACGTCGTAGTGGAGACAGCGGAAACAATAAAAGGAGTAATCAAGGCTATGCGCGCAGAGGTCTCCGAAATTTTTAACAGCGAGGAGGACGAACAATGAGAAAGGACGCAGAACAAAGGAAGAATCCAGACCTCATCACCTTCAAGGAGTCGGTGGAGATGGTGGGAGTATACCCGCCCACATTCAAAAAGTATGCGGAGAGATTTGGCGTCAGAGGAAAGCGTGTAGGCCGCTGCACCTACTTTCGTAAGGACGAGGTGCAGCGGATGCGCGTGGCGCTCAAAGATGACAATGTGGACATCCTTATTCAGGCAATCGAGCTGAGGACAGGGAAGAAAGTGAAACTCGTTTAAAAAAAGAAAGGATAACAAATGGAAAAAGCAAATTTATTTTTCGCTGACGTGATGAGACGTCACGACCTGAACAACGACCAGATCCAAACATTGCAATCCTGGTTCTTCCCCTCTTTGGAGGAGAATGAGAATATGAAAGTCCTTGAGAGCACCAAGGACATGGTTTTGGCTTATAACAAATGGTTGTCAGAGCAGCCTCGTCCCCAAGAGCACCAAGAGCCAGTGGGGAAGATGACCGATGAGGAGCTGGAGCGTTTGGCAAGCATGTTCTAATAAGGAAAGGAGGAAATATGATTTATAGAGAGCATGAAGGCTTCCAAGACGCTCGCTTTCAACGTGATGTTTTTGGGATTGACAACTATCCCTCAGAAATTCAAAACCACGTCTGCGAGAAAAAACCCGGTTGGTTGAGCTGGGGTGACGTCAGGGAATATTTCGGCCTCGGCAGCCTTGCCGTCGACCCCTATGCCCTGCGGGATGGCTATATGTCAGCCAAGCTCTATGACGCATTGGCTGGTAAGATTGGCAAGGAGAGGTTGGATAAGTTCTTCGCCGATGGCGAGGCACCAACACGGAAGACGGAGCGCAGCGAGCAAGAAATCGACGACCTTGCGACGCTCCTCGTCGGTACAACTGATGAGATAAGCAAGATGCGGGCACGCCGAGGGAGAAAAACTATTTAATCTTTCGGGGTATGGGTATCGAGGAAATTGTATTAAGTAACATCGTTCGCATGGTTAAAGACTATAAGGTCAGCAATGATGAACGTACACTCTTTGATTGGCTTGTGTTCACACAGCGGGGATTCGGTGTGAGCAAGCCGTTCCGTCACTCTATCCCACAAGTCAAGGCCGCTACGAATGTCACCAGATTTTCGCAAGACAAAATCTTCGCACATTTCGTTGAGCTTGGTTTTCTTAAGCTTGGGAAGGACAATTTCAACAATAATACGTATCGCAGTTTTTTCGTGGACTATTCTGCTCTTGCTAAGAAAGAGGTGTTGGGGCAGATTGTCCGCGAGGGAGAGAATTTTTCTGAAATGTTGAAGATGTTCGGCAGATGGGCAAAAGAGCAGGCCAAGGGAGAGAAACCATTGACAAAGAAGGAGCAGAAAGCCAAAGAAGCGAAACTCGCTGCCGTTGAGCCTCTTCTTAATACACTCAACTCCGTATGGAAAGAAAGGATTGAAATGTATAATAACGGTGAACTCACCTCCAGCAAACCAGGGCGGGCAAAATTAGTGTCAACACTTGTTTGTAAGCCTGCCAGCAAAAAGGCTTTGGCAAATTTGCAGAATGTGTACAGCGATACTGACATCCGTTACGCATTTGTCGCTTATGCCGAC